>OLXD01000001.1_pt1 | contig 219736 bp, 172 predicted proteins | sample 1673881 | NCBI WGS metagenome assembly OLXD01 (sample SAMEA103958131, study PRJEB25191) | human gut metagenome
CTACACGCTTTCCATTTGATATTGTATTCTTATTTCTCTATGTGCTTATTTCACTTCCTCAAAGTCAGCATCCTGTACATTGTCATTGTTCTTGCTTGAACCCTGACCTGCATTGTTGTTTGCCTGACCTGCGTTAGGACCAGCCTGAGCACCACCTGTCTGAGCGTACATTTCAGCACTTGCAGCCTGGAATGCAGCCTGAAGTTCTGCGCTTGCAGCATCGATACCAGCCAAATCCTGAGCCTTGTGAGCGTCTTTCAGTTTCTGAAGAGCAGCTTCGATAGGAGCTTTCTTGTCAGCCGGAATCTTATCGCCAAGGTCTTTCAACTGATTTTCTGTAGAGAAGATCAAGCTGTCTGCCTGGTTCAACTTGTCGATGCGTTCCTTTTCTTTCTTATCAGCTTCTGCATTAGCTTCAGCTTCAGCTTTCATACGGTCGATTTCTTCCTTGCTCAAACCAGATGAAGCTTCGATACGGATAGCCTGTTCCTTACCTGTAGCCTTATCCTTAGCAGAAACCTTCAAGATACCGTTGGCATCGATATCGAAAGTTACTTCAATCTGAGGTACACCACGACGAGCCGGAGCGATACCTGTCAGGTTAAACTGACCGATTGACTTGTTCTGAGCAGCCATCGGACGTTCACCCTGCAATACGTGGATGGTAACTTCTGTCTGGTTATCAGCTGCAGTAGAGAACACTTCGCTCTTCTTGCACGGAATGGTTGTGTTGGCATCAATCAACTTGGTCATTACACCACCCATTGTTTCGATACCCAGTGTCAACGGAGTGACATCCAGCAATACGATGTTACCAACACCAGCTTCCTTGTTCAATACGGCACCCTGGATACAAGCACCTACGGCTACTACTTCGTCCGGATTTACACCCTTAGAAGGAACTTTGCCGAAGAAGTCTTCTACCAGTTTCTGTACAGCCGGGATACGTGAAGAACCACCTACCAGGATTACTTCGTCGATATCAGAGTTGTTCAAACCTGCATCGCTCATTGCTTTCTTACAAGGTTCAAGACAAACCTGAATCAAGTTGTGAGCAAGCTGTTCGAATTTAGCACGAGTCAAAGTCTTAACTAAGTGTTTAGGCACACCAGCTACCGGCATGATGTAAGGCAAGTTGATTTCAGTAGAAGTAGAAGAAGACAATTCAATTTTTGCCTTTTCAGCAGCTTCCTTCAAACGTTGCATAGCCATCGGGTCAGTAGTCAGGTCAGCACCTTCGTCGTTCTTGAATTCCTGAACCAACCAGTCGATGATAACCTGGTCGAAGTCATCACCACCCAGGTGAGTATCACCGTTAGTTGACAATACTTCGAATACACCGCCACCGAATTCCAGGATAGAGATATCAAATGTACCACCACCAAGGTCGAATACGGCTACCTTCATATCTTTGTTAGCCTTGTCTACACCGTAAGCCAATGCAGCTGCAGTCGGTTCGTTCACGATACGTTTCACATCCAGACCCGCAATCTGACCAGCTTCCTTCGTAGCCTGACGCTGAGAGTCAGAGAAGTATGCCGGAACGGTGATGACAGCTTCTGTTACTTCCTGTCCCAAATAATCTTCAGCAGTTTTCTTCATCTTCTGCAGAATCATTGCAGAGATTTCCTGCGGAGTGTACAGACGTCCGTCGATGTCTACACGCGGAGTGTTGTTGTCACCCTTTACTACTGAATAAGGTACACGAGAAATTTCTTTCTGAACCTGATCGTAAGTTTCACCCATGAAACGTTTGATAGAATATACTGTACGTTTCGGGTTTGTGATAGCCTGACGTTTAGCAGGGTCACCTACCTTACGTTCGCCGCCGTCTACGAAACCTACTACTGAAGGAGTGGTACGTTTACCTTCGCTGTTGGCAATTACCACCGGTTCGTTACCTTCAAATACTGCAACACATGAGTTTGTTGTTCCTAAGTCAATACCAATAATCTTTCCCATAATTGTATCTATTTTTATTATTTTCTAATTTGATTTATTCTGTAACGCCGAAACGTTACGCCCTTTAAAAGACAAATGCCATGCCAGAACAAAAAAAAGCCCGTGCCAGCATTTTTTTCTGACACGGACTGCCATTTTGGCTGTTTTATGTGACATTCTTGTCTCACACATTCAGGTGAGACTGACAAAATCAGAGGAACTCACCCCAGAAAGGAGCTGACAAAAGTGGTTCTGTCAGGAAAGGAATCTGAAAGAACAACACAATTCCTATAGCCAGAGCAATCATCCACAACAATACCAGCACTACTTTCGTAGAAGTGCCCATAGGCTTCCAGCTACCGAACGACTGCATGACGGCCTGAATCAGTCCGGCTACCGGGATACCGACAATCAGCAGACCGCATACGGTGAGCCCGACAATCATTCCCGGCATGGTGCACACACCACCCCAGTCTACCCAAGGCAATATATTATAGAAGAAGGCAGGCAGACTGACGATGACTCCCGTGGCGGCCATCAGCAAGGCAAACAAGACGATGAGTCCTACCAGCAGGAAAGGAGCGCAGCATATCAGCAACAGCACCAGGCAAAGTTTCAGCAGGAAACCGACCACGGCTACCACCCCATTGCCAAACTTATGCAAGGCAGAGCGGGGCTGTTCTGAATGTACATATTCGTTCACCTTTTCAAAACCGTCGGTCACCGTCCGGCCGATGTTCTCCACGTTGATGGGTTCTCCGCGCATCTGCAACTTTTCCGTAGCCGTATGTGCCAGCGGAATGATTATCCATGCCAACAGATAAGCCAGAATCAAACCATGAATAAAAAATCCGGCCAAAATAAAGACGATGCGGGTCCAGGTCACATCCCAGCCGAAATAAGCTGCAATACCCGATACCACTCCACCCAGAATACGGTCGTCCGGATTACGGAACAAGCGGCGGCGAGTTTCCGTCGATTCACTATCGAAAGTCTTGCTGTTCGATGCAGACGGGTTACCTTCTTCTTCACCATTCAGTTCCTCCGGCTTTCCCATACGGGCAATTACCTCTTCCACCTCTTTAATAGTAATCACCTGTAATCCGCCACGCAATGCCTCATCAAACAGTTCGGCAATACGGGATTCTATGTCGCGCACAATCTCTTCCGCTCCTTCATCCTTACGGAAATGATAGCGGAGGTTGTTCAAATAATTATCCAGCAGGATATAGGCATCTTCATCTATATGATATACGGTGCCACCTAAATTTACAGTCAGTGTCTTTTTCATGTCATGTGATTTTTAAATGTTTTGTCTTAAATGATTCACCGTGTCGGAAAGTCCGTCCCAGGCACTTTCCAGTTCCTTCAGAAATTCCTCCCCTTCCGGAGTCAGTCCATAATACTTGCGGGGCGGTCCTTGCGTGGACTCCACCCACTCGTACGACAGGAGTCCGTCGTTCTTCAGGCGGGTCAGCAACGGGTAAAGCGTACCTTCCACCACAATCAGCCGGGCCTCTTTCAGCTTCTGGATAATGTCGGAAGAATAGGCAGACTCCCGGTGCAACAGCAACAGAATGCAATACTCCAGCATTCCCTTGCGCATCTGCGATTTTACATTGTCTACATTCATTTCATCTCATTTATCTTGTATGACACAAATATAGGTTTTATACTGATACTATGTATTGCAAGGTATTATAATTTCAAAACTTTTAACAAGTTTATGTTTCGATAAAACCCATACATACAAAAGATAAACTACTTTTGCAGAAAACACATTATAAAAAGGAAATGCCTATGTTTACGATTAGAAAAGCTACTCTTGCAGACATTGAAGTCATCCGGACGCTGGCGGCACAGACCTTTCCGGCTACCTACCAGCACATTCTGACTCCGGAACAGATTGATTACATGATGGACTGGATGTATTCCAGCGAAAGCCTGAAAAACCAGATGAAGAAAGAGCATCACATTTACTACATTGCTTACGAGGAATGTGAGCCTGCGGGCTATGTGTCCATCCAGCAGGAGGATACGGATTTGTTTCACTTGCAGAAGATTTACGTACTCCCCTACTTCCAGAAATACAAACTCGGACGGCAACTGTTCCAGCAGGCCATAAAGGGCATCAAGGAACTTCATCCTGAACCTTGCCGCATGGAACTGAATGTAAACCGGCAGAATCCGGCACTTGGATTCTATGAACACATGGGCATGAAGAAGGTGCGCGAAGGGGACTTCCCCATCGGCAACGGATATTACATGAACGATTACATCATGGGCATGGACATCTAAGGCTCCCCGCCGCCGTTTTCATCTCTTTGCTTTGCAGACGGGGATTCCTTTTACAGCTTGCAAAACAAAGAAATGAAAAACGGCACGGACATGTCGACCAGCAACCCGTGGAAGATGGCAAGGGGCACCATTTCCTTTCCAGACACACGGATAATGGAGGGAAGGGCTACATCGACCGAGGTTACTCCGGCCACCGAAATAGGAGCCAGTTTCCCGAAGTATTTGCAGATGAAAGGAGCTCCCACCAGTGCCACCAGCTCGCGGATGACATTCGTCAGAAGTGCAATCGTGGCCAGTTCCGTAGCCAACTGTGCACCAAGATCAGGGGTTTTAAGTTCCATAATCAGGATGGACGAAAGCGAATAATACCCCAGTCCACTGCCCACGGCCAGACAGTCGAACACACTCCAGCGAGTCAGCAGCACACTGACCAATGCCGAAAACAGCAGGGTTCCTCCGATGGTGGCCAGCGGTATCAGCAGCATCTTGGGACGGAAACCACGAAGCAGTTCCTTGAAATCCTCTCCCCCGCCAATGCTGACGCCTACCTGAAACATCAGAGCATACAGAATATACATGGACAAGTGGTGTGTATCTCCCAACTCCCATCCGGAAAAGTTCCACACGTAGCCTAGCACACAGCCTACAAAGAACATGGACAATACCAGCAAACTTCCTTTCATTTCTCACCTCCTTCCTTAAAGAACAACAGATATACCACGCGTGCCAGCAGCACACTTCCCGTAATGCCGGCCACACTGAGCAGCAGCGCCTGCCCGCCGAAAGACCCTAAGTTCCCCACAATCAACGGATTGTAACCCACGGAAAGTCCTAATACGAACAGCATCAGACAAATGGTACACGAGATAGTCAGATTCACTTTTTTCAAAAAAGCACACATACGAAGGCTATATCCTGCCAGAATACCCGCCAGGACAATCAATAAAATAATCCACATAACAAAATTGAGAATAAAAGTTTATAAGAAAGATTCACACCACGTCAGGAAGACGCAACTTCCCGTGTCTTACAAACTTTCATGAAGAAATCCGCTGAACCAATGCGCACGGGCATGACATCTCCGGTAAAGCGCCGTACTGACCTTTATCCGAACTACCTTATGTTGCCTGCACATGTTCATACGCTGTATACTATATTCTAATCTGTGTAAGTTCTAACCCTAGTCTGTTTTTGTGAAAACGTAGAATAAGTTTTTACGTTTCCCTGCCCTGAAACTTATGTTTCACTTTGCAGAGCCGTACGTTTTCCGGTCGGGAGCCCTACGTTTCTCACGTGAGAAACCTACAAAAGTTCCTGAAAAAGCCACATCTTCTTCAAGACGTTTTTACTTTATCGGATTCCCAAATGCGCTGCAAAGATAGCTCAAATTAAATTAATATGCAATTAATATGCAGAATTTATTACAAAGGGCCATCGGAAATACTTCCCGACAGCCCTTCACATCAAGAAAAAGTTGTTTTAACGACGCCCCGTGACTTGCAGATATTCTCTTTTTTTCAGTTCATAATCCGTATAGCTCTCCACGTACTTGTCGCAACTCTGCTGATACAAAGTCTGTGCATCAAGCAAATCGCTCATCGTGCAGGTGCCTGCCTTGTAATAATCGGTATTCAGGCGGAGATTCTCGGTAGACTGCTCAATGGACAGACGGGCAATCTTCATCTGCTCGTATGCCTCGTTCACCCCGTTCCAGGCATTCTTCATACGGATAACCAGCAGTTCTCCCTGGTCGGCCAGCTGGTTTTCCGTGTTCTTCACTTGAAGCTTTTCTTTCTTAATGGCATGACTTCCTCCCCACCATCCGGTCAGGGGAACAGTTACCGTAGCAAATCCCACCCAAAAACGCTGGTCTTCCGGCAAGAAGTTATGGTATACATAGCCTCCGCCAATGGCCACCGTAGGCAGGTTCTTCCCTACCGCCATCTTGTATTGCAAGCGGCTGGCCTTCACATTCTGCTGTAGCAAAGCATATTCGCTGGTGAGTCCCAATGCCGATTCCGGATCGCAGTAAAGGCTGTCGGGGCGTGCAGGCAGCTGAGTATCCACCGCAAAAGCCACGTCAAGGGTATCGGATGAAAGTCCGGTGTACTGTGCCAGCATATTCTGGGATACCGACAAGGCATTTTCCACCTGCAAACGAGTACTCTTTGTTTCATTCTGCCGCAATTGTACCTGAAGCAAATCGTTCCGCGTCACGATTCCAGCCTGTACCGAAGCTTCCACATCACTCAGGATGCGTGCCAGTTGGGCTTCGACCTTGGACAAGGTTTTCAGCTTTTCTTTCAGTATCACTACCCGCCAGAAATATTGTTCCGTAGTGAGGCATACTTCATTGTCGGATAAGTTCCGTTGCAGGCGTTTCACTTCCACTCCCACCTTGGCCAGCTGGTTTCCGTTCACAATCTGTCCGCCGGTGAACAACGGCAAGGAGGCACCGACTCCCCCTGCTATTCCGTTCTTCAGCATGGACATGTTCATGTCCGGTCCCAAACTCATCTGCATCAATCCTTTATCTGCCATGAAACCGGTTCCAGCCGCACTCACGCTCGGAAAATAATTGGTAAATGCCTTTTTCTTGTCCTGCTTGGCCATTTCCAGTTCATTGTTTGCATTCTTCATTCGCACATTGTTTGTCAAGGCAGCCTGAATGCATTCATCCAGCGTGTAGGCTTTCTGTCCGAAAACCCCATTCATGCACGCCCCACCTATCAATAGAAAAGCTATTATTCTGTTTCGATTCGTTTTCATAATGATTCTTCTTTTGATTGATTCCTAATCACCTCATCAGGCTTTCTCCAATGCTTCCAGCTGGGCACGTTTCTGACTGCTTCCCCTGAAAATCACCAGGTAAGCCACCGGAAGCACCGTCAAAAGGAAGAGCATGGTAATCAGCGTACCGTAACAAATCACTGTACCCATCGGCATCCAGAGTCCGCTCTTACCCAATATCATCGGGATGACTCCCATAGAGGCAGCGGCCGAAGTCAGGAAGATGGGTCGCATACGTCGGCGGGCAGAATGGTAAATGGCATCACGCACGCATAGTTTCTCCGTAGCTCGAAGTTCCTCGGCATAGTCAATCATGATAATGCCGTTACGCACGATGATTCCCATCAGGCTGATGATACCCAGTGTACAAGTCATACCGAAATCCACTCCTTGTATCAATACGCCCACTGCCGTACCGAACACACACAGCGTCATGCTGGCAAAAATCAGCAGAGCAATGCTAATACGCTTGAAATGAGCCAACAGGATGAAGAAGATGATGAAAGCCGCAATGGCCAGAGCTGCCATGATAGGCGGAAGGTTTTCATTGTCCTGCTCGTCGTCACCTCCGTAAGCCAGCGTCACTTTATCCGGCAGAGGGATAGCTGCCACTTTTTCCTTTATCACACTCGTCAGGGCGGTCACGTTCACGTCACGGCGCACATCGGCCATGACCGTAATGGTATAGATACCGTTCCGGCGTACCAGCTGTCCGTCTTTTACGGAAGGTACCACTTCTGCCACTTGCCGCAAGGGAACCTGTGTACCGCCCAATACCGGAATCAGTTCGTTTTCCAGATCGGAGAAACCGGCACAATCTGCCCTCTCACTTTTCAATGTCACGGGGATATCATAATCGCCTTCCCACACACTGGCCACCTTTATACCGTCGCCATAGCGCATGGCCAACGTAGTTTCCAGTTGCACATTCTGTATGCCCAGACGAGAAGCCTCATCTTCTTTCAGCACCACTTTGGCCGAAGTCTGCGGTTCACTGAAGTTGGTCTGTGCCAGCCGTATTTCCGGCATCTGACGCAACATGCTCAGGTATTTCCCGGCCACGGTTTTCAGTGAATCCAGATTCTCTCCGCTCAGACGGAGTTCTATCGGATAGACCGCCTGACTGAAACTGATTTGCTTGAACCTTACCCGCACATCCGGAAAAGCATCGGTATAACGCGGAGCATATTCATCCAACAGTTCCACAGTCTCCTTGTTTCCTTTCGTATTTACAATCAACTGAGCGTAGTTCGTTCCTCCTAATTGCGGAGCGTATGCCGTATGGAAACGAGGGGAAGAACAACCGATAAATGAAGTGACGGAAGTCACCCGCGGGTCTTTACGGAACACATGCTCCATGGTATCGGCAGCCCAGGCCGTCTTTTCTACAGCCGAGCCCGTAGGCAGATAGATTTCTACGGCAAACTGGTTACGGTCGGCCACCGGCATCAGCTTTTGCGGCAGTTTCCCCATCAGGAAGATACCCACCAGCACGGAAGCGATTCCTCCCAGCAAAGTAACATACGGATGGGCAAAGCATTTGTCAAGCAACTTATTATAATAGGTCTGCAGGAATTCCATGAACGAGAATCCTTTTTTATGCGAAGGTATCGGCTTACGGATGAACCAGAACTGCATGAACGGTACCAGCAGCATGGCTACTAGCAAGGAGATGCCCAGAATCAGCGTAATGGACCAGGGGAAACTCAGCAGGAAATCGTGTATCATGCCGGGAATCACAATCAGGAAGGGGAAGAATGTGATACTGATGGCCAGTGTAGCCGAGAATATGGATTTGAAGAAATGTGTGGCACTGAAGATAGACGCATGCCAGCGCGACATTCCTTCGCCGATTTTCTCCAGATAACTGTCGATGATGACAATGGAGTTATCCACAATCATTCCCAGCGTCACAATCAAGGCAGCCAGCGTCACGGTATTCAACTCAATACCAAAGGCATAGAAAAGTCCCAGTGAGATAAAAATGGTAACCGGAATGGTGGAAGCAGCTACCAGTGCCACCCGCAACGGCAAAAGCAGCATCACCACAATCACTACGGCCACGATGGCAATCACCAGCTCACGCAAGAAAGCATTGACACTGTCGCCCACCACCTGTGCCTGGTCGGTGATGCGGAACATATTGACCTCCGACGGAAGCTCTGTCTTAAACTCTTCCAGCACGCGGTCGATGTCATTTCCCATCTGTACGATATTCTTTCCTTTCTTCATTTCCACACTCAGCAGGATACATTTCGTCCCGTTGTTCTTGATATAGCTGTCGGCATGAGGATATTCCTTGACCACACGAGCCACATCCTGCAAGCGTACCACATTGCCCGACGGGTCGCTGTACACAATCTGCTGCTGCACGTCGTACAGCGTATTGAATGTCTTCTCCACATGCACCGGTAATACATACTGAGGGGTCTGTATGCGTCCGCCCGTGGTCACAAATCCCTTGGCAAACAGCTGGCCGGCAATCAACTGCTCGTTCAGCCCATAATGCGAGAGACGTTCCGGATCCAGGTAGATGGAAATCTGTTCAGCCCTTTCTCCACTCACGGTGAGTCGTCCCACACTGCTGATGCGACGCAAACGGTTCTTCAGTTCATCCATATAGTCGGACAGTTCCCGATACGTCTTGTCCTTGCTTTCCATGGTAATCAGCAGTGCCGATGTATCGCCAAAATCATCCATCACCTGTATGGCAAGCACATTCGGCGGAAGCTGCGACTTGAAAGTGGCTACTCCATGCTTGAACTTGCTCCAGAACTCATCTTTGTTGTTCAGTTCGTCATTCAACTCTACTTGCACAAAAACAATCCCGTCGCGCGTGGTAGAGAAGGTCTTCTCCTTCTTTACTTCCTTGTATGAAAAGATGTAGTCTTCCAGAGGCTTCGTCACCTGTTCCACCATTTCATTGACCGTATTTCCCGGAGCCACGGCAATCACCATTCCCTGACGTATGGTAAAATCAGGAAATTCATTTTTCTGCATCTGCGGCAGACTGTATATTCCGAATGCCACCAGGCAGCACGTCACCAGAATCACAATCTGACGATAGTGCATGGCCCATTCCACTATGTTCCTTTTCTTTTCCATTGTCTTACTTCGTTTTTACAGTGCCAGAGGAGTTCCTTCGCACACTTTCTGCTGTCCTTCTACTATCACTTCATCCCCTTCATTCAAACCGTTCACCACCGTGACACCCGTCGCCGTGAACTTGCCGCACGCCACCACGCGCTTCGATGCCTTTCCATCCGCACCTTTCAGCCACACAAAATAGTTGTTGTGCTCATCCAGCTGAAGTACATTGGCCGGAAGTACGCACGCCTGACTTTTATCGGCATCCTGCAACCAGACTTCTGTCACCATGCCGGGAAGCAGTCCCGTATTCTTCGTCTGAATACCGACATTCACCTCATACGACCGTGACAGCGGATTGGCTTGTACACCTTTTTCCGTCACTACGCCTTCCGCCTTTGTTCCATTCAGAACCGGTGCCTCTATCACGGCTTTCTGTCCTCTTGCCACGCGCGCGATTTCCGTCTCCGGCACGGAAATCCGTACCTTCAGCCGGTCGTCGGATACCAGTTTCAGCACCTGTACACCAGGCACCACGTTCTGTCCGACCTCCAGACTTTTCTCGGCAATGACCCCAGAAAACGGAGCATACAGCTGACAGTCAGTCAGATTCTTCCGGGCCACTGCCTCCATAGACTGAGCCTGCTGCAACTTGCTCTGTACTTCCACCCACTTCATCTCGGCCAGACTTCCTTTTTCATGCAATTCCTTCATACGTTGGTAGGCATCTTCCGCCTGCTTCAAAGCAGCCTTTGCTGCCTGATACGTATTCTGCATCGAAACCTCATCCAGTGTAGCCAGCAATTGTCCCTGCCGCACCCGGCTTCCTAAATCGACCTGTACCGACTTTACTCGTCCCATCAGCGGGAAACTTAATGAACTGCCGTTTTCCTCCTGCACCGTACCTGAAAAACGAACGGTTTCGTTACGCACGGATGATACTACGGTCATCACTTTGACCTTTACCGGTTCTGCCTGCTGCGGTGCCTGCTCTTTATTTCCACACCCTGACATCACAGTCAGAAACAAACAAACGGCCATCAGATAATTCTTTTTCATAAATTCTAAAATGTTTAGTATGTCTGCAATTTGTGAGCGCAAAGAAAAAGGCATTACATGAAATATCTGGCATACATACTACCTTGGAAGTGTTCTATTTTTCTATCCGGCCTTACTATCTTCCCTATAGCATACTCATCAGGAAAAATAGGACACTAAGAATTGAAAAACATTCTGTTCATTTGCAACCGAATAGATTAATCAATGTTATGGAGAAAGAAATAGAACTCATCAGAATGTCCAGCACCGAAATCATGGAAAAGGTAGCTGCCTATAAAGACGAACAGATTATCATCTTGAACCAGGTAAATAAAGTAAATGAAACCGAACAATATTCCTCCATACGGGCTGACTTTTTCCTGGCGATCTTATGTCTGAGAGGAAAAGCGTCCTTATCTCTCAACAACAATTCTTATGAAATCGGTCGGAATGATTTGATGATTTGTCACCCACAAACGCTGCTAAAACACGGCATGATAGGAGATGATTTTGAGTGCTGCGGATTCTGCCTTTCACCAGAATATGCCAAACGTATTTTTGTGATGTCCACATCCGCAAACAACTGGTACTCACGCCTGTACCTGGAACAGCATCCTATCATTTCCCTGAACGACGAAGAAAGCCAGCTTTTCTGCCAGTACTATAACCTGCTGAATTCCAAACTGACAGGTACCCCTCACCGCCACCAGAAGGAGCTGATCAATGCCCTCCTGCAAGCCTTCATCTACGAGTTTCAGGATGCCATGGAAAAATACATCCAGCTGAAGCCCATTGCATTCAATTCATCCAACAATCTGTTCAATGCCTTCATGGAACTGCTGATATCTTCTTACCCCAAGGAACGCTCGGTAAGCTACTATGCCAACCGGTTGTTTGTCACCTCCAAATACCTGTCGGCTGTATGTAAGGAAAATTCCGGTGAAACAGCTTCCGACCTCATCACCTGTTATGTCATGAAGGATATAGTGTGCCTGCTGAAATCTCCCGATAAGAGCATCAAGGAAATAGCCAATGAACTCAATTTTGCCACTTTGTCATTTTTTGGCAAATACGTAAAAAGAAATTTAGGACTTTCCCCGAAAGAATACAGAGAGAAATTATCTCAACAAGAAGGAAATGTGCAATAACTTTCTTCATATATATAAAAAAGATGTCCGCCCATCTCACAAAGATGACAGGCGGACATTTCTATTTTTCCACTATCCGGAAATTACTGATGCTGTTCACGCAGCAAATCGTTCACAGTCTTTACCGGATTGAAAGTGCTCAAAGGAACTTCCACGAACACGGTATTCCAGTCGCTCATTGAACCGTTCCACAAGCCCGGCAATTCGAGTGCCTTCAGGTCTTTTCCATTCTTAGACTTGTAAGAAATAAAGCCGGTAGCCTTGTCCACATGTTTCAGCAAGTCGAACTTATTGCCCTTGTAGTCGCGAACGGCACATACCAAATCCACCGGATTGAAGTGTGTACCCTTTTCGAACATGGCTTTCTTTTCCGGGTCGTTCATGTCAATCTGCGAGCTTTCCAGAATCTGTAAGGAAATGGTTCCATCCGGATTATAGGCCAGGAACGGACCACCGCCCGGTTCGCCCACATTCTTCACCATACCGCAAACGCGCATCGGACGATTCAGTTTCTTGCGCAGATAGATAACCAAATCAGCATCTTCCAGTTCCTTCAAGTCCGTTCTGCGGCAACGCAACTTCTGCTGTACGAAGCGGATAATAGTTTCCAGCTGTTCGTGGCTGTAATGTCCGCCATCCAGCAGTTCCAGATATTCAAATGCCTGCTTCTGCAATGTAACCAATACACCGGCCAGCAATTTCTTGTAAGTCACAGTATCAGCTTTCAAGCGGTCGGGCACCACATTATCAATGTTCTTGATAAATACGATATCAGCATCCAAGTCGTTCAGGTTCTCAATCAAGGCACCGTGACCACCCGGACGGAACAACAATTTACCGTCCTTGTCGCGGAACGGTTTGTTTTCCATGTCGGCAGCCACTGTATCCGTACTCGGTTTCTGTTCAGAGAAACTGATGTGATAAGTCGTACCATACTTAGCCTCATATTCAGCAGCCTTGGCAGCCACCAGTTTCTCGAACAATGCACGATGCTCAGTAGAGACAGTGAAGTGTACATTCACTTCCCCACTCTTTCCGGCAGCATACAATGCCCCTTCTACCAGATGTTCTTCCAGCGGTGTACGCACGCCATCTGCATAACGATGGAACTTGAGCAAACCTTTAGGCAGCGCTCCATAGTTCAGTCCGGCAGACTCCAGCAAGTTAGAAACCACTGCCTTGTAATTATGTTCAGACAACAGGGCATTGATGTTCTTTCCTGTATTATCCAAACAAGCCGCATTCAAGTCATTATAGAATGCAAAATCATGAATGTGATCGAAGAATTTCTTCTCAAAATCGGTAGTAGGTTTGTCATACTCGGCACCCAAGAATTCGAACATATTCTTGAACATACGGCTGGCAGCTCCCGAAGCCGGAACAAACTTAACGATTTTCTTATCGCCTGCCTTGTATGCATCCCATGCGGCAAGATACTGTTCGCATTCTTTCTCATCGGCTTTCATAATACCTCCGTTTTCTACGGAAGCAGCTGCTGAAAGCTTCAAGAATGGAAACCCCTTTTCAAAACAAGCCAACTGTTCGGCAATCTTTTCTTCCGAAATGCCCTTCTTGGCCAACAATTCTTTGTCCTCGTGTGTTAACATAATAACTCTTTATTTAGGTAATGAATTTTCTTCCTGTTTTTAGAATGACGTTCAAAAATATAAAAAATACGGGAAGAGTGCATCATATCAACAGAAAAAAAGTAACTTTACCCACAAACAGCAAAACGAGGAATTATGGAGAACAACGACTTTTTTACACAAGAGGAACACAAACAACTGATTCTACTCTACAAACGACTGCTGCGGTTGTCGAAAGATACATTACAAAAGGATGACTGCCACAAGCTGAAAACCCATCTGGTCAAGGCGATGGCAGAAGGTACCATTCCGCGAAATGTATTCCAGATGAATCCCATTATCAAGGATATGCAGACGGCTGTCATTGTGGCCGAAGAAATCGGTATGCGCCGCGCCTCGATTTTGGGAATCATGCTCCATGAATCCGTGAAATACAATCTTTGCAGTCTGGAATCGGTCAAGGAAGAATATGGAGAAGACGTGGCCGGCATCATACGGGGACTCGTCAAAATCAACGAACTGTATTCCAAAAGCCCCATCATTGAGTCAGAAAACTTCCGCAATCTGCTCCTGTCGTTTGCCGAAGACATGCGGGTCATCCTGATTATCATTGCTGACCGTGTGAACCTGATGCGGCAAATCAAGGACAGCCCCAACGAAGAAGCACGTCTGGAAGTGGCCAACGAAGCAGCCTATCTGTATGCACCGCTGGCCCACAAGCTGGGATTGTATAAACTGAAATCAGAACTGGAGGACTTGTCACTGAAATACACGCAGCACGACGTGTACTATCATATCAAAGAGAAACTGAATGCCACCAAGCAGGCCCGCGACCGCTACATCGAGGCTTTTATCGAACCGATACGCAAAAAGCTGGAAGATGCCGGACTGAAGTTCCACATGAAGGGACGTACCAAGTCCATCCACTCCATCTACCAGAAGATGAAGAAACAAGGATGTCCTTTCGAAGGTGTGTACGACCTGTTTGCCATCCGCATCATTCTTGATTCTCCGCTTGAAAAGGAGAAACAGGAATGCTGGCAGGCTTATTCCATCGTGACGGATATGTATCTGCCCAATCCCAAGCGTTTGCGCGACTGGCTGTCCGTACCGAAAAGCAACGGATACGAGTCACTGCACATCACCGTGATGGGACCGGAAGGGAAATGGGTGGAAGTGCAGATTCGTACGGAACGCATGGACGAAATTGCCGAAAAAGGTCTGGCAGCCCACTGGAGGTATAAAGGTATAAAGGGAGAAAGCGGTTTGGATGAATGGCTGAACTCCATCCGTGAGACGCTGGAAAACTCCGACAGCGACATGGAGGCCATGGACCAGTTCAAGCTGGATTTATATAAGGACGAGGTATTCGTATTTACTCCCAAAGGCGATTTGTACAAACTGCCGCAAGGGGCTACCGTGCTCGACTTTGCCTTTTCTATCCACTCCAACCTGGGATGCCGGTGTACGGGTGCCCGCGTCAACGGAAAAAACGTACAGCTCCGCCAGAAACTGAACAGTGGCGACCAGGTGGAAATCATGACTTCGAACACGCAGACACCGAAGCGTGACTGGCTGACTTTTGTCACCACATCGAAAGCACGCAACAAGATACGTCAGGCCCTGAAGGAGATTGCAGCCCGACAGACGCAGTTTGCCAAGGAAACGCTGGAGCGTAAATTCAAGAACCGGAAGCTGGAATATGATGAGGCCATCCTGATGCGTCTGATTCGGAAACTGGGCTTCAAGACTGTAACCGACTTCTACCAGAGCATCGCCAACGAATCGATGGACGTGAACGACATCATCGACAAGTACCTTGACATGCAGAAACGGGAAACCGAACAGCGCGAAGAAATCAGCTACCGTAGTGCGGAAGGCTTCAACATGCAGCAGCCCACCGACGCGAAGGACTACAAGGATGACGTGCTGGTCATCGACCGGAACCTGAAAGGACTCGACTTTACGCTGGCCAGATGCTGTAACCCGATTTACGGCGACGAAGTGTTCGGATTCGTCAGCATCAACGGCGGTATCAAGATTCACCGCTGCGACTGCCCGAATGCCAAGGAGATGCGTTCCCGCTTCCCCTACCGCATCGTGAAAGCCCGCTGGGCCGGAAAGAGCCAGGGCAAACAGTATCCGATTACTCTCCGTATTATCGGCCATGACGACATCGGTATCGTGACAAACATCACGTCCATTATTAATAAGGAGAACAACATCCTGTTGCGCTCCATCAGCATCGACTCGCACGACGGATTGTTCTCGGGCATGCTGACGGTGACCGTAGACGACAATGCCAAGCTTGAATCGCTGATAAAGAAGATTAAAACGGTGAAGGGCGTGAAGCAGGTAAACCGATAACAACACTTCAAGTTTGTTAATTAAACTGCACAAAAGTAACAGTTTCACACAAAAGTAGTATCTTTGCGGAGTTGTCAGAAGTAAGGATTAAAATCAAAGAAAATGAAGAAAATTTTATTTACAACCTTATTATGTGTCATGAATGTATTGTTTGTCATTGCTCAGGGAACGGCAGAAATTACATTCGAAAAGACCTCATACAACTTTGGCTCTTTCTCTGAAAGCAGTCCGAAAGTAACTTGCAAATTCAAATTCAAGAATACAGGCGACGGCCCGCTGGTAATTCATCAGGCCATTGCTTCTTGCGGATGCACCGTACCTCAATATCCGAAAGAACCCATCAAACCGGGAGAAAGCGGTGAGGTGACAGTCACTTACAACGGTGCCGGCAAATTTCCGGGACATTTCCGTAAGACCATCACCCTTCGCACCAACTCCAAGAACGAAATCACTCGTCTGGTAGTAGAAGGTGACATGACTCCGGCATCGGCCGACATCAATCAGTAACGATTCATCATTTTTCATACTTGACAGGAGAAACATTTTTGCGATGTTTCTCCTGTTTTTTTATGCCCGAAAAAGTACATGGAAAAACGCCTTTGTGTTTCATTTCAAACGCAAGTGCATTTTACTTAAAACGCAAGTGCATTTGATTCCAAACGTAAGGACGTTTTCTTTCAAACGCAAGTGCGTTTTCCGATGGCACAAAAATGAGCCCACTTTTGAATGAATATAAAGGATTTTTACTACTTTTGGACACCCTTAAGAATATTAATCAAATCAAAATGTAATATTATTCATGAAAGAGACACAAGAAAAACCGACGGGACTGCCCGAAAACGCATTCCGTCCGCTCAAACCGGGAGAGAAATACGAACCCCTCATGTCTCCCGGAAAAACGTATCCTGAAGTTAACTTCTGGTCTGTGACATGGGGACTCGTCATGGCCGTTATTTTCTCGGCTGCCGCTGCCTATCTAGGGTTAAAAGTGGGCCAGGTGTTCGAAGCCGCCATCCCTATTGCTATCATCGCTGTGGGTATTTCCAGTGCCACCAAACGCAAAGGCGCACTGGGTGAGAACGTCATGATTCAGTCCATCGGTGCCTGTTCAGGCGTCATCGTGGCGGGTGCCATCTTTACCCTGCCGGCTCTCTACATCCTGCAGGAAAAATATCCGGAAATGACGGTCAACTTCATGCAGATGTTCATCAGCTCCCTGCTGGGTGGTGTGCTGGGCATCCTGTTCCTGATTCCCTTCCGTAAATATTTCGTAAAAGACAAGCATGGCGAATATCCTTTCCCGGAAGCTACGGCCAGCACCCAGGTGCTCGTGTCGGGTGAAAAGGGAGGCGACCAGGCCAAACCGCTGCTCATGGCCGGATTGGTGGGTGGTCTTTATGACTTCATCGTGGGAACGTTCGGCTGGTGGAACGAGAACTTCACAAGCCGCATCTGCGGATGGGGCGAGACCATTGCCGACAAGTTCAAACTGGTATTCAAGATTAACACGGGAGCTGCCGTACTGGGACTCGGCTACATCGTCGGACTGAAATATGCGGCCATCATCTGTGCCGGTTCACTGGCCGTATGGTGGATTATCGTACCGGGCATTTCCTTGTTCTGGGGCGACCAGGTGCTGAATGCCTGGAATCCGGACATCACGACAGCCGTAGGAGACATGTCACCCGAACTTATTTTCAAGGAATATGCCAAGAGCATCGGTATCGGAGGTATTGCCATGGCCGGCATCATCGGTATCGTGCGTTCATGGGGCATCATCAAGAGTGCAGTCAGCCTGGCTGCCAGTGAAATGAAGGGCAAAAAGGCCGAAGAAAACGTGGAACGTACTCAGAAGGATTTGTCCATGAAAATCATCGCCTTCGGTTCGCTGTTCACCCTGCTGCTCGTGGTACTCTTCTTCTATTTCGACGTAATGCAAGGCAACATCCTGCATACCGTAGTAGCCATTCTGCTGGTAGCAGGAATCTCCTTCCTGTTTACCACCGTAGCAGCCAATGCCATCGCCATTGTAGGAACGAACCCGGTATCGGGCATGACGCTGATGACCTTGATTCTAGCTTCTGTCATCATGGTGGCAGTAGGACTGAAAGGTGCCACGGGTATGGTGGCTTCACTGGTAATGGGTGGTGTGGTCTGCACCGCATTGTCCATGGCCGGCGGTTTCATTACCGACCTGAAAATCGGTTACTGGCTGGGGAGCACACCCAAGAAACAGGAAAGCTGGAAATTCCTCGGCACACTGGTTTCCGCAGCTACTGTAGGCGGCGTGATTATGGTGCTGAATGATTCTTACGGATTCACCAGCGGACAACTGGCTGCTCCGCAGGCCAACGCCATGGCAGCTGTCATCGACCCGCTGATGAACGGTGTAGGTGCTCCATGGCTGCTCTACGGCATCGGTGCAGCACTGGCATTGGTACTGACGTTCTGCAAGGTACCTGCCCTGGCCTTCGCACTGGGTATGTTCATTCCATTGGAACTGAACCTTCCGTTGCTGGTGGGTGGAGCCATCAACTGGTACGTGACTTCACGCAGCAAGGACGAAGCTGTCAACAACGCACGCGGTGAGAAAGGTACGCTGCTGGCATCCGGATTCATTGCCGGAGGTGCCCTGATGGGTGTAGTGAGTGCCATCATGCGTTACTGCGACATCAACCTTATCCACGAAGAATGGCTGGCTAACCCGATGAGCGAACTGGTGTCACTGGTAGCTTATCTGCTGCTGATTACTTACCTGATAAAAGCCAGCATGAAACTGAAAAAATAATCTCTAATATATCACACACATGAAAACACTGCTACTAATGGGCCTGCTGCTTATGTCGGGCACGCTCTTCGCACAACAGCCGATTGAAATGAAGGTATGGCCCAACGGTGCCCCTAATGACAACGGCATCACAGAAGAAAAGAATGGAGATACCGATTCTCCAAGTTATACAAAAGAAGCCATTCTCTACGTCTATCCGGCTAAAAAAGGGAACGGAATGGCCATCGTAGCCTGTCCGGGAGGAGGATACTCACATCTGGCCATGGCCCACGAAGGGAAAAGCATGGCCGACTGGTTCAACAGCCAGGGCATTACGTATGCCGTGCTCCGCTACCGCATGCCCAACGGACACAATGAAGTGCCTCTGAGCGATTCACAGCAGGCTCTGCGCATCATGCGCCAGCACGCTCAGGAATGGAATGTAAAAAAACTGGGCATCATGGGTTCTTCAGCCGGAGGACATCTGGCCAGCACCACCGCCACTCATTTCACCGATGCGGAAACTCGCCCGGATTTCCAGATTCTTTTCTACCCGGTCATCACCATGGACCCTGCTTACACTCACATGGGTTCTCACGACAACCTGCTGGGAAAGAACCCCTCGAAGGAGCTGGAACAGAAATATTCCAATGAATTGCAGGTTACTCCGCAAACACCCCCTGCCTTCATTCTGCACAGCAGCGATGACACGGTAGTACCGGTAGCCAACAGCGTGAACTATTACACAGCCCTCGTCAAGAACAAAGTTCCTGCCAGCCTGCACACTTATCCGGTGGGAGGACACGGCTGGGGATACCGCGACAGCTTCCCCTACAAACGCCAATGGACGGGTGAGCTGGAGAAATGGCTGCGCGAAATCAACAAATAAATTGCGCAACTCTTTGTAGAACAAAAGAAAAGTTGTACCTTTGCACCCGCTAATACGGGTTATTAGCATAATTCAAATCATTTACATTAAAAAACTAAATTAAAAAATGGCAACTAAAATCAGATTGCAAAGAAACGGACGCAAAGGATATGCGTTCTATTCAATTGTTATTGCAGATGCAAGAGCACCACGTGATGGTAGATTTACTGAAAAAATTGGTACTTACAATCCGAACACCAATCCTGCCACAGTAGATTTGAATTTTGAACGTGCATTACACTGGGTAATGGTAGGTGCACAGCCTACTGACACAGTACGCAACATCTTGTCTCGCGAAGGTGTTTACATGAAGAAACACTTGCTGGGCGGTGTAGCTAAAGGCGCATTCGATGAAGCACAGGCTGAAGCTAAATTCAACGCTTGGAAAGAAAACAAACAGTCAGGTCTGGCTGCTTTGAAGGCTAAGGAAGAAGAAGCTAAGAAAGCTGAAGCTAAAGCACGTCTGGAAGCTGAAAAGAAAGTAAACGAAGAAATCGCTAAGAAGGTAGCTGAAAAGAAAGCTGCTGAAGCTGCTGCTAAGGCTGAAGCTGAAGCTGCTGCAAACGCAGAAGAAGCTCCTGCTGCTGAAGAAGCTCCTGCTGAAGCTTAATTCTTCTTTCAGAAAAGACAAACAAAAGACTGTCCTTGCAAAAGGATGGTCTTTTTTTGTACAGAAATGTCGTATCTTTGCATCTCACCTAACTAATACCAGCCTTTTATGCATACCAAATACACCAATGGAGAAATATGGAAAGTGGCCTACCCTATCCTGATCAGCCTGATTATGGAACAGCTCATCGGTATGACCGATACGGCTTTCATGGGACGTGTGGGCGAAGTGGAACTAGGGGCCTCGGCCATTGCCGGAGTGTATTATCTGGCCATCTTCATGTTAGGATTCGGTTTCAGTATCGGTTCGCAGATACTGATTGCCCGCCGCAACGGAGAAGGTAACTTCAGGATGATTGGCTCCATCTTCTATCAGGGAATTTACTTCCTGCTGGCCATGGCACTGGTCATGTTTACTCTGTCCCGGCTGTTCTCTCCCTGGATATTGTCGCACGTGGTGGCATCCCCTCGCATCTGTGAGGCGGCGGTGAGCTACATCAACTGGCGCGTATTTGGATTTTTCTTCTCATTCGTAGCCATCATGTTCCGTGCGTTCTTTGTAGGTACCACACAAACCAAGACACTCACGCTCAATTCCATCGTCATGGTGACGTCGAATGTGGTATTCAATTATATACTGGTATTCGGAAAGCTGGGATTTCCGGCATTAGGTATTGCCGGAGCAGCCATCGGTTCTTCACTGGCAGAACTGGTGTCTATGCTCTTTTTTATTATCTACACCACACGGAAAGTAGACTGCGCCAAATACGGGCTGAACCAACTGGTGAGTTTCCGATGGACGGAACTGAAACGCATCATGGGTGTATCACTGTGGACCATGATACAGAACGCGGTTTCCATCAGTACCTGGTTTCTGTTCTTCATCTTTATTGAACATTTGGGCGAACGCTCACTGGCCATCACCAACATTGTACGTAACGTATCAAGCATCCCGTTCATGACCATCACAGCTTTTGCTTCCACCTGCAGTTCCCTGGTCAGTAACCTGATTGGGAGCGGAGAAGCGCGCTACGTCATGCCCACCATCCGACAACACGTACGGCTCTGCACCTGCATTGTCTGGCCCGTTATTCTGCTGATAGCCTGTCTGCCTACGTATGTGCTCCGCATCTATACCGACATGCCCGACCTGGTAGAAGCTGCCGTCCCTACCCTCTGGGTACTCTGCTCCAGCTACCTCTTCCAATGTGCCGGATTCATTTTCTTCCAGTCCGTATCCGGTACGGGTGATACCCGCTCTGCCTTCCTGCTGGAGATAGTAGCCCTGACCTGCTACCTGATTTTTATTGTCACGGTCATTCTTCTTTTGAAAATGGATGTAGCCGTATGCTGGTTCGCTGAACACGTGTATGCCGGAGCCATCGGTCTGCTGAGCTATCTCTATCTGAAAAAGGGAAGCTGGCAAAGGAAGCAAATTTAAGGATATAAAAAAAGCTACTCAATAAATGATATAAAATCAGCCAACTAATTCACACACAAAGCATTGCGAATTAGTTGGCTTTTTGTATCTCTAGATATTCCCCCGCAAAGAAGGTTTGGCCACCCAAACAGGAGAAATTCCGACTTCGAATTCAGTTAATGCTTTTACGACAGGACAAGAGATTGTTAATCAACGATATAATAAATACACTATATTTCATAAGTTGTCTTTCTCACCTTTTTCTTCCGAAACCTGACTGTCAACAGGAAGTTCTCCCACCTCTTTCTCCTGAGGAAGTTTCAACGTATAAAGGGCAGCATTCAGTTTACGGATCTGGTCACGTTTCAGTTTTCCCGGATTATAGACGAAACCTTCTACTACGACAATCCGACCGTTCGTACGGTCTACACGAACATGTGAAACGAAAGGACCTCCCATAGCATCGTTCTCCATTTCCCACAAACCGCGTACTTCATATGCATAATCACCCTGCACCGCAATGTTACGAGCTTCTACAAAAATGGAATCGGCAGTCACCATATACATACCTTCTTTTGCTCCAGGAATGTGGGCTTTCATCACAGAATCTCGTTTCTCTATGAAATATGCCTTTGTAAAAGTTTCCTTGCTGGTATACGGATAAGTGTAGATAACAAAGTTCAAATCATTCAAGTTGCTAGAAGCCCACAAGAACTGTTGGCCGACCTTATACGAAGCCAGTTCTACCGGCATCCAGATATCACAGTCAAACAAGCTTTGCACCTTAGCAGACAAGACATCATTATGCTTCTTCTCCAACAGTTTTACTTCCCGGTTCATTTCTGCACGGGTAAAGAAATCAATAATCACCTGTCCATTCTTGGATACATATTCGGCAAACTCTTCCTGATTCGGCGACTGGATAGTCATAATCATCTGTGGAGAAGAATACGCGTCACGGGTATACTTGAATTTAGTCTGAGTATAGATGTCCTGAATATCCACAATAATGATATTGCGGAACAGACGGGTACTACGGTCAAAATACTCCGGACGAATTCTCGAAATCCGGAAAGAACGTTCCGGTTGGGGCAATCCCGGTACATCGGTATCAAGTACATGGAAAAGCGCACTATCCGGACTGTTCCAACATTTGTCATCAGCGACCACCAATACTTCATAAGGCCGACCACTGGATACCGGAGTAACAATACTTTTACCATCCTTCTGACAAGAAGCAAACACCGATACAACGAATATAAGACTTAAATAAAAGGAAAAACGTTTCATAAATTTTTAAACTAAGTTTTCAAATACAGACTATTACACGAATCAATTCTAGAAACCATTCATAAGATTCAGTTTAAGCATATATCCTTCACGTAATGCCTGCTTGATATCATATACTACTCCTTCAGAAGCATCTGAAGGAACCTTCAATGACACTGCAAGGTTTTCAGCCTTATTTTCCTTACACCACTGCTTGATTTTCAAAGAAAGTTCATCCAGTGAAAAATCCTCCAACTCACCTACTATCACATTATTTTTCAAAAATCGGACTTCATATCCCGGCAACGGAACACTCTTATCGGCCACACCTGCCGGTACATCCGCATATGCTTTCGGGGAAGCATAATAGAAACGGGGAATCAGACATTCATTCACCAATTCCTGAGAATAAGTTTTCGAAAGCTCCCGTCTGACCTCATCATACGCTTTTACCAACTTCTGCTTGGCGGAAGTAATAGCTCCCATCTTCGCATTACGGTCTGCAACAATACGGACAACAATAGGAAACATTTCCTCTTTCTGTTCAGAATACAATTTGACGAAAGAGTCTTTCAATTGCTTCCTGGCCTCGTCCGTCATGGTTTCATAATCAACAAACTTCTTCTTTGAAATAGGCTTTTCAGGCCCGAAAAGAAACTGGTTCCGCTGGTTGCAATACAATTCCAGCACATACGCCTTTTCCGACGATATATGATCCAGCATCAAGTTGTCTGCATTCCGCTGCTGTGATGTGTCCCTCACCATTAATCCAGATTTTTCTTTTCCTTGATTCTTCGTTTGAAGAGCTGCGCCATAATCCGCCACCGTTTCTTTTACTTCCGGCCTCGCAAAGGCATACACGACCCCTGCAGCCAAAGGTACGGCTAACAAGACACGTAGCCGGACCCATTTACTGTTTCTTTTTTTCGACATCATAGATATACGTTTTTTAAGTGAACTGTGAGTAAAACCACAAGCCATAGAGTAGAGCCTTGAGCCCACTGCTTTCCTCACCAATAATAATTGATATGTTTTTACATCGATGCCTTGATTCAATACACCTTCATCGGCCTGATACTCATGAACACCATTAAGTTCATACCTCAGTTTCCACACCAACGGATTCCACCAATGAAAGATTAGAATAAACTGTATCAACAGATTGTCATAACAATGCCCATACCGGCAATGCATCTCCTCATGCAGACGGACCGGAGAATATTCTTCATACTCCTGACTGTTCATGACGATATACGTTCCCCAGCTAAAAGGACGGACAGGAATATCGTACAACACCCATCGAAATCCATTACATTCTTTATATTCCTGCCGACTTATCCAACGGAACAGACGGATATAGCCTACAACCCATTGCAAAAGGATGAAAGCACAGCCCGACAGATAAACTACCATTGACAACACAAGCCAACCCCAATAATTGGCTTCCTTCTGAGTAATTTCCACCATACCGGAAGCAGAAGCAGATACTACATCAACAGGCTGTTTCCATTCCTCCATAAGTATAAAAGGAGACTGCACTAAGGGTTCATGCTCTAATTCCAGAGAAACAAAAGGCAATAACAGACAAGTCAGCATTCCGCCCACCAGCACCCATCGGTTCAAAGAAAAGCGAGTGGTCGAAGCACAAAGTAACTTATAGAACCCATAGAGCAATGTCAGGCAGAAAGAGCTTTTCAGTAAATAGATTAAAAAGGCTACCATAGGTTCAAGATTTACGATTATTCTTCCCCTGCTCTATCTGAGCTATCAGCTGCTTCAGTTCATCCAGATTCATTTTCTCATCTTCAATAAACTGAGAAACCACCTTGGTATAAGAATTGTCAAAATATTGAGAAACAATCTCTCCGATAGCCGAACCCTTGTATTCATTTTCTGTTATTTTTGCTTCATAACGGTAGGTGTTTCCAAACGCCCGATAACTGACAAAGCCTTTTTCTACCAACAGCTTCACCAGAGTAGCTACTGTATTGTAATGGGGTTTCGGTTCTGAATAGAATGCCAACATTTCACGAATAAACAAAGGACCATGGGTCCATAAAATATTCATTATTTCTTCTTCTTTGGGTGTCAGTTTCTTCATAAACAGCTCATTTAAGATTAATACTACACGAAGATATGAAAATTATCAGACAAACAACTAAAAGTTTTAGTAGAACTACTAATATTAATAGTAATTAATAATAAAGATAAAATATCCAAACGATTTATTGAAAACACAAGCAGATTTTGACAGACATGCCAAAACTAAAATGGAACATTCAGTAAATATCCCAATTTAAGGATATAAAAAAGGCAGGAGAGCGATTCACTTTCCTGCCTTTTTCTATATTTATCTCTTTTACGTTCCTTCTTAGAACTCACTGGTGAAATGGAACTTGATGTGCTTGAAGTCCATCTGTGCCATCTGAAGCACATAACCGCTATCGGCCAGGAACACATCGCGTCCGTCACGGTCTTTCGCCATATACTGATACTTACGTTTCTTGAAAGCTTCCAGTTCAGCCGGATCATCGCTTTCAATCCAGCAGGCTTTATACAGGCTCAACGGTTCCCAACGGCACTTCGCATTGTATTCATTTTCCAGACGGTACTGAATAACCTCAAACTGCAACTGACCTACCGTACCGATAATCTTGCGTCCGTTGAACTGGTTGACAAACAGCTGTGCCACACCTTCGTCCATCAGCTGGTCGATACCCTTGTTCAACTGCTTGGTCTTCATCGGATCCGCATTCTCGATGTACTTGAACATTTCCGGAGAGAAGCTCGGCAATCCCTTGAAGTGCAACAGTTCACCTTCGGTCAGCGTATCACCAATCTTGAACGTACCGTTATCCGGCAAACCGATAATATCGCCAGCCCAAGCCTCATCCACTGTAGTCTTGCGCTGTGCCATGAACTGCGTGGGTGAAGAAAAGCGCATGGTCTTGTTATGACGTACATGCAGGTACGGCGTATTACGGGTAAACTTACCGGAACATACCTTACAGAAGGCTACACACGAACGGTGGTTCGGGTCGATGTTGGCCGTAATCTTGAACACGAAACCGGTAAACTTAGGTTCCTCAGGCTGCACCTCGCGTTCTTCTGCCTGTACCGGACGCGGACTTGGCGCAATTTCCACAAAACAGTCGAGCAATTCCTGCACACCGAAGTTGTTCAAAGCCGAACCAAAGAACACCGGAGCCAATTCTCCTTTCAGGTAATCGTCTACGTTGAATTCCGGATATACTCCGTCAATCAGTTCCAGCTCACTGCGCAACTTTTCAGCCAGCGGTGTACCGATATGGTTGTCCAAATCCTCTGTATGGATGTCTACTTCCACCTTCTCCGTCACCACCTGCTTGGAAGGCTGGAAAAGATTCAGTTTCTGTTCGTAGATGTTGTACACACCCTTGAAGCGAGGACCACTCTCAATCGGCCACGTCAGCGGACGCACATTGATAACCAGTTCTTCCTCCAGTTCATCCAGCAAATCGAACGGGTCCTTAGCCTCACGGTCCATCTTGTTGACAAAGATAATTACCGGCGTGTTACGCATACGGCAGACTTCCATCAGCTTACGGGTCTGTGTTTCCACACCCTTCGCTCCGTCCACCACGATGATTACACTATCCACTGCCGTCAAAGTACGATACGTATCTTCGGCAAAATCCTGGTGACCCGGTGTATCGAGAATATTGATCTTATAGTCATGGTAGTCAAACTCCATCACGGAGGTAGTAACCGAGATACCACGCTGCTTTTCGATGTCCATCCAGTCGGACGTGGCAGTTTTCTTTATCTTGTTTGATTTCACGGCTCCGGCCACCTGAATCTGTCCACCGAAAAGCAACAGCTTTTCCGTCAACGAGGTTTTACCGGCATCCGGATGCGCGATAATCGCAAATGTTCGTCTTCTTGCTATTTCCTGATTTGCCATATTTATTGTTTTAATTTTTCAATACATTCTGCCAGACTGTCCATCCAGTAAGGCACTTCCACGCCGTAGGTTTTCTTCAGCTTGGTCTTGTCGAGCACGGAATAGTGCGGACGACAAGCTTTCGTAGGATAATCCTCTGTGTGAAGCGGAGACACATGACAAGTAGTGATACCTGCCAGACGATGGATAGCTTTGGTAAAATCATACCAGGAACACACGCCTTCGTTGCTGAAATGATAAATACCCGGCACGATACCTTTCTCCAGTGCCACAAAAATGGCCTGAGCCAAATCGCGTGCATAAGTCGGCGTACCAATCTGGTCGAAGATAACTCCCAGCGTTTCTTTCTCCTGCCCCAAGCGAATCATGGTCTTCACGAAATTATTGCCAAACGTAGAATACAGCCATGCCGTACGAATCACCATCGTATTGGGACACTGCTTCAGCGCTTCCTGCTCACCAGCCAGTTTGGTAGAGCCATATACGGAATTCGGACACGGTATATCTTCTTCCTTATAAGGGATATGGGCTGTACCGTCGAACACATAGTCCGTAGACACCTGCACCAGCCAGCCGTTACGGCTTTGTGCCGCCTTGGCCAGATAGCCCGGAGCCACATGATTCAGTTTGTCGCAGAGTTCCACGTTGTCCTCCGCCTTGTCGACTGCCGTATAAGCTGCACAGTTCACAATCACATCAATCTGATGAGCCGATACAAATTCCATTACCGCCTGTTCATCGCAGATATCCAACTCCGCCACATCGGTAAAGAAATACTCAAAATTCCGGTGCTCTTCTGCCAGCAGACGCATTTCATTGCCCAACTGTCCGTTGGCTCCCGTCACTAATATCTTTTTCATGTTCTGTGATGTTTTAATCCAGTTCCAAATCGCCTTCCTTATCCTTAATATAATATCCGGCCAGCATCGCCAGCAAGTCACTGATGGCTTTCACCGCCTTCATGGTTTCTTCGCTGATTTCCTTCTTCTGCAATTTCAGCATCAGTACCCCATACATGGCATCAAAGCAAGTCTCCAGTTCAGGCACGTCCTTGTCGCCACCCTTGGCACGCAGTTCCACAATAAAAGGAAGCACCTTGTAATACGCCGCACTGTAATAAGGGAATTTAGGCGAACGCAACAAACGCAGGTGTAAGTCAGTCAGCCAGACGATGATGTTCTTGTTAATCTGCACATGACCCTTTTCCAGCACCCCTTCCTGCTGCATCATGTTAATCAAGTCCTCATACCAGCGGGCCAGTTCCTTCTTCTGCTCGTCGGTAGCCGGATAAGGCTCGATGATATTCTTACGGATGCGCTCCATATCGCAGCCGTTGGCACGAATCAAGTCCTCCACCTGCCACATATACAGCAGGTATTCGGCGATATTCTTTTTTTTAAGTTGTTGAGAAATATACATATCCTATCAAGAAAAAGATTTGCCGGCAATGGCCAGGACGATTCCCACCACCGCCGCTATCATGACCACGACACCAATGATGCGGTTGAGCACCCAGATGCCGCGCAAATTAAATCGTGAACGTACTTTATTGACAAAATAAGTAATGCTGAACCACCAGCCCAATGCTCCCAGGATAATGGCCAGATAACCCACTAACTGAAAACCGATGGGACTGCCCGGCATGACAAATGAGAAACGGGCAAACAGACCGATGAACAGGAAAATAATCAAGGGATTGGACAGGGTGACAAAAAAGGCCGTAACGAAGTTGTGCAGGTAAGTTCCCCGCGTACCCGAAGACGGGCGAAGCGACTTCACCGGATTACTGCGGAAGGTATAGATACCAAAAGCCAGCAGCATGATGCTGCCCACCACCTGAAGAAAAATATGATGCTTCAGGATGAGTTCGTCCATGAAACTCATTCCGTATCCCGTAATCAACGCATAGCAAATATCACTTAATGCCGCCCCGACTCCCGTCACGAAACCAAACCAGCGCCCTTTGTTCAACGTACGCTGAATACAGAGCACACCGACCGGTCCCAAAGGAGCAGACACGACAATGCCGATAATCAATCCCTTCAGCAACAAATCAAGTATAGTAACCTGTTCAATCCAATTCATACTGCAAAGATGCTACTTTTTTACGAAAGTACCTACATTTTTATACGATTATCCTTAAGAGTATATCTGAAAAAACAACAAATTCAGAAACCCTAAAGGGATAACGGGAAGACATTTCCCCATTTTTTACGTCTCCCGGCACAAAACCATATGTCTCCCCTACGGGAAACTTACAGCTCCGGCTGGAGAAACGTAAAGTTCACGTAAGGGAGACATACAACCAACAAGTCCGTTTTTCCCTCAATGAAGGGAGACTTGCGAGTTTTTATCACACAAAGAGTACGGCCAGAATACCCAGTCCGACAGCTACAATGGTAGAAATTAGTCCCGGCATCATGAAAGAATGGTTCAGCACATACTTTCCGATGCGGGTGGTACCCGTGGTATCAAAATTGATGGCTGCCACCACCGTCGGATAATTCGGGATGAAAAAATACCCGTTGACTGCCGGAAAGAGGGCAATCAGCATATAGGGCGAAATGCCCAGTGCCATGCCCAGAGGAAGCAAGGCACGGATGGTTGCCGCCTGACTGAACAGCAGGATAGACATGACAAAAAGCGCAATACCGAAAAGCCACGGCATATCGGTCACCAAACCGAATATATTTTCTTTGATGACGGCAATGTTACCGGAGATAAAGGTATCGCCCATCCACGCAATACCGAAAATGGCCACTACCGCCTGCATACCCGCATTGAAGACTGAACTTTTAGCGGCCTTCATCCCACTGGTGCCAGTCAGCAGCAGAATCAGTGCGGCTACCGACAGCATGAGCACTTCAATGATGTGCGCCATCTGCATCACCACTACGCCCTCTGAGGTTTGAAACGACGGACGAAGACTATCTATGGAACCAAACAGCACAATACCCACCGTGGCACCTAAAAACAGCAGTACGGAGGTCAGCGCCTTGCCAGGATTAGCCACCTCAGCCGTACAATAATTGGCACCCGACAGTTCGCCTGACTTCAAGCGTGCCTGATATACAGGGTCATCCTTCAGTTCCTTACCTACCCGCATGGAATAAATCGCACCGGCCAGTACACCCACCAAGGTGCAGGGAATGGAAATCTTCAAAATATCAAACAAAGTAATGTGATATCCAGCCAGCATACTCAACAGGGCCACCGTAGCCGCAGAAATAGGACTGGCAGTAATAGCCTGCTGGGAAGCAATGACGGCAATCCCCATCGGGCGTTCCGGACGGATACCCGTTTCACGAGCCACTTCGGCAATAACCGGAAGTACGGAATAGGCCACATGCCCCGTTCCGGCAAAGAAGGTAAAGAGATAAGTCACCAGCGGACTCAACAGCGTGATGCGCTGAGGATGGCGACGCAAGATTTTCTCTGCCCATTTCACCATCAAATCCAATCCTCCGGCAGCCTGCATGCAACCGGCAGCTGCAATCACTGCCACAATCATCAGCATCACATCAATAGGAGGAGTGGTGGGTTCAAGACCAAAGACAAAAGTAAGTACGGCCAGCCCCAAGCCTCCAAAGACTCCCAGACCGATGCCGCCTACACGCGCTCCGACAATAATTGCCAGTAACACAAACAGTAATTGTAACCACATAAATAGAAAGAGTTTTTAGATTTAAGGTGCAAAGATACTAATATTCAATGGAACGTAAAAATGCAATGGAACTTAGCCTAACCAGTTCGTAAAAATCAGGATACAATCAAAGACTCTCTCAACGAACCATCCGATTTTTCTTTTCACGCCTTTCCAGTAAATTTTTTTCATAATAAGGAGAATTTTCCATTTACAGTTACTAAATTACAATAATAAACTGATATAACAAAAGAAGCTGTTTCAAAATCCCAATTAATTTTGAAACAGCTTCTTCACCCTTATTTTTTCAAATTATCGCATATTCTTTTTCGCTTCTTTCTTATCCTGGTAATTAAAATACGCCAAACTGATGAGCGCAATAACAATCACCATCACCGATACAATAATTGCTCCCATTATTTATCCTCCTTCTTATCTTTAAGCAACGTAAGTCCTGTTAAAAGAGTTACCAACACGGCAAGAACCAAAAGTCCATACATATACCATGCCCATTCATTCACCCCGCTAAAAAGAGAGGTCAGCAACACAGCTGTGATCATATACTTAGCTATATCTAAAAACCATTTGCCTAACTCTTTTCTCATAAGACAAATATAACACTTTATTTCTAATAGTCAATCAATCTTACCTTTCTATTTTATTTTAAGAAACCACTTACCCCTCATCCAATCCGCCAACTAAAAGCAAATTCCTCCCAATGCACCGCACGCAATTACTTTTATTTTTCTTCGTAATTCCGAGGATTTTCCCTACCTTTGTACCACTTTTAAAGCGCATTGAATATTCATTATAACATACAAGTGCTATGATTCTATTTTTCAGAACACCCACAAACAGTGTGATTGCCACGGAATGCAATCAGGAACTGAATGCTGAAGACGTCAAGAAACTATGCTGGCTGTACAGCGATGCCACTGTGGAAAACGAAGACAACCTGAAAGGATGGTTCATCGGCCCACGCCGTGAAATGATTACTCCATGGAGTACAAATGCGGTTGAAATCACCCAGAACATGGGTCTCAACGGTATCCGTCGTATCGAGAAATACTTCCCGGTGAAAGATGAAAACGCCGACCACGACCCGATGTTGCAACGTATGTATCACGGACTGGATCAGGAAATTTTCACGGTAGACATCAAACCGCAGCCTATCATATACATCGAAAACCTGGAAGAATACAACGAAAAGGAAGGTCTGGCGCTGTCACGCGAAGAAATGGACTACCTGATGAAGGTGGAAAAAGACCTGGGCCGCAAACTGACTGACTCGGAAGTATTCGGTTTCGCACAGATTAACTCTGAACACTGCCGCCACAAAATTTTCGGTGGTACGTTCATCATCGACGGACAGGAAATGGAGTCTTCTCTGTTCCAGATGATCAAGAAAACTACACAGGAAAATCCTAACAAGATTATCTCGGCTTACAAAGACAACGTAGCCTTTGCCGAAGGTCCGGTGGTAGAACAATTCGCTCCGGCCGATCACTCTACTTCTGATTACTTCATTATTAAAGATATTAAGACCGTCATCTCACTGAAAGCGGAAACACACAACTTCCCGACTACCGTAGAACCGTTCAACGGTGCGTCTACCGGTACAGGTGGTGAAATCCGCGACCGTATGGGTGGTGGTAAAGGTTCATGGCCGATTGCCGGAACTGCCGTATACATGACTTCTTATCCGCGTACAGACGAAGGACGCGACTGGGAAAACATTCTGCCGGTGCGCAAATGGTTGTACCAGACTCCGGAACAGATTCTGATCAAGGCATCAAACGGTGCTTCTGACTTTGGTAACAAGTTCGGACAACCGCTGATTTGTGGTTCTGTTCTGACTTTCGAACACGAAGAAAACAACGAAAAATATGCCTACGACAAGGTTATCATGCTGGCAGGTGGTGTGGGCTACGGCACACAGCGCGACTGCTTGAAGGGTAGCCCCGAAGCAGGAAACAAGGTCGTAGTCATGGGTGGTGACAACTACCGCATCGGTCTGGGTGGTGGTTCCGTTTCTTCTGTAGAAACAGGACGTTACTCTTCTGGTATCGAGCTGAACGCTATCCAGCGTGCCAATGCAGAAATGCAGAAACGTGCTTACAACGTAGTACGTGCATTGTGTGAAGAAGACGAAAACCCGATTGTATCTATCCATGACCATGGTTCAGCCGGACACGTAAACTGTCTGTCTGAGTTGGTGGAAGACTGCGGTGGTCTGATTCACATGGACAAGTTGCCTATCGGCGACGAAACACTTTCCGCCAAGGAAATTATCGCCAACGAATCGCAGGAACGTATGGGTCTGCTGATTGACGAAAAAGCCATCGAACATGTACACAAGATTGCAGAACGCGAACGTGCACCGATGTACGTGGTAGGTGAAACTACAGGCGACCATCGTTTTGCCTTCGAACAGGCTGATGGCGTACGTCCGTTCGACCTGGCCGTAGACCAGATGTTCGGCTCTTCTCCGAAAACTTATATGGTGGACAAAACTGTAGAACGTCATTATGAAAACGTTTCTTACGATGTCACCAAACTGAATGAATATTTGCGCCGCGTGCTGCAGCTGGAAGCCGTAGCCTGCAAGGATTGGTTAACCAACAAGGTAGACCGCTCCGTAACAGGTAAGATTGCCCGCCAGCAATGTCAGGGTGAATTGCAGTTGCCGTTGAGCGACTGTGGTGTGGTTGCCCTCGACTACCGTGGCGAAAAAGGTATCGCTACTGCACTGGGACATGCTCCACAGGCTGCCTTGGCTAATCCGGAAGCAGGTTCTGTTCTGGCTGTGTCAGAAGCACTGACTAACCTGGTATGGGCTCCGCTGGCAGAAGGAATGGACAGCATTTCATTGTCAGCCAACTGGATGTGGCCTTGCCGTGCACAGGAAGGTGAAGACGCCCGTCTGTACAAAGCAGTGAAAGCATTGTCTGACTTCTGCTGCGAACTGCAAATCAACGTGCCGACCGGTAAGGACTCTCTGTCAATGACACAGAAATATCCGAACGGTGAAAAGATTATCAGCCCGGGAACCGTTATCGTTTCTGCCGGTGGTGAAGTATCCGACATCAAGAAAGTGGTTTCTCCGGTAATGGTCAACAAACCGAAATCTACCTTCTATCATATTGACTTCAGCTTCGACCAGCTTCGTCTGGGTGGTTCTGCTTTCGCACAGTCACTCAACAAGGTGGGTGATGACGTACCGACCGTACAGAATCCGGAATACTTCCGCGATGCATTCCTGGCTGTTCAGGAACTGGTTAACAAAGGCTTGATTCTGGCCGGACACGATATTTCTGCCGGTGGTTTGATTACTACCCTTTTGGAAATGTGCTTTGCCAATACAGAAGGCGGTATGGAAATCAACCTCGACAAGATTAAGTGCGACGACATCGTGAAGATTCTGTTCGCCGAAAATCCGGGTGTAGTTATCCAGGTAGCCGACAAACACAAGGCAGAAGTCAAGAAGATTCTGGAAGATGCAGGTGTAGGTTACGTGAAGATTGGTGTGCCGACTGAAGAACGTCACATTCTGGCAACTCTGCACGATGCTACTTACCAGTTCGGTATCGACTACTTGCGTGATGTATGGTATTCTACTTCTTACCTGCTCGACCGCAAGCAGAGCATGAACGGTTGTGCCAAGAAACGTTTCGAAAACTACAAGCAGCAACCGCTGGAATTTGTATTCGACAAGTCATTCACCGGTAAACTGTCGCAGTTCGGCCTCGATCCGAACCGTCGTACACCGAGCGGAATCAAAGCAGCCATCATCCGTGAAAAAGGAACTAACGGTGAACGTGAAATGGCTTACATGCTGTATCTGGCAGGCTTCGACGTGAAAGACGTAACAATGACCGACCTGATTAGCGGACGTGAAACACTGGAAGACATCAACATGGTAGTTTACTGCGGTGGATTCTCTAACTCCGACGTATTGGGTTCTGCCAAGGGATGGGCCGGAAGCTTCCTGTTCAACCCGAAAGCAAAAGCTGCCCTCGACAACTTCTACGCTCGCGAAGATACATTGTCACTGGGTGTCTGCAACGGTTGCCAGCTGATGATGGAACTGGGACTGATTACTCCGGAAGACAAGAAGAAAGGCAAGATGCTGCATAACGACTCACATAAGTTTGAATCTAACTTCCTGGGTGTAACCGTACCGATGAACCGCAGCGTGATGTTCGGCTCACTGAGCGGCTCTAAACTGGGTATCTGGGTAGCTCACGGAGAAGGTAAGTTCTCATTGCCTTATCCGGAAGACCACTACAACGTAGTGCTGAAGTATTCATACGATGAATATCCAGGCAACCCGAACGGTTCAGACTACAGCGTAGCCGGTATCGCCAGCCAGGACGGCCGTCATCTGGCCATGATGCCTCACCTGGAACGTGCTTGCTTCCCATGGGAAAACGCATACTATCCGCTTGACCGCAAAGAAGAAGACCAGATCACTCCGTGGATGGAAGCCTTCGTAAATGCCCGCAAGTGGGTGGAAGCCAACCGTAAGAAATAATCCAAGAAAAATGATACTTTAACACAAGGAGTCGCCTTTTAAAGCGACTCCTTTGTTTTTGTCAAAAAAGAATGGTTTTATGTTGGATTTTGTAAATATAAACCGTACTTTTGCTTGCGTAGCTAAAAGAACATTCAAAAAACTTATAAAATAAGATAACCATGAAAGAAATAGACTGGTCGAATCTGTCTTTCGGATACATGCGGACAGATTACAATGTACGTTGCTATTATCGCGACGGAAAATGGGGAGAACTCGAACTCTGTTCAGAAGAAACCTTGAACATTCACATGGCTGCCACTTGTCTGCACTACGGACAGGAAGCTTTCGAAGGACTGAAAGCCTATCGCGGAAAAGACGGTAAAATCCGTATCTTCCGTCCCGAAGCTAATGCAGAACGTCTGCAAAGCACTTGCCGAGGTATCCTGATGCCGGAACTTCCGACCGAAAAATTCTGCGAAGCTGTGAAGAAAGTGGTAAAGGCCAACGAACGCTTCATTCCTCCATACGAAAGCGGTGCTTCTCTTTACATCCGTCCGCTGTTGATTGGTACAGGTGCACAAGTAGGTGTACATCCTGCCAGCGAATACATGTTTGTGGTATTCGTCACTCCGGTAGGTCCGTACTTCAAGGGTGGATTTGCCACTAACCCCTACGTAATTATCCGCCAGTACGACCGTGCAGCACCACTCGGAACCGGTACATTTAAAGTAGGTGGTAACTACGCTGCCAGCCTCCGCGCCAACAAAATGGCACACGATGCAGGATACGCCAGCGAATTCTATCTGGATGCAAAAGAAAAGAAATACATCGACGAATGTGGTGCAGCCAACTTCTTTGGTATCAAGAACAATACCTACGTTACTCCGCTGTCTACCTCTATCCTGCCCTCTATCACCAACCGCAGCTTGATGCAGCTGGCTGAAGACATGGGAATGAAAGTAGAACGTCGTCCGATTCCGGAAGAAGAACTGACTACCTTCGAGGAAGCAGGAGCTTGCGGTACTGCTGCCGTAATCAGTCCTATCGGCCGCATTGACGACCTGGAGAACCAGAAGTCATACGTCATTGCAAAAGACGGCAAACCAGGCCCTATCAGCGAAAAACTATATCACAAGCTGCGTGGCATCCAGTACGGTGACGAAGCTGATCCATACGGATGGGTAACTGTGTTAGATTAATACTCCCTTTTTTATAAAACAGGGCTGTCTCACTTCACAAGGATATTGGTCACATCGTAGAATAATTTTTTAGATTTAAAACAACATGAAGAATAATATACTCGGATTTATAACCTACCTTTTGGCCACAATCCTATTTTCTCCATCGGTAGGTATCATCCTGCTAGCGATGAAAGAAAATGCAGACAGATGCCACTATTATAAAGGAAAATGGAATATGACCGATATAGCTATTGGAATAGCTGCGGTCTCTATCGGAATAGCAGTAAGATACTTTTTTGATTTTAAACTCTGCTTATAGACATAAATATATTCAAAGCTGAATAGAATGTCTATTAATCAGCAGAGCTATCATTTAAGTACTGATATTTGCTGAAATATCTCATCAAATATCCTGTCTTCGAAAAGAAGATGAAAAGCATTGCTCGACCATTGAAATTCAATGGTCGAGCTTTATTTTTTGTAACCCATTTCCATGATGCCGAATAATAGGTCGAATAATAGATTAATGCTCTCCTTACATCAACTATCTCTTCTCGAACGAACGGCAAAAGCGCAATAACTCTCCATTCGCCCGATTATCGATTTCCGTCTCTCGTATCTCTTCAAATAAATTCAGGGTAGAAGAACATTCCCCACAAATATCAATACCTATGACCCGCTCTTGCCGAAATACAACGGCCAACAACTGCTCCAGTTCTGATAAAGTCAGTGAACCTTGATCCCAGTTGGTTATCGCAGAAGAAGGGTCCAGCACATCCTTGTCGATAGAAATATAGACAGGTTCACTCACATGCTCAGAGGCAAACGCTTTCCAACCTGCTTCCTGATCCAAAGAAGATTCACTATAAAAATGAATACGGTCGCCATATTCCTTTGGAACTTCCTGCAGCAAACGGTCTGAAGCACCGGCTATAATTACCTTCTTACAATTCGCATTCGTATCAAGCACATCTTTTACCCAACTTCCACACGACAGGATATGCTCAAATAAAGGAGGCTGCATGTCAGGATGGTGGTCAAACACCAGCAAAGCAAATGGAGTAGTCAGCTTATCGGTCCAGAATTTGGTCACATAATGATAATTTCCTGAATCTATAAAATGAATTCCCTGCGGAGAATAATCCGCTATCATACGCTGTAAAGCAGAAGCTCCTTCTTCGTCACAATAGCATTCAGTTCCATTCAAATGCTGGCAATCCAGCCACACAAACTGACGATTCCGGGCAAAAGACTCATAATTGTACACGCCTGTAAAATTCATCACAACCACCGGTTTCGAATTCCGGCTAAATACTGCTTGAGATTGATGATTCATATACTTTCCTCCCACTCTTCAAAATACGCCTTAAAATCGAGGAAAAGAGACTGACACCGGAAACTCTTTCCCATTGTCTATAGGCTATAACAGAAAAAAGCTGTAACCGAACAGTTACAGCTTTTTATCTCGGCACGGGAAGAGAGGCTCGAACTCCCGACACTCGGTTTTGGAGACCGATGCTCTACCAACTGAGCTATTCCCGTGTTTGCGGTTGCAAAAGTAGTACAAATTTTGGAAACTGCAAGGGATTTCGAAAAATATTTTTCTTAAATCCCTCTACAGTAAAGATAAGTCATTGAACATCTGACGATAATACGCCGCTTTTTTTTCAAGCTTTAAAGGGTAAGCCCGACTGGAAGACGGCATCCGATAGAGGGTCAGCTCTCGATCTCTGAAATGAAACGTACTCCCTCCTCCTACAGGCGGATCTTTTGTTTCCATCTGTTCACAAAACACATCCGTCGCTTTCTGACCGGTAGTCACCACCGCCCGACAGGAAGGAAGCTGCTGAAGAAGCAACCCAATATCCGTAGGTGAAACGACCTCTAAAAACTTGTCGGATGCATTATCCTGCAACCTGCGCACGCACGAAGCCGTATCGTACAGAGCAATCCCTTTTTCACGCAAAAAAGCAATGATACGCTCTTTATCAAATATCTTTTCAGGACTGAGAAAGTAATCCTTGTCTCCAAAGAAAATGAAGCCGAAAATACGCCACATATCATTCTGCAGGTTGGGATAAAAGAAATCCATACTCCAGCGCTTCTTCTGCGGAGGAAAACTACCCAGCATCAGCAGGACCGCATTCTCCGGAAGAAAGGGCTCCAGCGGATGATGCTCCACTCCTGAAAGCAAATGCTCGTCCAACGTCATGCTTTTGGTTTAGGTTCCTTCTTTGCCAGCAATACGATGTTATAGACATATTCTGTCATCCAGCTTTCAGAATAGCCCAGCGCATGCTGATACTGACGAATGTTTCCGCAAGTCTTACGTACGCCATCATCCTTCCAATCTACTTTTGTCAGGATGTCGTGTACGGCTTTTTCCGTCATGTTACGAAGCATCTTCTTAAACACACCCGGCATACGGAACTTCCATTGCATCAGGTTGCCGATAACCATCATCAAATCCTGGCTGAATCCCTGGAACATGAAAAGATAATTCTTTATATCGTTCACATTGCGGCAATTGCGCTTGATAGAGCCATCGATTTCCTTGAAAAAGGTTTCAGGCAGACCATAAATATCCATCAGCATCTTGCGGCAGCGTGTACGCTCTGCGATACCAAGTTTATTATTCTGCGTAGGAACCTTCAATGTACGTTTAAATACAGCCAAATCCGGCAGAAAGTTAATGTTACTGATACCCAGCTGAGCCGCCATTACTGCCTGATAGTATACACGAATCAGCGTCATGAAATCTTCCATTCCGCCCACACGTACCGTTTCATCAGCACCTTCTGCTGTTTTCTTGCCTAATAGTTTTGAAAATATACTCATACTTGTACTTTTTATTGTTTTTTGATTTGCAAAGATACGAAAATAGTTACCAACATTCTAAATCCTGCTCAATATCTTTCATCTGCTCTTTGTGAAAGACTGGACTTTTGATGCCTTTCCGCTTCTGTGCCAAGTAATCATCGAGCAAGCGAAAAGCATATTTGCCAAGCAAGAATATTGCAATCAGGTTGCAAATGGACATTAAAGCCATAGTAACATCAGCCAAGTTCCATACTAAATTCAGACTTGCCAATGAGCCAAACAAAACCATCCCGCCAACCAACATACGGTATAAAACTACCGGCCACTGACGAGAAGTGAAAAAGCGGATATTAGCTTCTCCGTAATAATAGTTTCCTAAAATGCTGCTGTAAGCGAAAAAAAGAGTAGCAATGGCTACGTAGATGCCTCCGATATTACCAACCTCACTGGTCAGCGCTGCTTGGGTCAGCTGGATACCATCCAGGCCACTACCAATATAATCCTCACCGAACAAAATGATAAAAGCTGTACAGGAACAAATAAGCAGAGTATCTGTAAACACTCCCAGTGCCTGAATAAATCCTTGTTTAGCGGGATGGGTTACATGAGCCGTTGCCGCAGCATTGGGGGCAGATCCCATACCAGCCTCATTGCTGAAAAGTCCCCGTTTAATCCCTTGCATCAGACCCGTTCCTATTCCGCCACCAACGGCCTGATGCCAGCCAAAAGCATTACCGACAATTTGTTCAACAACTGCTGGGATACGGTCAATGTTAGCCAATACAACAAACAAAGCCAATGCAATATAACCGACAGCCATGACAGGAACAATGACACTACTGATAGCTGCAATACGATGTACACCTCCAAAAATGATGACAAGGGTTAATACCGAAATGACAATTCCTGAGTTCAAAGGCTCTACAGAAAAAGCACTTTGCAAGGCAGCACTCATGGTATTACTTTGCACCGAATTGAATGCAAGACCAAACGTGATCGTAATCAGCACCGCAAAAAGTACTCCCATCCAACGTTTCTTCAATCCACGTTCCATGTAATAGGCAGGGCCTCCGACATAGGAATGTTTTCCTTTGACTTTAAAAAGCTGGGCTAACGTAGATTCCACAAAGGCACTGCTGGAACCCAGCAGCGCAATAATCCACATCCAGAAAATCGCTCCTGGTCCACCTACCGTAAGGGCCGTTGCCACACCAGCCAGATTGCCGGTTCCAACACGGCTTGCCAGCGAAATGGCAAAAGCCTGAAAAGAAGAGATATGTTTCTCGTGCCCGTTTATCTTAGCAGTCGAATCACCCAGTAACCGGATCATCTCACCCAACATACGGAACTGTACGAAACGAGTCTTAACACTGAACCAGATGGCGCATCCCAGCAACATGATTACCAGGACATAAGTCCACAAGACATAGTTGGCTTCATTTATGATATTCGTGAATAGATCCATGAAATTTATTAATCAGATTTGAGTTTAAAATAAAATGTATGCTCTCTGAATACCGGTTCCACCAGGTCAAAACGAATAAAATCTGCCAGCAAACCAATTACCAGCTTCCGCGGAAGCCCTGAAAGCCTGACACACTTATTCAACGTCAATTCGCCGTGCTGCCCCACCAGGTTTAATATAGACTGTTCTTTCTCTGTATAAGTCACTACCACTTCTTTTTTATTGTGAAACCACACGTTCAAGTGGACCGGAGTGGCCAAGATTGTTTCATCTTTAATGCGCAAGTAAGCCTTGGGCCGATTGTCTTCATCGAGGGCATAGACAGGCTTCTCCTTGCTTTCGGGAACATAAACCTCCAGTACATCTTTGCCTTCCACCCTATATAATTGGTTTTCAAGTTGTAGGGCAGGCTTACAATACATTGTAGCTGCAGCTTCTATCATGTAAAGCTCCTCTTCCGAACGTATTCCTGCTATTTTCCCGTTATCTTTTACCCCTATAAGCAACCTTCCCCCTCCGGTATTGGCAAAAGCCGACAAACTCTTCGCTATTTTCCGGGCATCGGAAATGGCAAATTTGAAATCCTGATGCACATGTTCACCTTCAGTAATGAGTTGTTGTATATAATTCGCGTCTGTAGTCTGTTTCATTACCGGAACAACTCAATCACAATGCTTGTGCGTCATGATGTCGAGCACCAGCTTGTCGGTCTCGTTCATGCCTTCAGAACCGATTTTCGTCAGATTACGGATACTGAAATCCACATTGTCTTCAATAATACCTTCTACTGAAGTCACACACTTTCCTTCCATGGCCAGGATGGCAGAGAACACAGCGGTAGAAACTCCACTGGTCAGTTTCAAAGCACAGCTTGGCTTGGCACCGTCGCAAATCATACCTGTCAGGTTAGCAATCATGTTCTGCACGGCATAAGCTACCTGCTTATACTCCCCTCCCATCAGGTAAGTAATTCCGCAACTGCTTCCTGTAGCCGCCACGACACAACCGCACAAAGCCGACAGACGTCCCAGATTCTGCTTGATGTAAATAGCCGTCAGATGACTAAGTACCAAGGCACGAATCAGTTCTTCTTCTGTCTTATGATTCTCTTCCGCAAAAACTACGACCGGAAGTGTGGCAGCAATTCCCTGATTTCCGCTACCGGAATTACTCATCACCGGAATCATGGCCCCTGCCATACGGGCATCGCATGCAGCAGATGTGTACGAAAGGATGTGCGTAAATGTATTGCTTCCCATAATACTCTGTTCACTGCGGCTGCTCTGCAAGGTTTTTCCCAGTTCATGCCCGTAATTTCCTTTAAACGAACGTTCCGCCGCCTGTAAGTTCAGGCGTTTGGCCTCCAGAATAAAGCGAATCTCATCCAGCGGAGTTGTAGTAGCAAAGTCGTACACCTTGCTCAGATTCAAGTCCACTTCTTCTGTATCTGCTTCAGCTCCCGTCTTGGTTCTATGATCGAACAAAACCTGACCGTTCCGCTCTGCATACACAAAGTTCGTATGTCCTCCGCTGATAATAGCCATAGCCTCATCTCCACCAGCCGAACAAACCACCTCGATATACAGTTTCTCTTCGATACCTTCCTTCAGTTCTATCTTAATGCCTTGACCGGCTATCATCTGTTTTCCTTCTTCCACACTCTCGGGAGTGATGTCTTTCAGGACTTCCAGTCCATATTCCGACTTACCTTTCAAGGCCCCCAGTGCGATGGCAATGGGCAAACCAATCATGCCCGTACCAGGAATACCTACTCCCATGGCATTTTTCAAGATGTTAGCACTCAGACGTGCGGTAATCGTTTCCGGACACTTTCCCAATACTTCCGTAGCCTTGGCCACGCAAAGAGCCACAGCCACCGGTTCCGTACAACCGATGGCTGGGACCACCTCCCGCTGAATGAGTGCGATGATACGCTCTCTTTCTGCTTGTGCAATCATACTGATTATTTTTTATAGTTCTTCAATCCTGTTTGCAGGAATTCCACATATTTCTGAATATCCTCATCGTACGAATAAGACTTATTCAACGGCATTCCCTCATTGTCGAGCAGCACATAGAAAGGTTGTGCGTTAGCTCCGAACTTGGAGCGCTGCAAGTAACTCCACTTATCGCCCACCGTACGCAGTGTACGTTCCGTACCGTTTTCCATCACCTTCACCGGTTCTGGCAATTTGGTCTTTTCATCCACATACAGCGTAATCAGCACGTAGTCTTCGTTCAACAGCTTGCTTACTGTAGGATCTGTCCATACAGCCAGTTCCATCTTACGGCAGTTCACACAACCATAGCCTGTGAAGTCAATCATCACCGGTTTTCCCTGCTGACGGGCATATTCCATTCCGGCATCAAAGTCATTGAACTTCGCATGCACTTCATTCTTATATAAATTGAAATCCTGTGTCTGCATAGGAGGAGCAAAAGCGCTCACTGCCTTCAACGGGGCACCCCACAAGCCCGGTACCATATATACGGCAAATGCCAGAGAAGCAAGTGCCATAAAGAAACGGGGCACACTTACTTTTGTATCGTCATCATCGTGCGGGAATTTGATTTTTCCCAGCAGATACATACCCAGCAACGCAAAAATCACAATCCACAATGCCAAGAAGGTTTCACGATCCAACAGACGCCAACCGTAAGCCAAATCGGCTACAGAAAGGAACTTCAAAGCGAATGCTAGTTCCAAGAATCCCAGTGTCACTTTAATGACATTCATCCAGCCTCCCGATTTCGGCATGGACTTCAGCCATGACGGGAAGAGTGCAAAGAGGGTGAACGGCAGAGCCAGTGCGATGGCAAATCCCAACATTCCGATGGCCGGTGCCACGATACTTTCAGAAGTAGATACTTCCACCAGCAAGAAACCGATAATCGGACCGGTGCAAGAGAAAGAAACCAATGATAGCGTGAAAGCCATCAGGAAAATACTCAACAATCCGGTAGTCTGTTCTGCCTTGCTGTCTACCGCATTGCTCCACTTCGACGGAAGGGTAATTTCAAATGCCCCAAAGAAAGAAGCGGCAAAAACCACCAGCATCAGGAAGAACAAGATATTAAATACCGCACTCGTAGACAAGTCATTCAAGGCACTGGCACCGAAGATCAACGTAATGGCCAAACCTAAAGTAACATAAATCACTACGATAGAAGCACCATACGTCCAGGCATCCCGAATACCTTTCCGTTTATCCTTGGTACGTTTCAGGAAGAAACTTACCGTCATCGGAATAATCGGCCATACACAAGGAGTAAACAATGCCAGCAGTCCGCCTACAAATCCGGCAAAAAAGATATAAATCCATGAATGAGACTCATTGTTCACGTTTTCACCGAATGAACTTAATTCCTTAATAACCGGTTTCCAGTAGTCAGCAGCTTCGCCCGCAGCCGTATCTTCACCAATGCGAAGCGGAACCAAATCCACCGATGCCGTATCTGCTAACATCAGGTCCTCTGTCGTTGCGACCGCTTCTTCTGCTGTTTGCTTTCCAGCAGCTTCCCCTTTGAAAGAAAACTCTACATTAGTAGGAGGCAAACAATTTTCGTCATTACAAGCACCATATTGCAGATAACCGCTCACTTCATATTTTCCACCTTTCAACTTGATTTTCTGCACAAAGGTAGCCGTGCCTTCAAAGAAACGAACCTGCATACCGAATATCGGGTCCATCTTGTCAATTTCCTTACCGGCAGGTTTCAGTTTTCCAACCACCTCTGCCCCTTCAATCTTATCCGTATTGAAAGTAGCCGAAATAGGACCTCCTTCAGGCAGGTCGGTAGAATATACATGCCATCCCTTTTCCATTTTTCCGGTAAATACAATTTCCACCTCATCAGCAGAAACCGATTTCCATTCAGTCTTAAACTTTACCGGTTCCTGTATCTGAGCCAGTACCGGCAAGCATAAAATGGCCATGAAAAGCCAGCTAAGTAGAATCTTCTTACTCATAAATATACCTTAGATGATGTAATAAAACTATTTATCTTATAAAAAGCCGTGCAAAGATAACGATTTTTCCGTAGGGAATGTTATGACAAACTGTTATTCGGCATTGTTTTTTACTTTAAATATGCAAATATTCAGTACAGCGCTTTATTCGGGAATAAGACGGAAAGACCAGGAGAAAAGAGAAAAAATATTCAGAAATATTTGCAAAGTAAAAAATAATCCCTACCTTTGCACCGCCTTTGAGAAACGAGGCAACTCTCACGAAGAGTTTTGGAGAGGTGGCAGAGTGGTCGATTGCGGCGGTCTTGAAAACCGTTGTACCGCGAGGTACCCGGGGTTCGAATCCCTGTCTCTCCGCAAAATACTGAAAATCAGTAAATTTAAAAGATTACACCCAACTTTACACATTACGATGTAAAGTTGGGTGTTTTATTTTTCAACCCCAAAATCCTATAAAACAAACTCTAACAAATTTGATTTGAAGTTTCATACAACAAAAACAAAATGGCATGCGAAACGATTGTTTTTTCATTTCACATGCCATCTTATTCTTTTACATATATACTAAGCCCCTTCTTATAGCCACCTATTTATCCAAGGCTTCATGTATATCCTCTTTATAGTTATATCCATATAACTCGTATATGTCCAGCTGATGCTTCAATCGCTTCAAGAAATCTTGGATATTTTTATTTGCAGGCTCAGTCCATTGAATTTCAGCCAAAGCAGCAATACGAGGCATCATCTGCCATTCCATCTTCACACTATCCTTAGTCCATTCTGTCCAGATGCAAGCCTGTGCTCCAAACAGGTTCTTTTTCTGCTCTGAGGTAGCTTCTTCAGGAACCGGTTCAAATGAATATACTCTCTCTATACTACTCAACCCCTTTAATTTATTATATTTAGGATTACTAAAATACAGATTCGATATCGGACAGGCTATAGTTCTATATCCGCTTTCTATTGACTTCAAACGTGCTTCCGGTGTAGTCCAAGCCATGACAATAGTCGACTTTGCCGGGTTCCCTGCCAAAATTTCATTCCATGCCATCATTTCTCTGCCTCGTTTGTGGATTTCTTTTTCCACTTCACCCATAAACCAGGCCTGAAGCTGATTTTCCTTCGTATGTTCTTTTGAGGCCTTTAATCCTAATTCCCTGATTTTCTTCTGACATTTGGCACAAGTTTTCCAGTGGTATTTAGGACATTCATCTCCACCTATATGAATATAGGGAGAAGGAAATATATCCATTATCTCATTAATCACATCTTTTGCGAACTGTAACGTCTTTTCATTTCCTCCACACAACACATTTCTAAAAACCCCAAAAGTTGTTGCTACCTCATAAGGGCCACCCGTACATCCCAGTTCCGGATAAGATGCCAAAGCAGCCAGCATGTGGCCCGGCATATCTATTTCCGGAATAACGGTAATATACCGTTCGGCGGCATATCTGACAATTTCTTTGGCTTCTTCCTGAGTATAATATCCGCTTACAGGGATACTGTCAAGTTCTTTTGTTTCCCAATCTTTTATTGTACACTTTCTTTTTGAACCTATTTCCGTCAGCTTCGGATATTTCTTGATTTCGATACGCCACCCCTGATCCTCTGTAAGATGCCAGTGAAAATAATTGATATTATGTAAAGCAAGCATATCGATGATCTCTTTCAAATAATCAACACTGAAAAAGTGACGGCCTACATCTACCATAAAACCTCTGTAGCCAAAACGCGGATAATCCTTTACGCTTCCACAAGGAATGGCCGCAAGTGTGGTTCCATCTGTTACTGGCAATGCCTTATGCAAGGTCTGTATCCCATAAAACACTCCTGCTTCAGTTTTACCTTTCACAGAAATCTGTTCTTTGGATACACTTAGTTCATACCCTTCGTCATTAGATAAAGTATTATCCAGGCTCAAAACAATGGTATTATCACCACCTTTAGCGTCAGCAGCCAATCTTACTTCGGTAGCAGCAACTTGCTTTATATACGCAGCCAAGAACTCTGCATTTCGCTTCATTTTCTCATTACCTTCCGGATAACATATTGTGGTCGACTCATCGATTACAAAAGAGGTTCCGTCGTTCACTTGAGAAACTTCATTAGGAAGTGGAATTACTTCCAAATCTCCAAGTGTAACTTCTTTTTGCGAACAAGACAAAATCCCACATATTAACGGGATAAACAATACCCACCTTAAATCTCTCAGTTTCATAGTTTCATTTTAAGTTAACAATATAATTCATTATTTGATTCAAAAATAAATAGCATTAAAATAGGAACGTGCATACAAGCAGTTAAATACATTTAATATCACACATTTATCTGACATTTGACAGAATGCAACTGCCAATCACAAAAAACGCAGACACTGAAAATCCCCATCTCCTTCCGTTTGCACGTATCAGAAACAAATCGTATCTTTGAATCAGAGTTTTAATCAAGCAAATACCTTGTATTTACCTCAAATTATCAATATCATGAAAATGAATCATTATGTAAAATGCGTAACCGCCGGCATCGTGTGTTCACTGATGTACGGCAATGTATACGCACAAGACACATTCGATCTGTCTTCTCAACGCTCAGAGAAACAAGATGTACGAGCTGTTCCCGGAAAAAAAGTAGACCACAAAGGACTTATCCTGAATCCGCAGCCTCATCAGATTGTGACGATGGCCGGAAAAACGTGTGACCTTTCTCAGGGTATCAACCTGAAAGACAAGCAGGATAAATTTGCGGGGTACCTTGATTTCCTTTCCCCGAACAAGAAAGGAGTTAAACTGACGATTGATTTCGGACAGAAAGTTGCCGGTAAGGCCAATGTAAAAGCGGTGTCGGGTGCCTATGCCCTTGTTGTCAATGAGAAAGGAATCACCATCACGGGATTCGACGAACGCGGTGCTTTTTACGGCATACAGACCTTGAAGCAACTGGTGGAAAGTCCGGTTTCTTCCGGCAGTGCTCTTCCCTTTGTAGAAATAAACGATTATCCTGACCTGCCTAACCGTGGAGTAGTGGAAGGCTTCTACGGCACTCCGTGGTCGCACGAGGTACGCCTGTCGCTCATTGACTTCTACGGAAAGTTCAAGATGAATTCTTATTTATACGGTCCGAAAGACGACCCTTATCACAGCTGTCCGAACTGGCGATTGCCTTATCCGGAGAAAGAGGCGCAACACATCAAGGAACTGGTGGATGCCTGCAACCGCAACTACGTGGATTTTGTATGGGCCATCCATCCGGGACAGGACATCAAGTGGAACGAGGAAGATTATCAGAACCTGATCAACAAGTTCAACTGGATGTATGACTTAGGGGTGCGTCATTTTGCCATCTTCTTTGACGATATTTCCGGCGAGGGTACCAACCCGCTGAAGCAGACAGAACTGCTCAACCGATTGACAGAAGAGTTTGTGAAGGTGAAAGGCGATGTTTCTCCGCTTACGGTCTGCCCTACCGATTACTCCAAACTTTGGGCGAACCCGACCGAGAAAGGTAGTCTGGCCATCTACGGAAAAACGCTTAATCCTGAAATCAAGGTATTCTGGACGGGCGACGTGGTGTGCAGCGACCTGACACCCGAAACACTCGATTTCATCAACTCGCGCATCAAGCGTCCGGCTTACTACTGGTGGAACTATCCGGTGACCGACTACATCCGCAACTTCCTGCTTCAAGGTCCGGTGTACGGACTGGATACCAGTCTCACAGCTAATGAAACCTGCGGTATCGTGAGCAACCCGATGGAGCACGGGGAAGCCTCCAAGCTGGCTTTATACGGAGTGGCCGATTATACTTGGAATATTGCCGACTACAATGCCATCGACAACTGGGAACGCGGACTGGCAGAACTGGTTCCGGAAGCAACCGATGCCTACCGCACCTTTGCCATCCATTCCAGTGATACCGAAAACGGATACCGCCGGGATGAGTCGTGGGAAACCCAGACTTTCCGTATTGCCGACTGGACAGACGAAGCGGCTAACGCACTAGAAGAAGAATTCAAGAAAGTAGAAAGTGCACCGGCACGCCTGGAAAGCAGTTGCAAGAACGCGGCCCTGATTAACGAACTCCGCCCCTGGCTGACAGAGTTCGGTAAATTAGGTACACGCGGCAAGCAAGCCATCGAACTGGCACGTATCTACCGCTCAGGTAAAGACGATGCACTGTTCTGGGAAAAATACATACAGAATATCATGACTCCCGAAGACCGGAGAAGCTACGAAGCTCACAAATCGGGTACGCTGAAACTTCAGCCGTTCTATGAAAATGCCATGGATGATATGGCACACGAGTACCTGAAAAAGCTGTCGGGCAAGGTACCGACTGACTACAGAGGTATCGGTTCTTTCAGCAGTGCACATACCGTACAAACCAAGCTGATGCTCGACAATGATTCAACAACCTTCTATACCTCGGGAATTGCTCAGAAAGCAAACGACTGGATTGGTGTAGACCTGCGCGACGTGCGTGACGTGACAGAAATCTCGATTCTTCAGGGAAGAAATTCCAAGGATGATGTGGACTATTTCGACCATGCCATCGTGGAATGCTCGGCAGACGGAAAAACCTGGAAGGCACTGACCGGAGAACTCGACAAGCAATATATCATCCACTGGCAGGGAGCTCCGGAAAAGGCACGCTATGTACGCCTGAAACGACTGGATTCCAAACGCACCAACTATGCGTCTGTCCGCTCGTTCGACGTCAATCCGTTGCGTCCGGAAAACATGGGATTCTCACTTGAAGCAAACAGTCTGGACAAGGCCATCTATGCTTTCGACAACAATCTGGCGACTTCTTACAAGAGCACCAAAGCACTGACTTTCGGAGTAAAGGAAAATGTCAAGGCATATACCCTGCTCATGAACCGCCTGTCTGCCCCGTTGAAGTGCATCCAGCTGGACAAGAAGGGTAAGGTCGTGTCGGAAACCATGATTGAAACTCCTTTTGCAAGAATCGAACTGGCCAACAAGAACGTAACCAAGATTCGCCTGGAGGGAGCCGCAGAAGTATTTGAAGTTGTGGAAATAAAGTAACACAACTTCAATAATTATACCTCTTCATGTTTATTTATGGCTTATGAAACAAGTTCATCTTATTTCATAAGCCATAAATTCTGTTTACACCATTCTACACACAAAACCCCGCATTTTTTCAAGAAAAAACATTTCTCATTCAATTCATATCATAAAAAACAGTATATTTGTAATAGGACATTCTTATTATGTAAGTATTCAAATAAGAATAAACGGGGAAAAACAAGTCAAACTATAAAACAAATAGTCCTATGAAAAATGTATTTTTATCGCTCATGTTTGCAGCATGTCCGGGGATTTTCTTTTCACTTAATGCACAGGGGTATAAAATACCCGAGAAAGTAGTGGTTATCACCAAACAAAACGTAAATGTCCGTCAAGCTCCACAGGCTTCATCAACGGTGTTAGAAAAAGCGTCCAGCGGAGCAATGTATGAATTCGTTTCGCAACAAGGTTCCTGGTATGAAGTCAAAGATGTAAAAACTGGAAACACCGCCTTTATTTCTACTACAGTAGGACGTGTTTCTGCCGGAAATCAAATTGCGAGAACCGATAAAGGATTAGTAGAATCCAATGATTGTCCTCAATTTGTGTATCAAAGACAAGAAAAAATATCTGGCGGTGAAAGAACAACTTCCTATGGATTTTATCAAAAGCAAACAAAAGATGTGGTTTATGCCATAGTTTCACAAACCACAGCTTCTACAACCGGACGAATGTTCACTTCTGAATTTTATTATAAAGGAAAACAAATGGGATGGTATTTGTTTTTTGATGAAGTGGTAGACATGGATGGTGTAGTACAAAATAAGTTAGAAACTCCGACAGTTGTATTCGCCAATGGAACACAAGGAGTCATCATAGATGGAATCACTTATAAAAAGACTAGCAATGAATTCTAATATATTCTAAAGCAGAAATATATAGAAAACATACAGAAATCTGAAGACCTTTGCGTTTCGTCCAAAACGCTTCGATGTTTGAAACAAAACGTAAGGACGTTTCAGGGAAAACGCAAAGGCGTTTAAAAGCAAACGCAAGAACATTTTGAGTGAAACGTCCTTGCGTTTTTTTATGCCTTATTTTATTACCCGGAAATATTCCGGTTTGCGGGGTTTTGCCGGAGCTGTCTCCCCGTCAGGATAACCCAAAGAAAGGGCACCGATTCCCATCAATCCTTCCGGAAGCCCCCACTCTTCCATCAGCTGCTTGCCTTCTTCCGTAGCAAACATTTCCCGTTCGCGGTGAATCCAGCAGCTGCCCAGTCCCAGCGCATGAGCGGCCAGCATCATATTTTCGAGTACGCAACTTCCGTCCTGCACCGGATTATTGGCCAGCGAGGGCGCAAACACCAGCACGTAGGTAGGCGCATCATAATAAGGATTCGAAGTCACTCCCATAATCTCGGCATTCATTTTTGCCAGCCGGGCAAGCACTTCTTTCTTCTGCACTGCCACAATGTAGGGCGACTGCATACCGCGTGAGGTCGGCGCATAAGTACCGGCTTCGAGTACGGCTTTCAACTCTTCATCCGTAATCTGCTCCGGTTTATACTTGCGGCAGCTACGGCGTGTTTCTATTACTTTCAAAAAATCATTTTCCATATTGTCACTCTTATTTTTATTCTTAATATTACATTCCTTTTTTATGACTTGCCCTACCGCCGTTTTTTGGACAACAGGGTTTGTACAATAGTCTGCATGAGGTAAGTGCGAACGTCTGCATTTTCCACACATTCCAAAGGGAATCCCAATACAAAAGTACGATAATCTTCTCCACGATAAACCGTACCGCTACCGTAATTTCCATTGGTATAGGCAAACGCAGAGTAAGCTCCTTCCACCGGCATGACACACTCCATGGATGAAACGGCGTAAATGCTTTCATTGGCTCCACCCTGAATACGGAAGCTTGTACCGGCTCCCTTCACCGGAGCGGAAGAAAGGTTACTGAAACGACCTCCATACGTGCATTTCAACACGTTCTTGCCGAAATCGTCTTTCTGCAAATTCGTTCCCCACTTCGAACCGCTGACCAGCAAACGGCCTCCCTGACGGCAATAACCGGCCAGTGCTTCTCGCATGGAAGCGGAAAAGGTCTTGGCATCGGCACCGCAAATCAAATCGACCATGTCATAGTGAGTCAAATCGGTACTTCCACTTTCCAAGGTTTCATCGCTGCATGACACGAACGAATAGCGTCCGGCACGCTGAATGGCCTTGCCATGCACGAATACATAGTCACGGGTATTACCAGCAATCAATCTTCCTTCCAGGACATCATCACTTACTCCCAGTCCGTCGCCCGTTTCCAGTCCGGCTTTGTCGCGGTTGAATCCCTGCTGGTATCCGCAATAAGCAGGTGTCTGTCCGTCAGGAATTCCCGGATCGGCTTTCAGGTCGAACCCTTGCAACAGAGCAGAGTTGACTTCTGCCGGTCCCGATGTAGCATCGAACCCGTTGACGATAAGCAGGGTACCTTTACTTCTCTTGGCCTTATAGGCAGACAGAATTTCGGAAGGGAAACTCTCCCCTCCCCGGTTCACGGCCGTCACCTTGAAGCTGTAGACCAGTCCCGGCTCCACTTTCACCGTATATTCCGGCTTGCGCACATATACCCCGTTATCGAATCCTCCATAACCGATACGTGTATAGACAATATATCCCTGAGGCTTGGCAGTGGGTTCCATCACATCTTCCACCGGATTCCAGTTCAGCGTAAAGGTATTTTTCTTCTTTCCTTCACGGATGGCAAAGTGATTCACCGGAAGCGGCTGCACCACATAGTCCGTACCGTGCATGGTAGAAAGATACTTCAGCACAGACTTATACACGGAACGTCCCACCGTAAACTTGAAATCCGGATTATGTCCCCACTTCATATCGGCAAAATTCTGGTGTGAGAGCAGTTCCAGAATCATGGAAGGCACAGCCGGCAGACGGGTTTCACTGTAGTTCCGGTTCCACATACTTCGTCTGGCCCACTGCACGCCAAAACGGGAAGAGATGTCACGCTGCAATCCGGTGAGTACCATGTCGGTCAGGTCGCGCGAAGCATAACGGGATACGCCACTGTTCAGCTTTCCATCATTGAAATCTGTGGTATAGATACCCAGCGAACCCACCAGTTCATCATCGGTCTTGAATCCGGCATCGCTATGCAGTCCCAGTGTCATTTCAAACGGTACCTTCAATCCTTTTTCCGTCGGATTGTATACTGAACCGCCACTCAGGTAATTCACCGTCAGCGAGCGGGCATTGATGTCGTCCGTATAATCATTCTTTCCTTCACTCTTGCTGTATACCGGATAAGGCATTCCGGCCCACTGCGCCCAGTAGCGCGCTCCTTCCAGGTAACGGGGCACTCCGCTCACTTGTCCGCCCCGCACAATGTTTCCCATACCGCCACCAAAACGGACCGCATCGGCACAAACCACTCCCTTTTGGGAACTTTCGTTACTCAACACCACCATGCCATAGTCGTTCCGGCCTTTATCGAATTCAAAGGTACCCAAATATACCCAAGTTCCCCCTCCCATCTGCTGGTTGACCTTGAACTCCGTCACCCCACCATTATGAAACACCAGGTACTTGGCATCCGACACACTCTCCGGCAGGGTCTGATAACTTACGTATACCGCATATCTCCCTTTTTCCGGAATATCAGGAATCCATTCGGCAAAGGCTTTTTCAGGCTGCCCCTGAGTAGGAATAAAGCGGGCGGTACCGTCTGTAAACGGATTATAATTGTCGGGATACTGCTGGTATTTCTGGGCAAAACCCGGTTTGTCGGTATCCTGCCAGCGGTATTTTTTATCTTCCACTTCCAGATAATGACTGCCTTTTGTGCAAGTATTGTTGTCCACAATCACTTCATGACGCTGCCAGTCGCGCTCACGTGGCGTAAAGACCACTGCCCCCGCATTCTCCAGCATCGGAATCAGGTAAGGCACCACAAACGACTGCGTAAACAGGTCTTCCGTAGTACAGAACAGTCTGGGCCGCTGCCAGCGCCATTCATTCTGTTCGTTCCGGTACACCTTTCCATGGCTTTGCCACAAGGCTATATGCCGTCCCTCCAGTCCCCGGCTGATTTCATACGGACGTGACACATTCGTCACCCACGGATTTCCCTTTGCCTCCAGCTTGCCATACAGACGCGTCTTGTCCTGTTTCTTGCGGTACGCATTGGGCACCAGGTCTTCAATGAGCTTGCCGTCGGCATACACCTGCAAAGTATAATAATTCACCGGTCCCGGTAGCGACTGCTTCAACAAACGGTAGATAGCCGACACGTTTTCTTTCGTAAACGGCTGATAGCCAAAAGCCGGATTGGCATACACACGCAATACCTTCTTCTCATGCTCCACCTCAAAACGTTCCAGCTTGCACTTACCGATACGGGCATACGAAGTCTCATAACTGGTAAAAAAATCTTTCAGACGTTGCTCTGTGGTCTGTTCCAGACTTTGTCCGGACACCGCCCCTGCCAGGCAAAGAAAGCCTAGCAGCAAAATAGCAAATTTATTCATACACATTCTATAGGGTTGCCACAAAGGTACAAAATATCACAGACTCTTGTTCATCCAAATAAAAAAAGCCGTCCGGCATCTTTCAGATACCAGACGGCCAATGCATTTATTTTCGACTGACTTTTATCAGTTGTTTTCCGGACGAAGTTTACGTACGGTTACTGCAGTCTGCCACATTTCGCTTTCACGCAATGCTTTCAATTCTGCATTCAGTTTTTCACGATAGTCAGGCTGAGAGTTGCTGTCGATAGAAATCTGAGCTTCGTTTCCTGACTTCACGCTCTGATACAATTTCTGTACAACCGGTTTGATAGCATCGTGGAACGGGCCCATCCAGTCAAGTGCACCACGCTGTGCTGTAGTAGAGCAGTTAGCATACATCCAGTCCATACCGTTCTTTGCAAACAGCGGCATCAATGACTGAGTCAGCTCTTCAACTGTTTCATTGAATGCTTCCGACGGAGTGTGTCCGTTTTCACGAAGTACTTCATACTGTGCCAGCAGCAATCCCTGGATAGCTCCCATCAAAGAACCACGTTCACCAGTCAAGTCTGAAGTAGCTTCACGCTGGAAAGTAGTTTCAAACAAATAACCTGAACCGATACCGATACCCAATGCGATGGTACGTTCGTATGCCTTACCCGTAGCATCCTGGTAGATAGCATAAGAAGAGTTCAAGCCACGGCCTTCCAGGAACATGGTACGCAAAGAAGTACCTGAACCTTTCGGAGCTACCATGATTACATCTACATCTGTCGGAGGAACTACGCCTGTACGGTCATTCCAAGTGATGGCAAAACCGTGAGAGAAATACAGTGCTTTTCCTGCAGTCAGACAAGGCTTGATAGTAGGCCATACAGAAATCACAGCTGCATCCGACAACAAACACATAATTATAGTAGCTTTCTGGCAAGCTTCTTCAATGCTGAACAAAGTTTCTCCCGGTACCCATCCGTCAGCCACAGCTTTGTCATAGGTCTTACCCTGACGCTGTCCGACAATGACGTTGAAACCGTTGTCACGCAGGTTCAAAGACTGACCCGGTCCCTGTACACCGTAACCGATAACTGCAATGGTTTCGTCTTTCAATACTTCACGTGCTTTTTCCAATGGAAACTCTTCGCGGGTCATTACATTTTCAATAACTCCGCCAAAATTCATTTGTGCCATAATTTTCTTACAATCTTTTTACGCAGCCTGAAGCTGCTAGTTGTTAGTATAATGTTAATCTCTAAAAATCACTTTACTCCGGACTACGACCTCCGAGCCGTTTTTCTTCACCTCTACATCGTATTCGTTTTCGCCCGTCTGCTCCCGATAGAAGCTCAAGGTATCTCCGTAATAGCTTTCGGCCACATAGGCCATCTCAAACCGACGGATACGCTTTTCACGGAACATTTCCATAGGGAACAAATCCAGAATATGCTCGATGTACTTGATACTGTTCACGTGGCCGTTCAAGTCAATGTCACTGTATTTCACCTGACATTCGCCCACCAGCTCCGGATGGCTCACCTTGATACGTCCGGGCTTATCAATCGGACAGTCCTTCACGCACACATAGTCAACTATCGACCCGCCGTGCAGTGTCAGCAAATCGGCCGGCTTGCGGGTTTCCATACTGATCATGGCCCATATCGAACGAGCATAACCGATAGCTTTTCCGTCTTTATCCAGAATGGCAAAATTTCGGTCCGTAAACAGACGGTACACATTTTCCACCCACGTCTGTATGGAGAAACTTTCGTATGCGCGAGGCATATCCTCCAGTTCAATTGCCAGTCGGGAAAGTACCCACGTGTAATGATTCTCATTCAGCGTGGCAATACCAAATCCTCTGTCGGCTGCATGAAACCCGGCGCAGTTCAGCAAATGGTTGCCCAATACGCCCATGGTCAGCCGTTCCATAAAATCCACATGAAACGGTTCGGCTACAAACCGGTAAGTTCCAACTTTACTGTCCTCTGTCATATCTCAATCCTTTTGATTCTGATACCGTTCTTCGCGGTGTGCCAGATACTCATTCACCCGTTCAAAGCAACTTGTCGAAACGGCAATACGCCCGGAGCGTACAAACTGCAACACACAGTTCAGCTGTTTCAGTTCCTGATACAACGACGTGATGTCATCGCTCATTCCCACCATTTCCACGATTGAAAAAGTAGGATTCACCTCTACGATATGAGCACTGTAACGACGAATCACCTTCGAAGCTTCCGGATTGGCCTGAAACTCCGGAGTAGCAACCTTGTACATGGCTACTTCACGCTGGAAAATCTCCTTATCCGTGAAATAATGCGCCTGAATCACGTCTATCTTCTTCTCGATTTGTGTCACCACCTTATCTATCACATCTGGAGTAGTCCAGCAAGTAATAGTATATTTGTGCACTCCCTTTATGGAAGAAGCCGACACATTCAGACTTTCAATATTTATCTGACGACGGGTAAACACAGCCGTAATCTGATTCAATATACCGGCAATGTTTTCCGAATGAACGATGATTGTATATAAAGTCTTGTTGCTATTCATAATTCACCTCCTTCTCCTCTCAACATTCCATTAACATATAGTTGACCGAACTTCCCGGAGGAGTCATCGGCAACACGTTTCCTTCTTCTACCACACAAACCTCCAACAGGAAAGGACCGTCGGTCGATAACATTTCCTGAATGCCGTCGTTCAGTTCCTCACGGCTCATCACTCTTCGTGAAGCAATTCCATAAGCCGAAGCAATCTGCATGTAATCCGGATTCATCATCGGAGTAAAGGAGTAACGGCGATTAAAGAACATAGCCTGCCACTGACGCACATTACCCAGGTAATTGTTGTTCATCAATATAATCTTAACCGGAGACTTCTGTTCCATCACCGTGCCCAGTTCCTGCATGGTCATCTGTAAACCTCCGTCACCCATAAAGGCACACACCGTACGATCCGGACGACCGAATGTCGCACCAATGGCAGCCGGAAGACAGAATCCCATGGTTCCCATACCACCGGAAGTAACGATGCTGCGAGGTTTAGTGAATTTGAAATAACGGCAAGCCATCATCTGGTTCTGACCTACATCGGTCACCAGAATCGCTTCATTATGGGTAGCTTCGCTGACTGCATTCACCACTTCACCCATATTAATCGGTCCTTCTTTCGGGAATACTTCTTTTTCAATTACCTGATTGAATTCCTTCTCCTCGTATGGCTTGAAGCTTGCAATCCATTCCTCGTGTTTCTGCGGCTGAATCAATTCAGTAAGTAAAGACAAGGTGCGTTTGCAGTTTCCTAATACCGGTACATCTACCGCCACATTCTTTCCGATTTCCGAAGGGTCCACATCTAAATGAATTATTTTGGCCTGTTTGGCGTAGGTTTCCAGTTTTCCCGTCACACGGTCATCAAAGCGCATACCTACGGCAATCAGCACATCACATTCGTTGGTCTTCACATTCGGGCCTAAATTACCGTGCATACCCAGCATACCTTTATTCAGGCGATGATTGCTTGGCAAAGCCGACAAACCCAGCAAGGTACATCCACACGGGATGTCTGCCTTTTCTACAAAATTTTGCAACTCTTTCTGAGCATTACCCAATTCTACTCCCTGGCCAACCAGCACCAACGGACGTTTAGCTGCATTGATTAAGGCAACCGCCTCAGCTACTGCCGTAGAATCAGTTTCAGGATCCGGGTCATAACTGCGAATGAAATCGACGTTTACCGGCTCATAATCCGTCATGTCCACCTGTGCATTCTTGGCAAAGTCGAGTACCACCGGTCCCGGACGTCCACTACGTGCGATATAGAACGCACGCGCCACTGCCCAAGCCACATCCTCCGCACGGCGAATCTGGTAGCTCCATTTGGAAATCGGCTGCGTCACGCCCACCAAGTCAACTTCCTGAAAGGCATCCGTACCCAGCAATCCGGCTCCCACCTGACCGGCAATCACCACAATCGGTGTACTGTCAATCATGGCATCGGCTATTCCTGTAATGGTATTGGTAGCCCCCGGACCACTTGTCACCAGGCAAACACCCACTTCTCCCGATACACGGGCAAAACCTTGAGCTGCATGTGCAGCCCCTTGTTCATGACGAACCAGAATGTGATTCAATCTGTCGCGATGGTCATACAACGCATCAAATACCGGCATGATAGCTCCTCCCGGATAGCCGAAAAGCGTCTTCACGCCTTCATGCTCCAAAGAGCGCATCAATGCTTCCGAACCTGATATTTTTTCTTTACTCATAAGCCTCTCTTTATTCTACGATTCTCACTCCACCTTTATCTGCTGAACTCACCATGCTGGCGTATGCCTTCAGTGCCTTCGAAACTTTCCGGTCGCGTGTCACCGGTGTCATCGGACGCTGAGCCAGTTCTTCATCCGAGAGCTTCACATTGATAGAGCGGTTAGGAATATCTATTTCAATGATGTCACCATCTACAATCTTACCAATATTACCTCCGGCAGCTGCTTCCGGAGAAATATGTCCGATACTCAGTCCGGAAGTTCCTCCACTGAAACGTCCGTCGGTAATCAGCGCACATTCTTTACCCAAATGTTTGGATTTAATATAAGAGGTAGGATACAGCATCTCCTGCATACCCGGACCACCTTTCGGACCTTCGTGAGTAATGACTACCACATCGCCGCTCACAACCTTACCTCCCAAGATTCCCTCACAGGCAGCTTCCTGCGAATCGAACACCTTGGCCGGTCCGGAGAACTTCCAGATGCTTTCATCTACTCCGGCTGTTTTTACCACACAGCCATCCTGTGCGATGTTTCCTTTCAATACAGCCAAACCACCATCCTTGCTGTACGCATGCTGCAAATCGCGGATACATCCATTAGCACGGTCGGTATCCAGTTCCTTATAAGTAGCATTCTGTGCGCCTAACTGAATACAGAACTTACCGCCCGGTGCACTTGAATAAATGCGCTGTGCTTCTGCATCGACTTCCGGTACACAAACAGCATATTTTGCAATAGCTTCCGCCAGTGTCGTACCGTCTACACGGCGAACCGTAGTATCCAGCAATCCGCCTTTGGCCAGTTCACCCAGAATGTTCAGGATACCTCCGGCACGGTTCACATCCTGAATGTGGTACTTCTGTGTATTGGGAGCCACCTTGCAAAGACAAGGCACCCGACGTGACAACATATCAATGTCGTCCATCTTGAAATCCACCTCCGCTTCGTGAGCCACAGCCAGCAGGTGAAGCACCGTATTGGTAGAACCACCCATGGCAATGTCGAGCGTCATGGCATTCAGGAAAGCCTGACGAGTGGCGATACTGCGTGGCAGCACACTGTCGTCTCCTTCCTCATAATATTTATAAGCATTCTTCACTATCAATGCGGCTGCATCCTTGAAGAGCTGTTTACGGTTGGCATGAGTAGCCAAGATGGTACCATTTCCCGGAAGTGCCAGACCGATGGCCTCATTCAGACAATTCATAGAGTTGGCAGTAAACATACCCGAGCAGCTTCCGCATCCCGGACAAGCATGACGTTCAATTTCAGCTACGTCTTCATCGCTCACCGTAGAATCGGCCGACTTAATCATGGCATCAATCAAATCCAAATGCTGTCCGCCCCACTCTCCAGCCTCCATCGGTCCGCCAGACACGAACACAGTCGGAATATTCAGACGCATGGACGCCATCAGCATCCCCGGGGTAATTTTGTCACAGTTGGAGATACATACCATCGCATCTGCCTTGTGTGCATTCACCATATATTCTATGCTGTCGGCGATGATGTCGCGCGAAGGCAAAGAATACAACATTCCGTCATGCCCCATCGCGATTCCGTCGTCGATGGCAATGGTATTAAATTCAGCCGCAAAGCATCCCAGCTTCTCAATTTCTGCCTTGACCTGCTGACCGATTTCATGCAGGTGAGTATGCCCCGGTACAAATTGTGTAAAAGAATTCACGATGGCGATAATCGGTTTTCCCATCATTTCCTTTTTCATTCCATTGGCCACCCACAACGCTCTGGCACCTGCCATGCGGCGACCTTCCGTGCTCATCGAACTACGTAACTGATGTTTCATTTTCCTCACTCTTTAATTAAAAAGCCTCTCTCATCGTCTGGTGAGAAAGGCTTTCCATATTATCATAACTGCATGATTACATACACGAAACCTTCTCACCTCTTGGTGCCACGACCACGACGCGAATAATATGCAGGACTGCCAGGTTTACCAATGTATTCAGTGTAATCATATCTGTCTCTTCTCGTTTTTTGTTTACAGATGCAAAGGTAAAGGGTTTTTTGTAACATGCAAATAAAATGACACTTTTTTTTCGAATAAATTATTATTCGTAAGAAACAACACATTTTTTGTTGTCAGTTTATCACCTCCATTATTTCTATATACTATACATATTCCTACTGCTTCTTCCCCTACAAACCTCCACGCTTTCAACTTTTCTCCTCCTACAAAAAGACCTTTTTCAACATTCATTTATTTAAGAACCCCTCTCGATATACCTTATTTTATTTCATTTAAAGAAACCAATTCTTATTCTTTTTTAATATCTGTGCGTTTTTTAGAAAAAACATTTGTATATTGATGATTTTTTATATCTTTGCCACCAATTAAAATTCAACTTTAAAAACAACTAAAGCTATGAAACATTTTGGAAAAATGATTGTTGGTGCTTGCACCGTTTTAACCTTAACTTGTACACCTGCTCAATTGCTTGCTCAAAGCCTTTCACCTTCCACTCAGTGGGAATGGAATAAAGGTACCATCGTTATAAAATCTCCAGAACGCCCTGCAGGTCAGGAATCCGTAATCGGTTTGACTGTACCTAAAATGAACGTTGTACGTGTAGGTTTCGTAGGACTGGGAATGCGTGGTCCGGGAGCTGTGGAACGTTTCACTCACATTGCCGGAACTAAAATCGTAGCTTTGTGCGACTATGAAAAAGAACGTGCAGAAAGATGTCAGAAATACCTTCAGAAAGCTTGTCTGCCCGAAGCTGCAGTATATTCAGGCGCAGAAGGATATAAAGCACTCTGCGAACGCGAAGACATTGACCTGGTATACATTGCAGCCGACTGGGATCACCACTTCCCGATTGCCAAATATGCCATGGAACATGGAAAGAACGTAGCCATCGAAGTTCCGTCGGCTATGAATCTGGAACAGTGCTGGGAACTTATCAACCTGTCTGAAACCACTCGCAAGCACTGTATGATTCTGGAAAACTGCTGCTATGACTGGTTCGAAATGAACACCCTGAACATGGCACAGCAGGGAGTATTCGGAGAAGTACTCCGCGCACAAGGAGCTTACATCCACAACCTGGATGATTTCTGGCCTTACTACTGGAAAAACGGAAAAGAAGACAAACTGGGATGGCGCTTGCGTTACAACAAAGAAAATCGTGGCGACGTATACGCTACTCACGGCCTTGGCCCTGTAGCTCAGGCATTGAATATTCACCGTGGTGACCGTATGACTACCCTGGTAGCAATGGATACAAAATCGGTACACGGAAAAGCATTGGTAGAAAAAGCAACCGGCGAACCTTGCGATGAATTCCGTAACGGTGACCACACTACTACACTTATCCGTACAGAAAACGGTAAAGTAATCGAAATCCAGCACAACGTAATGAATCCTCAGCCTTACAACCGTCTGTATCAGCTGACAGGAACAAAAGGATTCGCTAATAAATATCCGGTAGAAGGCTATGCCGTAGACGCTGCTCAGATGAAAGCTTCTGGCGTACAGCCGAAAGTAGACAACCTGAGTTCTCACTCATTCCTTCCGGAAAAAGAAATGGAAGCACTGGTCAACAAATACCAGCATCCTATCTTGAAGAAATACGGTGAAATGGCAAAAGAAGTAGGTGGACACGGTGGTATGGACTTCATCATGGACAGCCGTATGGTATACTGTCTGCAGAACGGTCTGCCATTGGATATGGACGTATACGACTTGGCTGAATGGTGTGCATTGGCCGAACTGGGAGCTATCTCTATGGACAACGGATGTGCAGCTGTAGCATTCCCCGACTTTACTCGCGGACACTGGAACGACGTAAAAGGCTTCCACCATGCATTTGCTACTCCGGAAGATGAAGCTGCTGCCGAACTGGCTGCTGAAACTGCTACCCTTTCACTCAAAGCACAGGGTATGAAGGAATGGTTGGCAAAATCAAAGAAAGCTGAAGTATCAAAAGAAGAAGCTGAAGCACGCGTAAAACAACTTTCTACTCAGTTGGAAAAGACACAGAAGAAAGCTAACGGTGCTGAAAGCAAGGAACTGAAAGATGCGGTAAAACAAGCAGAAAAGATGCTGAAACAAGCTCAGAAAATGCTGAAATAATCATATTTTACCAAAGGTATTAGTCCTATATACCTAAAACTAAAGGCCGGTCTCAATTTTGAGAATCCGGCCTTTTTTATGCGGCTATCGTAAGATACGACATACTTCTTTAATTAAAAATAATCCAGTATAATGAATACTTCAAAAAATATCTCGGTACATTTATATTTATAATAGAATTTATACCTTTGATTGCAATATTACTTTTCTGATAGTCCCCGACACACTAAGTATCGGCAGATAGATAAAGATACCGATAACCGACATCACCAGTCCGCCGATGGTTCCGGCGGCCAGCGGGAACCAGAACGGGGTCTTGTCGCCTATCATGAACGGCACGAATCCGAGGATGGTCGACATCACCGTCAGGAAGATGGGAATGACCTTCACATTCCATGCCTTGGTATAGGCCCTCAGCGGTGACAGCCCCGGGAAATTCCTGCGAATGGCATTATACTCGTTCAGGATGTAGATGCTTGCGTTCACCGTAATACCGCACAGCAGCACGAAGGAAGCGAAACCTCCCTGGTCGAAGTTCAGTCCGAACAGATAAAACGTGAGGAACACCCCGATATACGACACCGGAATCACGAAGATGATGGCCAGCGGCTGGCTCAGCGAGTTAAAGAGGATGGCCGATATGAAGAAGATAATGGAAATGACAATCAGCAGCAGGAAATACTGGCTGTGGTCTTCCTTCCCCCAGCTCCAGTAGACACTGTCACTCTCCACGGTATACCCCATCGGAAGGCGTTTCCGGAGGGTCTCGATGTCCTTCTCCAGCAGTTTCTTGCCCTGTTCCGACGAGCCGATATACTCATATTGCAGGCAGAGCCTGTACTGCTGGTTCTCCTTGGCCACCTGTTTCGGGGCCTGCCCTTTCGCCAGCACGGCCAGATCAGAGAGCTTGTACTGCTTGCCCTTCACCAGAAACGGCACCGACATGAAAGCCCATACATCATAGTCCCGGCTCTGGGCGGACGACAGCCGCAGATACTCCACGCCGTTGTCGTAAAGGATGCCGCCCGCCAGCTGGTCGCGCATGAATACCGGACGCAGCACCGCAAACAGGTCGTAGGCCGTCAGGTTCTCCTCCGCCATCCTGCGCTTGTCAAACTCCAGATAGAACTCCGTATAGTCGTCCTTCCACCACGAGAACTCCGAACTGACGGTCACCTCCTTGATGCGGCGGTGGGAAAGCAGCAGCTTCTTCATCTTCTCAGCCCAGCGGCCCAGCTCGTCGTAGTTGTAGCCGTACATCTTTACGCGGAAACTGCCGGCACTCTCCCGCACGTCGTTGCTGAAGCCCTGGTCCTGCAGCCCGTACACGCTCCAACTTCCACCGCCCAGGGTCAGCGACTTGCTCACCACGTCCGACTTCAGCACATAGGGAAAACCCGTATGGCTGTACTCCTTCTTGAAGAACACTTGGATGCTTGCCCGGCGCGCATTGTACACCGATGTCTGGAACTGGCGTATCTCCTTGAACCCGCTCAGGTAGGTCTCCATCTTCTTAATCAGCACGTTCATCTGCTCCAGCGTACTGCCGTTGGGCAGGGTGGCGTTGATATACAGCACCACCTCGCTCTCGTCACGGTTGAAGTAGCTGCCGTCGTACACCTTCTCGGCAAAAAGACGGAGAGAACCGCCCAGCACCTTGTCCACTACAGGCTTGATGTCTTCCCGATAGGTTGTATTGTCGAAAATCTTATTATACCACTCCGCCCAGGCTCCCTTCTGCTCCGCATCCTCTATCTTCTCCGGGAGCATGAACACCGGAAGTCCGAAACCAAGTACCAGCAGAAGGAAGGCGACCGCCCGATAGCGGCTCAGCAGCACGATCATCCCCCGGTAAAAGCGAGTGAAATGCACGGCCCCCCGCTTCACCCACAGCCGCGGATGCGCCGGCTTTCCCTTTCGCAGACCGGTTTTCTCTATCATCGGAGGCACGAAGAAAAGGGCCACCAGCAGCGAGATGCCCAGGTTGACAATCACCACCGCCGCAAAGTCCTGCAGGTTCAGGCGTATCTTCTCGTCGAGGAAGAAGATGATGACCAGCGCCCCGATGGTGGTCAGCGTGGCCGCCAGCACCGACATGAACGCCTTCAGGTTGCGCCTTCTCAGGATATGGTCGGTCATTACGATGATGTTGTCTATCACCAGGTTCAGCGAGATGGTGATGCCCGCCAGCGAATAAAGCTGGATTTCCAGCCCCAGCGCATAATACAGGATGACGGCCACGGCAATGTTCACCGCCAGTCCGGCCACTATCAGGAAGAGATACCGCAGGTTGCGCGTAATCACCGCCACGAACAGCAGCAGGATCAGCACGGTGATTCCCGTACGGAAATAAATCGTATCCAGCTCCTTCGAGATGTATTCCGTGGCATCATAGCCCGTATGGATTTCGTATCCGGCCGGCATCACGGCCTCCGCTTCGGCTATCACCTTCCTGACCTTCTCTGCCAGGGCAAGCTGGTTGGCCGTTTCCGAGGCGGTGACGGACAGATACACCGAGTTCAGCCCGTTAATGCGGTAGTACGATGTGGGTTCCTCCTCCGTGCGCGTCACCCTGACCAGCCGGTCCAGCGGCACCATGCTCCCGTCGACCGCCTTCACCGCAATCTCCGAGGGGACAAACCCCTCCGGACTGCCTTCGGTGGTACGCACCAACCGTATCCATTCCGTCCCGTGGTCCGTCTCCAGCTCACAAATCCCCAGAAACTCACGGCCATACCTTTCCTCAATGGCGGTCAGAATATCCTGTACCCCCACCCCGATGCGCTCCAACTGCACATTGTCGTACACGATGCGCCACTCCATGGGCGTGGCACCGCTCAGTTCCACTTTATACACCCCGTCCAATGCCGCAACCAGTGGCTTGATGTGTTCCTCACCGTACTTCTGTATCACGATGGGCGTGGCGGGAGCATTCAGCGTGTAGGTCATGAAAGGACGTGAGGCGTTCTCGTCGCTCCGCTGCGTGGAGATGAGCGGATAGCTCACCCCTTCGGGAAGCTGCGCCCACAACTGCCGGATAAGGGTGGACACCTCAAAGCGGGTCACCCCGATATCCGCATGGCGGTCCAGCTCCATGTCGATGCGCCCGCCCCCGTTGTCGGAAGTGGAACTGATGCTACGGATGCCGTTCACTCGGGCCAGCATGCCCTCCAGACGGCTGGTGACCTCCGTCTCCACCACCCGGGCCGAATTGCCCGGCATGGAGAACGACACCGACAGCCCCGGCATGTCGCGCGAAGGCGAGAGCTTCACCGGCAGCAGAGGCGCCAGCGCCAGTCCCACCAGCGACAGGCACACGAACGTCACTATCAGGGTGAACGACGACCAGACCAGCGGCCGGCCTTCTGTTTTATCTTTCCTGCTCATGGCCCCTTCATCTCAAACGGTTCTCAAAATCAAAACGGTCGGAAAGCGACATGCCCGTCTCAAAGTCGTGCAGCGTGAGCTTGCGGATCTTGTAGTAGTTCAGCCAGTAGTTCTGGAGTGCCTGTATGTAGTTCTTCCGCGCCTCCTGCTGGCGGTTCAGGGCCAGCGTCAGGCTGCTGATGTCCGACTTGCCGATGATGAAACGCCTGCGCGTCTGGTCGTAGGCCAGCTCCGCCAGGTCGAGCGCCTCCGAGGCGCTGGCTATCAGGTCCTGCTGCACGTTGAAGTCACTCACCGTCATCATCACGTCCTCCTCCAGGCTGATTTCTTCCTGACGGGCAGCAATCTTCACCACGTTCAGATTATTCTTGGCCATATTGTACTTGCCCTTTCTCACGCCCCAGTCTATCAGCGGAATGGAAACCGTGAACGACACCAGGTCCTGCTGAAGCAGGTTCCGGTACGCCGCACTGAAGTTGTCGGCCACCTGGTTGAAGCCCACGCTGGCATTGAAACTGGCATTGAAGCGCGACTCCTTCCTCGTGCGGTCCACCTCACGCTCCGCCTCCAGCACATTCTGGCGCTGTTCCAGGTACGTCGGATTATTCTCCCGCGCCAGCACCATGGCCCGGTCGGCCGGCACATCAATATACCGCGGACGCGACGGGAGTTCCAGCTCGATGTAAGCGTTGCGGTCCAGGTTCAGGAAGGTGGCCAGGGCCGACATCGCACGCTTGCGCGTTATCTCCGCATTCTTCAGCGTGTTTCTGGCATTCACCTTGTCCAGCTTCAGCGTCAGCAGGTCAGCCTGTGAAATGGCCGCAATCTTCTGGCGCTGCTCCCCGATGGCATACAGCGTATCGGTGGTGGCCACATTGTCCCGCGCCAGCTCATAATCGGCCTGCGCCATGGCAAGGGTAAAGAAATAGCTTACCGCTTCCTCCGACACGCTTTCTGCATTGTAGAGATACTGCTTCTTCACCTTCTCGAACTTCAAAGGCTCTATCTTCCGGTCCCAGCGGAAGGCATTGAAGCCCAGCAGTTCCTGCTGGTAGCCTATACGGAAAGGGATGCTGGAAAACTGCGTAGATTTCGTATCGCCGAAGTTCCGCATGTAGTCCAGCTGCGTGTCCACATAGAACGTACCGCCCAGCAGGTCGAAGTTCTGCGCCACGCTCAGCCCTGCGCTGGCGCTCAGCATCTGCTGCTCGCGGTACACGTCGACATTCTCCTGCGAGTCGTAACGCTGCGTGATGTAGCGGTAATACTGCGCCGGGGTCATGTTCAGCGTGAGGCTCGGCAGACGCGCCGCCTTGTAGCTGCGGTACTCCCAGTAGCCCGACAGGTACATGTTCTGATAACGGAAAGCCGACAGCGAGCTGTCGTTGGCCATCGTGATGGTCTCCTTCAAATCCAGCCGCAGCACGTGCTGGGCCTTCATTCCCGCCGCACAGAGCAGCAGGAACAGTATGCTAAATCTTCTTGACTTCATGTTTTCTATAGATAAACCAGTAAATAAGCGGAATGACAAAAAGGCTGATGACGAGGCCCACCATCATGGTGCCGATCATCGCCACCGAAAGCGGACGCTGTATCTCCGAGCCCAGGTCGGACGTGAAGAGCAGGGGCACCATAGCGAACACCGTGGTCAGCGTCGTCATGATGATGGCCCTCAGCCTCCGGTGACCTGCCGTATGGATGGCCTCCAGCAGCGGCATGCCTTCCCTACGCAGCTCGTTGATGGAGTCCAGCTTCAGGATGGAGTCGTTCACCACGATACCGCAGGAAACGATGATGCCGATGGCCGACATCAGATTCATAGTATGCCCCGTGGCCCACAGCAGCACCAGTCCGAAGGCGATGTCCATCGGAATCTCCGCCAGCACAATCAGCGGCTGCAGGAAGCTCTCAAACTGGGCGCAGAGGATGAAATACATCAGCAGCACCGAGATGAACAGAATCACCGTCAGCTCTCCCATCATCTTCCTGTTCGAAAAGAAGCTTCCGCCGAACGACACCTCCCAGCGGCTGTCACCATCGACCGCCCTGCGTATGCCGTCCATCACCTGCGGCACATCCTTCACCTCATAAAAATTCACCGGAATGTACTCCCCGTTGCGTCCGGCGGTAATCTCCTTCAGGTCCTCTCCGGGAACGATGCGCACCAGCTCACGCAGCGGGATGTAGTTCCTTTCTCCCGAAGCCGCGTCCGTCCGGGTCTCCACCAGCGTCTCCGCCAGGATGCGGTTCACGCTCATCTCCCTTCCGGCGATGCCGATGGGCAGATACTGCTGGTACGAACGCAGGGTAGAGACCTGGTTGTCCTTCAGGGCCGTACGGAGTACCCTCACCACCTCGTCATATTCCACATTGTACAGGAGCAGGCGGCTGCGGTCCACCTCCAGGTCCAGCTGGCTGCGGAAAGGCGTGCCCTCGGGCGCACAGCCGGTCTCCCGGGCCATGGCATCCTCTATGGCCCGCACTTCCCCCGTCTCCGGAACCGATGCGCGGTCGGCCCTGCGGAGCTGCGCCACCAGGTCGGGTTCCCCCGTAACGAAAAGCTTCTCGAAGATGGTCACCGGTGGCGAGAAAGTCACTACAGCCGCAGGGTAATCCTTCCGGATGGCCTTTCCCAGAAGTCCGGTCAGTACCGGAATCTGCTCCGGCTCCGCCGTCCGGAAATACAGTTCCGCCTCGGAAGTGGAAAGTTCGTTCTCCGTGCCCAGCAGATAGTCCTGCATGCCCACGTAGGCCGTATGCTCCACCACCAGCGAATCGGCCAGGGCCAACATGGCGTTCACCCTGCGGTTGTTCTCGTCCACATGGATGTTCTCGTTCCATTCAATGCCCACCACCACCTCGTTCTGGTCAATCTCCGGCATACGCTCCTTGTCAATCACCATGAACATCAGCACACACAGCGGAAGCGACACGATGGCAAGAAACATGGTAACAGTCTTATGTGCAAACACCCACTCAATACCCGCGTCATAGAACCGCGTCAGCCATTCGTTCTTCAGCAGGTTCTTAAAGTTAGCGGTAAACCAGTTGTGCTTCCTGATACCCGTACGGTAGAACAGCACATACAGCACGGGCAGCAGCATGATGCCCGTAAAATACGACACCATCAGTCCCGAGGTGATGGAAAACGCCTCGTCCATGAAGATGGCCCCGGCTATCCCGCTCATGAACACCAGCGGCACGAACACCGCGATGGTGGTGAGCGACGAGCTCAGCATCGGCGTAATCATCTCCGAGGTTCCCGCCACGGCCGCACGCTTCAGCGAATACCCCTTCTCACGGTACTGAGACACGTTCTCCGTCACGATGATGGCATTGTCAATCATCATACCCACCGCCAGGATCAGTCCCGAAAGCGAGATCACGTTGAGCGAGACCCGGCAGAGGTAGAAAAAGAAGAACGTGATCACCACCGAGGCAATCATGGTGATGCCGATGACCAGCGGCGAACGCACGTCGCCGATGAAGAACACCGCCACGATGAAGATGAACAGGAAGCCCAGCGTGAAGTTCTGCTGCAGGTTCGATATGGTATAGTCCAGCAGCTCCGTCTGGTTCCGGCTGATGCTGAACTCAATGTCGGGATATATCCTTGTGAAATAGTCCGTGGTCTCCTTCAGCTCACGGCGCAGGTTGTCCATGTTCTCCTCGCCCTGCTTGATGATGGCCAGCGTCACCGCCCGCTTTCCTCCTGCCAGCGAGCGTCCCGTCTCGTTGCGGGTAACCGTCTGCACGTCGCAGATGTCCCCCAGCTGCCTCACCTGTCCGTTGCGGTTGAACCAGATCTGCCGCACGTCCTCCGGCGTACGGAGGATGGAGGCGATGCGGATGTTGTATTCATAATACCCGTCGCGCACCAGCATACTCCCCGGCTCCACGTTGTTTGATGAGAGAATGTTCTCCAGGTCGGCAATGCCCATGCCCAGGCTCTCCATCCTGCCCATATCCGGCACGATGCGCAGCATCTTCTGCGGTACCCCCGTCATGTCGGCCATGGCCACCTGCGGCAGCTGTTCGATGCGCCGCTTCACCACGTTCTCCGCCAGCGTACACATCTCCAGAAAGGCATCCCCGTCAGTTTCCCGGTAAGGCACATCCTTCTTCAGCGTCATGTTCAGGTAGAACACCGGGATGTCCGTCGCGCTCGCCTTGACGGCCTTCGGCCTTGCCGCATCCCTGGGCAGGCTGTTCATGGCCGCGTCAATCTTCTCGTTCACCTCGATGAAGGCCAGGTCAGTATCCGTGCCGAAATCGAATGACAGGCGGATGATGCCCGAACCGTCGCGCGTCTCGCTCCGCATCTCGCTAAGCCCCGACACCTGCATGAGCTGCCTTCTCAAAGGAGCCACCATGGTATTCTCCAGCTCGCGGGCCGACGAGTTCTCCCCGCTCACCTGCACGGTGATCTGCGGAATGTCTATGTCCGGAAGCAGCGATACGGGCAGCGAGAAGTAAGTCACCAGCCCCACGATGAAGCAGGCGGTGAAAGCCATGAGTACCGCTATCGGTCTTTTTATCAGAAATCTTACCATAGGACGGACATGTTTTATGGTATTACTTTTACGGGAGCCTCATGCGCAAGGTTCACGTTTCCGGTCACGATGACCTGCGCCCCTTCCTCCATGCCGTCACCTGTCACGGTATATTCGGTCATGTTCTCCAGTCCGGTGGTCACATAGTTCCACACCGCCCTGCCGTCCTTCAGGGTAAACACCACCTGCTTGCCCGTGCGCAGCACCACCGCCGTCTTCGGCACCACAAGCTGGCCGGGAACGAAGCGTTTCACGCTTACACGCACGTTCATGCCGTCGAACAGTCTTGCACCGCCGTTCACCCTGGCTCTTACGCTCACCAGCCCGTTCTCGTCCACCAGCGGGTTGATTTCCGACACCGTACCGCTGCATGCCCCGGCTGTCCCGGCAAACGGGGCCACCTCCACCCGGTCTCCCCGCCTGACAAGCGGCAGCTCGCTCTCCAGCACCTTGAAGGCCACCTCCATGCCCCCGCTTCCTATCACGCGGCAGAAGGGCTTCGTCCCGTCCGGACGGTTGAAACCCCGCGTCTCCAGATTGGCCACCACCCCGTCGAACGGTGCGGTGATCACCGCCTGCTCCAGCTCGAACTTTGCCAGCTCGTATGCCGCATGGCTCTGGCCGTAGCCGCTCTTCACCTCGGCAAGCCGTACTATGTCTTTGGGGATTGACTGCATGCGGTCGGGCGCATACCCCTGCCCTATCAGCACATCCTTCATCTCCAGTTCCGATTGGCGCAGGGCTATCTCCGCCTTCTCCAGGCTGTTCTTCAGGGTGAACAGGTCGAGTTCGGCTATCTTCTGACCCTTCTTCACCGCATCGCCGTTCTTCACATAGATGTGCGCCACAGGCTCCGATGTGAGGCGGAACGAAAGGTCGGCATACTGTGAGGCCGTCACCTTACCGTTGCTCACCAGCTCATGGTTGAACGTGGTCCTCTTCAGCGTCATGACCGTCACCTCGTTCGCCTGTGAAGGCAGAACCGTTTCCACTCCTTCCTTTTCCTTTCTGGAAGTGTCGTCTTTTTTCTCGCCGCAGCCTGTCAACATTCCGGCGGCAAGCAGCAGCACATATACGTAGTGTGTTCTCATACATATCTCATTTAATCCAAATCCAACTTATATTTTCTGATTACAAAATCGTCATCCTTCATTGTCGAAGCAAACATATATTTATCATTCCTGTCAATACAGAATGAACAGACAGGCATATCCAATGTATATTTGTGCAGCAATTTACCATCCCAATTAAATACATATAAAATATCACTGAAATAATTGGGTAAGCCTTTATACAAATTTTCCTTCAAAGCTTCTCCATGCGTATAGGGAGTCATAAGACAATAAATATAGTTTTCAGTCACTTTAGTTACAGCCCCCCTCAAACAACGGTCATCAATAACCCTTCTGTCATTAGACGCCTTATAAACCGGATAATCTGCACATAGAGGTATTCGTTTAGATAAATGAGTTCCATCCATCTCCAAAATCTCTATAAATCTGCCAAGTCTGCAAGTATAAACGAACTTGCTTAACGATGGATGTTTAGCTAGTTCAGCATCGCAATATACCAAGAAATCAGCCGGTTTCACATAAGTAGCTACATTTATACCAGGAAATGTATAATTGATGGCTTCAACTTTATTCCTCTTAAAATTTATGGCTGATAAAATCTTATTATCGGTAAGTTCCCCTCCTGTTGCTATACAGATGCTGTCATTAAACATCACAAAATTGGGAAAGAATAAACAATTATGATTTAGTGGCATATCGACCACTTCCCATTTATCCTTATCAAAAGGATACTCTTTTCTTATTTTATATACCTTACTGATTGTACCAGAATAATTAGCGATAAACAATGAACTGTCCGTAACCTGATAAGAAGGATTGACAACCTCCCATGCTCCATTGCCTTTGGTTAAAAAAGAACCTTTTTTCCTCAAACTATTACCATCTAACTCATATATAGCATACAACTTATTTTGGGATAACTCTTCAATAAGAAACTGATTCTCGTCTATGAAATCTATTTTCATTCCCCAAATATCTGAATCACACTTCAGATATTCACCCTGAAGCTGAATTGTAGGCAATTCCTGAATTGTGTTATCTTTATCCTTGCTTTTTTTCGAAGAACATGAAAACAACAAAAGACACGTACAGATTATATAAAATAAATGCTTGACCATAATACTTTTCTTTTAATGTCTAATAACGAACATATTTAAAAAATAAATCTATAAACCGGGGGCATCAGCACCGCTTCGCTCTTTTACATTATCATTTTTAATTTTATTTTCGCTGTAATTATTGCTTGCTGGTTATCTGATAAACGTCTTTAACATTCTTATTCTTCCTTTTTAAGCGTAACTACTATAACTTTCAGGCCTTTCAGCTTCTTATAACGCTCAATCATCTTATAGTTGTTAGTTATTTTGACAGATTCTATCTTCTCCGGTGGAATCAAAGATAAAGGACTCTTGTCTGGATCATGTACATAAATTTTATTATCAATGACAGTGACTATCGTTGAATGTGTTATCGAATCACACTGATACTCTATTTCAACTTTAGCAGAATTTCTTTCCACTTGTTGCGCGTTAAGTTTTCCCCAAAAGCACAAAAACAAGCTCAAAAACAACCCCAAAAACAAACTCAAATTCATATTATTATAAATCATAAATATTAATGGTATTAATTACATAATCGGAAGTCTCGGGACTGGTTCCCAATAAAATAATCTGGTCTTCACTGGCCGTAATCATACTGTATTCCTGTGGAAAAACAATCATTTTTACCGGGTTTCCCTTCCAGTCAAATGAAGCAACTTATCTCCTCCGGTTATGTAAGAATCCCTATCTTGAGACTGTTTCCCGCTGAAAAGCCCGACACAATACTTATCTGTTACGGCCATATCGAAAAAACCGCTCACATTCTCTCTCAGAAACGATACCGATGAAGAAGTGCTCGTGGAACTATTCACAAATTGAGGATATGAAGCCACATTCTGTTTCAAAAGCTTGGGGTGGCTTATATCGCTCATGTCATAAAACATTGCTATTTGTCCATCCCTCTCCCCTACAGCGAACACTTTTTCTTTCGCATTATACACCATCCCCGCAGGTTGGTAGGCAAAAGCATTATCCTGATAACTGCAACCGGGCTTAGAATCATCCTTAGGATAATCTCCAAAAACACTTACTTTCTGTCCCTCCTTGTTGTATATAACGAAATGCTTGTTTTCTTCAATAAGACCAGTCGCAACAAAATATTCATTGGACAAAGCTATAACCTTAAAGGGAAACATTTTGTCTGAATGTGCAAGCTCAATGCTCGAACAGCACACCGTATCCTTCTCATAAGAAAACCAAGCAAATTCTTTCTTATTCTCATCATACAGCCCCAACTTCCCATCAAATGAACTGGCTGCCGAAAACCATAAATACTCATGAGGTCCTTGCCCCCTGTTGGCAAACCGACCAATATACTTCCCAGTTGTCCAGTCAAAAGCCGTAACCAGCGGCGATGAATACATATCTACCATAAAAAGTTTCCCACCAACATAATACATGTCAATAGGCTTCCGTATACTGTCTACATCAAAAGAAGGTTTATGCACTTCCACTTTTAGGGATTCAGGAAACAAATCACACATAGAGACAAAAGACTTGGTACAGGAAGATAGTACAAGTCCCCAGAACAAACTGTAAATGAATACTTTCATTGGAATGAAAATGATTAGTTCGTAATACTAATAAGAATAAAAAATAATCTCAAATAGAGGATATGAAACTATCTTGCTCATAAGCAAGCTGCAACGTAAAACCCTCATTTTTTTGCTTTAATTTCTCTTTATCATATGACTAATAATATGACAAATTTTTATTTTAGTTTTAATCTACTATAAGGCTCTCAGCTTTATATTTCACCGTCAGAACTGCACTTTTCTTATGGGTTAATCACATTTAAATTTATTTCATGTTCGGTAATAAAAATTCCGTTTCATGCTTCTACCACTGAATTTAGCTTAAAGCATACCGTAAAATCAAGAAAGCTTCTTCATTTTGTAACTCCCCTTTTTTTATACAATACAGATATCTATCTTGATCTATACAAAAGCCAGAAGTCATTCCCTGCCCCACTTCCCAAACATGGGTCACCATCCCATTCCAATCAACTTGTGCAATTTGATTATTCATAGCATCACCTGTTTCACCATCTTTCAGACTACGACGAAAATAAGCATAATCAGAAGTTGCATAGCATTGAATATAACCCACATAATTTTTTCGATCTAATAGTTTACGAAACTGCTTCTCATTATTATCACCGTCTTTCCCTAAACAAATAACATTTTGTAATTTACCTTGCAAATCATACACTTGAATCATGTCAAAATAATACATTGAAACAAATATTTTATGCAAATTCAAATTACATAAGACATTTGCACTATACATTAACCATAAATTATCTTGCACTTTGTCTGTTAAAGCTGATGAAGGTTCTGGATACACAGGCACATTGGTTATTCGCCTTGTGCGTAAATCATAGATTTGAAACAAAGAATTTTTCTCTCCAATATGTTTTCCCACCAAGTACTTCTGATTTAAATTCAGACTTCCCCATCCTAAATAATCTTCAGGCAATTTAGTAAAAGAACCCAATGAATCAGAATATGCTATGAATCTGTTCTTCTTATTCATATCGTACATTTCAATTCCTTTCTGTATTGCCCTATTCTCATAATTATTACGCAAAAATTCAGGAGAAAGAACATCTTCCGGACCATTCCCTACCGTCCCCATCCGTTTTAACAACTTGCCAGTCCGTTTATTAAATAAATGAATAAAAGTATCCGCTTTTGCCATAACAACATATAACACATCATCATATATATCCATTTCCACAGGATACTCCTCCATCAACATAAGGACTGTATCCGGTGAATTAAGTTTCTCCACAGAAACCACCCTGCTACTATCTGTATCAACCCTAGCTTCATCTGAATAAGAAGAATCTCTTTTTGAGAGACACGATGAAATAAATATACACAAGAAAAGAACTGAAAATAACCGTTTCATACACAATTCTACTATTTATTACTCCTTAATTTTATATTATAAGAAACTTACAAGCAATAAGATGTTCTTGACCACCAATGAATATCCAGAGGTTCATGCTTACATGGAGTTCCACACTTTACAGCCTTAGGCTTATCTGCATCATAATTCGCATTCCAACAAGGATCCCCTGAACCTATATTTTCACCACTAGCCAATGCTTCCACATTAGCCATTGCCAAATCTGACATTTCTACTTCCTGCTGTGAAGCATATACACTATACCCAGCAACCAAAGCAGATACGGATGCGAAAACTAATTTCAAGAAATTCTTTTTCATTTTACTTTAAATTTTGTTTGTTGACTTTTTTTCGTTTATTCACACATGAAGCGACCAATCCCAATTTACTAAATCCAATAATAGATGAATCTACTTTATTCAAGACTGAGGCAAAGGGAAACATACCAATGTCGGCTCTGGATTATTGGCAATGCCATAAATAATGCCCGATTGTTCATCTACGCAAAAACAGAGCAAAGGCAAGTCGAGCTGATACAGAGCCAAGCGATTCCCTGCCCAGTCATAGACATAAATATAGCCACATTCCCATTCTGCCAAACCATAATCTTTAAAAGAGCGACCGGAATAAAGTGCATAAATACGGGATTCAGTCACCGATAAATCCCGATAACAGACAGGAAGTTTCCCATTATGAACCACAGAATAGGAAGCCTGTCCTCCACTATAATCAGGTTTATAGTCTGCATAACGGTCTATCACAACCTTATTCCGTACCAAATGCCTGTCACGAATCTCGTATAGAAACAGCATCTTGGCACACATGGTAGCAAAAGCCAACCGGCCTTTAGGAGTCACCCTTATAGTTCCTTGATACGCCAACGCACGATTAAAAACGGATATTTTTCTCTCATTCTCATCCTTATACGGATATTCTCCAGCTCTATCCACAGGTACTCCCTGGTTGTCAAAAACAGCAAACATCGAATCATTGAAACAGCCATTACCTACAAATTGATCCTGCCCGTAAGGAATGACATCAAAACTCCATGCATCCGTCCATTTTTTCACAGTGGAACTTTTCATACGATTGTTCAGACTGTCCCATTCCATCATCTTAATTTCCTGTTTCATTACATCGTATCCACATACCGTTTTATCATCATAAGGCTGAAGGCTTGTAGGGTGAATAAATTCATCCGGACCCTGCCCTTTTGCTCCAAATTGTCCTACATATTTCTTCTGTTTCAAATTCACATAATGAAACATTGAGTCCGACTTATAATCCATAATCAGCAAACCGTCTCCCATTTTTTGTATACCACCAGGAGATCCCAATAACAAATCGGGTATTTTAATCGTCTCATGTTGCAAGGTTTGGGATACAATCTCAGTTTCTGTAGATGATGAACCGCAACCTGCCAATAAAACAAGAAGACAACAGCTTATAAATATTCGATTCATATTTATCAAGATATAAAATCAGGTATCAAATTCCGTACGCATTGTTTCTCATCATAGAACGACACCCTCTTGTCAGAAAGAAGTCCGAAATGAAGAGAAGCATGCTGATTCATTTCAAAAAACCTTATTCGTTCCCACCAGATAAAGCAAACTCTACTAACAGATTCTCCTCTCTGTTGGCTATCGCATAAACCATATCATCAGAATTGGATACACATATTTGCGACAATGGTAAATCCGTTTCATATTTGCTCACAGGGTTACCATCCCAATCTATCTGATATATCACATTTCCCATAAAGGCTTTTTCCTTATAGTCTTTCAACGTCCTATCCGAATACAACAGATAAACATATCTGTCCGTAGCATAAGCACTGATAAATCCCATCTTGTTTTCTGCACTCATAGGAGCGGTACGATATTTTTCATTCTCTTCAGTCCTGTATATAGGATATCCTCCGACCCACTGGTATGTTCTGACTATCGCTTCCGGCTGTACAGAACACAGCATAAAAATAGGAGCAAAATTTATGGCATAGACAAACTTATCCAAAGAAGGCTTTGAACGTAACATTCCTTGATAGGCCATTCCTCTTAAACGGTTATCTATCTTCTTTTCTTTATCATCTCTGTAAGGATACTCATAAAAATACTTTTCATCGCTTCCCCCTTCGATCAACGCGAACATGCTTTTCTCATAAAATCCCAGCCCCACAAATGTGTTATTATACTTCGATAATAACATGTCAATGCTGTTAATCGTATCACTGGTTATTTTAGTATAATACGGCAACCCCTTCTTCACATTTTCCAGATTTATCCGTATCAGACTATGTTTATAATAGTCATATACGCAGACACACGAATCGGTTTTATCCTTTTGCAAGGAAGCCACCTGTAGGAAATCCCGACTTCCCTGTCCTCTTTCCCCAAACCGGTAGATACGTTTATTGTCTGACAGATCGACCATCGTAAACAGACTGTCTCCCAGATCATCATAAAAAATGACAGAAGAATCAGCATATATCATATAGAAAGGCCTGCCCATAATAAGCTCTTCCGACAAACAGTCCTTAACAAGCACACTTTTTTTATGAGTAAACAGGGCATCAAAATCTTCCATGCTTTCAGATTTTTGACAGCCGACAAGGACAAGCATAAAAAACAAATACAGAAAAACTCGATTTTTCATAAGCATCTTAACAGAATAATTGTAAAAATTGAATCAAGAGATTTATCCCTTCATAAATTCAAAGGAAACCGAACCAGAACCGGGTCCGGATGATAGGCTATCGCATACAAACTACCGTCATCTTTGGATACCTCGATTACCTTCAATGGCACATCCGACTGATAACGTTTCTGTAGCGTACCGTCCCATCCGTAAACTTCTATCGTATAACCACTGAATGCCGCATCCTTATCATCCCGGTAGTTTTTTCCGGAATAAAGCGCATATACATACCTCTCAGTGGCACACACATCCAGATAGCCTACAGGAGTGTCCGTTTCTATTGCCGGACTATTATATTTATATTTTGGGAACGATTCCTGAATCTCTTTGACAAGATTCCAGTGCTCACCGGACAGCTCATAAAAAGTCAGAATCTTGGCTTTGTATATGGCCTGCACAAAACGGTTACGGTGAGGACTGGCTGCCAATTTGCCCTGATACACATCACCAAGGACAAATCCGTCTAACTTCCTTTCTTCTTCATCCCGATAAGGATATTCACCAAAATCACCTACTTTCTTTCCATTGCCGTCCAAAACGGTAAAACGGTTGTGCTTATGCAAGCCGGTTACAATGTAACGGTCATGCTGCACCGGCAGCATCTCAAAGCAAATCAAAGAGTCCGCTAAAGAGAACAAAGATCGGAATGAGATTCCCTCATCCCCATGCTGCATCATGAAACATTCCTTCTTGCTCACGTCAAACAGAATCGGACGATTGTTCATATCCGAATAAACAGCACCGACAAGCAGAAACTCATCCGGTCCCTGCCCGATTTTACCATATTCGGACACCTTCCTGTCTGAAAGATGTACGAAATGAAGGAAACCATCCTGATTCGAGTCTACGATGACCAGCACCGAATCATTCTCCCAGGACATGTCCTTTACTTTACCCAACAACAGTTGGTCTTCATCAAGCACTACTGAATGATGCAAGTCTATTTCAGGCACGTCTTTTCCCTTGTCGGGCTTGCAAGATACCAGACAGGCTAAAAGTACTATATTTAAAATATATTGATACATTAATCAAATCAATTTAAAAATAACGGAATACTCAATCAAGGTAAAGAAAATTTTACAAGAACAGGGTCAGGATTATTTGAAAATGCATATATCGCCCTGTCATCCTTATCCACACAGAACCGGAATACAGGCAGATTCAAAATATATTTTTTATATGCCTTACCCCTCCAGTCGAATACATAGACAATAGTTCCTTCAAAAGATTTCATGCCCTCTTCTTTATATGTCTTACCTGAATATAACAGATAAACAAAGTGATTGCTGGCAGTGGCATCTATAAACGTCCTGATATTATCGGCACTGATAGGAGCCGCCCTTGCATCACCTTCCTGCATGGGTTGATATTGCGGATAACTATATTGATATTCACATACTTTTCTTACTGATGTGGAGTCTATATGATAAAAATATACAATTTCAGCACTGTTTACAGCATAAACAAACTTATCATTCGAAGGATTATTCTGAAGAGTTCCCTGATAAGCCAGCCCCCTTAAACGGTTCTCAATCTGTTTTTCCTGTGCATCGCGATAGGGAAAATCTCCTAATTTCTGCAATATCTGATTGTTCTTTTGCAGATAAAACATGCAGTCATCGTAAAAGCCAAATGACAGTTCTGTATTAAATTTTGTAGGAAACAGCTTGATGGTACCCGGAAAAGTATCTTTATAGCAAACTTCCGGCTCATTCCTTTGATTCAGGAAGTCATCGACACTCAAAGCAGACAACCTTTTATTCGTATAGTCAAATACGGCAATAGCCGTATCACCACATGGCAAATATTCCATAGGCATTATAAATTCATTACCCCCTTGGCCTTTCCTCCCTAAACCAAGCACCTTATTGCCATGATTCAGGTCTACCAGATGAAATATATTCTCCCCAGCTATATCGTCATACACAAAAAGCATCGAATCAATATATTTCATGCTAAAAGGTTTCCCCCATAAATGTCCATCTGTATTCAGCACTGTGCATTTTATTGTATCACCTCCTGAGAATAACGCATCAATACTACTTTTATCCACATTCTGAGAACATGAGAATAAGCATACAGAAAAAACTACAACAAGACTTCCTAACATAATCCAATAGGTTAAAATAATGAATAAGCCAATTTTGTTTGTACCAAAATTAGGGAAAAATGGAGATACAAAATCTGAAAGTTTTCTGAGAAGAAATTATTTCACTGACAAACAACTGTTTAGAATTCCCTTTTTCAGAAAACTTTCAGATTCAACATCTAAAAACTAAAAAAAGAATCTTTTTCATACGCACTCTCATAATTAAATATACCAAAACAATTTCTGCTTTCTCAAATGTGTCCTGTCATTAAAACGAATACCTTACCAAATAAAATATAGCATCAATCCATAAAACAGAAACACATCTCAAAAATAGATATTTATATGATTACAAACCGACCCAAAGTATAGATATAAGATAGACAGGCTTCTAAACCAAAAGGCAAGGAAATACTTGTATATTAAGCATTTAAAAAATAATCAGACTCTTATAAATAGACAAATGCATTCATCAATATTCCCAAAGCCAGACATCAAGACTTTTTTCCTTCAGATTTTCACCAAGCACTGAACAAATCTTATTCTTTATACGTAATTTACTCCTGGATACTGAGGCAGGAGCTATATTCAAGAAAATAGAAATTTCAGTAATGGAAAAACGGAGTTTGATTAAACTACATAATATTATTTCATGTTCGCTAAGGACAGACACCTCTTTCGACAAACGTTGTGTAAATTTCTGAAAAATATTGTCAGCTATTTTACACACATCCTTCAGTTCTGTTTCATTCAAATAGACAGGTTGCAGATGAAGTTTACGTAAGAATGGTGCTTGCGTCAACAGCAAAGAGCATAGTTCTTTTTCCCTCTTTTCCAATAACAGAACCCTGTCAGATAAAGTCTTTACATCAGACAGTTCACGACCTGAGATGGAATAGGAAGCAATCTTTTCATGTAGCATATTTTTCTCCAACGACAAACGCTCATTTTCCTTTTTCAGCTTCTTAAGTGCCTCTACCTGCTCAACATAAAGTTCTTCTTTCTTATTGTTCTGCTCGAACTGTGACTGAAGTTCTGCAATATATGATTCGTTCTTTTCAACTTCTAATTCTTTATCATGTAGTTGCAAGGCTAAACGGGTTAACTTTTCTTCTTTCTGATGTATGGCAATTCGTTTGTGCAGATAAATATAAATAAGTAAAATACCCAATAACAGAACTATTACTATAGTAAACATCCACCAATAAGTGATATTAGATTTTTCCAGTTCTAACCTTTGCTTTTCTGTTGTCAGTCTTTCATTGTCATATTTTTCCTTGTATGCTATAATCTCCTTGCCTTTGTCAAGGGTTGTTATAGAGTCATTATAGAATAGCAATGAATCACAATAGCTTGTCAAATATTTATGGTACTTGGGCTGATTCCCTAATTTGTACAAGAACTCATATACGGAAGCTTTTGTATAGATATTATCGGTGAGCAATGCTTTATTAAGATAGAAGTAAGCTGAGTCATATTGCTTGAGATAGAAATAATTTTTTCCAATCAATGATGATGACTGGAATTTCACAGGAAAGGATTTTAGGATTTCCAATGATTGTAAGAACTGTGAACTGTTTTTATAAACAAGAGCTATTTCCGTCTGGATGTCATAATAATATGCTTTATTATTAAGTCCTAATTCAACGGCTATATCGCTACATTTCTGATAGGTTTCAATAGCTTTGGGGAGTTCATTTAAGATACAATAGCATCTGGCCAGATATTGTAATGCCCCCATCTGATACCGCTTATTGGAATCCTTCACTGCATAATCGTATGCTTTAGTACATGCTTCAAGTGCGTATGCATTGAGTCTACGATATAAATATAGTTTTCCCAAAGAAGACATAATAAGATATCCGGTTTTATAATCTTCTGTTTTCTCTACTTCTGTTTTGCCTTCCAGATAATACTGCATGGCTTCCTCTATATTGCCAAGCTCATAATTTATATCACCCATGTAAAGGGCTGACATTGCTTTTCTACGGGCATTATCCGTAGACTTGTAATAATCGTACGCTATCTTCACAAGCGAATCGGAAGGAATTTTCATTATCAGCTTCACCTTTGCTTGTGAGGTCAGTAGGCACCACAGCGCATGATTCTCTTTGTCTTTACGTGCAGACGGTATCGGCATGGACTCCAATATGTGCAGCGCACTGTCGGGATGGTCGAACATCACCTCCTCCGCTTTTGCAAGTTCTGGCGTTTGCTTTGTTACTTTATGATTCTGGCTGCATCCTACAGTCATTAAAGTAGTACAGATTATGATAATTATATGGGTTCTTATTTTCATGATTGGGTCCTTTTGTTGCTAAATTACAAAAAGTATCAATTCTACATTTTACATATTTCTGAATATTCATAAAGATTTCCTTCACAATACTTTATTTCCATAGGTTTAGAGCGACCTATTCGTTACCCCCCCCAAAAAAATCGTATTCTGTCTTCTTAGGAAAAACCGATATCCTTTTCATCTTAATTACATTTAAAATTTTGTCATGACGAAATTAAGTATAAAAATTGTCTTTGTAAAAATTGTTCAGGACCTCCATCCATACAAGAAACACAATCCACTATAATACAAACACATGCAATCAATAAATGTCAGTTCATGTCAGTTGGATCCAAAGGGAGAATCAGACGATAAGCTCCGTTTCCGTCACTATGCAACGTAACGGATGAGAATTGTTTAAGCTTCTTCCTAAAGCGTTCAATCATTTTATAAAAGCTGTCCAATGAATATTCTTCAAGGTCTTTACCCATAATCTGATAAATCTCATATTTGGTCAATGTATGGTCGGATGCTTTGAGAAAGTGCTCCAACAGCACAGACATGGCAGGGGAAAGTTTCTCAATGACACCGTTACCATCACAAAACAAACGCTGTTCGGCATCAAAAAACACATCGTGCTCCAGTCTGTAGACACGGGCCTTTATATGTCTGGTCTTATTGCGTGATTTGGCAGGAAGTAGCGCTTTTTCAACTATCTTTTCCACCACCACAGTTCGTTTCGAAACCAACTGATTCAGTCTGCCGTAAAACAACCAGAAAAAAAATATACATACACCAAAGAAGGACAACCGTTATAACCATTCCACCCGGTAGAAGACTCCACCAGGAATAAGAAATATAACCGGATAATTCCATCTCCAGACGATAACCCAAATAGGTGGAGACCAGACTATCCGACGGAGCAAACTCTTCCAGTGCTCCCGAAGCAAAGGTTGAAACTTTTCTCGACAAATCGGTTATTCTGGAACATACCCCTGTTTTACCTTTTATATCGGATAATGCCAACTGCTTATCCCAGGCATAGTGCAAGGAATCAAAAGGAAATGGATATTTCTCAAGAATTAAGCTGAGATAAATATTCTTATCTCCATCTTTAAAATAAGCATTATTCCGCCTGTGTAAAGGAAGATGATAAACATGAGTTCCATCTTGTAATGCAAACACCACAGAATCTGGAATATCGGTTTCTAAAGTCTTTTGCTGAAATAAAGAAGTGATAGTATGGAAACCATATATCTCCATTTTATCCAATTTCTTCAGTTCGTTTCCCACTGCCTCAAGAAAGACAGCTTTAGCCTGCCGGCTCCATGCTTGCTCACGTTGCTTACACGCATTGAATATCAATATACCATATACTATAGTAAAAAGCATACAAGCAACTAGTACTCCTATCCTGATAATATTCTTTCTTTTAACTATATATGTCGTATTCATTACATTACTTTATACACATATACAAAAATATGTCTTTTCTCTTGAAAACAACTGTCTCTCTGCGCATTTTTTAATTAAGGATATACAATACGGTTAAGCAGGATGTATGATACACTACATCATTGAATGACAATCCTGTTTTAGTCATGGTAAAATGTAAATTATAAGCATCTATGGACACCAACAATCGAATCTGAAAACCAACATTAGCTATCTCTCAAAATCGAGTTCTTTATTTCTTCCATCCGTCGCTACTATGCCAGTCAGTCTGCTATCGTACCTGTTTCAGATGGAATTCTCCATTCGCAAAATAACTGGAAGTAACCATCGTAAAAATGCCACAAATGGCTGATTAATATAGCAGCTACCAGTTCAGACAAAAATTAAATCCTTTATACATTGTATTACATTTGCAATACAATGTAATACACATAAGAAAATGGAAGCAGTAATAAGAAAACAGACCTCATTTCGGTTGCGTGAAGACTTGCTAAAGGTCTTACAGGAAGAAGCCAAAAAAGCCAACAGAAGCCTGAATAACTACGTGGAAAGCATGCTCATGGATGCTGTCTATTCAGAACCGAACGAAGAAACAAAAGCGGCCATCAAGGAAGCACGTACAGGGAAATATGCTGGCACCATAAACACCAGCAGCTTGGAAGCCTTTATAAAATCCTGTGAAGAATGAAGACACTTACGCTATTCAACACAGTTCAAAAAGGATTTCAAAAGATACAGGAATAACCCCAGCAAGCTAGTAAAGCTACTGGAAGTCTTTCGGATGCTCGATAACGAAATAGAACTTCCGGAAAAGTATAGGGTTCACATGCTCAAAGGAGAGTATATGGGGTGCATGGAATGCCATATTGAGGGGGATTTTCTTCTGATATGGCTGGATGTTGAAACAGGCATCATCGACGTGTTAAGACTCGGCAGTCATTCAGAACTATTCAAAAAATATTGATTTTAATACGAATTTTGCATCAGATTCAGTATGTCCCAGAGGATGTAAATTAAACTGTGTCAGCAAAGAATAAAATATTAACTTTGCTAACACAGTTTTTTTATGAAAGAAGAGTTTGATTTTGAGAGTATCAAGAACAAGGCTATTGAACAGCTGAAAGCAGGTAAGCCCTTGTTAGGTAAAGACGGTGCTTTTGCCCCTTTATTGGAAAGTATCCTGAATGCAGCTTTAGAGGGTGAGATGGATGCACACCTTACAGAAGAGGAACGTCAGATGGGTAACCGTCGTAACGGAAAAATGCAGAAACAGGTCCAGACTTCATTGGGCGAGGTAACCGTATCCACTCCCCGTGACCGTAATTCAAGTTTTGATCCACAATGTATCAAGAAGCGTGAGACCATTCTGGCAGAAGGTGTTGCTGACCGTATAATCGGCCTATATGCTCTTGGTAACAGCACACGTGAGATTAGTGACTGGATGGAAGAAAATCTTGGTAATCGTGTATCGGCAGATACAATCAGCGCCATTACAGACCGTGTACTTCCGGAAATAAAGTCATGGAAATCACGTATGCTTGATTCTGTCTATCCTATAGTCTGGATGGATGCCATCCATTATAAAGTAACGGATGAACGTGGTTGTGCTGTTACACGTGCAATCTATAATGTGCTGGGTATTGACCGGGAAGGACATAAGGAGCTACTCGGAATGTATATATCAAGAAATGAGGGAGCAAACTTCTGGCTCAGTGTTCTGACAGACCTTCAGAACCGTGGAGTCGAAGATATTCTTATTGCCTGTATAGACGGCTTGAAAGGTTTTCCTGAAGCAATCCAAAGTGTTTATCCCAATACAGCCGTACAACTTTGTGTTGTACATCAGATTCGTAATTCCATCAAATATGTAGGCTCCAAAAATCAAAAGGAATTCCTGAAGGATTTGAAATGCGTTTATCAGGCTGTAAATAAAGAATCTGCAGAAAATGAACTTCTTAAGCTGGAAGAGAAATGGGGTGAACAGTATCCTATCGTCATCAGATCATGGCAGGACAATTGGGATAAGCTATCCGAATACTTCCAGTATACTCCGGCTATCCGTAAACTCATATATACCACAAATACTGTTGAAGGGTATCACCGTCAGATCCGTAAGGTAACAAAAAACAAAGGCGTGTTCCCATCGGATACAGCCCTTGAGAAACTGGTTTATCTTGCATACCGTAATATACGGAAGAAGTGGACCATGCCACTTGCCAATTGGGCTACTATCTCACAGCAACTGGCCATAAAGTTTGGAGAACGATTTAAATTATTGTAATTTTACGCTCGTCGGGACGGGTGGTCCCGCCCCTTGGCGCTGGCCGTTCCCCGACCGATGAGTTCTCTACTGAGAAATAATGCATGACACAGTTTATTTTACACTACCTATGTCCCATTCTGGAATATACTGAATCTTCCAATAATTCTCCACTTCTTACTGTTTGTTTCCTATCAACTATCAGATATCCAGCAAAGACCACTACAGAGAAGCAAATTATTTCACTTCAGTTGCTACATTTGTACCAGGGATACTATAGGCTGAGAACATATTTATACAGATATTTATGATTCTCTCCTATGCACCATAACATATTATTTCTAATATGTATAGAAATAACGCTGTGGTCTAAAGCATATCGTTTGACTGGTATTCCTTCCCAATTATAGACCAGTACGATATTACTGGTATAGGCTGAACTTTCTTTATCCAATAATGACGAACCTGAATATAATAAATAGACGTATGATGCATCATACGACAATGACAAAAAGCCTACCGCTTCCTCTTTCCTGTGGGCTATAACAGGTCCTTTCTGAGGAATGGCAAATTGAGGAAAATGATAATATCTATGCGCCGAAGGTGATAGATTGTAGGATTCATCAATATTGTAAAAATCTATTAATCCTTTATATGCGGCAACGAATTTATTTTTATCCGGATGCACCCCTATTAAAGTACCAGCGTACAATGCTGCTTTCTGGTAAGGCTGCAGTGGCTGAATGTCTTTATTGCTTTCAGTTTAAGCATCGCATTAAAACTTCTTTATAATTGATTATTACAGCTTTGCCATTAAAGTTCTCATCCTACAATTATAAGCATCAATGGGACCAACAATCGAATCCGAAAACTGACATTAGCGATCTCTCAAAATCGAGTTCTTTTATTTCTTCCATCCTATGATGCTATTCTGTTCGCCAGTCTGCTATCGTACCTGTTTCAGATGAGAACACTGCTCCTATTTTATAGAGTTTACGTTGGTCTGCTTCATACTCCCGCGCATAGTCTTTTTCATTTATCTGACGTAAGGCTTCTTCGGCTGTTCCATCCAGTTTAAACTCGAATACATAAACAAAGTCTGGAGTTTCCACAATACAATCTACCCTGCCGTGACTCTGCACTTTTTCCGTATATACCGTGTACACGCTGATAAGGCGCATCAACAGATAGAACGTGTAGTGGAAATAACGCTCCCGTTCACGCTCATTTTCCTTACGGCGCATGGTGTACGGGATGCTGGCTAAAAAGGAAGTAAGATTTATACGAAAATCGTCCAACTCTCCTTTTTTAAGGCATGACACTGCATTTCGTATCCATGAAGGAGTATCTCCATTCGAAAAATAGCTAGAAGCAACCATCGTAAGAAAGCCACGCTTCACCTCCTTATTGGGATAATCCAAAAGGAAGGTGTTTTCTTCCAAATCGAAATCCTTTATCGTCAAGTAACCGCTTTGGTAAATCATTGGTAACGGTTGTTCCACGTTAGCCTTGTAGTCGATGAACTCTTCCGCAGAATAATACTTGCCCGTGATTTCGTTCATATTCTCGTCGGTGTGAGACAGCAGCCGGATAAGATAAGTCGGAGTACCGCTCTTGAACCAGTAATCACCTATTCTGCCCGTGGAGAAGGCATTAAGAAGACTGAACGGATTGTAAATATCAGCCATGCAATCACTGAAATGATAGCCGTCATATTGCGCCTTGAGCATCACCCGCATTTCATCGTACGAACACTGGTACACCTCCGACATAGCCTCCATCGGCTCCCGGAAAGTAGTATCCAGTTCCTCCTGAGAGATGCCGCAAAGCGTCTCATACTTGCCGTGCATACTAATGTCGAAGGGCTGATTGAAACCGCTGAATACACTTACCTGCGAAAACTTCGTCACTCCGGTCAGGAATACAAACTGAAGATGCTCGTCGGCACTCTTGAAAGCGGAATAGAAAGCTTTCAATGTATTCCGGTTCCGCTCTTCCAAAGAAGCATCCGCATCCAATACATCCAAGATTGGTTTGTCATATTCATCAATCAGGACAACGGCTCTCCTTCCGGTATGCTGATGAGCCGCACGAATCACCTCTGCAAAGAAATCACCCAAACCGAGGTTACGGCTCTTTTCGGGCAAAGCATATTGGTCGGCCCATGAAGAAATATAATAGCTGAGCTTTCTTTCTAGTTCTCCGGCAATCGTGAAATCTGTTCCGTTGAAGTCCAGATGAAATACGGGATAGACTTTCCAGTCCTTCTCCAGCGCGTCTATCTTCAACCCTTTGAACAGTTCTTTCCTTCCTAGGAAATAGTTCTTCAAGGTAGAGACAAGAAGACTCTTCCCGAAACGGCGCGGACGGCTGAGGAAGTAAATCTTGCCTTCCTTTACCAGACTGTAAACCAAATCTGTTTTATCCACATAGACATAGCCGTCTTCTATCAACTGGTCAAAACTCTGGATTCCTATAGGGTACTTCATCTTGAAACAATCTTACAATTTGACTTTTATATGCACTCATACAAAAATAACTCTTTCTTTTGAAAGAGACTGTCATTTTGCTCATTTTTCTTCCATAGGAAAGCACACTTGTGTTCAGATTGAAACGCACTTGCGTTCAAGGTAAAACTCCTTTGCGTTTCAGATTAAACGCACTTGCGTTTGAAGTGAAACGTACTTGCGTTTTCTTCCAAACTCCAAAGAGTTTTTTAAGGGATACATTTTCTTTCTAAAACAACAAAAAAAGAATGTCATTCCCGAAGCAAAAAAGACTCCTGAAAGCCTTTGCGGGAATGACATTCCTTATTTCAATTTATCTTTGGCGGCGCACTCACACGCCCAACATCTTAAATACCCAAAGATTTCTTCACTGCATCTACTTTTTCAGTTGCATCAGCTACGGCACCTGCATAGCACTTCGGACAGTGCATTTCGCCCTTGATTTCCATGTAGAACTTAATCTTAGGTTCTGTTCCGGAAGGACGTACAGAAACTTTTGTACCGTCGGCTGTAAAGAACTGAAGTACGTTTGATGTTTCCGGCATATCCAAGTCTGTAGCTTTTCCAGTATTGTCGGTAGCCTTCAACGTCTTGTAGTCTTTCACCAGTACCACCTCCGAACCACCTAATTCTTTCGGCGGGCATGCACGGAAGTTGTCCATCATGGCCTTGATTTCGTCAGCACCTGTCTTACCCGGTTTCACTACGTTGACTGTTACTTCCAGTGAGAAGCCATATTCTACGTAGATTTCCATCAGCACGTCATACAAGGTCTTGCCCTGATCTTTAGCCCATGCACAGATTTCAGCCAGCAATGAACATGCAGAAACGGCATCTTTATCACGTACGAAGTCTTCTGCCAGGAATCCGTAGCTTTCTTCACCACCACCGATGTATTGTTCCTGACCTTCGCGCAGACGGATCTCACGGGCAATCCATTTGAAGCCGGTGTAGCAATCGAGCATCTTGATGTGGTTCTTGTCGGCTACCTTCTTAATCAGTTCCGTAGTAACGATGGTCTTCACGATGAATTCGTTGCCTTTCATCTTGCCCATAGCGATACGGTTCTTGATGATATAGTACAAGAAAATCAAGCAAGTCTGGTTACCGTTAATCAATACCCATTCGCCCTTGCTATCCTTGCAAGCCATACCTACACGGTCAGCATCCGGGTCGGAAGCCATCACGATGTCGGCATCGATTTCTTTTGCCAGCTTGATGGCCAATGTCAGTGCTTCTGCATTTTCCGGGTTCGGAGATACCACTGTAGGGAAGTCACCGCTCTTCACCATCTGTTCGGCTACGCAATGTACGTTTTCAAAGCCCCACAATTTGAGTGACTGCGGAATCAGTGTCATTCCGGTACCATGAATCGGAGTGTACACAATCTTCAGGTCTTTCTGACGCTGGATTACTTCCGGGTCGATAGACAGTGTGTGTACCTGACGCAGGTATTCGTCGTCAATTTCCTTGCCAACAATCTGAATCAGTTCCTTGTTGCCCTGGAACTTGATTTCGCTTACGCTGGTAATCTTGTTCACTTCGTCGATGATACCTTTATCGTGCGGAGCCAGCACCTGTGCACCGTCTTCCCAGTATGCCTTGTAACCGTTGTATTCTTTCGGGTTGTGAGAAGCAGTGATATTGATACCGCTCTGGCAGCCCAGGTGACGGATGGCAAATGACATTTCCGGAGTAGGACGCATATCTTCGAACAAATATACCTTGATGCCGTTGGCAGTAAAGATGTCGGCAGAAATTTCTGCAAACTTACGGCTGTTGTTACGGCAGTCGTGACCTACCACTACTGAAATGTCTTTCTTTCCGGCAAAACATTTGTTCAGGTAGTTAGCTAAGCCCTGAGTGGCAGCACCTACCGTGTAGATGTTCATTCTATTGGAACCGGCTCCCATGATACCGCGCAAACCTCCTGTTCCGAATTCCAGGTCTTTGTAAAACGCATCAATCAAATCGGTCTTATCCGGATTTTCAAGCATGGCTTTTACTTCGGCCTGTGTTTCGGCATCGTATGCTGCGGTCAACCACGTTTGAGCCTTCTCTGTACACTGTTTAATTAATTCATTGTTTTCCATGATTATAATGTTTAATAAATAATAAATCGTTCCATAAGAGAGAGACAAAAATAAAAGATTCAAAGAAATTATCCTAATAAAAGCCTTCGTATTTTTTAGAGTCATTCCAAAAAGATTGTAGCTTCAGGATTTCTTAATATCTTTGTAACCGCTTAACAAATACGAAAAAATGAGACAAAAAATGATACTGGCACTGGCTTTGGGAGGAATGCTGTCTGCACAGGCCCAGCACGTCCAGGAGAGCAACTTCTGCTCTCCTTTTGATTTTCCGATTCTGCTCAGTGCCAATTTTGGAGAACTTCGCCCGAACCATTTTCACAACGGACTGGACATCAAGACACAAGGAGTTACGGGAAAACCGATTCACTGCATTGCCGACGGCTATGTGTCGCGCGTGGCAGTGCTGCACGGAGGATACGGACAGGTCATTTACGTGACGCATCCCAACGGACTGACTTCGGTATATGGACACGTGATTTCATTTGCAAAAAACATACAAGCTTGCGTACGTCAATATCAGTATGCGCATGAAACGTTTGTGTGCGACCTGAAATTCCAGCCCGGACAATTCCCGGTGAAGAAGGGAGACATCATTGCCTTGAGCGGTAATGAAGGAGCTTCGGCCGGACCTCACCTGCACCTGGAGCTGCGACGCACCGAAACGGGGGAATATATTGACCCGATGCCGTATTTCAAACATCTGCTGAAAGACAGCAAGGCACCTGTAGGCAGCCTCATCGGTATTTATCCCATACAGGGAAAAGGGGTGGTCAACGGGTCCAGCCACAAGAAACTCCTCGCCATCGGCAACCTGAAACAGCCTGTACATGCATGGGGAGAGATTTATACCGGCATCAGCGCCAAGGATTACATGGACGGTACGTCGAATTTCTACGGGGTACACTCAGTCACGCTGTATGTAGACTCCGTACAGGTATTCAACAGCACAACCGACAAGGTGCTGCCCGATGAAAACCGGATGATCAACGGCTTTACCGACTATGAGGAACTGACCCGCACCCACCGGCTCATCATGCGTTCCTACAAGCTTCCGGGCAACCGGCTGCGACTGCTGCACACCAATGAGAACCGGGGAGCTGTAACTATCAACGAAGAAAGGGATTATCACTTCCGGTATGTACTAGAAGACAATTTCGGGAACCGCAGGACCTATCAATTTATCGTAAAAGGTAAACGGCAGGATATTCCTGAATACAAGCCGGAAGCCAATGAAATGCTATACTGGAACCGGACCAACGTCATTCAGAAACCGGGTATGGAACTGGTGGTGCCACGCTATCATGTGTACGAGAATGTGCCGCTCCGTACAGACATGCGGGGAGACAGTTCACACATCGCCTTCGACTACATACTGGATGCCGGACGGACACCCATCCACAGCTACTGCGACTTGTCCATCGGCCTGCGCCACATGCCCGTGGCCGACACCACGAAATACTACATCGTGCAGAAAGCCGGAAAATGGCGAAGCTCCATGGGAGGAAAATACACCAACGGATGGATAAAGACGCGCGTACGCTCACTCGGCACCTTCTCTGTGGACGTGGATACCATTGCCCCGCAAATCACTCCTATCGGTCAGGGCGGATGGCGCACCAGCCGAAATATCCGTTTCCGGATAAAGGATATGGAATCGGGCATCGGAAGCTACAAGGTATACATCGACGGCAAGTTCGTTTTGTTTGGCCTGAAAAAAGGCATTTTAGTGATTCAGGACCCGGAGAAAGTAAAGAAAGGGGTACCGCACAAACTGGAAGTGACGGTGACCGACCAATGCGGAAACATGACACGCAAGGAATACAAATTTTAAAACCGCCTTTTATTTTTAAATCATAAAAAAACAATCTGTTCGTATGAAAATGAAAAGATTACTGCTGGCTGTCCTTCTGCTGACAGCATACATGGCCAACGGATGGGCATGTACAAACTTCATCGTAGGAAAGAAGGCTTCGGCCGACGGTTCCGTCATCGTTTCTTACTCTGCCGATTCTTACGGTATGTTCGGCTATCTGTGCCATTTCCCGGCTGCACAGCATGCTCCGGGCACCATGCGCGACATCTACGACTGGGACTCAGGCAAATACCTCGGTAAAATCAAGGAGGCCAAACAGACGTACAATGTCATCGGCAACATGAACGAATTTCAGGTTACTATCGGAGAAACCACTTTCGGCGGACGTCCGGAACTGGTGGACAGCACCGGCATCATGGACTACGGAAGCCTGATTTACGTGGCACTGCAACGTTCACGCACTGCCAAGGAAGCCATCAAGGTGATGACTGACTTAGTGAAGGAATACGGTTATTACAGCAGCGGTGAGTCTTTCTCCATTGCCGACCCGAACGAAGCATGGATTATGGAAATGATTGGTAAGGGACCGGGCGTGAAAGGAGCCGTATGGGTGGCTGTACGCATTCCGGACGACTGCATTGCCGCACATGCCAACCAGAGCCGCATCCATAAATTTGACATGAACGACAAGGAAAACTGTCTGTACTCGCCCGATGTCATTTCATTTGCCCGTGAGAAAGGTTATTTCAGTGGGGTAAACAAGGATTTCAGCTTTGCCGATGCCTATTGTCCGCTCGACTTCAGCGGCTTGCGTTTCTGCGAAGCACGTGTATGGAGTTTTTACAACATGTTCAGTAAATCAACCGGACAGTCTTACCTTTCTTACATTCAAGGTGACAGCAAGGAACCGATGCCTTTGTACGTAAAGCCCGACAACAAGGTTTCCGTACGCGACATCCAGCACGCCATGCGTGACCACTACGAAGGTACGGCCCTCGACATTACAAAGGACATGGGAGCCGGCTGCTTCCAGATGCCTTACCGTCTGTCTCCGCTGACGTTCAAGGTTGACGGTCAGGAATATTTCAACGAACGCCCCATCTCTACTCAGCAGAGTGCGTTCGTATTCGTATCGCAGATGCGCTCTACCCTGCCCGACGCTATCGGGGGTGTGCTCTGGTTCGGACTGGACGATGCCAACATGACGGTGTTCACTCCGGTGTACTGCAACACCGACAAGGTGCCTTATCCGTATCAGCAGGAGAACGGTGACTGCGTGACTTTCTCATGGGATTCTGCTTTCTGGATTTACAACTGGGTGGCCGACATGATTCGTCCACGCTACAACCTGATGGTGGAAGACATGCGTACCGTACAGAATGCACTGGAAGATACCTATGCACAATCGCAGGAAGGCATTGAAAGTGCAGCCCTGAAACTGTATCAGCAGAATCCGGCCAAGGCTAAAGAATACCTGACCAACTATACGCACATGACGGCACAGACTGCCGTAGACAGCTGGAAGAAGTTGGGAGAATTTTTGATTGTACGCTACAACGACGGTGCGGTAAAACGCATGCAGAACGGACAGCTGCAACGTCCGGAAACAGGAAACACGGCTCCGCTGGACCGTCCGGGATACAGCAAGGAATTCTTGCAGGAACTGGTAAAAGCAACCGGCGAACGCTATAAAATGAAAGAGCTGAAGTAGGATATTTTTCTGCTGCTTTCTCATTCTACAATCAAAAGTTATGATTATTTTTGCAAAAAATAAAGCATATAAGCGAATCAGAACAAGCTAAATGATAGAGAAACATATTGTACTCGAAGATATCGACCCGGTAATCTTCTACGGCCCCAACAACGCCCACATACAAATGATCAAGGCCCTGTTCCCGAAACTGAGAATAGTGGCACGCGGCAATGTCATCAAGGTCATGGGAGATGAGGAGGAAATGTGTGCCTTCGAAGAAGCCGTTCTTGCACTGGAAAAATATTGCGTGCAATATAACTCGCTCAATGAGGAAACGATTCTCGACATCGTAAAAGGCAATGCGCCTAAAACGGAAAAGGCGGGAAACGCCATCGTGTTCAGTGTGACGGGTAAGCCCATCATCCCCAGAAGCGAGAACCAGCTGAAACTGGTGCAGGAGTTTGAGAAGAATGACATGATTTTTGCCATCGGTCCCGCCGGTTCGGGTAAGACCTATACCGCCATTGCACTGGCAGTGCGGGCGCTGAAGAACAAGGAAATCAAAAAAATCATCTTGAGCCGCCCTGCCGTGGAAGCGGGCGAGAAATTGGGTTTCCTGCCGGGCGACATGAAGGATAAAATCGATCCTTACCTGCAACCGCTGTACGATGCCTTGCAGGACATGATTCCGGCCGCCAAGCTGAAGGAATACATGGAGCTGAATGTCATCCAGATTGCCCCGCTGGCCTTCATGCGTGGACGTACGCTGAATGATGCCGTAGTTATTCTGGACGAAGCCCAGAACACGACTACCCAGCAAATCAAGATGTTTCTCACCCGTATGGGTATGAACACCAAAATGATTGTCACGGGAGATATGACACAGATTGACCTTCCCGCTTCGCAGACTTCCGGACTCGTGCAGGCCATCAAGATTCTGAAAGGGGTAAAAGGTATCAGCTTCATCGAACTGAACAAGAAAGACATCGTACGCCATAAACTGGTGACACGCATCGTGGAGGCTTACGAAAAATTCGAGGAGAAAGAGAAAGCAGAAAGAAAAACTACGCGTACGGCTAAAGAACCGGAAAAAACGCCGCAGGCATAAACCATAAATGAATTCTATTCATTACTAAACATAACAAGACAATGAGTAAAGCATTAACAAAAACAGACTTTCACTTTCCTGGACAGAAAAGTGTGTATCATGGAAAAGTACGTGATGTGTATAACATCAATGACGAAAAGTTGGTAATGGTTGCTACCGACCGTATCTCGGCGTTCGACGTCGTATTGCCGGAAGGTATCCCTTATAAAGGACAGATGCTGAACCAGATTGCAGCCAAATTCCTGGATGCAACTACTGACATCTGCCCGAACTGGAAACTGGCTACTCCCGACCCGATGGTAACAGTGGGCGTAATGTGTCAGGGATTTCCAGTTGAAATGATTGTACGCGGTTACTTGTGCGGAAGTGCATGGCGTGCTTACAAGAGCGGTGTACGCGAAATCTGCGGTGTACGTCTGCCGGAAGGCATGAGAGAAAACGAAAAGTTCCCTCACCCGATTATCACTCCGACTACCAAAGCTGAAATGGGATTGCACGACGAGGACATCTCTAAAGAAGAAATCCTGGCGAAAGGTCTGGCTACTCCTGAAGAATATGCCACACTGGAAAAATATACATTAGCTTTGTTCGAACGCGGTACTCAGATGGCTGCTGAACGCGGCTTGATTCTGGTGGATACCAAATATGAATTCGGAAAGCACAACGGTGAAATCTACTTGATGGACGAAATCCATACTCCGGACTCCAGCCGTTATTTCTATTCTGAAGGTTACCAGGAACGCTTCGAAAAAGAAGAACCGCAGAAACAGTTGTCTAAAGAATTCGTACGCGAATGGCTGATGGCCAACGGATTCCAAGGTAAGGAAGGACAGCAGGTTCCTGAAATGACTCCGGCTATCGTAGAATCTATCAGCGACCGCTACATTGAACTGTACGAACACATCACTGGCGAAAGCTTCGTGAAGGGTGAAACAGAAGACCTGACCAAACGTATCGAAAAGAACGTAACAGATTATTTGACTCTTTAATATCCCTATCTCCCTTTAAGGCGGCTCGTGCTACCTTAAAGGGAGATTCAAAATTTATCCCATCCTAATATTTTTCGCATGTCTCACTATCCACAAGAAAAAATCAAGCCATATAATGAAGATGAGGGCAAGGCTGCTCAGGTAGAGAAAATGTTCGACCATATCGCCCCGGCCTACGACAACCTGAACCACCTGATGTCATGGGGAATCGACAAAAGCTGGAGAAGAAAGGCCATCCGCCTGCTGAAGCCCTACCACCCGCAACGCATCATGGACGTGGCTACCGGAACGGGAGACTTTGCCATTCAGGCCTGCCAGATGCTGCAACCTGCCGAACTGATTGGTACGGACATTTCGGAAGGCATGATGAACGTAGGACGGGAAAAAGTGAAACAGCTGGGACTGGACAAGCAGATTTCTTTTGCGAAAGAGGACTGTACGGCTTTGTCGTTCCCAGACAACCGGTTCGATGCCATTACCGTGGCATTCGGTATCCGTAATTTTGAACACTTGGACCTCGGCCTGAAAGAAATGTACAGGGTACTGGTTCCCGGAGGACATCTGGTCATCCTGGAGCTGTCGGAACCGGAACATTTCCCCATGAAACAAGGATATGCAGTTTACTCCAAGGTGGTGATACCTGCACTGGGAAGACTGCTGTCGAAAGACCGTAGTGCCTATACTTATCTTCCTGAATCCATCAAGGCTTTCCCCCAAGGAGAAATCATGCAGGAAATTATCCGGAAAGCCGGCTTCAGCCAGGTAGAATTCAAGCGCCTGACAATGGGTACTTGCACACTCTATTTCGCTACCAAATAACTAAATTCTTTGAACCTTATGAAAAAATTTGGCTTAATCGGCTATCCGCTCGGACACTCATTCTCCAGAAATTTTTTCAATGAGAAGTTCCATTCCGAGAATATTGATGCCGAATATGTGAACTTTGAAATTCCAAGCATTGATGAACTTCCGCACATCATTCAGGCAAATCCTTCGCTTGCAGGACTGAATGTGACTATCCCTTACAAAGAGAAAGTTATTTCCTATCTGGACGAACTGGATAAGGATGCACGCGAAATCGGAGCGGTGAACGTAATTAAAGTGGAACACACCAAGGGAGGCACCAAACTGAAAGGATATAATTCGGACATTATCGGGTTTGTGCGTTCCATCGAAGCGCTGCTGGAACCTTATCACAAGAAGGCATTGATTTTGGGTACCGGAGGAGCTTCCAAAGCCATTCATCAAGGACTGAAGCAACTGGGACTGGAGGTGCTGTTCGTTTCACGCAACAAGCACAATGACATGACTATTACTTACGAAGAAATTACACCTGAAATCATGCAGGAATACAAGGTGATTGTCAACTGCACACCGGTGGGCATGTATCCGAAAGCGGATGAATGTCCGAATATTCCGTATGAACTGCTGACTCCCCAGCACTTGCTGTATGACTTGCTGTACAACCCCAACACCACGCTTTTCATGAAAAAAGGCAGCGACCAGGGAGCCATCGTAAAGAATGGACTGGAAATGCTCCTGCTACAGGCATTCGGGGCTTGGGACATCTGGAACAGCTAAACATTTATCCTACATGACACTGAAGAAAAAAATTGGCTGGACAGCAGGAATTCTGCTTGTACTGATAGTGGGTATTTGCATAGGAGGAAGCCTTTACCTGATAGACTTTTCACTCCGCCCGGAAAACCGGGGAAAGAATATGGAGGAATCTGAAGCGTTCATGCGAACTGAATATCCGCAGATTGTTCCCTGGCTGGACAGCCTGCAACAGCATCATGCCCTGCGGGATACGTTTATCACCGCACCAGACGGCATCCGGATGCATGCGTTTTATGCACGTGCTTCCCGCCCTACCCGACGTACGGCCATCATCGTACACGGATATACAGACAATGCCATCCGCATGTTCCATATCGGCTACCTATATAACCACTCGCTGGATTACAACATTCTGCTGCCCGACCTGCGTTACACGGGACTGACGGAAGGAGATGCCATACAGATGGGCTGGCTCGACAGAAAGGACGTATTGCAATGGATTGATACAGCTCCGGCTTTGTTTGGCGACTCGCTGAAGGCGGTGGTTCACGGTATTTCGATGGGGGCTGCCACCACAATGATGGTGTCGGGAGAAAAAACACCTGAATACATCACCTGCTTTGTGGAAGACTGTGGCTATACCAGCGTGTGGGACCAGTTCAGCAAAGAGTTGAAAGGTCTTTTCGGACTTCCCCCCTTCCCGTTACTCTACACGGCCAGCTGGATTTGCCAGCTCCAGAACGGATGGAACTTTCAGGAGGCGTCTGCCCTCTCACAAGTGGCTCGCTGTACGAAGCCCATGCTCTTCATCCATGGCGACAACGATGATTTTGTACCTACATGGATGGTACACAAGGTGTATGCCGCCAAGCCTTCTCCTAAGGAAATCTGGATTACAGAAGGCGTAGACCACGCACACTCCTACAAGCTGTATCCGGATGAGTACACAGAAAAGGTAAAAGCGTTTACTGACAAATATGTTCGCTGAAACAGATAAAAACAAACCGGGTGTTTCAACTTGACCAATGAAACACCCGGTTTGTTTTTTATTCCTTCTATAATATATAGGCACTTATGCCTGAAGTTCTTCGCATTCTTTCAACCATAATGCAGCACTGGCATCACTCGGCATACGCCAGTCTCCTCGCGGACTCAAAGATACGGAACCTACCTTCGGCCCATCGGGCAAGCAGGAACGCTTGAACTGTTGCGCAAAGAAACGGCGATAGAAGTTGGTAAGCCATTTTTTGATAGTCGTACTGTCGTACACCCCACGGAAAGCAATCTCGGCCAGATAGAAAATCTTTGCCGGACGGAAACCAAAGCGCAGGAAATGGAAGAGGAAGAAATCGTGCAATTCATACGGTCCGACCAAATCTTCTGTTTTCTGCTTGATATTGCCGTTCTCATCGGCTGGAATCAGTTCCGGACTGATAGGTGTATCGATAATATCCAGCAAGGTGTTTCGTGAAAGCGTATCTACACCGGTCTGAGCCACCCAGTTCACCAGGTAGCGAACCAAGGTTTTAGGAATGCTGGCATTTACTCCATACATGGACATGTGGTCACCATTGTACGTAGCCCATCCCAAAGCAAGTTCTGAAAGGTCACCGGTACCGATTACCAGTCCGCCAATCTTGTTGGCATAATCCATCAATATCTGGGTTCTCTCTCTGGCTTGACCGTTTTCGTAAGTCACATCATGCACGGACATATCCTGACCTATATCCTGGAAATGCTGGATGCAGGCATCCTTTATACTGATTTCTTTCGTAGTAACCTGCAGAGAACTCATCAGTGAAAGTGCATTGTGGTAGGTACGGTCTGTGGTACCGAAGCCCGGCATGGTAACTCCCACAATACCTTTACGAGACAGATTCAACTTATCAAAGGTCTTGACACAAACCAGAAGTGCCAAGGTAGAATCCAATCCACCGGAGATACCTAACACCACCGTCTTGCAATTGGTGTGTACCAAGCGCTTGGCCAGTCCGGCTACCTGAATAGAGAAAATCTCCTCGCAACGTTCGTCCAGCTGGCGTTCACCAGAAGGCACAAACGGATGAGGTGCTACCGAACGGGTAAGAGTCAAATCGCGGGAAGCAACAAGTGCGGTAGAGATATGCTGCATAGGATGCTGGTCGCGATACATACGTACGCTGCTGGAGAAAGTGGTATTCGTCAGACGTTCTCCTCTCAAACGCTCCACATCTATCTCGCTGACCACAAGCTGTTCTTCAAATGAGAAACGGTCGGAAGCGGCAAGCAGGCTTCCATTCTCGTAAATCAATGCGTTTCCGGCAAAAACCACATCGGTGGTAGATTCCCCGAAACCGCAGGATGAAAATACATATCCAGCCAGACAACGAGCTGACTGCTGTGCCAACAACGAACGGAGATACTGATGCTTGCTGATATTTTCGGTATCGGCAGACAGGTTGAAGATAATCTCCGCGCCTTTCAGGGCCAGTGCAGAGCTGGGAGGAACAGGTGCCCATACGTCCTCACACAACTCAATTCCGAAACATACATCCGGTGTATCGAACAGCAGGTTTGTACCCATCGGCACCACCTGACCACACAAACGCACATTCATGGAATCCGGATGAGCCACAGCAGAAGTAAACCAGCGCTTCTCGTAGAATTCTTTATAATTAGGCAGATAAGTCTTAGGCACAATACCCAGAATCTTACCTTTCTGAAAAACCACAGCACAGTTCATCAGCGTGGAATTGACCACAACCGGCATACCGACAATGGAAATAATGTCCAGCTGACGGGTATTATTGACAATCTGCATCAAAGCCAGTTCAGCCTGCTCAAGCAATAAACTTTGCGCAAACAAATCTCCACAGGAATATCCTGTCAGGTTCAATTCCGGAAAAACAATAATCTGAATCCCCTTTCCATCGGCTATTACAATCTGTTTTTCCGTCTGTTGTGCATTGAATTTGCAGTCGGCTACTTTCACTGCAGGAACGGCAGCCGCTACTTTTACAAAACCAAATCTCATATAATTTGTTATATATAAATAGATATGCAAAAATAAACAGAATATTTGAACATCTACACAGAATAAAGAGGGAGATTTTAAAGAAAAGGCATAAAGCAAAAAAAATAAAAAACAGAGGAGAGTATTTGTGGTTATAAAAAATCTTTGTATATTTGCCTTCGAATTAGAATTGTAACAATTACATAATTGAAAATAGATATGACAGCATACGAATACTTGCTCAGTTACCACATCAAGCCGTCTGTACAACGCATCGCCATCATGGACTATCTGTTGAACCATAAAACACATCCATGTATCGATGAGATATATACAGCTTTGTGCAAGGAAATCCCCACGCTCTCTAAAACAACGGTATATAATACGCTGAAGTTGTTTGTAGAACACGGCGCGGCAAAAATGCTGACCATAGATGAAAAAAATGCCTGCTTTGACGGAGATGTGCATCCGCATGCGCATTTTCAATGCAAGGTCTGCAATAAAATCTACGATGTAGAGATTCCACAGAATCTCAGTGAGGCAGAACCTTTCCGCAAAGAAGGTTTTATCGTGGAAGAAGTGCATCAGTATTATAAGGGAGTTTGCCCCGAATGTGCTGAAAAAGGATTGATGAATAACTAAGAATTAACTTATTAATATTATAACTAACTACTTAAAATTTTTGACTTATGAAAAAGTTTATCTGTACAGTTTGTGGTTACATTTACGAAGGTGAAACAGCTCCTGAAAAGTGTCCGTTGTGTAAAGCTCCTGCTTCTAAATTCAAAGAAATGGAAGAAGCTGAAGGTGGTTTGCAGTTTGTAGACGAACATGTAATCGGCGTAGCTAAAGGTTGCGACGACGAAATGATCAAAGACCTGAACAACCACTTCATGGGCGAATGTACTGAAGTTGGTATGTACCTGGCTATGAGCCGTCAGGCTGACCGCGAAGGCTATCCTGAAGTAGCAGAAGCTTTCAAACGTTATGCTTGGGAAGAAGCTGAACACGCTGCTAAATTCGCAGAACTGTTGGGTGACTGTGTATGGGATACTAAGACAAACCTTGAAAAACGTATGAACGCTGAATGCGGTGCCTGCGAAGACAAGAAACGTATCGCTACTCGTGCTAAACAGTTGAACCTGGATGCTATCCACGATACTGTTCACGAAATGGCTAAGGACGAAGCTCGTCACGGAAAAGGTTTCGAAGGCTTGTACAACAGATACTTCAAGAAATAATTGAAAGTATAGCTTTCATCACTAACGGAGGCCACCTCAATCACGAGGATGGCCTCTATTTTTTTCTCTTTGAGAACCATAAAAGCTGAATTCACAGTTCTTTAATCAAAGTCAGTACTCCTTAGGCAGTACCGGAGTACTTCTTCGTCAGTACTTCAGTACTTCCTTTGCAGTACTGAAGTATTTCCCTGAAAGTACTGGGAAAACATATTTTTCTACATATAAGAAAGGCTGCTCCAATTCTCCTGGAACAGCCCTGTCTTGTTTATATATCTACCCAAATGATTAACGGTTTGTCTTTCCCAACCAGGTCAGTCGATGCCAGATAGTTTCCAACGGGCCACGTTTGAAATGGCGGAACCACCAGTGAGCAAAAGCAAGCTGCGCCAGGAAGAATACAATTCCGACCAATAAACTCAACGTAGTGCCACAAGATTTATGCAAGGCCAGTCCGTAACCGAAATACAGAAAACTTCCTATCACTGATTGCATGATATAGTCGGTCAGACTCATTCTTCCGTAGGGAACAAGTATCTTCAGTATCCGTCCCTTCCCCATCCAATACAACAAGAGGAATGCAGATACAATGGCCAGCATAAAGCAGAAGTTATACCAGGAATTGAAAATGGTCTTCAAACTGTCAAGCATCAGAGGCTGTGAAGCAATTGAGAATATAAAACCTTTAAGGAAATAGAAAATCACCGCCAAAGGAAGTGAAAAGCATAACACATAAGTCCAGAATGTACGTGCCTTTGTCAGAGCAGCTTCAGAAGAAGAATCAAAATACCCCACACGTCCTATCCACAAACCAAGGATAAACAAAGAGCAGGTCTGGAAAACTCGTCCGTAGCACCAGGCCCAGTTCAGGCTGGCCAATTGACCGATTGTGAAATTTACCTTCACCATCTTCCACCAGGATTCACCTCCCAACTGAGGATATACATCACCCAACGAGAAAATCATCTGCTTCGGTGCGTATTCAGGATTGACAAAACCACACAGCACTTTCAGCCATTCCACGGGCTGCAGCATCAATATCAGTGCCAGTATCAGTAATCCCTTGTTGCTCCAATGACGTACAGGTACAAGGATAAAACCTAAAATGGCATATAGCACCAAGATTTCACCCGGGAAAAACAAAGAATTGACAAAGCCAAAACCCAGTAATAGCAGCAAGCGCCACATATAACGGTTCTTAAAATCTTCTCCTCTTTTTTCCGATCCCCGGCTCTGCAAATAGAACGTGAAACCGAACAGCAAGGCAAAAATAGCATATGCCTTACCCGAGAACATGAAGAACAGCATGTCCCACAAACTTTTATCCAAAGCGCCAAGCACCGGAGAGGTAGTTTCCGGAAAAGAATAAAAATTAAAATGTTCAATGTTATGAAGCAGGATAATCCCCATTACCGCGAATCCTCTCAACGCATCAATAGCCAGGATTCGCTCTTTCTTTTGAATGTTTTCCATCGTCTGTAAAATTAACAATAAAAAAACGGGAAACCTGTTTTTAAAAAGCAGGCTTCCCGTTTCTACAATTATGGCACGCCATCTCCCACAAAAGAGAATGTGCCTTATCTCATATTTTTATCTTAGTTCTTTGCAGAATCATTTACGGCAGCCGGAGCAGTAGTAGCCGCAGCATCAGTCTTCTGAGGAGCAGCAAAACCTGCAGGAGCATTCAACGGATTTGTTTTCTGCTCTTTTACAGCCTGTTCCATGATTACTGAAGAACCTTCTGCCTGAGAAGGAACTACGTAAGAAGTAGCTACACTGATTACTACCATGAAAGCAGCCAAACCCCAAGTCAGTTTTTCAATAAAGTCAGTTGTCTTACGAACTCCCATAATCTGATTAGACGAAGCGAAGCTAGAAGAGAGTCCTCCTCCTTTTGAATTCTGTATCAGTACCACGAAGCACATCAATACAGCAGCAAGCACCATTAATACAACAAATAATAAATACATTTTCTTTTATTTTGATTTAGCGTTAATAATCAATTTTTCCAAAAACCTGATTTGGTCTGCAAAGTAAGTATTTTTTTTCGGATATTTCAAATTTAATTTTTTAATAATTTCCAGCGCCTTATCATAGCGTTGCTGTTTAACATAAATTTTAGCCAAAGTTTCCGTAAAATAATCTTCCCCTTCTTCCATATCAGACTCTTCTTTTTCTGTATCAGGCACCACCTCCTCCGTTTCTACAGTCTCTGAAGAGGATTCCTCCTCCAACAAAGCAGTCTCCTTTATCGGCTCCACTCCTTCGGCTTCTTCACGGGCCGCCTGTTCAATAAAGTGGTCGATTAAATCCTGTCCGCGCAGGGGATTTACAGAAGCGGTTTCTGTATTTTCCTCCTTTTCCATCAGCACAGAGGTATAATCTACTGCTTCTACCGGCAAAGGAAAGAGTTTCTCCACAGAAAGGTCCTTATCATCGGCCAGAAAACGGTCAATCAGGTCCAGCGTTCTGTCAGATGTTTCTGACGATACATTTTCTTTTTCGGCTACATGCCGGTTAATGACAAACTTATCCCCTTCAATGGCATAAAACAGGATACTCAAATCGGCTACAAACAAAGCCCCTTTGCGCAACTCATCTTTAAAAGATGGATCACGCAACAGATACAGATTCTTCAAATACAAAATACGAGCTGTCTGGAAAAAAGGATATTGCACCAGAAGCTGTCTTAACTCATACAAGCTTTCAGTGCCCAACTCTTCCGGGTGTTCAATCCAATGCTGTAGTCGTTGTTGTACCATCATTCCTGCTCTTACCAGTTGGCTACAGTTGCATTAAATATCTGCTCCACAATTTCGTCAATCATCTGCTGTACAAGCTCTTCTTGCACGGACGATAACTGCTGGCTGGCATTGTATTCACGACTGGCAGTAAACTGCTGGTCAGAAATATCTTCCGCATGATTGGTGTTATTGACAAATCTCACATTTACCGTCATTCTCAACTCTGCCATCGTAGAATAACCGTCGGAACCTACTCCTTTATTGTAAGCATCATAGTTCGTAATTTCACCCGACAATTCCAAGTCACCTCCCTGACGAACCTGTTTCAAACGAGTCTGCTGCATATATTTATCCTGCAAAGCCGTGTTGAACATTGACTCCATCGGTCCCCATACAAAGGCAGCTGAACGGTTCGGGAAGTTCTGGAAGCTGATTGTCTTCACCTTATCATAGTTAATGGAAGAACCATTAAATTTATACGAAACCGTACATGCCGTAAGGATACACAAACAAACGGCCAGAAAATATTTACTCAGTCTGCTATATTTTTTATTCAAGTCCATATTCTTTGATTTTTCTATAAAGGGTACGTTCTGAAATTTTCAAATCATTCGCTGCATTTTTTCTTTTTCCATGATGACGTTCCAATGCCTTACGAATCATTTCCTTCTCCACTTCATCCAGTGAAAGATTCTCTTCAATGTATTCTTCCGTATCCTGCACATCATCCGACACATCTGCATGCGTAACCTTCACATTCGGATTTACTTGTGACACATTCGTTACCGGAGTCACGCTGGATACCTTACCCACTTCTTCGGCAGGATTTAGCACCACTGCAGAAGGCTGTATCAGGCTGGACGGAGTTTCAGGAATATAATGTACCGGCATAGACGACGGAGTCGTGACCGTTCCACCAGCTGCACGTTCGGCCATGATGTCATGTACCAGTTTCTTCAATTCAGTTACATCCCTCCGCATATCGAACAACACCTGATAAAGTATCTCCCTCTCGCTCTGGAAACCCTTTTCACCTTGCGGCTTCACGCCACCCAGCAATGCCGGGTATTTTGATACGGGTTGAGCAGGCAAATACCCCCGAAGAATTTCGGCAGTAATCTCACGGTTGGTTTCAATAATGGAGATTTGTTCCGTAATATTTTTCAACTGACGGATATTACCCGGCCAGGTATACGACACGAGTAGCTGCTTGGCATCCTCCATCAACTGAATAGCCGGCATACGGTATTTTTCGGCAAAATCTGCAGCAAACTTACGGAACAAAAGAGGAATATCATCCGGCCGTTCACGCAGTGCCGGCACTTTAATAGGCACCGTATTCAGACGATAGTACAAGTCTTCACGAAAACGTCCGTTCGCTATGGCTTCCGTAAAATCCACATTCGTCGCTGCCACAATCCGGACATCCGTTTTCTGCACCTTGGAAGAGCCTACCTTTATATATTCTCCGCTTTCAAGCACACGAAGCAAACGGGCCTGAGTAGAAAGAGGAAGTTCACCCACCTCATCCAAAAAGATGGTACCACCATTAGCCTCGGCAAAATATCCGTTACGGTCGCTGATGGCACCGGTAAATGCCCCTTTCTCATGACCAAATAATTCGGAATCAATCGTACCCTCCGGAATGGCTCCACAGTTTACCGCAATATACGGCCCGTGTTTTCTCCGGCTAAACTGATGGACTATCTGAGGGAAGCTTTCCTTACCGACTCCACTTTCTCCCGTCACCAGTACGGACAAATCTGTAGGAGCCACCTGAATAGCCACATCAATGGCACGGTTCAACCCTTCACAATTGCCTATGATGCCAAAACGAAGTTTTACATTCTGTATCTCTGATTTCACCATATAGTCTTCGATTATATGGCAAATTTACAAAAAGTTTGAAACCCGTACATGCATTTACTCCAAAAAGTATAATTTAGAATACGGTACGAATCATGAAGCGTATACCCCACTTGCTGGCAGTAGGCAGTTCATTGTAATTCAAACGACGTACATATTCCACATGGAGCAACTTGAAGATGTTATGAATACCCGCACTGATCTCCACATAAGGTTTCTTGGGGTCCATGACATAGCTTGAGGTATGATAATTGCCCGCAGCATCGTAATGTCCCGGGAACAACATCAGCTCTGTATCATTGGCATTCTGCGGGAGCAACGGATTATTCTTGTCGGTAAGTGTACCCCACAAACATTTCACGCCGATAAACTCACGCCATTTCAGCTTCTTCAGAAGAGGAATACGGTTGAAGATTTTTCCCTGCAAATTCCATGATACATCCAGCGACGCATAACGGTCGTTCAGGAACTCCATATTATTAATCAAGCTGAAAGTCTCGTCCTGAAGAATATAAGACAAGTTGGCCGCCGGCATAATCAGTAAGGGGAAAGGCACCTTATTCCATTGGATACCTCCTTTTACACAGGTATCAATGTTTCCCCAGGAGCTCAGCCACCAGCGCTTGTAGAGACTCATTTCCGTCATGTTATAGGTATAATCACTACCTAAGATACCTTTCAACCCCAGTGTATGCTGCAACGTAAAGACCGGTGCATCCAGATTGACCGGCAAACGGCGCTGTTTGGTATTGATGAATGTTTCTCCCGGTGCATAACGAAAAGCCAGCGTAGCCTCAGCCAGTGAAAAATCCTTCGTATTATATGGAGAATGTACCCATTCCGTACCCGTCAGTGCACCCGATGCCAAATCCTGCTGTAACTGATTTTCCTGTGCCATGGTACGGTAAAACAATTTTCCGCATGCCTCCAAATTGGAATGTTTCAACATAAAGGTTGTTTTCAAGCCACTTTCCTTCTCCAATTCATACTTCACGCTGGCCGTACGCTCGTAGTTATACTGGTCGACCGACGTCACTTTAAGTGAAGTAAACACATTGTCCTTGTCGGTTCCCATAAACTTGTCGGACGGCAACATATTATCGTACGAATACGACAGCGTCAACGAATTAATCGGATACTCACGGGGAAGATATTCCTTCTTGTTGAAAGAATATTCCACCTCAGCCTTGTATTTTGACTTCTCATCCTTAAAACCATAGGCATAATATCCGCGTAAGAAGAGATGAGGATTCAGGTTCGCTGTGGTTTGTGCAGAAGCTCTCAAACGCAACCCGTCAATGTAGTTGCTTGAAATCATCGTATTAATCGGACCAATATCCACCTTACTGGGTCTTCCCTTCACTCCTGTTTCAACAAAGTTTTCGATAAAGGCCTTGGCCACAAATATGATGTACTTGAATCCCTTGATTTTTGCCAGATTGTCCACGAACTGTCCCATATTATCCTCCGACTTCGTCAGCTCCGTCGGACGATATTCTTTCCAGAAAGAGTCGTCACGCATCATGGCATTGACATCCTTTATCTCATCTCCCTTCTTTTTGAATATCTTGGCTGGAATCTCGTCAAACCCAAAATCAGAATATCGCGTGGTACGCCTTACCTGAAAAGAGCCCAAGATTTTCTTCAAATAAGACAATTCACACAGCATGTCATCTTCCATCAGCACCCATTCTCCCGTAGACAACTGACCAAACTTCTGTTCAATAATCATGTTATCCACAAAGTTGATATCGGTCTTCTTCGGAAGATTCATGATACATTTATTCACACGGAAAGTAGAATCCGCAAGGATATACAAATGACCGGTAAAACCGAAATCCTGTGAGTTGTTGGGCACGAAAGTCAAGTGGAAACATTTTTCCTTGTCCACCATCACCGTATCCATGATGTAATACTTATAGAAATTGATACCCGCATTCGAAATCGGACTATCGAACGGGTACTGAAGGAAACGGAAGCGGTCCTGATAAATATTAATATCCTGGAACACATCTTTCAATACAGTCGACAGCATATCGCCCGTATTAAACAATTCATTGACTCCCGTAGAGTTAATACCTTTTACAATTGTCTTTTCATCGTGGGGATTTTTCCGGTACAATTTTTCTGTCACCGTCTCGTCCACCGAAATAGGCAGAATATTCTTACCCGTCACACTACACTGCTCCACCTGATCACGGAAGAAAGGATACTTCTTAAACAGGTTCGATTCACGCAACGAGTCGGTTGTAATATTATTTAAAGAGAATGTAATCTTCTGATACTTATTATAATGATAAAAATCATTCACACCCAAATCATTCAGTTTCTTGGCTGCAATAACTTTCTTCATCATTTCCACTGCCGGATTATTCTTTCGAGAATATTTTTCCTTCTTGGGCTTCACCACGACCTCATCCAGCACCAAGTCGGGCTTCATTTTGACATTCAATATCTTCGTCTTGGCAGACACATCACGTACCTCCGTACCATAACCCACCATGGAAAAGGTCAATTTATTCCACCCTGTATGAGCAGCTATTGAATATTTACCATCTATATCTGTAATAGTTCCCACCCCTTTTCCATCATAATATACATTCAAATAAGGGATAGGGTCACCCGTTTCAGAGTCTGTAACAACTCCACTGATTTGCGCAGAAAGTTTCACAACTCCCAGACACAACACGATTAAAAAAAGCAATCTTTTTATCATATATCTCATTAACACCTTAATAGTCCAGCTTATCAAGTTTGTAAAAATACAGAGTGAAATAATCTCTTACAAATTTCACTCCCCGAAAAACGATATTCTTACCTTTTTTTATGAATAATAGAATATAATTTCTTCTCTCACCTACGAAAAAACCGGCAATGAAGCGTTCTCCATTGCCGGTTTTATTTTTTTACAAAAAAGACATTAAGCCTTAGTCAATTTCTTCGTCAGCTTCATATCCTCCCATCTCACGCAAAGCATTCTTCAGCATGACATATTGCTGGAACAAATGATTCACCGGAACTTCCCCTTCTGTATAATCATGCATCGGGCTCTTCAGGAAGAAGCTCAAGAAGCGTTGTGTTCCATAACGTCCGGCACGTGCAGCCAAGTCGCTCAACAATACCAAATCCAGACACAACGGAGCGGCCAAAATAGAATCCCTGCACAAGAAGTTAATCTTAATCTGCATCGGATAACCCATCCAACCGAAAATATCAATATTATCCCAGCCTTCCTTATTGTCATTGCGAGGCGGATAATAGTTGATACGTACCTTGTGATAATAATCAGAATACAAATCCGGCTGATTTTCAGGCACCAGAATAGATTCCAGTGTAGAAAGCTTGCTCACTTCTTTTGTATGGAAGTTAGCCGGTTCATCCAGCACAAGACCGTCGCGGTTTCCCAAGATATTGGTAGAGAACCATCCTGACAATCCCAGACAACGTGTACCGATAATCGGCGCAAAACCAGACTTCACCAATGTCTGACCAGTCTTAAAGTCCTTACCAGCAATCGGCATCTTAGTCTGTTCTGCCATTTCCCACATCGCCGGAATATCCACTGTGGTATTCGGCGCACCCATGATGAAAGGAGCTCCTTCGGCCAAAGCAGCGTATGCATAACACATAGAAGGAGCAATGTGTTCGCGGTCATCCTGCTTCATTGCGTTCTCCAACGCAGCCAAAGTGCCATGTACACTTTCACAAACCGGTACGTAAATTTCAGTAGAAGCAGCCCAAAGCACAACGATACGTGCACAGTTGTTGTCTGCCTTAAATTTACGAATGTCTTCTCTCAACTGTTCCACCATATCCCAACGGGTAGCACAATCCTTCACATTGTTTCCATCCAGGCGTTTGGCGTAGTTACGGTCAAAAGCGGCCTTCATCGGCACAATCTTTTCCAGTTCATCTTTCACCGGATTGATATCCTTTTCACGCAACACCTCGCAGTTGATAGCCGACTCATACGCATTAGCCGGATATACATCCCATGCACCAAAAACAATGTCATCCAGTTTGGCCATCGGCACAATTTCATTATAATGCAAATATTTCTTTGCATCTCCACGCCCCACACGAATCTTATCATACTGCGTCATTGAGCCCACCGGCTTTGCCAATCCTTTACGAGTCATTAAAACCCCTGTCATAAACGTGGTAGCCACAGCTCCCAAACCAACACACAATACGCCCAGCTTACCTTCTGCGGGCTTTACATTCATTTTTTCCATTTCTAAATTTCTTTTTCTCCTAGTAACTTTACATTAATTCTTGCCTTTGAAACTCAGTCTTTTTCAAGAATCTATCCCAAAGAGCAGGAACAAACTGTTCAAAGTTAAGACTTTGTTTGATTCAATAAAGCTTTTATGAGCTTTTTTATTTGCTAATAAGTAAAAATAAGCCATAAATTCAGAAGAAAAAGCCATTAACCGACTTATCAGAGAGTAAAATAATGCGTATCTTTGCAGACGCATTTAAAGAAATACTCAACTACATGAATGATATTTGTTGCATTGGACACATTACATTAGACAAAATTGTAACTCCAAAACAAACGACTTACATGCCGGGAGGCACTTCTTATTACTTTTCACACGGTATACGTAGACTGAAAGATTTCAAAAACTACAAGCTGGTTACTGCTGTGGCTCCTAGTGAATATGGCATTATTGAAGAAATGAGAAAAGAAGGGCTTCAAGTAGAAGTCCTGCCAAGCCGTCACACCGTATATTTTGAAAATACATACGAAGAGAATCAGGACAACCGTTCCCAGCGTGTATTGGCTAAGGCTGACCCTTTCACTGCAGATGCTTTAAAAGATGAAAATGCACACATCTTCCATTTAGGAAGTTTGCTGGCGGATGACTTTCCACTTGAAGTAGTAAAGGAGTTGGCTCAGAAAGGTACATTGGCTGTCGACGCACAAGGCTATCTCCGGAAAGTGGAAGGTGAGCACGTATTCCCTGTAGACTGGCATGAAAAGAAAAAAGCCCTGAAATACATTGATATTTTGAAAGTCAATGAACATGAAGCTGAAGTGCTGACGGGATTCAAAGACCCTGAAAAAGCAGCCAAGCAACTGGCTCAATGGGGTGTGAAAGAAGTCCTGCTGACTTTAGGAAGCCTCGGTTCACTTATTTATGCAGAAGGAAAGTTCTATAAGATTCCGGCATACGCTCCTAAAGAAGTAGTAGATGCCACCGGATGCGGCGATACTTACGTACTTGGTTATCTTTATATGCGAAACAAAGGAGCTTCATACGCAGAAGCAGGATGTTTCGCAGCTGCCATGTCTACTATCAAGCTAGAGAAATCCGGTCCTTTTTCCGGAACGGAAGAAGAAGTATGGCATATCTTGAAAAGCAACAAACAAAAGCCGGAAGTACTAGTTGCCCAATAACCCAAATTTTTCATACAAATAACAATCAAGGGGGCCTGCTGATTTCAGCCTGCCCCCTTTTTTTACCTGTCATCCCTGACAGTTACCCCATCTTTCCTGTCAGATAAGCTCTTGTACGTTCATCTGCCGGATCTTTAAACATTTTCTCCGTATTGTCATACTCTATCAGTTCACCCATATACATGAACATGGAACGGTCGGAGATACGCATGGCCTGTGACATATTGTGAGTCACAATCAGGATGGTCACCTCTTTTTTCAGCTGGTCCATCAATCCCTCAATGTGCTTGGTAGCAATCGGGTCAAGAGCTGAAGTAGGCTCATCCATAAGCAATATATCCGGCTGAAGTGCCAAAGAACGTGCAATACATAAGCGCTGCTGCTGTCCGCCAGAGAGGAAAGTACCACGCTTTGTCAGCGAGTCCTTCACTTCATCCCACAGACATACGTTGCGCAAGTTACGTTCTACAATCTCATCTTTCTGTGATTTTGACAGATGAATACCGTTCAGGATATATCCGGCCAACACATTGTCGTAAATATTCATGGTCGGGAACGGATTCGGACGCTGGAACACCATACCGATGCGACGACGTTCTTCCATCGGGTGCATCTGAAGCACATTTTCACCATTCAGTAAAATTTCTCCCGTCACACGGATATTCTTGTACAACTCATGCATGCGGTTCACGGCACGCAGCAGCGTACTCTTTCCACATCCAGAAGGCCCCATGATGGCCGTAATCGTATTTTTTTCAATATCAGCCGACACATGCTTTACAGCCATTACGTCGCTGGTATATGATATACACACATCTTTTATTTGAAGAATCGGATCCTTTATATTTTCCATTTCTTTGCAATTCGTTTAGCTAATAAATTCAGACATAACACAAAAGTCAACAGGAACAAAGAAGCTCCCCATATCAGGCTCTGCAAGTTCGGGTCGTTGAAGAACTCCCAGATAAGCAAAGGAACTGCCGACATAGGCTTGGTCATGTTCCAACTGATAGCGGCTCCACCCAGAGCAGTAAACATCAACGGAGCCGTTTCACCGACTACACGAGAGATGGCCAGCAAAATACCGGTAAAGATACTACCCAGTGCAGAAGGCACCATCACCTTCAGCATCACTCTCCAGTAACTACCTCCCAATGCCAGTCCGGCTTCTTTCAAGGTTTCCGGAAGCACCTTCATGGTTTCTTCCGTAGAACGGATAATCAGCGGAAGCATCATGATAAACAATGCCACACTTCCTGCAATAGCCGAATAACCTTTCATCGGAACAACCACCCAGATGTAAGTAATAATACCGATAATAATGGAAGGAGTACCCTGAAGCAAGTCGGTCAGGTAGCTGACAAATACAGCAAACCAGCTTTTTCTGTATTCTGACAGACAGATACCACATAAAATTCCTACCGGGATAGCGACTACAGCAGCCAACAGAAGCATCAGAAAGGTTCCGATAATTCCGTTTGCAATTCCCCCCGGAATTGCTTCTCCGGCAGAAGCAGCCATCATCGCCTTATAGGCATTCGGAGTAGCCTCGGTGAGAAACGACCAGCCTAACTGTTTCCAACCCTTGATCAATACTTCTCCCAAAATCGCCAGCAAAGGAATCGCTGTCACACCCGACAATACGCAAACCAGAATATAAAGCATGCGGCTTTTCAGGATACGTATCTTAATATTATTTCCATATAACATAAGCACAAATCTTTTTAGCAGATTACACGTGACGGGCACGACGAATCAAAATCTTTCCGATAATATTAATGATGGCCGTAATCAGGAACAGTAACAAACCGATGGCAATCAATGAGGACAGTTTCAGACCGTCTGCTTCACCAAACTGGTTTGCAATGATACTGGCCATGGTATTACCCGTGGTACGCAATGTGTCCGGCATCTGGTTAGTATTTCCAATCAGCATGGTCACTGTCATCGTTTCTCCCAGCGCACGTCCGATAGCCAGAATATAGGCAGAAAAGATACCGGAACCCGCCATCGGGAATATTACTCTCTTAATAACCTCAGCACGAGTCGCCCCCATGGCATAAGCCCCTTCTTTCAGGTCGGAAGGAACCATCTTAATGAATTCGGCACTCAAGGAAGCTGCATACGGCACAATCATGATGGCTAGCACAAACGCAGCAGTCAGAATACCGGAACCCTGCGGAGACAGGTTCAAGTGCATGAACACAGTACGAAGTACATAGAAACCCCACAAACCATAGATAATGGAAGGAATACCTGCCAGCAAATCAATCACCGTACCCAGAACGGCCGCGATTTTCTTTCCACGGAAATACTCACCGGTAAACAGTGCGACAGGAAGTGAAAAGGGAATACACATCAGCAACGCCAGTGCCGTAGTAAGCAGTGTACCCGTAATAAAAGGAAGAGCGCCATAACTTTCTTTACCGGCAGTAGTCACCCAGTCGTCAGAGAAGATAAAATGCCAGAATCCAAACTCCTCGAAAGCGCCGGAAGCGTCAACGGTGAGGGAGTAAATAATTCCCCCACCAATGACCGGTATCACAATAGCCGATAAGATAAGTAAGACTTTAAACAGTTTGTCTTGCATAACTTATTGTCTTATTTATTTAAGAATCGGCTGTCCATCGTATGTCACAGCTTTCAGGTTCTGAAGGCTCTGTTCGATAGCCTTCTTAGGCAGTGGCGCATAGTGTACGGTAGCAGTAGTCTGCTGTACGCTGTCGCTCAACATATATTGCATCAAATCCAAAGTAGCTTTTGCCTGTTCCATAGAACGGTCTGCATAATGCTGTTCCTTGTAAATCAGCAACCAGGTGAAGCAGCTGATAGGATAAGCTCCTGCTGCATCCGCATCGGTAATTGAACAACGAGTGTCCTGAGGAATGTCACCGGCAGCTGCAGAGATACTTTCAGTAGAAGGTACTACCAACTCACCACGTTTGTTATATACGCTTGCGTAAGGAATCTTCTGAGCAAAAGCATATTCAGAACCGATATATCCTAATGAATAAGGAGTCTGTGCGATAATTCCTGCTACGCCCGGATTACCTTTGGCAGCCTGTCCGACCGGGAAATCCACGGTTTTACCTGCACCGTAAGTGTTTTTCCAGTTTTCACTCACCTTTGACAGATAGTCTGTAAAGATGAAAGTTGTTCCACTACCATCTGAACGGTATGCCAGAATGATTTTCTTTGCCGGCAACTGTACATCCGGATTCAGTTTCTGCAAACGTGCATCGTTCCAGTCTGTAATCTTACCTGCATAAATATCGGCAATCACGTCACCAGAAAGATTCAGTTTAACTACATCCGGCAAGTTGTAAGCCATTACGACAGCTCCCATACAAGTCGGGATGTGTACCACCGGCTGCATTTCAGCCATTTCCTTGTCGCTCAAGAAAGCATCGCTGCCTGCAAAGTCTACGATACCGTCTTTCAAGTTGCGGACACCACCGCCACTACCAATACCACCGTAAGAAATCTTGTCACCAGAAGTTGCATTGTAGTTTTCGAAAGACATATTATAAAATGGCAATGGGAATGTAGCACCTGCACCTGTCAGTTCTACTGATTCACGACCATTAGCTGATTTCTGTCCACCACACGCTGCAAACGACAAAGCCATCGCTCCAGCAATTAAAGGCAAATAAAACTTTTTCATTGTGTTATACATTTAATATAAGTTACAAATCTATGTTATTCATTGAGTTAAATCGCAAACGAAGCATTCAGGTATACATAACTGGCTGTCTTGCCGCCTTCTGTTTTCGGCGACCACAACCGGAAGTTAGGAGCTAACTTGATGTATTTACCTAATTTAAATTCGGCACCTACCATTCCGGCCATACCGTCTGCATCCTTGTTCCAGTCTTTCTCTGAAGAGAGCAGGTCCCAACGGCCGAACAGACTTATTTTCTTGCTTAACTGTGCAGACGCATAAACCGAGAAACCATCCTGATCACAATCAGGCACATATTTCGTGTTGGTCTGGTAGTTGTATTCCGCTGCCACCGAGAAGGCTGTATGCTTATATCCGACAAAAGCAGCCAGATTCGTAATACCTTTTTCCCCTTCTTCTACTGATTCATTATACGAACCGTATGCACGTACCGTCAGGCCCTCAACCGGAGTCAGTGTCACGCCGGCACCATACTGCAAACCGTCTTTCACCTGTACTTTTTTATATCCTTCTCCGTTGGCCACAATCACATCGGCCGAAACCACCTTGTTAAATTTATAGGCTACTGAAACTCCCAAGTCCGCACTGCTGCCGAACTTATATTCATCCTGGAAAGATTTCATCACGTAACGTTTTCCCCAGAAATCTTCCTGAACCTTAAATTGAGTCGTAGTGATTAATCCGGCATTCAACGTCCAGCCGTTTTGCTTCCAGGTAATCTGTGCATTTTTCACATATCCGATGCGCTGATGGTCATTTACGTCTTTTGACTGACCGAAATCAAGTACCGCCTTTAACTGCAATCCGTGAGGCAAAGCATACTGATAGCCAATATAGGCACGGTCCAGATTAAACCCTCTGTCATCATTGACAGAACCAAAACCAGAATGCACATCCGAAAATATGGTAATGATGGCATCTCCTTTTTTCTCACCCGGAGCCCGTTCTTCAGGTGCTCCATCTGCAAAGGCAGCACCCATAGTGCACATCCAGATGCTTAACAGACATAAAACTCTTTTCTTTGTTTTCATTTTTCCTATAGACTCATTTTTTTTGACACCACAAAGGTCTCATATTAGTATTACAAACAGATGTCATACGCTTAAAGAAAATGTAACATCCTGTTACATTCATATTACAAAATAAAAATATCGCTTTCTGAAATCAAAATCCGTTAACGGACGGTTGATTTTCAGAAAGCGATACTTTACTGATTATATGGCATTTACAAATTCTTCTTTTCTACAAACAAAGAAGATTCTGCAATATACTATTTAATTTCCAATGTAACAATTGATTTTGCAGGCAATTTCACTACAAGTCCATTCTTTGTCAATTTAGCGCCTTTGAAGTCGGCCAATTTCACCAGGTCAGGCTGTTCAAACGTATTGTAATCGTCAATCTTTTCAGATGTCAGAATCTGTCCGCTTACCGATTTGGCCTTTACATCACCCAGGGTCAGTGTGATTTCCTGTGACTCTTCCAGATCTACGTTAGAAAGTGACACATGAATAGCTCCAGATTTATCACGTGAAGCAGTCGCACTTACCATCGGTACGATACGGTTGTCGCGTACAATCTTACGTTCGCACTGCAAATCGAGCGGCAGATAAGTGGCATCCTGATGTACGTTATACATCTTGAACACATAGTAAGTCGGAGTCAGCACCATCTTGTCTTCTTTGGTCAGAATCATAGACTGCAATACATTTACCACCTGAGCAATGTTGGTCATTTTAACTCGGTCGGTATATTTATGGAAGATATCCAGACTCAAAGAAGCCACGAAGGCATCGCGCAAGGTATTCTGCTGGTAAAGATGACCGCTGATAGTACCCGGTTCTTCATCCCACCAGGTTCCCCATTCGTCTACCATCAAGCCAATCTGCTTTTTCGGGTCATATTTGTCCATAATGGCAATGTGACGCTTGAGCACATCTTCAATTTCGCGGCATTTTCCCATCGTCCAATAATAATCTTCGTCGTTGAACTTCGTAGCAGAACCTTTGCTTCCACTCCATCCAAGCACAGTATAATAGTGCAGAGAAAGTCCGTCCATGCGATGACCTACGTTTTTCATCAACACTTCAGTCCAGTTATAGTCATAATCGCTGGCACCGCTGGCAATCTTGAACAAGCGGTTGCCATCGTAGTTACGGCAATAAGTAGAATAACGGCGATACAAATCGGCATAGTATTCCGGACGCATGCTACCTCCGCATCCCCAGCTTTCATTTCCCACTCCGAAGTATTTTACTTTCCACGGTTTTTCACGTCCGTTTTCCAGACGCAATTTTGCCATCGGGCTTCCTTGTTCAGAAGTCATATATTCTACCCACTTGGCCATTTCTTCCACGCTACCGCTACCTACGTTTCCGCTGATGTAAGGTTCACATCCTAACATTTCGCACAAGTTCAGGAATTCGTGTGTACCGAAGCTGTTATCTTCTACGGTTCCTCCCCAGTTGTTGTTGACCATACGCGGACGTTTTTCACGAGGACCGATACCGTCCATCCAATGATATTCATCGGCAAAGCATCCTCCCGGCCAGCGGAGTACAGGCACTTTCAAGTCTTTCAATGCTTCGAAGACATCTTTACGATAACCTTTAATATTAGGTATGGAAGAATCTTCTCCTACCCAAAGACCTCCATAGATACATGTACCGAGGTGTTCGGCAAACTGACCATAAATTTCCTTATTAATGATTTGTTTTCCCTGCTCCGGATGAACAGTCACTGTGGCCTTCTGCTGAGCGCATAAAGGCATTGCGGCACAAAAAGCCAACCCTAGAATTGCATTTTTCATACTTATTGATTTTACTTGTTTATTTCACACTTTACAAATGTAGGAATATTTTCCATGTAATGGGTGTACATTTGACATTTTTCAGGAGGAGATTTGACCATTCTACATAAAATTACATGAAATGTACATCCATCCTTATCAGATTCTGACGCTTCACTGCCGCAGAAATAAAGTTTTCTTACTACTTTTACGCCCAAATTTAAAACCAGATGAAATCAAAAAAGACAATCATTATTTGTGCCCTTGTCACAATTCTAATTTTAGGAGGAGCTATCAGCACTATTGCCTTGCTGTTCAATCACCCTCTCCGCATAGAGAAAGCCACCTTTATTTATATAGATGGAGATGATACAGCCGACTCCGTGTACGTCAAACTTCAAAGAGATTTGAATGCCACGCATCTGACAGGATTCAAAATGCTGGCTCGTCTCAAAAAATACGACCAGCAAATTCATACCGGAGCCTATCGGTTTGATGCATCCATCAATACACTGACCTTATTCCGCCGCCTGAGCAGTGGACATCAGACTCCAGTCAAAGTGGTTATACCCAGTGTGCGGACCCTGGCACGTCTGACACGCTCGCTGGACCGTCAACTCATGCCCGATTCTACGGAGTTTGCCCGACTTGTCGGTGACAGTGCTTTCTGTGCTTCATTAGGTTTTAGTCTTGAAACGATGCCTGCACTGTTCATCCCGAACACGTATGAAGCCTATTGGAATACGGATGCAGAAGCCTTTATCCGACGAATGAAAAAAGAATATGAACGTTTCTGGACACAGGAACGAAAGGACAAAGCCCAAGCCTGCGGACTGACTCCGGTAGAAGTCAGCACACTGGCCTCCATCGTGGAAGAAGAAACAGCCAACAAGAGTGAGATGCCGATGGTGGCAGAACTCTATCTGAACCGTCTACAAGCGGGAATGCCACTTCAGGCCGATCCGACCATCAAATTCAGCCTGCAAGAATTCGGACTGCGACGCATTCTGCACAAACACCTGGAGGTAGAAAGCCCTTACAACACTTACAAGCACACCGGACTTCCTCCCGGCCCTATCCGCATTGCTTCCATTCAGGGAATAGAAAGCGTGCTGAACCATGCACAGCATGATTACCTCTACATGTGCGCCAAAGAAGATTTCTCGGGCACGCACAATTTCGCCGCTACCTTTGCTGAGCATCAGGCCAATGCCCGCCGCTACCAGCAGGCACTGAACAAGAGAAACATCCGTTAGAGAATGGACTAACGGACTGATTTCCAAAATTGCATAAAGCTGGAATAAGAGCCGTAGCACACCAGTCCGTCGCCTTTCTGAAGTACATAGTCCTCTGGGAACGTATTGGCCACCTCTTTCTCGAAGACAGATATACCCAGGAAGTTTTTCACCTGTTTGCCCTGTACCAGAGAAATCAGTTTCAGACCGAATTCCTGTTCCAGATTCAGCTCATTAATGTGATAGCCTACCAGTTTCTCCGGAATTTCCAGCTTGAACACGTAGGTATTGCCGTCTATCTGGAAAAATTCGGCCCCGCCATCCAGCTCCAACTGCTGTGCCAGCAAACGTGCCGCATCTTGTTCCGATGTCAGAATACGATCTATCGAAAAGGCTTCGAGCACACCCTTGTGTACCTCGTCTACCGCCCGTGCATAAATCCGTTTCACCTTCAGTTTTTTAAGCAACGACACAATCCGGACCGAAGCACCAAAGTTATCGCCTATGGCTACGATTACCGCATCCACACTCTTCAGCGGAAGCACGGAAAGTGCCATTTCATCCGTCGCGTCGAGCACAAACGAAGCTGCCATGCGGTCCTTCACACTGTCTACGTGTAATCCGTTTCCGTCTGCACCTACCACTTCATGCCCCATGGCAGTCAGCTCCATGGCCAATGTGGCCCCATAATGTCCTAAACCAATAATCAAATATTTCATACATCAGTTGATGATAATGTTATCACTCGGATACCTGTAATTGCGTTTCTTCTCCTGGCGTACCAGACCGGTGAGCAAGGTAAATGCACCGACACGACCAATATACATCAGCAGAATCACCAGCAACTTGCTGCTATTGCCCAAGGTCGGTGTCAGGTCAAGACTGGAACCGACGGTGCTCAATGCCGAAACACATTCGAAAGTAATGGCCAGCAATCCAGCTTCCGGTTCCAATATGCTTAACAAAAAGATAGCCAGAAAAGTCATAAACAAATACAAAATCAATGCGGCATTCGAACGGCGGATAGAATCGTGCGACAGTTCCCTACGTAAAATCGCCACACGGTCGGCCCCGCGAACCACAGCCCACAAATTAATCAAGACCACCGCAAATACGTTGACTTTTACCCCACCGGCCGTAGACTGCGTACCCCCTCCTATCATCATCAGCACCACCATGAGCAACAAGGTTTGTGTAGACAAGGAGGTCAGCCCCACACTGGCAAAACCGGCAGTTCGCGGACAAGAGGAATTAAAGAAAGCATGCACCCACTTGTCTGCCACCGGCATGCCTGCAAAAGAATGGTTCCACTCCAGGGCAGCAATGGCCAATGTACCACCTATTAAAAGAAAGACAGTAGCCACCAGCACAATCTTCGTATTCAAATTATACAGATGTACTTTTTTCCGGAACCTTCCGGAACGACGCAACAGCCAGAACTTTCCGGCTTGCAGGTAATACGCCACCGTTTCGTACAAATTCACCAATATCGGGAATCCGATGCCTCCCAGTGCAATCAGCAGTCCCAAAGTGATGTAAAGCAGATTATGTCCCTGCATGACGGCCGGATTGCCCATTCCACCGGGCAAGGTGGAAAAGCCTGCATTACAAAAGGCTGACACGGAATGGAAAGCCGAGAAGAAGAGTTCTTCCTGCAAGGTCATCCCCAACGTGCCGTGCACACTTAGCCAGATAACAGCCATACCAACTCCTTCTATTGCCAGCGTAAAGCCCAATATATATAATAAGGTAGACAATAGCGAATTCAAGGAATTAGAGCTGATCATATCGCCCACCATCAGCTGATTATAAAGCGAGGTATTTCCCATGAAAAACATGGCGAAGAAACTTGTCAGCGTCATCACCCCGAGTCCGCCTATCTGAATCAGGAGAATAATCAGGATTTGTCCCTCCAGCGTAAAGGTGGAAGGCACATCTACGGTAACAAGCCCTGTGACACACGTCGCACTCGTAGCTGTAAACAGGGCATCCATGAACGAAATGCCGTGATAGGTAGCCCGAGGAAGCATCAACAATCCAGTACCCAACAAAATAAACACCAGAAAACTGCCTGCCAGAATCAACGACGGATTGGTACGTTTGCCCAGCAAGCGCACCAGAATGCCCGAAAGCTGGGAGAAGGAAAGCAGCACCAGGATAGTTCCCTTATAATAAGCATGATGAAAGAACACCCATACCCAGTACACTCCGGTAGTCTCTTCCGGCTTTTTGAATACCACAGGGAGCAAGGTCAGATAAAGCAATATGGTAAGAATCCATGTCCACGGAGTAAACTTAAACGAAGAATCTTCCTGACGAAAGACAATCTGTATCGTAGTTGTAACTAAAAAGATGACCCATACCGTATGATACAGTGTATGTATCAGATGATGCTCTGAAGCTGAAATCCGGAAACCATATTCATACACAATGGTCAGTAAAAAGACAATGCCGCACAGAAAATTAATCCCCATCACCCAGTTAAGCAACTGGTTTACACGCGGCATAAGCAGTTTCTTATTATATAAAAAAAGTCGTTCCCAATAATCCATACTATAGTGAATGAATGTATTTACAAATGTATGGAAAAATCCATATACTTATGCGACAAAGAAAGGAGAAATCTGCCACCAGATTCTATTCAGTAAGAAAACAGATAAGAAAAAAAAGCAAAATGAGTTGTTTGTTATCATTTATTTCCATATTTTTGACGAAAACTTAAAAATAGTAAGCAATTATGAGTAATAGACAGAAAAGATTCATCTTACCTGAAGATGAAATACCAAAATACTGGTATAACATTCAAGCCGACATGGTCAACAAACCCATGCCTCCACTGAACCCGGCTACAAAAGAACCGCTAAAACCGGAAGACCTCTACCCTATCTTCGCCAAGGAACTCTGTCATCAGGAACTGAACCAGACTGATGCGTGGATTGAAATCCCGGAAGAAGTACGGGAAATGTACAAATACTACCGCAGTACCCCGCTGGTTCGTGCTTACGGACTGGAGAAAGCACTGGGCACACCGGCACACATCTATTTCAAGAATGAAAGTGTCAGCCCCATCGGCTCACACAAACTGAACTCTGCACTGGCACAGGCTTACTACTGCAAGAAAGAAGGCGTAACAAACATCACTACTGAAACAGGTGCCGGACAATGGGGAGCTGCCTTGTCGTATGCCGCCAAGGTGTTCGGACTGGAAGCTGCCGTATATCAGGTAAAAATCAGTTACGAACAGAAACCTTATCGCCGCAGCATCATGCAGACCTTCGGCGCACAGGTAACTCCTTCTCCTTCCATGTCTACCCGTGCAGGAAAAAATATCCTGACCAAATATCCGAACCATCAGGGTTCACTGGGTACTGCCATCTCGGAAGCTATCGAACTGGCACGCACCACGCCGAACTGTAAATATACACTGGGGTCCGTGCTGAGTCATGTAACCCTGCACCAGACGGTTATCGGGCTGGAAGCTGAAAAGCAGATGGAAATGGCTGGTGAATATCCAGACATGATTATCGGATGCTTCGGAGGAGGCTCCAACTTCGGTGGAATCTGTTTCCCGTTCATGCGTCACACCATTCTGGAAGGAAAGAAGACACGTTATATCGCAGCCGAACCGGCATCTTGCCCCAAACTGACCAGAGGTAAATTTGAATATGACTTCGGTGATGAAGCCGGCTATACCCCGCTGCTGCCAATGTTTACCTTAGGACACAACTTTACACCTGCCAATATCCATGCCGGTGGTCTGCGCTACCACGGTGCAGGTGTCATCGTTTCTCAGCTGTTGAAAGACAATTTGATGGAAGCGGTAGACATACAGCAGCTTGACACATTTAAGGCCGGCTGTCTGTTTGCCCGCGCTGAAGGTATCATTCCAGCTCCGGAATCTTGCCATGCCATTGCTGCTGCTATTCAGGAAGCAGAAAAATGCAAGGAAACAGGTGAAGAAAAAGTAATTCTGTTCAACTTGTCCGGTCATGGTTTGATAGACATGAGTGCGTACGACCAGTACCTGTCGGGCAACCTGACCAACTATTCACTGAGCGAAGAAGACATTGCAAACAGCTTGCAGGACGTGCCTCAAGTATAATTTTTGACACGCTCCCAAAACGCAAGTACGTTTGAAAGAAAACACAAAGACGTTTTATCCTAAACGCAAGTACGTTTTGATTCAAATGCAAAGGCATTTTAGTACAAACGTACTTGCGTTTTTTCGTAAACGAAAAAGCGTTTAGAATATACCAAAACGAAGGGTGCCGGAAAAAGATTTTTCATCTTCCTCCGGCACCCTTTATTTATTTCATCAACTTATCTAATTCAATTACAACAGACGATTTGTTGCTGTATCCGGGAATACCACGGTCGGCTTGAAAGTCTTAGCTTCCTCAAAGTCCATCAAGGCATACGACATGATAATCACCACATCGCCCACCTGTACCTTGCGGGCTGCCGCTCCGTTCAGACAAATACAACCTGAGCCACGTTCACCCTTAATGATATAGGTTTCAAAACGTTCACCGTTGTTATTGTCCACAATCTGTACCTTCTCACCGGCAATCATGTTGGCCGCATCCATCAAATCTTCATCAATCGTAATGCTGCCCATGTAGTTCAGGTTCGCTTCTGTCACCGTTACGCAATGAAGCTTCGACTTCAACACTTCAATCATCATCATCCGTTATCCTTTATATTTAATGTTATCAATCAGACGTACTTCACCGCAATACACTGTGATACAACCTACAATGTAATTGCTTTCGTCCCATGCTTTCACGGGCTGAAGTGTATTGCCATCCACAATCTCGAAATATTCCAGTTCCAGTCCCGGTGCACGACGGATACAATCTTCTACAAACTCCTTGGTTTCAAGCAAAACACGTGACTTGCTGAAATCTACACTGGCAAACAATGCCTTCGAAATCTGCAAGGCTTCCTTCCGCTGCTCTGCCGTAAGACGCGCATTACGACTGCTCAATGCCAGACCGTCTTCTTCACGTACAATCGGACATCCTACAATCTGGATGTTAAAAGGATACTTGCGTACCATTTCACGGATAATGGCCAGCTGCTGGAAATCCTTTTCACCAAAATAAGCACGGTCAGGTTCCACCATCAAAAACAATTTGCTGACAATCTGACAAACTCCGTTGAAATGTCCCGGACGGTATTTTCCTTCCATTACCGTATCCAGCGGCGCATAGCTAAACTGACGGGTATCCGGTTCTGGATAAACTTCTTCTACAGAAGGAGCAAAAACCAACGTAGCTCCACATTTCTCCAATAAGGCACAATCCGCCTCCAGTGTGCGCGGATATTTTAAAAGGTCATTCTGGTCGTTAAACTGTGTAGGGTTCACAAAATCACTGACTACCACTACATCATTCTCAGCTACGGCACGATTCACCAACGAAGCGTGTCCCGCATGCAAAGCTCCCATCGTCGGAACCAGACCGATAGTCTTTCCTTCTTTACGGAAAGCATCGAGTTCGGCGCGAAGCTCACTGATAGTTTGAATTAACTTCATCTCTTATTCCTGTTTTTAATCATAAATTCAGAAAACGGCTGCAAAGTAACTATTTATTTAGCACATAAAGAAACGGAAACGGAAAATTCTTTTGGCTTTTAGCGAATTTATCCTATTTGGAGGGTAGAACAAACACCATTATAGCGCTCTGTTTATCAATACATTAACATACTATAAGGATTTATAAACGGCTGTCGGTTCGCTTCATTGGTGTATTTTTTGTATCTTTGCCAGTCGTTAAGAGCAACTATAATACAATGAGCGCGAAAAAAGTTTTATTCATTACACAAGAAATTACTCCCTACGTACCCGAAAGTAACCTGGCATTAATCGGCCAGAATTTACCGCAAGCCATACAAGACAAAGGCCGCGAAATCAGAACATTCATGCCGAAATGGGGCATCGTGAACGAACGCAGAAACCAATTGCATGAAGTAATCCGTCTGTCTGGAATGAATCTGATTATTGATGACACGGATCATCCGCTGATTATCAAGGTGGCATCTATTCAGGCTGCACGCAGACAAGTGTACTTCATTGATAATGATGATTATTTCCAGCATCGCCAGATGACATGCGATGAAAACGGAAAGGAATATGAAGACAATGGCGAACGTGCCATCTTCTATGCCCGTGGCGTGCTGGAAACTGTCAAGAAACTGCGCTGGTGTCCGGATGTGATTCACTGTCATGGCTGGATGAGTGCGATGGTTCCTCTTTATATTAAGAAGGCTTATTACGATGAACCTTCTTTCCGCGACTCAAAAGTGATATTCTCTCTCTATCAGGAAGGATTTAATTCAAATCTGGCTCCTAACTTCGCTGAACAAGTGCTGTTCAAGGAAGTGACCCCGGAAGATGTCAGCATGATGAAGTCGCCGGCAAACTACGAAGAACTCTGCAAGCTGGCAGTAGCCTACTCTGACGGAGTAATCCAAAATGACGAAACTGTAAACCAGAATGTACTCGACTACGCACGAAGCCTGAACATTCCGGTGCTTGAATACGCTTCGGGCGATGCCTATGCAGATGCGTGCGACGCATTCTATGACAAGGTGTTCGTTTCCGAATAAATATAACACACATAAAAAAGGACGAAAATGAAACTTAAGTTCTTGGCAGCAATCGGACTTGCAGCCACACTCTACAGTTGTGATGATACCACTACAGGTGTCGGTGAATTCGTGGCAGATGCAGATGAAATTACTGCATCGGCTCAAACTTTTGAGGCCACTACCAAAACCCTGAAATATACAGACCTGAACCCGAACGGAGTATTCTCCCGTACAAGTAGCGCATACTTGGGCAAATTCACCGATCCGGATTTCGGAACGTATACCACCGATTTTATCACACAAATCAATTGCACGGAAGATTTTGAATTTCCGGAAACCACTCAAAAAATTGTGGCAACTACATTGGAATTATCGTATGCCAGTTTCTTTGGTGATTCTTTAGCTCCGATGAAAGTGAGAGTGGACGTATTGAAAAAAGCAATTGATGACAATGGAGAAGATTTAGATTTATATTATACGTCCTATAAGCCTGAAGATTTCTACAATGCCAACGGATTACCTTTGGCTGAGCAAGAATATGCCGTTCGTGACAACTCATGGACAGATGCTGAAATAGACTCCATCAAAAGTGCCAACGGATATTATCCCCCTCTGGTTATCGACTTGGATAAAAAGAGTACATGGAATATTGGAGACGAGCAAAAGACTGGTACATTCAGTGAATACTTGTTAGCAAAATATAAAGAAGACAAGAACAACTTCAAAGATGCCAATGCTTTTATCCATAATGTATTGCACGGATTTTATGTACACAACACAGGAGGAGAAGGTTCAATTCTATACATTGGAGATATCTGGTTGCGCATGAAGGTTGAATATTTGGTTGAAAGACCTTCTACTGGTGTTGTTGACTCCACCGTTTATACTTCAATTCCTTTTGCGGCAACTAACGAAGTATTTATGTCTACGCGTCTGGACAATTCTGAAGATGCGTTAAACAGACTTGCTGAAGAAAAAGCTCATACCTATCTGAAAACTCCTGCCGGACTTTGCACGGAGGTAGAACTACCCTTACAGGAAATGTATGAGGCATTGGGTAATGATACTTTGAACTCCGTTTCTATGTCATTTACTAAGTACAAGAATGTGAGCGAAAACTCAGAGAATAATCCTTACAAAATGGGAACGCCACAGTATCTGCTGCTTATTCGTAAGAATGAAGTAAACGATTTCTTTGAGCAAAGAAAGAATTACGATAGCAAAACAACCTTCTTAGGCTCTTACAGCAGCACAACTAATTCCTATTCATTCTCACAGGTGAACCGCTTGATCAGCCAGATTTTCAGCGATATGAGAACCAAAGAAGAACCGGCTGAAGGATGGGATAAATACAATACCATGGTATTGATTCCGGTAAAAACCGAAACAGACTCTCAAGGAAACACCATCGGTTTGTCGCACGACTTGGAAGTGAACTCAGCCAAACTCATAGGTGGCGAAGAAGGAGAAAAAATCAAGATGGAAGTTATCTATACCAAACCGAAATTCAATAAATAAAGAAATAAGAATATAAAAAAAATCCGGAAGTAAAAACTTCCGGATTTTTTTTATGCCTCTATCTCAAGCTTTATTTCTTAGCTGTAGTAGTCTTCTTGGCAGCAGTTGTTTTCTTGGCAGGAGCTTTTTTAGCAGGAGCCTTTTCTTTCTCTGATTGTTCCTTAACCAAGGCCTGTAAATGCTTTACCTGATCATTCAATTGTACCAGCTCTTCTTCCTGATTACGTATGGTTGTCAACAAAGAATTCAATTCTTCATCTTCCATATCTACCGGATACAATGAATTTACACGAGCAATAAAGTCACCAAGGATATTCATGTAATTTGTGAAAGCATCATACGGTGAATCATAAATACCACGATCCAACGATACGCCCATTTGCTTGGTAGTCATGAAACGGAAGTTATTGCTTGCCTGCAGATAATCCCAATCCTGTTTGATTCTACAGTCAGAGCACAAGTGTACACGTTCTGCTACGCTATACAACTTATCAAATGCTTCACGCTGCATCACATTTCCTAACCATGGACTGATATCACGTTCTTCATCTACCCAAGACATTGGATAAGGCACATCAATCATATCGACAGATTTCAGTTTCGTTACAATTTCTGACGGAGTAGAGAAAGTGATTCCTTTCTGCTTAGCACATTCAGGCAATGCCTTCAGGAATTCCAGAATATTAGAAGACAGCGGCTGGAAGATACCTAATGCAGACAACTCCATAAAGATATTGATAACCTGTTCATTTTCGGGCAATGAAGCAATCCAGCCAATGTATTTATCAGCAAACAACGGATATTCGTTCCATTCAGTATTAGAGAAGCGCAAGCTGATATCATCAGACAATTTAAAGTCACGCAGCAACAACTTCAGATTCGGATTTTCGGCGCAATGATACAAGTAATGAGGGCTCTTCCATCCCAACACATGCTTAGCACCTTCTGCTAGCATACCCTTGAATCCCATTCCTGCTACAATACCACCTATTTCATTATCATAAATCAGGCTGGAGTTACGGAATACCTTAGGATCTTGTCCGAAATAGTCTTTAATCTTCACGCGCATGCGTTCTACCTCTTCGCAGAAGCAAGTTTCATTTTTCAAAGAAGACAATCCATGTGAATAAGGTTCGCAAAGGAATTCACAGCAACCTGTGGCATTCAGTTCATGCAATAATTCTATCACGGCAGGAGCGTGGATTTCCAACTGTTCCAAAGCCACACCTGAAATAGACAGAGCAACTTTAAAAGCACCATTATTTGCTTTTGCCATATCAATCAGGGTTCTCAAAGCCGGTATATAGGAACGTTCGGCCACTTCATTCATGCCCTGCTCATTGGCATAATCATCGTAGTAATAATGTTCTGAACCGATTTCAAAGAAACGATAACGTTTCAAATGAATAATCTGGTGTATTTCAAAGTAAAGACAAATTGTTTTCATATTGTTTTGCAGTTTTATTTACCATAATTTTTTAAGACTTGCTCATAAAGTGCGCGAATCTTCACGCCGACCTTCTCCCATACAATGCCGTCCACTTCTTTCTTTCCTTCATCGCGGAGATACTCATAAAGTGAATCATTGGTACAGATAGAGTAAATGGCATCTGCCATTGCATGTATATCCCAATAGTCTGTTTTAATACACTTCGAAAGAATTTCGGCACAACCAGACTGTTTGGAGATGATTGTCGGCACGCAGCATTGCATAGCTTCCAGTGGTGATATACCAAATGGTTCAGACACTGACGGCATGATATACACATCACTCATCTTCAACACTTCATATACTTGCTTGCCTTTCATGAATCCCGGGAAATGGAAACGGTCGGCAATACCTCTTTCTGCTGCCAGACGAATCATGGCGTTCATCATATCGCCGCTACCAGCCATTACAAAACGAATGTTACGGGTGCGATTCAATACCATAGCAGCGGCTTCCACAAAGTATTCCGGACCTTTCTGCATGGTGATACGTCCCAAGAAAGTAACAATCTTTTCTTTCGGATTCTTCTTAACCTGAATATCCTGTATTTCTTTTGGAAGCGGAGATACCGCATTGTGCATGGTGAATACTTTGCGAGGATCCTGATAATACTTGTGAATAACCGTCTGACGTGTCAACTCACTTACACACATGATGCAATCAGCATGGTCCATACCGTTCTTTTCAATGGAGTAAACAGTAGGATTCACATTACCACGGCTTCGGTCAAAGTCTGTAGCGTGTACATGGATAACCAGCGGTTTTCCAGAAACCTGCTTAGCATGAATACCAGCCGGATAAGTCAACCAGTCATGTGAGTGAATAATATCAAACTGCTGCTGACGAGCCACCACACCGGCTACAATAGAATAGTTATTGATTTCTTCATGCAGATTATCCGGATATCTTCCAGAAAACTCCATGCAACCCAAATCATTGGTATGCATATAATTGAAATCTGCATAAATGTGATCACGCAAGTCATAATAAAGTTGCGGATCCATATAATGTCCCACTCTATCTTTTACATAATCCCATTGTACGTCACGCCATACAATAGGCACACTGTTCATTCCTATGATACGTAAAAAGCTCTGGTCTTCATCTCCCCAAGGCTTCGGAATACAGAAAGTAATTTCCATATCCTCCTGTTGAGCAAGTCCATGAGTCAATCCATAACTGGCTGTACCTAATCCTCCTAAGATATGAGGAGGAAATTCCCAACCAAACATCAAAACTTTCATATAAACCCCTCCTCTTTATTGATTGTTATATTTCTCCAACAAATTCAATGTACGTAAAATTTCGGCCACATTCATTGCAAATGAAACAGCACCTCTACCCTGGAATGGCGGATTTCCATCAAATAATTCAGGAATAGAACTGATGCAATGACAGGTCATCTGATCTTCATAACTGATAAGCTGACGTTCTACAAATGAAATTGCACTCCGTTTATAGATACGTAAATAAGCCTCCAGATAGAAACCTTCCAGCCATGGCCATGCGGTACCCTGATGGTAAGCATAATCACGCTGAAGCTGAGGACCTACATAGTTAGGATTATAACCACCACTCTTCGGACTCAGCGAACGGATGCCTTTAGGTGTCAGCAATTCTTTTGTTACGATGTCTACAACACCTTTCTTCTGTTTGGAATCCAATGGAGAATAATCAAAGGCTGCCGCAAAAATCATGTTCGGACGAACACTCCAGTCCATCATATCGCCATCTACGTAATCAAGCAAATAGCCATATTCATTCAGGAAGGTCTGCACAAATGACTGAGACACTTTATCGGAGAACTGATGCAGATAATCTACAAAACCATTATCTGAAGACAATAAATCAGCTACAAAGCAAAGTGCATTATACCACAAAGCATTAAATTCCACCACATATCCTGTGCGAGCAACTACCGGACGACCATTTACAGTAGAGTTCATCCATGTAACAGCTTTGTCTCTTCCGTTTGTATAAACCAATCCGTTCTCATGAACTTTCAAATTAGGATGATGATTACCTGCCAGATAATCCATCACATCCTTCAAGGCTTTACCATATTTTACTCGCGCTTCATCCCATGACACCATCTTGGCATATTGCTGTATAGTCCATACCAGCCATAACAACACATCAGGATGTTCTATCTCTGTCACCTTCAAATGAGAGTCCTTACCTTCCATGAATGCATAAACAGCTTTTAAGGCCGTTTCCATAATCATTTCAAACTTACCAATTTCACCAATGGAAAGAGTAAGTCCAGGAAGTGAAATAAACATGTCACGGGCACGGCACTTAAACCAAGGATACCCGGCTAAAATGTACGATTCACCGTCCTGCTTGTTAAGGAACTGATGCGCTGAATTAATAAGACAGTTTTTGAAGTTATCACGAGGAGTTCGCTGTTCCATTTCTGCTGCGAACAAGGCATTAAGAGAAGTAGTTTCAATTGGTGTCACGCCACCTGAGAAAGTAACAGATTCCCCTTTCTTAATACTAATCTCAAAGTAACCAGGCACATACAAATCTTCATTAAAATCATATCCGCGTTCACGTTCTTTCGGATATTCAATGCCTCTATACCAATCGGGCTGGAAACAGAATTGATTTTCCTTACTCAACTGCATGTAGAGTTCCGGATATCCAGGATACATACATGTCTTTATTCCGTTCTCTACCACATCATAATGGCGACTGGCCTGTGCATTTTCGTGCGTATATTGTCTTACACTACGAAAAGCCAAATAAGGGCGCAAACGAAGAATTGTTTCAGAATGTGCATCAACTAACGTATACCTTATCAGAATACGGTTTTCATGATGTACGAATAACTTCTCTTTCTTTAAAATAACACCACCTACACGATAAATAGTCGTCGGAACTTTCTCACACTCGAATTCGCGAATGTATTTATGTCCTCTAGGACTGAAATTGTCGCCTCCATATTTATGCAAGCCAAGATTAAACTCAGCCCCATGTTGGATAACAGTTTCATCCAATGAAGAAAGTAATACATGGTTTTCATCGTCCAACTCCGGTACAGGTATCACAAGCAACCCATGATACTTACGCGTATTACAGTCTACAATTGTCGAACAATGATAAGCCCCCGAGCGATTCGTACGAAGAATTTCTCTAGTTAGAGTTTCTTCCAGATTTGTCATTATCGTCTTGTCAAATCGTAAATAACTCATAGTTGTATATTAAGGTTATAAATTAATACTCGTCATAAAAAATGTTACTTTTATTTCCCCTCAAATTTAATGATTAAAAATAAACAACAAAACCAAAATCCTTTTTTTTTACCTTAAAAGCCCGTTTTTTATACTTCTAAAGGCATATATCCCCGTTTTATTACAAAAAATCTTACATTCATAAGATTTGAAAAGTAATTATATAAAAAACGTCTGATACAGTTCAAGTATACATCTTAAAACTGTATCAGACGAGAATTTTGTTATAATATGTCAATTAGTCAATCATATCAAATCCGCAATAAGGAACCAAAGCCTTAGGAATGCGAATTCCTTCTGGAGTTTGATTATTTTCCAGCAATGCGGCCACAATACGAGGCAAAGCCAAAGCTGAACCATTCAATGTATGACAAAGTTCTGTTTTCTTTTCAGCTGTACGATAACGGCATTTCAAACGGTTTGCCTGATAAGTATCGAAATTTGAAACAGAACTTACTTCCAACCAGCGTTTCTGTGCTTCAGAGTATACTTCGAAATCGAAGCAAAGTGCGGCTGTAAAGCTCATATCACCACCACACAAACGAAGAATTCTGTAAGGAAGTTCCAATTTCTTCAACAAGCCTTCTACATGATCCAACATTTCCTGATGAGACTGTTTAGAATGTTCCGGTTTGTCAATGCGCACCAACTCAACTTTTGAGAATTCATGCAAACGGTTCAAACCACGTACATCCTTTCCATAAGAACCAGCTTCACGACGGAAACACTGAGTGTAAGCACAGTTCTTAATCGGAAGCTGTTTTTCATCCAGAATCACGTCACGGTAAATATTAGTCACAGGCACTTCAGCAGTAGGAATCAGATACAAGTCATCCAAGTTGCAGTGATACATCTGACCTTCCTTATCAGGCAACTGTCCTGTACCATAGCCAGATGCAGCATTCACTACTGTAGGAGGCATGATTTCTTCATAACCTGCAGCACGAGCCTCATCCAGGAAGAAGTTAATCAATGCACGCTGCAAACGAGCACCTTTCCCTTTGTATACCGGGAAACCAGCACCTGTAATCTTAACGCCTAAATCAAAATCAATCAAATCATATTTTTTGGCCAGCTCCCAATGTGGCAATGCATCTTTCGGAAGTTCGGTTTCCATACCTCCCATTTTTTCTACCACATTATCTTCAGCTCCAAAACCTTCCGGAACACTTTCGTAAGGTACATTAGGGATGGTATAAAGCAAGTTCTGCATATCTTCAGCAGCCTTATCCATCGTTGCCTGCAGTTCTTTGCTAATTTCTTTGATTTCAGCTACACGAGCTTTAGCAGCTTCTGCCTCTTCCTTTTTTCCCTCTTTCATCAAAGCACCGATAGTCTTCGATGTAGAATTTACTTCTGAGAGATTTTTATCTAATTGGTTTTGTGCGCTACGTCTCTGATCATTCAGTTCAAGCACTTTTGCAATTGTTTCTTTTGCATTTGCAAAATGCTTTTTCTCCAATCCACGAATCACCTTGTCGGTGTCTTCTGTAATTTGTTTAATAGTAAGCATATCTTTTTACTTTTTAATGTAATCCAAACCGTAATTGCGTTGCAAAGATATAGTTTTTTATTGGAATATATAAACAGATGCCATGCAGAAAATAACTTCTTCTCAGAAAACGGGCAGTGTATAAACCAAACCTAATGAGATGCGCTGGTGGTTATAACTTTCCGCTCCCCACGAACGTGCTTTCTCTGTCAAATGTATATTCTTATATAATAGGTGAAGATAGCACAACAGCTCACTGTTTTTCAAAGGATAATACTCTGCACAAAGCTGTACGTTCCATACCCTGCGATAGGTTCCTGACGAAAACACGTCATTCGATTTAAACACATTGCCCTGTTCATAGACTCCTTTTACATACATATTCCAATGTGAAGCCACACGGTAGTCTAAATTGAATATAGTTGTAAAGTAGTCCACATTCGGCACCGTAGTACCTTCACCATTCACAGCTGTTACCTCACTAATAAGTCCTTTGGAATCGATGCCCTCACGCGAATACATAAAATCAATGTAGCCTAAAAAGGGTTTCTTGTCCCATACATTTCCACAAGTAAAATAAAATACATTCTTATTTTTTGCCAGCTGTCCATAGGAAAGAGAATAACGAAGCTGCATGGCATGATCTACAAAATAACCGTCCCAGTTAACAGTTGCCAGCAAAGGAATTTTAGTAGGCTCTACCCCTTCCGGAAGTCCATACATAAACTGATCGGCACTATCTCCGTTCCGATTATTTGTCAACTGAAAATTAAACTCATGGTTGTCATTCATCTTGTAGGCCGCATTCAAACCCGCCTGATAGCATGGTATCGTGTTATTGAAATCAGAGTAATGCCGCACTTTAATGGCATTCACCCAACACTCATACCCACTGAACTGGACAGGTTGCTTTCCGGCTGTCAGTTTCCATTTGTCATTCAACTGCCAACCTACCATAGCCAATTCCACTGAACCAGACAAATTATCCAAGGGAATATTGGGAGTAGTATATTGATTCAAAGACTGACGAAAATGATAGGAGAATTTTTCATGAAATCCCCCTAACACCTCCAAACGGATACGATGCACCTTAAATGCCGCTTCATCCAGTTTGGCATTATTAAAGGAGACATCGGCAGCAGAACAGAACTGAATATTCATATCTGCCCAATCCACCTTCCGCTTACCATCCGTCATTCTCTCTAACAGCGGCACATTGTCTGTAGAAGACACCATAGATTCGCTTTGGGCATATCCCTTTCCTACTGACAATGTAAGACATACAAACAAAGACGCTACAATCTCTTTCCAGACTTTTATCTCAACCAACCGCCCCATCATACATTACAAAGATTGACGAATACGAACCAGTTTAATCAGCAAGTCTTCCAGCAAGTCCAATTTTAGCATATTGGCTCCATCGCTTTTTGCTTTAGACGGATCTTCATGAGTTTCCATAAACAACCCATCCACACCAACTGCCACACCGGCCTTTGCCACAGTTTCAATAAGCTGCGGCATCCCCCCTGTAACCCCTGAAGTCTGATTTGGCTGTTGCAAAGAATGTGTCACATCCAGCACTACCGGATGTCCGAAAGATTGCATCTCCGGAATACCTCTATAATCGACAATCAAATCCTGATAACCAAATGTTGTACCACGTTCCGTCAGCATCACCTGATCGTTACCTGCCTCTACCACTTTATCAGCCGCAAAACGCATGGCAGCAGGAGACAAGAACTGACCTTTTTTAATATTGACAATCTTTCCGGTGCGAGCTGCCGCAACCAGCAAATCAGTCTGGCGACAAAGGAATGCCGGTATCTGCAATACATCTACATATTCAGCAGCCATTTCTGCTTCGGAAGCAGTATGAATATCTGTTACGACAGGCACATCAAACGTACTTCTAACCTTAGCCAAGATTTTCAACGCCTTTTCATCACCTATTCCCGTAAAAGAATCCAGACGAGAACGGTTCGCTTTTCGGTAAGAACCTTTAAAAACGTATGGAATATGCAATTTATCCGTAATTTTAACTACTCGCTCCGCAATACGAAGAGCCATATCCTCTCCTTCTATCACACAAGGACCTGCCAGCAGGAAAAACATATCATCCCGCTTTAAATCAGAAATATTCTTTATCATATTAATTAGGTATTATCAAAGTAATTGCTTCTGGAGCTATTGTAATTTCAATCGGGAAATGACGGTCCAACCAAAGCCGACCATCCAGACTGACTTCCGCATTCTGTGCACGCAATACCTTTACACACCGCGTACGATAAGGCTTGACCGTCTTATGATTCAGCAATCTTCCCTGTTGCAACATCCAAAGCCCGGAAATTAACTGACGAAGCTCTGGACGATAAATAATAGACACATCAAGCCACCCGTTATATGGAACAGCGCTCGGAGTCAATCCATACCCGTATGCACTACCAATTCCCACAGCCATGATGCGCCCACGAATATGTTCGTCATTTACCTTCAAATGCATCCGATGTAATTTCCGTTCAAAGGCAACCAGAAACAATGAAGCTAGATAAGAAATCAGTGGAATTCCCCAAAAGCGACGAGTTTCATTGGTAATCCGTACAATTCGGGCACCAAGTCCCATATACACAGCATTCAGGAAGTAACGAGTCTGATGTTGTTCTCCGTCAAAATACGAGAACACCCCAATATCAATTTTTCTCAATCGACGATTGATCAACACATCTACCGCTTTCTTATAATCATCGGAGCTTAGTCCCCAGTACTTTGCAAAATCATTACCAATCCCATTCGGAATCACCCCTAAGGCTATCTGGCTTTTATCTTTTACATCGGAATACATAATACCATTCAGGGCATCATTAAGCGCACCATCTCCGCCTACTACCACAATCGTAAGATAACCATTATTAGCCAGTGTTTTTGCCAAACGTTCAACCGAACCAAATCCCTCCGACTGCACATAATCATATTTCACCTTACATTCATCCATGTAAGCACGAATGGTCTGCCAACGTTTCTGAGCCTTCCGGCTTCCGGCCTTGGGGTTATAAATCACCCCCCATCTGTCTGGTTCTACTGCCATTTCCGTTTACTTTATCAGATCAATAATTCGTTCCACATTCTCATTCAGTGGTGCTTCAGCATCTATCCAATGAATCTGAAAGCCCCTCCTTTCCATACCTCTAAACCAAGTCATCTGCCGTTTGGCAAACTGATGAATAGCGATTTCAAGTTGACTGAACATTTCATCGTAAGACAACTTACCCACCACATATAAAGTCAAATATTTATATTCCAGACCATAATAAATCAAATCATCAGGATTTATCCCCTCTTCCAGCAACGCCTTTACTTCATCAACCATCCCTTCCTGCAAACGTTTCTTCAATCGGTTGGTAATCTTCTGCCGGCGCAAATCCCGATCAATGTCCACTCCGATAATCAGACTATGTATTTCGGGGAATGAACGCGCATTGACATCTTGAGTTAAATAATATTCCTCTATTTCAATTGCCCGAATGGCTCGCTTCACCGTATCTACATCTGTTGAATTATGCAATTTCTTATAGCGAGACAAGATATCCGTCAACTCCTCAAGCGATTTAGAAGCCAAACGTTCTCTCAGTTCTTTATTTTCCGGAACAGGAAGTAAACGGTATCCTTTCAAAATGGACTCCAGATACATACCTGTACCTCCACACAAAATCGGCAGAAGTCCTCTGGCCTTTATATCTTCGTATGCAACTAAAAAATCACGTTGATATTCAAATACATTGTATTTATAACCTGGTTCCACAATGTCTATCAAATGATAAGGAACCTTATAGCCGTCAACCACATAGTCTGATAAATCCTTACCTGTTCCCAAATCCATCCTACGATACACCTGACGACTGTCACCACTAATAATTTCTGTTTTCAGACGAGCAGCTAAAGCTGCAGCCAAAGAAGTCTTTCCTGAAGCCGTTGGACCAAGTATCGTAATCAAATCATAATTCATAAGGTCATTTTTGAGAAGTTCAACGGCAAAGATAGTTTTTTTCTGCACAACACGCACGAATATGCGCAAAAAAAAGCCGCCAGGAGAAAATCCTGACGGCTCTTGCTATATGGTCTAAACTAATTAGCAGTTTACAGAAGCCATGTGAGCGATCAAATCCAATACTTTGTTAGAGTAACCGATTTCGTTGTCATACCAAGAAACAACCTTAACAAAAGTATCAGTCAAAGCGATACCAGCTTTAGCATCGAAGATAGAAGTGTGAGTGTCACCCAAGAAGTCAGAAGAAACAACTGCATCTTCAGTGTAACCCAGGATACCCTTCAATTCGCCTTCAGAAGCTTCCTTCATAGCAGCGCAGATTTCAGCGTAAGTAGCCGGTTTAGCCAAGTTAACAGTCAAGTCAACTACAGATACGTCCAAAGTCGGAACACGCATTGACATACCAGTCAATTTACCGTTCAAAGCCGGGATAACTTTACCTACAGCTTTAGCAGCACCAGTTGAAGACGGGATGATGTTACCAGAAGCAGCACGACCACCTCTCCAGTCTTTCATAGAAGGACCGTCAACAGTTTTCTGAGTAGCAGTTGTAGAGTGAACTGTAGTCATCAAACCATCAGTGATACCCCATTTGTCGTTCAAAACCTTAGCGATAGGAGCCAAACAGTTAGTAGTACAAGAAGCGTTAGAAACGAACTGAGTACCTTTAACATAAGTTTTTTCGTTAACACCGCAAACGAACATCGGAGTGTCATCCTTAGAAGGAGCTGACATAACTACATATTTAGCACCAGCTTCGATGTGAGCCTGAGCTTTTTCTTTAGTCAAGAACAAACCAGTAGATTCTACTACGTATTCAGCACCTACTGCATCCCAAGCCAATTCTTTAGGATCTTTGCAAGCTGTTACACGGATTTCTTTACCGTTAACAATCAATTTGCTGTTTTCAACGTCAGCTTCGATAGTACCGTTGAATTTACCGTGCATAGTATCATATTTCAACATGTATGCCAAGTAATCTACCGGACACAAGTCGTTAATACCTACGATCTGAATATCGTTTCTGTTCTGAGCTGCACGGAATACGAAACGGCCGATACGACCGAAACCGTTAATACCTACTTTAATCATTTTGTTTAAAATTTAAAGGTTTTATAATTGCTTTATAAACACTCACTCTATTAGTAATCAAAAGGAACCATCAATTTGACATTTATTCCTTTCCGATTGCGATGCAAAAATAAGTATTTCTTTTGAAAGTAAACAACGAATAAGAGAAAAAATACTCAAAAAATATCAGCTGTTACACCTTATTTTTATATATACAAAGGCTTTTTCTGCCTCCTTCTAGCTTTTTTGCAATCTCAATATACCAAATTGACATTATCTATCCATAATTTATTTCCAGGAGATCCCACAAAAGCTCCTCCCATACTTGAAGTAAACTGAAGAATCAAATGGGTAGGATGCTCGTCTTTGCCAGCCCAACCCACTTCTTTTATAAGTTTACTTTCTCCTTTACTGTTTCGGGCATAATATCCTCCCGTACCTAATTGCATCAGTTCTGGCACATAACGCTTGTCATGCGTAATATCTCCATACATTATCTCATAAGTAGCTCCATTATGCCAGTCTTGTGAGCGATTGTATTTTACGGCTACCGTACCTACTCGCTTAGCAATAATGTTTCCTTCCGCATCTTCCGAACGCTTCTGCAACAGGCAGACCATAATCGCACAATCCTGTCCCGGCACGGTAGTCTTCTTACTGAATCCGGTCTGACGAATACGGTTCGGTTCTCCAGACATTTGCACCTTATAATCATAACGAACCGCCTTGGGACGAGAAGTAAAAGGAAGGCCAGAATTCAGTGCTTTTTCTCCGTCTTTAGTTCCCGTAATCGGTTCTTTCATATCACCCAAAAACATAGAACCTGAAGCTAAGACTGTGATATTCACCATTCCCAGCACCTTTACACTTTCAATATGAGTTTCCAAACGCGCGCAATAACCATTTCCTCTCTGTTCAGGATATACACTGGTATTTGTTTTTACAATCCCCATCACTTTAGCCATCACATTGGAATTTCCCCACGGAGATCCTCCCTGATTCACATAAGCCACATTTCCGTCAATTTCCTTTGTGGGACCTAATTCATACAGCAATTTTGTATTTCCTCCAATAATCCCCGACTCATGAATCTTACGGGTTACCCACTGATCCATGTCACCGTATTTTATTGGCACAACCTTTTCCTGTGCTTGCATAGCCAAAGGCATTCCAAGCAAAAACATACCTATAATCCTATTCAATTTCATAAATATCAAATCTTTTTCGGCCGACAAATATAAGCAAAAAAAGCGACAGCTTTTACACTGTCGCTTTTAATCCTGAAATATGGAATAATAATTCTTATCTATATCACATTAATACACGCGATACAATAACCAAGCACCTTGGAAATCTTCACGTGTAGGATATTTTGCTTTAAATGCATCTCTTGCACGAGCAGCTTCATCTCTTGTATCAAATGACTCAACAACTACACGATACATATTACGTTCTGCATTATACACAACTTTTGCATTGTAACCGTCACCGTCAAGTTTAGACTTCAAACCATCCGCATTTGCCTTCACACCAAAACTACCACATACTACGCTATAAGCTTTTAATCCATCGCCTGAAACCAATTCAACTTTTTCCTCACGAACTGGAGCTGTAGATACAACGGGGGCAGGAGCCGGTGCAGCTTCCACCGCAGGAGCTTCTACTGGAGCTTCTGCAGCAGATGAAGCTTCAGCCAATTCCTGTTGTTTAGCTTTTTCATACGCTTTCTTGTAAGCACTTTCACTTGATTTACAAGAAGAGAACGCCAATGCCGTACATAAGGCCATTCCCATTACAACGATCTTTTTCATGTTATCTATACCAAATATTAGATGAATATTCAATTTTATATGTTGCAAAGGTAACAATATAAAATCTGCCATACTATTAAAATCAGTTAATTCTATTCGATTGTCAGCATGAAGCTGCATTTTTCCTAGAAAAAAGAACAACATATCAGGATTATTATTAGATTTGTGAAGTAATAACTTTTAAAAATAGATTTATGAAAGCATTAAGTATTGTAGCAGCATTCCTTGGCGGTCTTACTCTAGGAGCTGCAGCAGGTATTTTATTTGCCCCGGAAAAAGGTGAAGACACCCGTAGAAAAATTGCAGAAGTTCTTCGTAAGAAGGGTATTCGACTGAACCGTGCCGAAATGGAAGACTTAGTCGATCAAATAGCAGCAGAAGTAAAAGACGCTGAATAATCCGTCGTAAATATAAAGCAGACTTTTCCTGGGAAAAGTCTGCTTTATATTTTTCATTTTATAAAAACAGCTTATGTTTGCAAACGATAAAAGCATTGAAAATCTTGAATCTTTATTTAAAGAGGTACGAAAATATATTGAGCTTCAAGGACAGTACGTTAAACTTGATTTGGTAGAAAAGCTCACTATCCTGTTATCTACTTTAATCCTTATTCTCATCATTATTATTTTAAGCATGATGGCTCTTTTTTATTTTTCTTTCATGCTTGTCTATGCATTGGCTCCCCTCGTAGGAAGCCTGATTGGAGGATATGCCATTATTGGAGGGATGGTTCTTTTCCTAGCCATTCTTATCTACCGAATGAGAAAACAATGGATATTCCAACCAATGGTTCACTTTCTCGCACGATTATTCCTTGATGACCCTTCCTCAAAAGAATGAAATCATGAACGATATAAAATCCACCCCTAATTATAGTGTTGAAATTATCTCTCAATTAAGGGCACAAAAAAAACAAGAATTAAGAGAGTCAAAAGAGCGCATACAAACCCTGACACAGGATTTATTCTCTCCACAAAAAAGTAAAAGTAAAATGGAAAACATGATGCAACATATCAACGCCGGAATAGCTGCTTATGACGGACTAAAAACAGGTATTATGATTTTCCAACGTATACACCGTTTTTTTAATCGAAAAAAAGATAAAAACCAATGATGAAAACCCCATTATTCATTGCTGCGCTTGCTGCCTTTACTACGGCAGAAGCTGCAGAGAACCCGTTATGGATGCGCTACTGCTCCATATCACCCGATGGAAGCACCATTGCTTTCTGCTATAAAGGAGATATTTATACCGTACCTTCTACAGGTGGAAATGCAAAACAACTCACAACTAACCCAGCGTACGACACTCATCCGATATGGAGTCCTGACGGTCAACAAATAGCCTTTGCTTCTGCCCGTCAGGGAAGTATGGATATCTACCTTGTATCCAAAGACGGAGGAGCTCCCAAGCGACTAACCACCCATTCAGGGAATGAAACTCCTGTTACATTTTCAGATGCCACACATATTTTGTTCAAGGCCAACCTCATGCCTGATGCAACCGACTTATCTTTCCCAAGTGCCCAATTCCCACAAATTTATGAGGTAAGTACTCAAGGCGGACGTCCCAAGCTCTATTCTTCTCTGCCCATGGAAGATATCAGCGTCGCACAAGATGGCACAACGTTATTGTATCATGACCAGAAAGGTTATGAAGACCCTTGGCGAAAACATCATACGTCCTCCATTACACGTGACATCTGGATAAGTAAGAAAGAGAACCATGAACGTACTTACCAGAAAATCACGTCATTCAACGGAGAAGACCGTAACCCAATTTGGAGTAATGACAACCAGTCTTTCTACTACCTCAGCGAAAAATCCGGCTCCTTCAATATATTCAAATGCAATCTTAACGGAAGTAATGAAACTCAATTAACACACCACACCCAGCATCCGGTTCGTTTCCTTTCATCTTCTAAGAACGGACTTTTATGCTACGGATATGAAGGTAAAATTTATACGATCAAAGAAGGCCAGCAACCTCAAAAAGTATCTATCAGCATTGTAACAGACCAGACAGAGACAGAACTAGCTCATCAGATAAAATCTTCAGGAGCAACTGAAATCGCCGTGTCACCCAATGGCAAGGAAGTAGCGTTCATTCTTCATGGAGATGTTTTTGTAACCTCTACTGAATATAGAACGACTAAACAAATTACAGATACTCCGGAACAGGAACGCAGCATTGACTTTGCCCCCGACGGACGAAGCATTGTATATGCATCCGAGCGAAACGGACTCTGGCAGATTTACCAGTCTACTTTAACAAAAGAGGAAGAAAAATTATTTACCTATGCTACCGATATCAAGGAAGAACAGTTGACGCATTCTCAAGTCACTTCCTTCCAGCCGCAGTACAGTCCTGACGGAAAACAAATTGCATTCTTAGAAAATCGCACCACATTACGAGTGCTCAACCTAAAAGATAAATCTGTCTGCACTGCCATGAATGGAAAATATGAATACTCCTACAGCGATGGAGACCAGTGGTTCCAGTGGAGCCCCGACAGCAAATGGCTGCTTTGCGGATACATCGGAACAGGAGGATGGAACAATAACGATGTGGCCCTGGTCAGTGCTTCCGGAAATGGTGAAATCCATAATTTGACAGAAAGCGGATATACGGACTCCAATGCCAAATGGGTCTTGGACGGAAAAGCCATGATTTGGGAAAGCGACCGTGCCGGATACAGAAGCCACGGAAGCTGGGGAGCCGAAAGCGATGTTTACATCATGTTCTTCGCCCTAGAAGCTTACGAACGTTTCCGTCTTAACAAAGAAGAACTTGCTCTCGTAAAAGAGAAAGAAGATAAAGAAAAAGAGGAAGACAAACAGGACAACAAGAAAAAGGAGAAAAAAGAAAAATCTGACAAAGACAAGGAAATCACTCCTCTCACCTTTGATTTGGAAAACTGCCGTGACCGGGTTATCCGCCTGACCGTAAATTCTTCTCATTTAGGAGATGCCGTACTCAGTCCTGACGGCGACAAACTCTACTACCAGGCCTCTTTCGAAGATGGTGCCGACTTGTGGGTACACGACCTGAAAGAACAAAAGACCGAACTTCTGCTAAAAGACATCGGATATGGCTCGATGATCTATAACAAGGAAAGTAAAAAGCTCTTCCTTTGCAGCAACGGAGGCATCAAGAAAATTGATGTTGAGAAAAATAAGACTGACAACGTAAGCTTTGAAGCGATATTCAATTATCGTCCATACCAGGAAAGAGAATATATCTTTAATCACGTATGGCAGCAGGTACTCGACAAGTTCTATGTAGCCGACCTGCATGGAGCTGACTGGAAATACTATCGTGAAAGTTATGCACGTTTCTTGCCGCATATCAACAATAACTACGATTTCCAGGAAATGTTGAGCGAACTGTTAGGCGAACTGAACGGTTCACACACAGGAGCCAGATATTATGCTCCGGGAGCGACTTTGTCGACTGCATGCTTAGGTGTATTCTTTGACAACAGCTACGAAGGAGATGGATTAAAAATACAGGAAATTATCGCCAAAGGTCCGTTTGCAGTTAAAAAGACAGATGTGACCGCAGGTTGTATCATTGAAAAAATCGATGGAAAACCAATCCTGAAAGACACAGATTATTACCCTATGCTGGAAGGAAAAACAGGAAAGAATATACAGCTCAGCATCTATAACCCGAAAAACGGGAAACGCTTCCCGGTAACCATCAAGCCCATCAGTGCAGGCGCACAAAATGAATTGCTTTACAAACGTTGGGTAAAAAGAAACGAAAAGATGGTTGAAGCTCTTTCCGGAGGACGGATTGCTTACGTGCACGTAAAAGGCATGGACAGCCCAAGCTTCCGCAATGTATACAGCGAATTGCTCAGTGACCGCAATCGCAACAAAGAAGCTGTTATCGTAGATACCCGTCACAACGGAGGAGGATGGTTGCACGACGACCTGGCTACTTTATTAAGTGGAAAAGAATACCAGCGTTTCGTTCCTCGCGGACAATACATCGGTAGCGACCCGTTCAATAAATGGCTGAAACCGTCTTGCGTGATGGTATGCGAAGACAATTACAGTAATGCACACGGTTTCCCCTGGGTATACAAAGAACTGAAAATCGGCAAACTTATCGGAGCTCCTGTTCCAGGCACCATGACCGCTGTGTGGTGGGAACGTCAGATAGACCCAACCATCGTCTTTGGCATTCCTCAGGTAGGTTGTATGGATATGCGGGGCCAGTACATGGAAAACAAACAACTGGAGCCGGATATCAAAGTCTACAACAGTCCTGAAAAATCACTGAAAGGCGAAGACGAACAGCTTGCAGCAGCAGTAAAGGAAATGCTGAAAGAAGCTGATGCGCAAAAGAAAAAATAATTTGACAACAACTTAACCAGTTATCAATCCTTATAATAAAAGCGGGGAAAGACGATGATTTTGTCCTTCCCCGCTTTATTATAATAACTCCAACCTTTTATTCTACGGCCCGCAAACCTTCATTAATCCTCTTCAATCTCAACAAGGCCTCAATATAGTAATAATCTGCATAGATAATAGAAGCATCTATTTCCGACTTAGCCGGCCAATGCCCGGTAGAATGTAACAAGAAAGCGACATTCGTATCCCGCGACTGATATTTATCGCTACTCAGGCTACACAACATTTTTTCTGCTGCTTCCTTGTACTTTTCCCCTTGTCCGTTTCCATAAAAGCCAGACATTTCCAGCAAAGCCGAAGCGACCACACAAGCCGCAGAAGCATCCCTAGGTGCATTCGGTATATCGGGGGCATTAAAGTCCCAGTAAGGTACATAGTCCTCTGGCAAATTCTTCAGATACACATCTACCAACTTCTCAGCAAACTCCAGGTATTTAGGATCACCGGTCTCACGGAACACCACTGTATAACCATAAATAGCCCAAGCCTGTCCACGTGCCCACATCGACTCATCTGCATATCCCTGATGCGTACATTTCTTTATACAGTTCCCTGTCAACGTATCATACACCGCCACATGATAAGAAGTATAATCTGGGCGGAACTGATTTTCCATCGTTTTGTCTGCATGCGACACTGCTACATCAAACAAACGTCGGTCTCCCCCATTGCGGGCAGCCCAGAAAAGCATCTCTAAGTTAATCATGTTGTCCATAATGGTGTTATGCCCGCCCAGCATCTCCACATTGCGAGGCCAAGACAGAATCGTGCCCACTTTCGGATTATACAAAGTAGCCAGCGAATCAGCTGTGGCAATGATTACATCCCGATAAGTCGGATTATGTGTCAGACGGTAACCGTTTCCATAACTGCAAAATACGAGAAAGCCTAAATCATGGTCATAAGCTGGTATTTCCGAAAAAAGTTTCAACGATTCTGTATACTTTTCAGCCAGCACACGAATTGTATCATTTTGTGTAGCCTCATAATCATACCACAAAACACCCGGCCAGAATCCACCTGTCCATTCTTCCTTAGCCACCTTCCGGCAATTCCAGAACTTCTCCCCAGACAAGATATTTCGAGGCTGCATACTATAATCCGCCTCCCCATTCTTTTCCAGTTCAGCCAGCGCACGATGTACTTGTACGTCACAATACGCTAAGGCTTTATCCACATCTAGCTTTTCAGCTTTCTCACTGGCACAAGAAGATAAAGCCATTATTCCTATGCCACACAATAGAGTTTTAATTTTCATATCTAAATTCTTTTATTTTTCCACATGAAACCAATCTACATCCACCCAACCACGTTCTTTCCCATGAGGTGTCACACTGAACATTCCCACCTTGGCGCCAATCCATTTTCCCTGACGAGCTTTGAACAGCGTGCCGGCCTCCGTAAATTTCTTTCCATCCAGACTGTAGCTAAAGCGACAATATGCCTCTTTGCCCACACGTACCCTTATGTAAATCTCTCTTTCGAAATTAGGGAACAAACCTGCTTCAAACTTCTTACTAGGCTCTAATACCGCTAATGTAGAAACCTGCTCCAAGTTACCCTGTTCTGCATCCTTACATATCGCCTGCTTCAGCAAGAACTTTTCTCCCTGTTTTTCCACTCCTATCCAGGAGTAATCCCAGCCCATAACGATGAGCCCCGAAAGTTGTCCGTCATCTTTTGCCGAAACCTTTAATTTTGCTGTAGCTGTAAATTCCTCTGCAGGGAATTTTTGCATCAACAGATTGGGTACTTCCCAGAAATTCTTAAAATGCGAAGAAAGTTCATGTCCATAAATACGGGCATATCCCATATTCGTCGTAAAGCCGAACACATCCTGATAATTTGCATGCCATTCCCATTGCAAACCCAGCTTACGAGTATCAAATTCATCACTCTCCACAGGCGTTTCTATCGGATACGTTTTATCGGTTTTAGGTTTACGATAGCGGCTCACAGGGTCTCCACAACCATCGCCATCCCTATCTACTCCAATTACCGGCCAGTCATTTACCCATTTCATCGGATTCAGGTGCAATACACGTCCATAAGCCCCCTTATCCTGGAAATGCAAGAACCACGATTCACCGGCCGGAGTATCTACCCATCCTCCCTGATGCGGACCGTTGATGTCCGTTTTTCCTTGTGCCATGACAATCCGGGGCTCGTACGGTCCGTATACATTTTTCGAACGCATCACCAGCTGCCATCCGGAAACGACTCCGCCTGCAGGTGCAAACAGATAATAAAAGCCATTACGCTTATAGAACTTTGCTCCTTCAACGGTATGATTTACGCCGTCATTTCCGTCAAACACCAGTACCGGGTCTGAAATGACTTTTGTACCTTCCTTATTCAACTCGCATACCGTCAGCACACTGTTGAATTTCGCCCGGCTTCCAGCCCATGCATGAGCCAGGTACACCCGTCCGTCGTCATCCCATAACGGACAGGGGTCAATCATCCCTTTTCCAGCTTTTACCAGCACCGGCTTATCCCATTCTCCATACGGATCACGAGTCTTTACCATAAAAATGCCAAAATCCGGATCACCCCAGTATATATAATACATCCCTTCATGAAAACGAATGGAAGGTGCCCATACGCCTTTTCCATGACGGGCTTCATTGTAATATTCCACCGGTTCCACCTTTTTCAAAGCATAATTCACAATTTTCCAGTTTACCAAATCCTTTGAATGAAGGATGGGCAATCCTGGTGTGCAATTAAAACTGGAGGCTGTCAAAAAATAGTCCTCTCCTACCACGCAGACATCCGGATCAGAATAATCCGCGTGAAGTACTGGATTCCGGTACATGCCATTCCCTTCATCCGATACCCAGACCTCAGAGCGATACTGAGCCATCGCAGGATGAAACATACTGCAAACCGACAGACTTAATATCAAAAACAATCCTTTCATTCTTCTTTCAATTTAAGTAACCCCCAAAACAATCTTTTACCAAAAGAAAAAATACCCAAAACTTAAAAATCCATTTATCTAAATACATTTCGTTTATAAATACGAATCAGGCTCTCATTACACCTAAAAGAAGAATCTAAAAATTACTTAAAAGGATTCTCCTCCGTATTTCTTATAAGCTTTTGCTTCTTTTTCAGTCACCGGCACCAGTCTCACGGCTGCTCCACCTCTTGGTTTTAGGGTAAACTTTATCACATCCTCAGCTCCGACCAGCACATACGAACATTTCACCTGTGTCTTTGTCTTCACTTCTTCTCCCCCATCGGTATAAATAGATGCCAAATACGTCTGATTCTTGTCCAAGAAAGAACAATCCAGCGTTTCATCAGAACCGTCATTGTTGGTCAGCATACCCACAAACCACTCTTTGCCTTTCCGGCGAGCCATGGTAATATTTTTACCCGGCATACCATCCAGCACGTGCGACTCATCAAATACGGTCTGCAGATTTTCAAACCATTCTATCTCCGGCTCCCCGTTATAGAATTGAGGACGGTCATACCAGAAAATCGTCATCAATGGACTATAAAATACCAATGAAGCCGCCAGCTGATGTGCATGCGTATTCTTCAAGCGCTTGTCATAATAACAGATAGTGTAATCTGCGGCTCCGTTAATCATACGCGTAAACGGAAGAATGGTACTGTGTGTAGCATCCGGAAACTCTTCATTCCCCAAGATACCCTCCTGTGTCAGCAAGTTCGGATAAGTACGGCTGAATCCCGACGGACGGAACTCATCATGAATGTTCATCATCAGGTTATTCTCTGCAGCCAGACGCACCATGTCGTGCAACCAGGTAGCCCAGCGGTGACTTGCATACTGCACAAATCCTGATTTCACTCCCACAATGCCCCATTTACGCAACAGCGGGAACAATTCGCGCATCTGCTTCTGCAAAGCATGCTGGTTGACATACAACCAGATACCTACACCTTTCTTCTTTCCATACGCTACTACTTTCGGCATGTCCAGTTTTGACACCACCTTCGTGGCATCCCCATCATGTGAAGTACAGGGCATATACCACTGCCAGTCAAAAAGCATGTACGGGATACGGTGTTCCGCACAGAAATCAATGGTCTTCAAAGCCTGGTCTGTTGTAAGCGATGTTTCGCGCATGATTTTTCCCGGCTTAATCCAGTTAGTATTCTTAATCTCACAGGGAGGATTCAAATTTTCGATAATATAATTGTGTTCCAGCAATTCTCCCGGCTTGTCAGCTGCCATGATGACCTTCCACGGCGTTGCATAATAAGTAACAATATCTACCGGACTGTACATGACAGAAGTCAATGTATGCTGTTTTTCAGCAGAAGACTGAAACTTAGTCAGACACCAGTCGTCCACATCCGCATCGGTCAATGCTGCCCAAACTCCATTAGGCAATTCCAGCGTCAAGGCACGTTCCACCGGCTTCTTCAGCGCATTCACATCCAGGTATTCAAAATGCGCCTGTGCCCATTGTTCGGCCCAAGCCTTAGTTCCTTCCGGAAAAGTATACTCCGTCAAATCCCCTACTACCTTATGAAATATAGCTTTCGGATGTTCTGGGAAATAATAACGAAAAGCCACCCCTTCATCATAGGCTCGCACTTCCACGTTCAAACGGTAATTAGAGCCGTCCTTTTTCGACAAATATAGTGTGCCCCATTTGTAGTTATCACGCACCGAGCTACGTTCCCCATAAAGCGGTGTCCAAGTAGCATCATGGCTGCCGCAAGCCACTGAATCCACTTCTAGATTGTCCATCCAGCATGCCGGCTGAGGCAATTTACGCATCCCCAAAGCCATTTCCCAGACACGATTGTCCAGTTGCAATCCGGCCTGCGATTCCTTCACTACCTGTTTCCCGTTGTAATTTACCTCATAGCAAAGTACATTGGCTCCGGAAGCCGATTTTTTCTCATAAAATTTTACCTTATGTGTACCTTCCGGAGAAGACAAATTCAATTCTATCGGTTCTGCCGCACACATTGCAGCTCCAAGAACCCATAATCCTAACGTCAAAGACAAGTTCTTCATATTCCTGTTTATTGTTTTTTATAGAAATACGAATAACTTGTCCCGACTACTCAATCAAAATGTAATTTTCTTTGATTTTTATTTTACTTGAAACTCAAACGTATTAAAGGAATGAGCCTGCAAAGTCGCATTCAGCCATTTTTCTCCCAACTTCACCGTTAGTTGCTGCGGACTATCCTGGAAGTTTCCAGCCACCACCACGGTTTTTCCTTCTGGAGTCTGTACTACCAGCACGGGCTTCTTGTCCTCACCCGTCGGCTTAAACGCCATCACCTTCGTACCCGGCATCAGGAAACGGGTGTAATGCTTCACGGCATAATATTCCGGCGTAAAGATAGCCTTAGCCTGTTTGGAATCCACCCGTATCAAGGCATTCTGCTTCCATCCCCACGGACTTACTCCCTCATCCGCCAGAATCGGATTCCAGAAAGTATACTCCTCACAGCCATTTCCCAAATAATGATTCATCAGATGAAATGTATGCTCTGCCGCTTTCCAGTCGAAAGACCCCCATCCGCATTCACTTTCGGTCTGCACATAGTTATAATTCGGATATTTCGCACGCAGGCGGGTCAGCAACTGTCCTCCTTCCCACTGTAGTCCTATTCCTTGAATCGTTTCAGGCATACGCGGATCATCCAGCACCTTTTCTATCACCTCGTAACGGTTCGTATTGATTGTTCCGAAATACAATTTCACGTCCGGATGCACTTTCTTCAGTGCCGGAGCCAGATACTCTACGTTGAAACGGATAATCCCCTCCGGTGTCCATGCACATCCCGGATAAGGCGTATAGCTCCATGATTCATTTTGAAACATCACCATCTTTATGGGAATATTCAACTCCTTGTATGCGGAAACAAACTTGCAAAAGAAATTCGCGTATGCCGACAGGTAACGAGGATCTTGAATAAAGAAATCCGTTTCAGCCAGTTCAGCCGGGAATACCCCGTCTGTCTTAGGTCCTTTATTTCCTTGCAAATAATAATCCTTCGCCGGGTGCATCGTATTATATTTATCACTGCGCACCGGATAATCCTGATTGATTTTCATCCAGCTGGGCGGACTCCATGGAGAAATCCAGAAAGTCATGTTCGGATTATAACGCTGGGCCGACTTGATATACGGCACAAGCGAAGTTTTATCGCGGTCTATATTAAAATGCTTCAATTCAAAATCTCCCGGTACCTCGTCACAGCTGTACCAGTTGCGTGAGAAATCGTTTGCATTCATCGGAAAACGCCCCAACGTAAAGCGCAAATCACCTTCCGGAGCAAACAGTTTTCTCAGAATATCTTCCTTCTCATTACTGGGCAGCACATTCAACGCATCCCATCCCAATTCATTGAAACAAGTACCCCAAGCCTTGAAAACAACGACAGAATCTCCCTTATCTACCGATAAATCAGCAGCTGTTCCTCCTGCCTTCGTTTGTAATTTCACATTGTTCCGGGTCCAGGTCTTTCCTTCACAACTACTAACCCAATCACATGTCTGTGCCTGCACGGATATCTCAAATAGTGCAAGCCCCATACAACCTAACCAAATTTTTCTCCATTGCATTTTCATAGCATCATGTCTTTTTTATTTCTCAAAAGTATTCAAAAATGAAATATTTTCCACATGTGGACCAACATAAATTCGTGCCATATCTCCCGTATGATACCATTTCGGCTTTCCCGGCATATCATCAGAGATAATCTGACCATTTATGCGAAGGTTCTCAAAACGGATATTTCGTATCTTCCGTTGCTCATCATACCCTTCAATTATGGAAATTTCAGCCCGATTACCAGTATACGACACATTCTTGAACACCACATTTTCAATCCCTCTTCCCGGTGCCTTGCAATATTTCTCATTAAAGAAAATACGAAGATTCACCAACTGCCCTTGCCGGAAGTTTTCAATACGTATATTTTCAAAGCGTACATTCCGTATCAGATTCTCATCACCCGCATTAATTGCCAGACAACCTTGATAGTTCAATTGTTTCTCCTTATGATCCAAAATATCAATGTTCACATAGTTCAGATTCTCCAAAATCTCCGGTTTGTCCACATTTCCATGAATTCCGATAAAAATAGGATGCGCCACATCAGCCCATAACGTAGAATTCTGCATGGTAATGTTCGAGCTCGGTCCTTCAAATCCCAATCGTGTGCCATACACCGTAGTACAATCATCCGATGTCCGACAAAATACCCTGTCAAACAATACGTTCCGGCTGGAAAACACATTCATTCCGTCTCCCCAGCCAAAATAACTGATAACCTTTACATTCCGAATAGTAACACTATCCGAGCCCCCCGTAGCACATTGGGTCGCTACCAATCCTTCCACGTACACATTACGAGAATTAGCAATACGAATCCCCATCTTCACGCTTGGATCAATGATGCCCCTTCCCAACAATTTCACATCATGCCCATTTTCAATCAGCATCCGGCCCATCATTACAGCCCCACCAGCTACGTAAACCGTCTTACCGGAAGGAATACGAAATTCTCCTCCTTCAAAACGATGAATTCCGGGTCCAAAATAAATCAGGTCCGGATTCTTTTTGTCCACCTTAAATGTATCCAAGGGGTTAGCAAACAAATGCAGGTTATGAAAAATATCTCCGTTCACTTCCACCGAAAGATTGGCCGGTTTCTCTAATGAGAACTGAAGTGTATTCCCTTCTATCGTAAAAGGAATATCGTATGACAACGGACGTACACGAGCCGAATCGATCTTTCCTTTATTATAGGTTACTTCTATATCGACCTTCCCTGAAAAATCAAAAGTGACCATAGAAGCATGTTCTACATGGTGTTTCGTTCCACGTACTTCGTCCACATTCACCCAATAAGCAGGTACAGACACCCACTTATTTTTTTCTGCTGGACGGATTCTTACCGTAAAGTCATCGTTCAGTTTAACACCTTTTGGAGCTTGCCACGCCACTACCGTTCCTGCAGCAAAGATTTCTCCAAAACCACAACACAGACAACACAAAAATAAATATCTAAACAATAAATAGTTCATTTCCCTCCCCAATAAGATAATTTTTTCTATGTACAAAAGTACGCCCCAAACGATTATATGGATACAATCCATGTAACAAGAGTTAGAAATATTGTAACACAACATTCCTTTATATAAACAAAGCTGCAAAAACGCTCAACAAAGGCATTTCTGCAGCTTTCCGTCACATTTATTTCTCTACAAGCATCTTCATTTTCCAACAATTTTCGTTTGCTGGCGAAGGAATGTCTCACGATCATACTTCCGCTGATGCGTTTTCCAGTATTCCTCCAGATTATCTGCTTCCTCTTTTGTCAGATGAATCACTGCTCCGTGCTTGGGCGAAGTGTAATTGGTAGTTTTCATGACACCCTCATTGAAATGGCCCAGATTCTTGAAATGCACAAAATCGAAAGTTTCTGCAAAACCGAAATTATGGGGATGAATGCTGAAAATGTCATACATCAATACCCACTTGTCCTCTCCAATCCTTTTCCATACATTGGGGGCTTCGCATGCCTTGGGTTCAAAGTCATACCAACGGGCATCATATACATAACCACCGTTCATCCGGTCAGATACCGCCTGCTTGATGCCACCGATACCATCATGTGCTACATAAAACAAATGATATTTATCTCCTATCTTGGTTATGTCTCCATCAATAGCAGACACCCCGTCCATCGGATACTCAAACAAAATCTGAGGCATGCTTTCTATCTTATTGAAATCATCGTTTACATACACATAGTACAATTTGTTGGCCTCGCTCTTGAAACGCATAGTGTAATAAATCATCAGTTTGCCTTTCTTGTCATCATAAGCCACTTCGGGCGCCCATACACAACCAACTTCACTCAATCCGGCAGAAAGTTTGTCAAAACGGATATTTGCCCGGTTCCAGTGAATCAAATCCCAGGATTTCATCAATACGAGTCCCCGGTTATTTCCCCAACCGTATTCCGGTCCGCGTTCCCACTCTGTCTTGCGATAGCCGTCGCGCAAACCAAACACATGCAAGTCGGTCATGGCCAGGTAAAAGGCTCCATCCGGTCCACGGAAAATATGAGGGTCACGGATACCTCGCTGATAGGCTATCGTATCACCTGCCAGCACAGGCTCTCCTTCATTCACCGCTGTAAAAGTATAACCGTCACGACTCACGGCCATATACAAACCGTGTGTCTCATCCCGATGGAAAACCATCAAATAGGCTCCCATATCTTTCTCTTCCGGAATGGCATTGCGGTAACGGAAATTGCGGAAACCTGTTTTCCCTTTTCCGGCAGCCAATAAAGCCGGACGAAGAGCGTAAAATCCTTTATACACATTGTGATTCAGACGAGCGACATCCACATTTTGGGCAAGCACTTCCCAAGACTTCCCATCTGCACTGACCGACATTTTCAGGCGGTTTCCCTGATTCAGCAGTTTCACCCGGAAGTTTTTACCGACCAGATTGACTACTTTCAGAGGCTTTTTCTCTCCTCGGTACACCATGAAATTCTTTCCATCGGATACCACTCCTGCATAGGCTTCTTCATTGTAGTACAACAACAGACCTCCGATGTTCCCATTTCCCAATCTCACTTCAACTTCCGTTTCATAACATTTGTCCATGGCTGTTACCAACAGCAAGCGACCATCTGCCGGAGTGCGCCCCTTGGCCTTCACCAGCATCTCTCCCTCCGTAAATGTCAAAGCTTGGGGCGCATATTCCTTCCAGAACGTCCACTGAAGGCCCAATTCCGGTTTACTGAAATCATCCGATAACTCCATCTTCCATTCCGGTTGTCTGTTTTCGCTTAACCAGACGGTTTCCTGCTTGGTACGGCACCATCCGTCGCTGGTCCATTCTATCGGTTCAATTAAGGTAGAGCGTCCCAACGTATGGTATCCGTTGGCATAAGCATGATACACTACCCACCAGTTACCGTTCACGTCATCTATCAGGGTGCCATGACCTTTTGACCACCAGTTTTCACTGGCACTGTAAGTATGCACAATGGGATTATAAGGTGAGTTCTCCCACGGACCGAACACCGATTTGGAGCGTGCCACCACACACATGTGGCTGGTAGCCGGACCGGCAGTTCCTCCTTCGGCCGACATCATGTAATAATATCCGTCTTTATAAAGTAGTTTGGGAGATTCCAAGTACATGTCCTTCCCCTCTGTCACCCAGTTGCCCGGATATTCCCATCCATCGTACACCTTCCTGCTTTTTCCGGTAACTTTCAATCCGTCATCACTCAAAGGAGTAATCCAACCGTTGTTGGTAAACAGGTAACGCTTTCCATCTTCACCTACCACATGACCGGGGTCAATGCCTTTTACATCCAGTTTTACCGGCTTACTCCACGGACCTCGAATATTGTCGGCATAAATCACGTAATTTTCACCCGTCGATGTGGGATAGTAAATATAATAACGACCTTGATACTTCAGCAAGTCGGGTGCCATAGCTGATCCTTCATACTCAGGTAGGGCTCTGCAAACCGGCTCCCAATGCATCAAATCAGTGGAATGCCAAATGAGGAATCCTGGTGCATAATAAAAAGGAGAATGCGTCATGTAATAATCCTTCCCATCACGCAGAATGGAAGGGTCCGGATAATCACCGGGGAAGATAGCTTTAGGAAACTGTGCCCAAACTTGTACTCCAAGGCAAAAAAACAAAATCAACAGTAATGTTTTTCTCATGGTATTCTTTATTTTATCTTAGATTAAAAACAAAAATAACTAAAAAAACAGTCATTTTCAATAGATATATGTGGCAGATTATAATATTTATATAACAATATTATCCAAAACTTATTACACTCATCTCGTTCTCTCCTCCTTCATTAGTTTCCCATTCATCCATTCCTGCATTCTCACAGATAATTTATCATTCTCTGCATCCATCCCAGAAATAAAGAATCTGTGTTCCCTCCCATCTTTTAAACGGACTATCAAAGAATCTTCAGAAAAAGCCTTTACTGATTCTATTTTACCATTTGACTCATAAGGTTCCACCACAGTTAAAAAACGAGCAGAAGAACCATTAGCTGTTATACCCAATGTCTTTCTCCTTTCCGTTTCATCGCCTAACGGATAGTCTCCACCAACTACAGTTCGCAAACGAACAGCATTCAAGTTAGTAAGGTCAAATGTATAAACTGCTTCATCATCTAACTCCTGAGGTTCTGCCGGTAACCCCCACGCATAATTTTCTCCATTCATATTTATACGTCCACCCATATAATCCTTATCATAACCAAAAGAATTTTCTAACACATTATTCTTCTGACATGGGAGTTTAGATAGTGGAATTTCTCTCCCATCTGCCAAAATCAGTAGAGCTTCTCCCCAAAACAATGTATAAATATTTTTTACCCGATTCTCAATAGCAGTTGATAAAGTCAAATTCTTAATGCCAGTAATGTCAATGTCAATCTTCCCATCTCCTAAAATCCAGGATCCGAATTTTCCTTCGGCTAACTTTCTACCATCTCCCTTAACACTATAAGTAAGCATACGCTGAGTGCCATGTTCTTCTGGAGCACGGCCTACAAATACAGAACGCTGGGTGTTTGGAAATGCATTATATACATCTAAATATAAATTACCTGGCTCACCAAATATTCGTGTTCCACGATTATCCGCATCTTCTCCAAAACGAGTCAAAAAAGAAGCTTTCATCGTACCCTCTACCTGATAACAGTTTACATCTGTAACTAAAGGAGCTGCACTCAACGAGTCTGTACTTAACCAAGGAATATGTCCTTTCTTTTTTATATTTTTAGCATTAATTCCTCGTAACCCTTTTATTTGGAAAAGTAAATCAAATCGATGAGAAATATTTTCTATACTTTTATCATAATCCGCCAATACCACATAATCATCCGTAACCAACATCAAACGACGTTGAAAAATAGGCTCCGTAAATCCACTTAAAACACCAAAGGCCGGAGGATTCTTTGCTTCAGGAAAATAACGAGCTTCGCGTTCCGTTTTTTCTTTAAATGACCGAGGCCCTTTCATACTGCTACGCAATCCCCCATAAGCCGGATAACTCCAAGCCGCTTCAGTTTCAACTCCACCAGCTTGAAACATTTTACCTGTATAAAAAAAACAACGGCGGCTATCTTCCGCTTCCTGCTGTTTCAAGTCTACTGTTACCATATTCTTTGAAAGACTCGTCTGCACATAAAAATTATACATATAAGGCGCATAGCTATACCACACCATTTCCGGATTATAAAAACTTCGACCATATCTCATCAATGAAAGTAAACCTGTATGATCAAAATGCCCATGATAACCACCATGTGTTCCATATTTCAATACAGCTTGAATCCGTTCACGAGGTTCTTTCTGACCCGACCGTAACATCAGTACCCCTGCATTATCAGCATAAGCACCTTTTATGGTTTCTAAAGGTTCCTCTGGCAAATCTGGAACTCCATAAATTAAATCATTCCTCTGAGGAGTACAACGAATAAACGCTGCATAACGAGGATCTCTGAATGCATAATAAGCTAATTCAAAACTTCCACCTCCAACTTCGCGTTCTGTGGCATCATTTATACCAAACATCCATCCGCGATAGTCCAAAAACGGAAGCAATGCATCTACCATCATTTTAATCGTTACATAAGGCTGATGAATACTGCCTTGAATACGAAAACTATGTCCATGATGAATCATTCGTCGTTCTTCCCGCTCATTTTTCCCGGTTTTATCATATTCCGGCGTCAGATTATAATCCACCGGAAACTTTTCTGTCAACAAAGAATAGCCAAATGATTCAAGTGCCAAAGCTATCTGAATATACTCACTAGCTACCCAAAGATTATAACTTACAGTACATTCATACCACCAGCCGTCAGGCATTGTATAAGTCCGAAATTTATCTATTAATCCCGATGGAGCGTATAAAGCCTCATCCACTAAAGAAAAATCTTGAATCACCAAAGCGCAGAAAAATGCTCCAGTCAACTGAGAGACAGCCCAATTCGCTCCTCCTGGTAATTTATAATGAAGTTCTTGTTCAATATACAAACGAAAAGTATACTCTATCTGTTTCCGGTCCTCTTCTGTCAACACACCAGAATCCCCAATTAAATCGTATGCCTGAGCTAAATGTTGAAAGACATGACCTTCCTGCACGGATGACTGATGACATACCTTCCGAGTAACAGGAAATCCTTTCTCATAATCCGAGACCTTTAATAAAAAATTTTTTACCTTCTGCGCATATCTTTTTTCACGTGAAAGCTGCCATGCGATTGCACTATTCATAAGTACATTCTCTGTTTCCGTACGAAAAAGAAAGCGCTCCCCATCTCCATTCACAGCACTGTCCGGCAATTCCGGCACGATCCAACGTTCCGCCTCTACCAAATAACGTTCCTTGCATACTGTAGCCCACTCATAATGTTTGGTTTTTTCTCGAACATCCTCCCAACCTTTGGCTGTATGAATTGAAAAAGGATAAGGCATTCTACGAAGAGTAATAAAAGAAAGAGTCTGAGCTGCAGAGGGATTTGCAGAGGGAAGAATATATAAAAGCTGTGTTTCTCTTCCTCCCACAGGTACTCCATCAGGTACCGTTACTTTCAACTTTAACGTATGTTTTTCACCAGGTAAAAGATAAACTTTTGCTTCAGAAAGTTCAGTTTTAAAAGCCTCCCATCCATAGCGTTTTACTGAAAAGTGAAGAACTTGTGGAATTGTTTCTACATTCTTTACATCAACTGAATATACTACTGTTTCTTCTATTTCTGCAGCCTTTGAAGTAACTTCTGTATGAGTATAAATACTGTTGCCCTCCAACCTACGTGCTGAAATCAGATTAGCTTCTTCTCCTTGTTTACTTTTTACATTCAACGCTATAGAACAAATCTGCCGAAGTACTCCCTGAGAAGCTTGAGGAGTATCAAATGCCTCCACTGGTACTGTCAATAATTGCTTGTCATCTCCTACTTTACGAGCAGTCAAGCAGACTTTGCGCACATGGGAAGGATCTTCTTTCTTCAGGTCACATAAATCCCGGCTTCTTATATCCGATAAATAAAGTTCGATTACCAATCCCTCTTTTGCTTGCGTCTTCAGCAAAAATTCAATTGCATAACAGTCTCTTAAATCTACCTTAGCATGACTTAAACAAATACTATCCAATGAAGAAACCCATAAGACCTGCGAAAAAAGAAATATAGGGAAACATATCCCTAAAACACTAAGCCACATTCTTTTTTTCCACTCTTCCATATACTCATCTTTTTCTGCTTGAAAAACAACATATTTCAACAATGTGCTTTTCCTTTGTTAAATTATAATATTACTAATATACAAAATTAACTCCAATTGTCAGATTTCAATATAAAAAAGGTAACAAGTCCTGTAATACTAGTCACATTATTTTTTACATTACAAACACTTGTAAAAAAATGGCTGCCTTCACTACACCAGGAAGGCAGCCACTGATAGATTCGTAAAAAACATTAGTTAGCTTGGCTTAGACTTGTTATTTTAAGCATGTAATAAGCATCACCATTTTCACCATTAGCCGGTCGATAATCTGTTCTCTGTCCTACTCCTCCTACAAGTACGTATTCTGCATTCAAGGCTGCAACTTTAGCTGCATCTTCTTCCAAATCCACAATAAACACATTTCTCACCTGAGAAACCTCAGCAGTCTCATCTATACATTCTGTTAGAATATAATATTTTCCGTCATTTGAAACTTTTACCTTCCGGTTAGTTATTTGAAGAAACATATCTGAAGTCACCGACATCTGCCCAGGTTCTTCATTATCACATGCCACTTGTATAAATGACATCATGCATATCATTAAAATAAATCCTATATTTTTCATATTCTCACGTTCATTAATAGTATCACAATTAATTACCAACCAGGGTTCTGCTTCAAATTAGGATTCAAACGAATTTGTTGTAAAGGAATAGGCTCTAAATAATCCCTCTGAATAAAATGCAAATTACCTGCTAGTGTAGCTATAGAACGCCCGTAATCAGGATCAGTCTTACCTGTACCCTCATATACACCATACAATAACGGATATTTTTCAGGATAATAACAAGGCTCACCAAAATAAGTAGCATCATTTGCCTTTTCTGTCTCATATGCAGTTCCCAATACATGACGGCCAAGTTTCTGTCCTGTCAGATTAATATGGGCAATTCCCCAACGTTTCAAATCATCCATACGGAAACCTTCACCAAAAAGTTCACAAGCACGTTCACGACGGATTTCATCCAGCATATTCATCTTCTTACAAACAGTCTTTCCTTGTGCATGATCCCAATAGCCTGCATCCCACACATTAGCTATCAAAGCATTAGTCAACGGAGCTATACCAGCACGCGCACGTGTATGATTTATAGAAAAATTCAAATCCTCATCCGAAATTTCCCCATTATTCAATTCACAAGTTGCTTCTGCATAAATCAAATAGACTTCAGCCAAACGAATTAATGGATAATCAGCTGACTCAGTATTTTGTGGACGATTAGCACCCTCTATTAAAAACTTACGGCTACCATATCCCGCATGTGTGGAATTATTTCTTAATGTGGGTTTAAATACTGCACATTTACTACTGTAAGCAGGATCCTGCGGATTGTAAACGTCATTATTAGCTGGAAATACCGCTTCAGGATAGGGGTTCCCTGTTTCAGTCAACTGACGTCCATCTTCACTACGACTACTATACGTTACACGATCTGGCATAAAAGTACATCCAATAAACCGATAATCACGATTACGAAATTCAGAAGCAAAACTACTATATCCCAAAAATTCAGGGTTATTTTCTGCATCTGCCATATTTCCCGTATGACTTATTCGGATAGGTAAACCGTTACGACATAAAAAAGATTCACCGAAACTAGCACTTATATTAGATGCCCCCCATGTCATTACAGTATGCGAAAGATTTATGCCACCACGTGATAAGTCATAATCATATTTTTTAGCGAATATAAATTCCTTATTCGTACTTTTTCCAGCACCTCTAAAATTAGGAACATTTCCTCCTTTATCATCGATATTAAATAAATAGTAATAGCTTAACGAATCACATTCATTCCATAACTCAAAGGTCCCGGTATTCGCTTCTTCAATAACTTCTTTTGACATTTGCTTAGCTTCAGCAAGCATATCAGTTATCGAAGGATATCCTTCAGGTTTTACAGTACCTGCACCGCTACCTTTTCCATCTCCATCCAAATCATAATTTATAGAGGGTACATATTTTTCCCAAGTTCCTTCAAAAAGCAACACACGGGCCAAGAATGATTTGGCTGCTTCTTTACTAACTTTACCTTTATCACTTTCCGGAATATCCTTTTCCTTCGGAAGCAAAGGAATAGCTAAACGTAAATCTGATAAGATTAAATTCACTACTTCATAACGACTATTACGAGTTCCATATAAAACTGGATCATTTACATCGAGCACATGATCTACAATAGGAACTCCACCAAATGTTCTCAACAAATAGAAATACTGCCATGCCCGGAAAAAGTATGCAGTTCCTATCGACTGAGCGATTTCTTCCTTATTCCCTGTATATTCTTCAGCCTTTTCCAATAATTGATTAGATGTACGAATATAACTATAAGGTTTATCCCATTTATAGTTTCCTTCCGGAGTACTACCTCCTCCATTACTACCTAACCCACTTATATCCGTATTTTGGTCCATACTTCCATAATTGGCCTTTCCATCATAATTTTTCCAGCCTTCTGTATTATACAATGCATTAGCCGCTTGTTCAAAATGTTCCGGAGTTTTAAACACAATAGCCTCTGTTCCTTGTGAAAGCGGTTCTTTCTCTAAAAAATCACTGCATGAGCATAACGGAAAGACTAATGCAGAAGCAATCAGAGATATTCTAAATATTGTTTTCATATCGATATTCTTATTTTATAATTAAAAAGTCACATCAACACCAAAAGTCAGCAAACGACTAAAAGGGAACGTATTATTAGAGTTTTCTCCATATTCTGGGTCATATCCATCTTTTACTTTTGTCCACTCCCATAAATCATCTCCTGAAAAATAGACACGAAGGTTACTAATTCCAGCTTTAGCTGTCCATTTTTTAGGTATGGTATAACCTATCACCAAAGACTTCAAACGAATGTAGCGGTTATTCTGAACCTGCACATCTTTTTCATTATAGTTCCATTTATTAAAATTCTGATCACGTGAAGCAATAGTATATTCAGCATCCGGATTCTCTGGTGTCCACATTTTACCCATGAAGGTCCGATTCTGCAATACATAATTCGTAGTCCATGGTGCTGCCAGATAACCACTTCTTAAAATTGTCTGTTTACCTACTCCTTGGAAGAAAGCAGCTACATCAATACCTTTCCATTCCAGACCTGCCTTAATACCAAAAGTCAAACGAGGAGCCATATCACCTGCATAATAAAGGTCTGCAGTAGTAATTGCACCATCTCCGTTCAAATCGACAACTTTTCTTGCTCCTGGTCTTAAAGAACTTGTTGAAGCCTCTTGAGGAGCTGGAATTATATTATTAGGTTTCGGCCCCGTATGAGATGCATTCCAATAATACATTTCATAATAAGCATCTACTTCCTCTTGAGTTTGGAAAATTCCATCAGTTTGATATACATACAGCGCATCTCTTGGTTTTCCAATCAAACGGTTAGAGTTTTTACCTGGATTAGGCACATTTTCATTATTTTCCAGTTCTAGCACTTTAGACCATGCATCGGAAAGTGAAGCTCCTAGATTATAAGTAACCTGACCTATCTTATCATTCCAGTTTAAAGCTATTTCCCAACCTTTAGCCTCAAATTTACCATTATTTGTTTTAGGTGCACCAGCCCCCAGAATAGAAGGATATTCCACGTTGATAAACATGCCATTATTTCTTTTGATAAAATAATCAAATGAACCACGCAAACGATTATTCAAGAAAGCGAAATCTACTCCCACATCATGACTATTAATCGTTTCCCAAGTACGTTGATCTGAACGAATACCATCTATCCACAAAGAAGTATGCGACGTGGGATTTGTACCAAATATAGTTCCCCCTGTTTTAATCAAAGCATAGCGTTCATAATTATCAATACCTTCTACACTACCTGTTTTACCATAGTTATAACGAATTTTCAAATCGCTTAACCAAGTAAAATCTTTCATAAACTCCTCTGAAGAGATTCTCCAGAATCCTGACACTGAATAAAAGTTCTTCCAGCGCTGCTCTTTCGACAGTTTCGAAGATCCGTCACGACGCCCCAGCAATTCAATAGAATATCTATTATCATAAATATAGTTAACCCGTCCTAAGTAAGAAACAAATCCCCAAGAACTCTGTCCTCCATACGCATCGTTATTATCTCCGCTAATCCATACATCCAAATCGGTCAAATCTGAACCAGGATACATTGGGCCTTGATTACGCTTTGCTCCTACTTTCTTTGAGGTTTCTTGCTCTGCAGTCATACCTAACATGGCAGAAACACTATGTTTTTCCTTAAAGATTCTGTCGTAATTCACAAAAGCACCCAATGTAATATTTTCCCATTTTTCCACAATTTCTTCCAATGAACCAGGACCTTGTTTATTACCTGTTTCCGTACCAACCCAATCGTAATACTGTACTTTGTTATAAACCTTTTGTGTATTACGCTGTGCCAACTTGTAATTTCCAGTTCCTGACAAAGAAAGTCCTTCTAATCCCCATTTGGAAAAATCAATAGTAGCCTTCAGTCCTCCACGGAAAGTTGAAAAAGAATTTTTATTTTGGCCACCTTGAATCAAACCACCTAAAGGATTTCGGTTTCCACTAAAAGTATCATATGCATCTCCGTTTTCATTAAAGACAGCCCAAAGCCAAGGATCCATATAACCCGTTCCAACATCGGTTGAAGGATTGACGATATCTCTTTTTTCATATGCCATATTGGTTTCCAACTTCAAGAAATCCAATGCTTGATAGTCTGCATTCAAACGAGCACTATATTTTTTCTCACCATCTTCAGCAACTTTTAACTGAGAGTTATTATTAGCATATCCCAACGAAGCACGATAGCTAAACTTATCATCTGCTCCCGAAATACTAACTGAATGTTTTTGAGAAGTGGCCTGTCCATATAAATAATCTTGCAAATAGACATTAGGATCCCAGCGTTCCACCTTATCCCCATTACGTAAGGTCAGCACCTGTCCTGAACGAAGTGCATTAAATAATTTATGCCCTTTATATACAGTAGGAGCTCCTGTCTCAGGATCGATATCTGACTCATTCAATGTAGGACCTCCAAATGAATTAAACACCCACCAGTTTATATTTTGGTAAATATCTCTTGGGTCTGTTAAATCAGGATGAGTAGCACGTGCATCATTATATTGCGCCTCAAAAAACATATCCAGCCATTCTGCATTTGAAGTAATAGGCGGTTGAATACCATCAATTGTGCGACTAATAGAACCATTATAAGTAATCTGTGCTTTCCCTTTCTTTCCTCGTTTAGTAGTAACCAATACTACACCAGAAGCAGAACGGGCTCCATAAATAGCTGCAGAAGCATCTTTCAAGACAGAAATATTCTCAATATCACTGGCATCCATAGCATTCAGTTCATCCAATGAACCAGACATTCCATCAATAATTATCAATGGAGAAGAGTTTCCATTTACAGAAATATCTCCACGTATTTTCATAGCTGCTCCTTCACTTCCTGGACGAGTAGAAGTACGCGTAATAGTCAAACCTGGTATCTCACCCTGCAAGGCCACAGTAGCATTGGCTATACCTTTATTTTTAAAAGCCTCTTCTCCCTTAATTTGAGAAATAGCACTTGTAAGAGAAGCCTTTTTTTGTACTCCATATCCTGTTACCACGACTTCATCCAATACTTCAGAGTCCTCAGACAACCGTATTAACAAATTACTTTTCCCTGAAATGGAAACTTCCTGAGTTTGGTAACCAATATAAGAAACGACCAATTTTCCTGAGGCATTTCGCAATTCAAAATTACCATCTACATCAGTGATTACTCCATTTGAAGTCCCTTTTACAACAACGTTTGCCCCAATAATAGGTTCTCCATTCTGGTCAGTCACCTTTCCACTAATTGTTCTGCCTTGCTGTAACACGGTCTGTACACTTTCTACAGCTAACATCGTTTCTGGAACAGAGACCAATAACGATAAACAGAATGCTGTGACAAATATATTTTCTTTTCTCATAATGTAACACTTAACTTTATATTATTCTGCACCATATACATTAAATTCAGAAACCATAGCTTGATCTCCTGCCCCTTTATGTTCTTCTCCAAAATAAACTTTAATATATCGGCATACAGGGTTCTGTGACAAACGGAAAGTCTGAGGAGCATCCGAATTAATATCGAATGAATAACTTCCCTGATCAGTCCAATTCCAATTATCTGGATTTGAAGGATCTGTAGCATCAGCCGAAGCACAAGTATAAAAATGCTGTCCTATCTGTCCTTTGTTATTACCCTGTCTTCTAGTAATTTCTACACTACTTACCGTAATATCTTTCCCCATATCTACAATAAACCAATGTGGATATTTATAAGTAGTTTTCCATGAGGCATGCCAGAAAGTTGATAAATCACCATCTAACATTGCAATAACACGTCCATGAGGTGATACACCTCCTCCTTCACCAATTGTCTCCTGAGAACTATATCCGATGGTAGGATCATTTGAATTATCTACATATCCAGGGAAAGTCCATTCGCTGCGATCCAATTTAACCACAGCCTTTGGTGTTATATTGAACTCTACAGGTTCAGAACTGTTCTCAGCTTCATCCTGCCCAATTACATTCACCACACATTCTTCTCCTGACAGCACCATATTATTACCATAGGACAGAGCTACAAACTGACTCCCCTCTCCCTTTCCTTTCACATTTACAATAGTCTTTCCTGATTTACTATTATCTGCCACAGCATAATAATCAAGTACAATATTTACAGGCACATTGTATGCATTATTCCAACTAACCACAATACCGCCTAAATCAGGAGTCAATCGAACAGTCTGCACAAGTTCCTGGAAAGCCGGAGCATTAGGTGAAACAGAAACTTCTACAGCTTCTCCATGATAACCTCTTACCGTACAAGTATACAATGAAAATGTTTTTGCATCCATTGTAGCAAATCCCCGAATTGTATCTTCTACGACGTTATCGACAGCTCTGTCCTTAGAAATCAAATGGTACTGCATAACCCCTTTTTCATCCAGATATTCAACCTTTGTGTACATAAAACTAGGATTACTCAGCGTGTCCGGATTTACCCACGATAAATAAACTTCCCCCGGACCTGAAGAATATTTCACATTCGTCACTTGCTGGGGAGGTGTATCATCTATTGTAATACGTCCTTCCGCTTCATCCTTGCATGATGCAAGCACACAAGACAAACAAACCATAGCAATCGGTAATGCATGCAGTTTGTTTACACTAAAAAACTCATTCTTCATACAATTAAATTTAAATTAACCTAAATGCATTGTTTAATATATTCTCGTACAACTTTACGTCCTTTTAATAAATACCCTTCAACAGTACGCTTAGGGATATCCAAATCAATCGCTATTTCCAATGCAGACTTTTCATCAAAGCGCGATTTATAATAAACGGCTCGAGTTTTAAAAGGTAGCTGTTGAAGCACAAATAACTCTTGACGGCAAATATCCTTTACTATTATCTGGCTTTCCGTATCTACAACTGAAACAGAAAGTCTCTCCTGCATACAAGCCATTACCTCCTGTTTCTTATAATGCCGGCGAAGATAATCCGTTACCAGATTGCGGACTATAGTATATAAAAAAGAACGAACAGTTTCAGGTCTAAGCATAGAACGGTATTCCAATAAACGTAAAAAGGCATCTTGAACCAAATCTTCTGCTTCCGGGCAACCGTTCAATTTACCAGTAATATAACGGAGAACTAATGGTCGATAAGTTACATAAACTTCAGTCAGAAACTGAACCGTAATATGTGTTGAAGTGTCTTTCATTTTTATAGTTTGTTTTTCTGTATACAAAAGTATACTCCTATATTCAAAGCGAATAAAAAAGAGGTAACAAGAATTAAAAATCCTGTAACAATCATCTATTTAAAATAAAAAAAAGCCGCAGGAATACCTTCTACAAGCATTTCTATAGTTTTTTCATAAAATCACTACCCTATTTTATGGTTACATTTTCAACAAACTCATTTATCAGAAAATCTTGGGTGTTTTCTATTTTTTCTCCATTGATAACAATATTGTCAAATGTTACATTCCTTACTTTCCTGTCATTATCATAACCAAAAATCACCGACTTATTCTCTCCAATTCCCTGATAAGTTATATTACGAAAAGTAATTCCATCAATCCCCCTTCCTGGTGCTTTATCGTATTTAGGATTAAAATGCACTCTTATATTAAAAATCATACCTTCCTGAATACTCTCTATACGAATATCCTCAAAAAGGATATTTCGTGCCATATTTTTATCCCCACATACTACAGCCATACACCCCTGATAAGGATAATCATCCTCATCTTGTTCCAAAATATCAATATCACGGAATATAAGATTTTCAATATCTTCTCCCACTTCTGCCTCAGGATTTCCATGGCCGCCTATATTAATAGGATGAGCCACATCTGCCCAAAGCACTGCCTTCCGCACATTCACATGATTTGTTCCACCCCACCAGTTCCAACGGTGATTATACAACGCCAGACAATCATCACTATTTCTCATGAAAATATTTTCTATATCCAACTGCTGACAGCTCATTACATCGATACCGTCCGACCATCCTTTGCAACTAAAGGACTTAAAATTCTTCACAGTTATATTCTCAGATCCACCTCCGAATATTGAATAATGATCTGGATTCAATACCGTAATTCCATCAATATACACATTCTTAGAATCAGTTATTTCTATGCCTCTAATACTATGATAAATAATACCACGGCCTATAATCCTGACATTCTCGGCATGGTCAACAAGCAGCTTAGCTTCTATTACTGAACCCGGCGCTAAATAAACCGTGGTGTTACTCGGTATACGTATTTGGTTATTAGGAAGATCTGCCGGTTTATGAGTTCCTGGTCCAAAATACATTATACCTTTCTCGCTTTGAGTATACACCTCTTTCAGAACAGGATTTGCAAACAAATGAAGATTATGCAAACGATCTCCATTAAACTCCACAGAAAGATATTGAGGTTTATCTAAAGTGAACAGAATGCAATTTTCTATCAATTTATACTCTATCCCTTTTGATTTGGGCCTGATATCTACAGAATGAATCATTCCATTATTCTTTTTTATCATGACTTCTACAGGTTCATCCATATCAAACTGTACCATGGAGGCATCCTGCACCTTATCCATATCTACTTGAACCTTATACTCAAACGTCTCTTTCCATTCCCCACCTTTCGTTCGCACTCTTACTGTGAAATCATCATTATGAGGAATACCTGTCCGAAGACCTTCCGGATAAGTATACAACTGAGCATTGACAATTAAAAAGGAAAATAGTAAACCTAACGAAAAGATTATTTTCTTACATTCCATAACATTTAATGACCAAACGATTTAACATGCTACAAATGTAGGAAAGGTTAAAAATGAAGCTGATAACAGAGGTAACGTAAAATAGAAACCATGTAACAAATCGCACACAAAAAACACAAGTGCATTTCATTTCAAATGTCTAAGAGTTTTGATCGAAACGCACTTGTGCTTTAGATGAAACGCACTTACATTTGAATCCAAACGTACTTGCGTTTTCCTCGTGTCTTCATAAGTTTACAAAATCCTCAAAAATCTACAGAGAAACATCCCCTTTTTTAGTATTTTCTGCCCCTTCTTTTTCTCCATACTGCGTAGGCAATACCCCAAACAATTCCTTAAAACATTTGGTAAAATAGCTGGAAGAACTGAATCCAACCCGGTCGGCCACTTCCGACACGTTGAGTTTTCCGTCCTGAAGAAGCTGCGCAGCCCGTTTCAATCGGATGGTACGAATAAATTCTGTCGGAGTCTGACCAGTAATAGCCTGCAACTTGCGGTAAAGGTTCATACGACTCATTCCCATATCAACACTAAGCTGTTCTACATTATATTCCGAGTTATCGATATGTTCTTCTATCAGCTTCAACGCTTTCTGAATCAATTGTTCATCAATCGAAGTAATCGTAATACGACTGGGATTGACACGCAATGTCTTACGAAACTCTTTCTTCCGGCCTTCCTGCTGCTCAATAAGCTGTTTGATACGTGCCAGCAACACATCAAAACTGAAAGGTTTGGATATATAAGAATCTGCCCCAACTGCATATCCGCTAATCTTCGCCTCATCTCCACTACGTGCAGTCAGCAAAATAACCGGAATATGAGAGGTCTGTACATTATGCTTGATGCGGCGACATAGTTCCAGCCCATCTATCTTCGGCATCATAATATCACTGATTATCAAGTCCGGATTCTGTTCTATGGCAAGTTTCTCCCCTTCTTCACCGTCTGGTGCATCAATTACCTGATACGTTTCTGACAACTGCTCCTTGAGGAAATGACGAAAATCCTGGTTATCTTCCACTATCAGCAATTTTTTCCGATTATCCGAAGGTATCGGAGCTGGAGATGCTTCTTCCGATATTTTCAAATCCATCGGAATACGTACTATAAAAACAGCCCCTTTCCCTAACTGGCTTTCAACCTGAATGCTTCCCTCATGCAATTGTACATACTCTTTTACCAAATGAAGTCCGATTCCGCTTCCCACTTTGCTGTCATCTGCATGTTGCACCTGATAAAAACGTTCAAAAATATGTTCTAATGCTTCTGCCGACATACCTATTCCTGTATCAGCCACTGTGATATTCGCAAAAAGACGCCCTTCTATATGCTCTTCCGACAAAGAGAGTGTTACAGTCCCTCCTTCGGGAGTAAATTTGAATGCATTCGACAACAAATTATTAAGAATCCGATGCAACTTTTCATGATCAAAGTTCATGTACCAATGAGCCGATGAAAGTGCCAAACGAAAATCCAACTTCTTTTCTTTGGCAAAAGGCTGGAAATTAGCATACAATGTCGAAATAAACTCTTCCAAATCACCCGCTGTAAGATGAAGCTTTTCCATTCTCATCTCCATCTTACGGAAATCGAGCAACTGATTGACAAGTGTATATAGTTCCTGAGCATTTTTATAAACCGTATCAAGCTGACGAAGTACCTGCTCATCGGTCACCTTTTTCCGAAGCACTTCCAATGGGGTAAGTATCAAAGTGAGCGGAGTTCGAAGTTCATGACTAATGTTGGTAAAGAAGCGGAACTTCAACTGATTCAGCTCCTCCTTTTGCTGGGCTGCCTGCTGTTCTTTCAATCGAATCAGTTTCTGATTATTTTTCCGATACACATACCTCACTCCTAAAATGACTACCCCTATCAGGCATAAAAAGTAAAGTACAAAAGCCCAACCCGTAGCCCAAAATGGCGGAAGAATTGTCACTTGAAAAATGGATTCCGGGCTCCATACATGATCGTTTCCGGCACTCATCACATGAAACGTATATTCACCCGGCAACAAATTATTATACACTACGCTTCCCTGCCCCTTATCGGAAACTATTTCATTCCACTTTTTATCAGCTCCCTCTAAACGATAACGGAAATAAGTCTGCGAAGGGTTTACAAAATTCAAACTGGAAAAGTCAAAGGTCAGAAAATTTTCATCATAATTCAGTGTTACCAACCGTACCTTGTCGATTGACTGAGTAAACAAAACCCTTCCATGATATTCTTCTCCACACGAAACCGATTCGTTGAACAAACGGAATCCGGTAAACAAAGGAGAAATAACACAAGGAGTAAACACCACATTTTCAGGAGAAAACAAATAAAATCCATCCATCCTTCCAAAACAAAGTTCTCCTTTTCGGGTCCGCATAGAACAAAACTCATACAAGTCATCCCATTCACGACTGTGATTCCGGTCCAAACAAACTACTGTATATTCATTCTGTCCACCTTCTTTTGCTACACTTACCTTATATAACGCATTGATTGTGGTAATCCAGACCTCATTATTATAATCTTCCTGCATTGCCTGAATAGTCAGATTTTCAAACCCATGTTCTTCCCCCAACACATCAATCTTCCGGTCTGGAGAAAGTACCTTTATTCCATACTGGGTTCCCATCCATAATAATCCACGGCTATCGTTCAGCATACAATTGTATTTCTCTCCCGCTAAAATCTGAAACGGATCATTACCTTTTGCATGTCCGGGAATGTAAAGACTATCTTTCTTTATGTCATAAAAATAAATTCCATTGTCTGCTCCTACCACCAAACGACCGGAAGCATCAAAAGACATCGTATTGGCTATCTTAAATCGAGACAATTCAGGATATTTGTCAACTAACAAATCCAACTTGCCAGATCGGATATCAAACCTCCCAACTCCACCGTTTACACTCACCCACAGATTACCCTCTATGTCCTCGGTCAGCGTACGAATATTATTCAAGTCCATCCCTTCACGAACCGGGAATAGATAATGTGAAATTTTACCTTTATCTATACAATAAAGTCCGCCCATATAAGTACCAAACCACATTCTTCCTTTCAAGTCCTTATAGGCAGTTCGAAACAATCCGTTGCTCAACTCCTTAAACGGACAACTTACCGATATCCGGTCGGCAGATAAACGATAAAGTCCTGCAGATGTACCTAAAAAGATAGAGGCATCATCGGCTTCCAACATACATAACACATCATCACTACCCCAATCGCCTGCAATATTCTTTTTATTGTATAAAGTAAAGTTACTCATGCTGGAATGGTAATAGGCTAATCCTCTGTTAAACAAACCAGCCCATACGGTTCCGCTCTTTTTATCTACATAAATACTATGTACGTTCGTATACCCTCTTCCTCCTAAGGTAGCGTGAAAGGGGTCAGCCGAAAAAACCGAGAAATTATATTTATCTATTAGGAATATACCACGACTAGATGTCCCAACCCAGGCATTACCCGACTTTTCCACATCACATGAAGTAATCTCCCCAAAAGGAGAAGGAAGTTCTATTTCTTTCCAGTCATGGATGGCATTCATATAAAAAATAACCCCTGTATTCCACGCAATCCAGAAGTCACCGCTGTCCAGCATCCGAATTACCACTTGCTGGTCGCCCTTCAAACGATTCTGCAGGAAAGTTTCCTGCCGGATAAATTTCTTCTGATTCCGGTCATAGGCACGCAGCAAACCGCTTTCATGCAGCATCCAGCTCACATTACCGTATGACTCCACTGCCATCAGCGTACCATTTCCATTCAGGAAATGCCGGTCTTCTCCTATGGTCTGTAGCTGATGGTTCTTTGTATCATAAAGGAGTACACGCTGAGAAGCTGTCACCAGCCAAGCGTGAAGATTGGAATCGATGAACACATTTGAAATCTTTTCTTTTACGCCCCATCCGGCTAATAGCGTATCCGGCTGAATAAACCCATTCTTATCCAAGTCAAAGATTTTCAAATTTCCTTTTTCTTTCAGCCAGATTCTTCCATCGGCATCCAGGTACTGAAGAGGAATGACTGATTCCTGGTCAATACCATAGACCGGAGCCTTCCACAACGGATAGTTGATGAAATTCTTTCCGTCGTAAAAACTCAGCAAAGAAGTCGTACGCACTCCCAAACGCCCGTCGGGAAGCCCGAATACATTTTTCACATAATTGTCGGGAAGTCCGTCACGAATACCGATATGGCGGAACGGGAAAGAAGTGGCTGCCTGCATTCCCAAATACAGGAAAACATATAGTACGGTTAAAATCAGTCTTTTCATATCTTCAAGCTTCATTAATTACAAATGTATAAAGCTATATACGAACCAGAAAAGATTTTTACGTGAGATTTCTGCATTTTTCTGCAAAAAAATAACCGTCGCCCGATTTTCTGCTTCGGACGACGGTGTATTATACGCTGTTACAGACGGCATGAATCAATAGCTGTGCTCGTCTTCTTTGATTTCTTCCATGGTCAGCGGCTTACGGTCGATAGCACGCCATGCATAAATAATGTAGGCCAGTACAAAAGGAACTAAAATAGATACATAAGCCATGGTTTTCAGGGTAAACTGGCTGGAGCAGCTGTTGGCGATGGTCAGTGAACTCTGTAAATCGGCAGTAGAAGGATAATAAGCGGTATGATTATAACCTACAACCAACAGCAAGGCCAGTACCGTCAGTACTGTACCCACACCGACAAACCAGATGCCACGGGTATAGGTCTTGCAGAAAATGCTTTTTCCCAAACCATACAACACCCCGACTACTCCTAACAGGAACAGCACCAGCAGATAAGGCATCGCTATAAAGTTATGGAAATACTTGAAAGGTTCCATCACAATCTGCCCCGTTTCCGGATTTACGGCAAACCCATCTTTCAGTAAGGTGCGAATCACAAATGCCAGAAAGAATACAAGGAAGGGTACCGCATCGGCTATCAACTGACGACGGAAACGGGCATTCAACGCTTCATGACGGATGTTGTTAATGAAATAGAGGTTTCCTAACAAACGGGCAAGGAAGAGCACCGCAAATCCTAAAATGAGGTTCCACGGGTCGGCAAACGCATCCAGCCCATGCCATCCGTTACCCCAATGGCTGATGACCGGCATCATTTCGTCGGTAAGGTTTCCTTTGCTCACCACAAAGTTGGAGCCGTTGAAGAAGGTCGCGACAGCCGCTCCCAACAATAGCGGACCCACAATGCCATTCAGCACCAAAAAGAACTGATAGGTACGCTTGCCTAACCAGTTGCCGAGTTTCGACTGAAATTCGTAGGACACAGCCTGAAGCACAAAACTGAAGAGAATAATCATCCACAACCAGTAAGCTCCTCCGAAGCTGGTGCTATAAAACAGAGGGAAAGAAGCGAAAAAGGCTCCTCCGAAAGTGACCAAAGTGGTGAAGGTAAATTCCCATTTACGTCCGGTGGAATTGACCAGCAACGTACGTTCTTCTTCGGTGCGTCCCAAGCAATAGAGCAAGGAGTTTCCTCCCTGCACGAACAGCAAAAAGACCAGCAAGGCTCCTAACAAGGAAACCAGGAACCACCAGTAATGCTGCAAGAATATATAAGTTGAATCCATATTTTTCGGTTTTAAAATGATGTATCGGTTAGTTTATTTTTCGTCCGGACCTTTACGGATGGCTTTTACCATGATACCGATTTCGGCAATAAGCAGCACGGTAAACATGATAAGGAAAATGAAGAAAGTGGTTTGCACGGAGCCCGTTTCCAGTTTTGACACCGCCGCATTGACGGGCAGCAAATCCTGAATAGTCCAGGGCTGACGTCCCATCTCGGCCACAATCCATCCTGCCTGACTGGCGATGTAAGCCAACGGAATGCTCCACAAGGAAATCCAGTGCAGCCAGTTAAGTTCAGCCAACCGCTTTTTCCACACGAGGAGTAAAATAACCAGGAAGAACAGTATGAAATACATACCTAGCCCCACCATCACACGGAAAGACCAGAAAAGCAGACCTACATGAGGTACAAGGTCTTCCTTAGCCTGAATGTATCCGTAGCCGAAATAAGGCATGTATTCCTTCAGGGCACTGCGTGCAATCTGCATAGAAGCCTCATCGCCTTCTTCTTTTGCCCGACGGAAATCGGCCAGTGCAGTAATGGCTTTCTTACCGTTCACCATCTTTTCATCTGCCGAAAGCGCCGTTGAACCATCGGGTAATGTATAGCCTCCTTCCAGCAGGTTATTGATGCCCGGCACATATCCTGCCGTGCTATGCGTAGCAAGGAAGGAAAGCATTTCGGGTATCTTGATGGAACCTACCACCGTCAGAGGTTCATGCGTGCCTCCTTCATAAAGCGCCTCCATTGCAGCCAATTTCATAGGTTGTACCTGAGCTACCTGATATGCGGACTTATCGCCTGTACCGGCGGTTACTAAGGCAGCAAACAATCCGACTGCCGCTGCCACCTTCATGCTGGCAAGTGCAAATTCTTTTTCGCGTTTACGAATCAGGTACCAGGCACTGACTCCGATGACGAAAGCGGCTCCGAGCATCCAGCTGCTTAATACAGTATGGAAAAATTTCACCACTGCCACTGGCGAAAAGGCCACTGCCATGAAATCAACCATTTCGTTGCGCATGGTTTCCGGATTAAACTCCATCCCCACCGGATACTGCATCCAGGAATTAGCCACCAAAATCCACCAGGCCGAGATTGTGGCCCCCAAACCGGTGAGCCAGGTAGAAGCCAGATGAAAACCTTTGCTCACCTTGTGCCATCCAAAGAACATGACAGCCACGAAAGTTGCTTCCATGAAGAAAGCTAAAATACCTTCTATGGCCAGCGGAGCACCGAATATATCACCTACGAACCAGGAATAGTTACTCCAGTTCGTGCCAAACTGAAACTCCAGAATCAAACCGGTTGCCACTCCAATGGCAAAGTTTATTCCAAACAGTTTCATCCAAAACTTTGCCGTACGCTTCCAGAATTCATTTCCTGTACGTACATACAATGTCTCCATTGTAGCCATAATCACAGCCAACCCTAAAGTCAGCGGTACAAACAGCCAATGGTAAATGGCGGTCAAGGCAAACTGTGCCCTCGACCAGTCAATCATTGAAGTGTCGATTGTTTCAAGCATAAGAAATTACTTTATCAGTTACTAATATAAATAAGGTATAGTTATTCTGCCATCCGGTTTGTCAGCTCCAGGCCTACATAGTCCTGCTTCTCGGCCTCCGTCTTTCCTTCCAGGAAGGAAGGGAAGAAAAACAGTTTCAGCACAAAAAACATGACAAAAAGCTTTATCAGGATAATCGCCCAAAGGACACGCCCCCAGGTCATCTCCCGAAAACCATCACGATAAAAATAAAAAACACGAATGAGATTCTTTTTAATCATAGTCTATTTTTATAATGATTACAAAGTAAGTACTTTATCGGGAAAAAACAAGGGTTTATCGAGATATTCTGTGGGTAAATCTATCTATTTTGCCTCTTTTTTTATTATGAAATACATTTGCAATGTAAAAATTAAACGAAATATGAAAAAAAGAGAACTCATTTTCTTCGCCGCACTCGCGACTTTCCTGTCGGCAAATGCACAGGAAAAACAAACCTGGTCGCTTGAAGATTGCATAAACTATGCGCTGGAGAAAAATATCCAGTTACAGCAGAACAAGATTTCCTTACAGGAAAGCGAAGTGGATGTAAAGACAGCAAAGGCTGCACTCTTTCCAAGCCTCTCGTTCAACACCGGACACAACATCGTGAACCGTCCTTATCAGGAAAACAGCGCCACGGTTAGTGGTACTGAAATCATCAGCAGTAACAATAAAACTACCTATAACGGTAGCTACAGCTTGTCTGCACAATGGACACTATGGAATGGCGGACAGCGTCTGAACAACATCAAACAGCAAAAGAAGAATCAGGAAATAGCGGAACTGACCGTGGCCGAAACGGAAAACACGCTCAAGGAAGAGATTACCAAACTTTTCCTGCAGATTCTGTATGCAGATGAATCGGTAAACATTAATAAGGGTACGCTGGAAGTAAGTAAAGCTACCTATGAACGCGCTAAAGAACTTTTTAATCAGGGTAGTATTTCGAAAGCAGATTTGGCCCAACTGGAAGCACAAGTCGGTAATGACCAGTACCAGCTGGTAACCTCCGAAAGCTCACTAAGAAACTATAAACTTCAACTGAAACAAATGCTGGAACTAGACGGAAACATGGAAATGGAGCTGGAACTTCCGGTACTTGACGATGAAAAAGTGATGCAGCTACTCCCCAATCAAGACGAGGTTTACCAAACGGCACTGGCCAACCGTCCGGAAATACAAAGCAGCAAGCTGAGTATTGACAATTCCAAGTTGGCTATTTCTGCAGCTAAAAGCGGGTATTATCCAAGTATCAGCCTGTCGGCATCTACTTCCAGTACAACCAATAATGCAAGCCAGAACAACTGGGCACAACAGATGAAATACGGATGGAACAACATCATCGGCCTTTCGGTGAGTGTGCCTATCTTTAATAACCGACAGACCAAAAGTGCGGTAGAAAAAGCTCAGTTCCAATACAACTCTTCACTGCTGAACTTACAGGACAAGCAAAAAGGACTTTACACCGAGATTGAAACACTCTGGCTGGATGCGCTCAATGCACAGCAACAATATGCAGCAGCTGAAGTGAAACTAAAAAGCAGCCAGACCAGTTTTGACATGGTCAGTGAACAGTTCAGACTGGGCATGAAAAATACGGTTGAACTGCTGACCGAGAAAAATAACCTGCTCAGTGCACAGCAGCAACGGGTTCAGGCTAAGTATATGGCTATTTTGAATCGTACATTACTCGATTTTTATGCAGGAAAAGACATTGAATTATAATAACCAAACAATATGAACAAGAAAAAAATAATTTTGGCAGCCGGTGTCGTACTCGTGCTGGCTGTAGCAGGATTCTGGATTTTCGGAAAGAAGAATGCACAGGGCAAGGTAGACTTCGTGACTGAAAAAGTTACACGAGGAAATATCAGCAATTCCATTACAGCTACAGGAACTATTGAACCGGTCACTGAGGTAGAAGTCGGTACACAGGTTTCAGGTATCATTGACAAGATATATATTGACTATAACTCCGTAGTAAAGCAGGGTGAAGTGATAGCCGAGATGGATAAGGTAACGCTGCTCAGCGATTTACAATCAGCGCAAGCTACATACAACGGCGCCAAGGCCGAATACGACTACCAGAAGAAACTATACACGAGAAACAAAGCACTACACGAGAAACAGCTGATCAGTGAAACAGACTACGAACAAAGCGTGTACGATTATGAACGTGCTAAAAGTACATACGAACAGACGCAAGCAGCCTTAGCCAAAGCGGAACGGAATCTTTCATACGCCACTATCACTTCTCCGATTAATGGTATTGTAACGAGCAAGGATGTGGAAGAAGGACAGACCGTAGCCTCCGGTTTTGAGACTCCGACACTGTTCACCATTGCTGCCGACTTGACAAAGATGCAGGTAGTAGCCGATGTGGATGAAGCCGACATTGCCGGAATAAAAGACAGTGCCCGAGTAACCTTTACCGTAGATGCCTATCCTGACGACGTGTTCGAAGGAAAGGTATACCAGATTCGTCTGGGTAGTGTAAACAGCAGCAGTTCAAGCAGCACCAGTACAAGCAGCGAAACAGTTGTCACTTACGAAGTAGTAATTACTGCCGACAACCCGGACTTGAAACTGAAACCCCGACTGACTGCCAACGTGACCATCTACACCGACACCCGTGACAACGTGATAACGGTACCCAACAAGGCACTGCGTTTTACACCGGAAAAACAGTTGGTGGGCAACAAGACCATTACAGACTGCGAAAGTGCACACAAGGTATGGACTATGGACGCCAACGGATTCACGGCACATCCTGTAAAAATCGGTCTGAGCGACGGAAGTCATACTGAAATTCTGGAAGGACTGAGCGAAGGCACTCCTATCGTAACAGAAACCGTACTGAAAGGGTTCGAAAACAATGCCAATGCTGATGAAATGGCTGGCAGTGAAAGAAGCCCGTTCATGCCAGGCCCTCCGGGAGGTGACAAGAAAAAACAGAAATAAGGAGATACTCTTATGAAAAAGACTGTCATAGAATTGCAAAATATCAAACGGAATTTCCAGGTGGGAGACGAAACGGTCCATGCCTTGCGCGGAGTTTCATTCAGCATACAGGAAGGGGAATTCGTCACCATCATGGGAACATCCGGTTCAGGAAAATCTACTTTACTGAACACCTTGGGATGCCTGGATACACCCACCAGCGGAGAGTATCTGCTCGACGGAGTATCCGTACGCACCATGAGCAAGCCACAAAGGGCAGTATTGCGTAACCGGAAAATCGGATTTGTATTCCAGAACTACAACCTGCTGCCGAAAACTACAGCCGTAGAAAATGTGGAACTTCCTCTGATGTACAACAGCTCAGTCAGTGCTGCCGAACGTCGTCGGCGTGCCATTGAAGCCTTAACAGCTGTAGGACTGGCTGACCGCTTGGAACATAAATCCAACCAGATGTCAGGAGGACAGATGCAGCGTGTGGCCATCGCCCGCGCACTGGTCAACAATCCGGCGGTAATTCTGGCAGACGAGGCTACCGGTAACCTGGATACACGTACTTCATTTGAGATTCTGGTTCTTTTCCAGAAACTGCATCAGGAAGGACGTACCATCATCTTCGTGACACACAATCCGGAACTGTCACAATACAGCAGCCGGAATATCCGCCTGCGTGACGGACATGTCATTGAAGACGTGACCAACCCTCATATTCTGTCAGCTGCAGAAGCATTAGCTGCCCTGCCGAAAAATGACGACGATTGACGTGACTAATTAAGAAATGACTTATGAACGGAACAAACCTTTTTAAAATAGCTTTCAGAGCTTTGGCCAACAACAAGCTCCGTGCGTTCCTGACCATGTTGGGAATCATCATCGGCGTAGCTTCTGTCATTGCCATGCTGGCCATCGGACAAGGCTCTAAACGAAGCATCCAGAAGCAGATTTCTGAAATGGGCTCCAACATGATTATGATTCATCCGGGAGCTGAAATGAGAGGTGGAGTCCGGCAGGACCCTTCGAGCATGCAGACACTGAAACTGGAGAATTATGAAACACTACGCGACGAGTGTATGTACTTGTCGGCCATCAGTCCGAATGTATCTGCCTCCGGACAGTTGATTTCGGGCTCCAACAACTACCCTTCTTCTGTCAGCGGGGTCAGCATTGGCTACCTGACAATTCGCCAGCTTACCGTAGAACAAGGTGAAATGTTCTCAGAAGAGGATATACGTACGGCTGCCAAAGTCTGTGTCATTGGTAAAACAATTGTAGACAACCTGTTCCCCGACGGTCAGGACCCGATTGGAAAGATTATCCGCTGCAACCAGGTACCTTTGCGGGTAGTAGGCGTGCTGAAGTCCAAAGGATACAACTCTATGGGTATGGACCAGGACGATGTGGTATTGTCTCCTTACACCACCGTAATGAAACGTTTGCTGGCCCAAACTTACCTAAGCGGTATTTTTGCCTCAGCCTTGACGGAAGACATGACGGAAGAAGCTGTAGATGAAATTACGAACATCTTACGACGTGAACACAAACTGAAAGAAGCAGACGATGATGATTTCACCATACGTACACAACAGGAACTTAGTTCCATGCTGAATACCACAACCGACTTGATGACTACCCTGCTGGCCTGCATTGCCGGAATTTCACTGGTAGTGGGTGGTATTGGTATCATGAACATCATGTATGTAAGTGTGACGGAACGTACACGTGAAATCGGACTTCGTATGTCTGTGGGTGCAAGAGGAATCGATATTCTGTCACAATTCCTGATAGAATCCATCCTGATCAGTATCACCGGAGGTCTGATTGGAGTAATCTTGGGTTGCGGTGCCAGCTTCATCATCAAGAGTGTGGCTCACTGGCCTGTCTTTATCCAGCCCTGGAGCGTATTGCTCTCATTTGCCGTCTGTACATTTACCGGCGTATTCTTCGGCTGGTATCCGGCTAAAAAAGCGGCCGACCTTGACCCGATTGAAGCATTACGCTATGAATAAATAACGGAACTACTTTGTTCTTCATAACTTTGGTTTCCTGTCCGGCTGCCATTCAGCAGTGAATGTTTCCCCAACATAAACCGCTTAAGGTAGCCGGACTTTTATTAAAAAAATCGTATCTTTGTCTTAAATCAATTCCACATGGTTCATATAACTCATAACAAACACCGCTTACTTGAATTGACAATCCACATTATATGCTGGGGATTGTTTTTCGGATTTCCACTGTTCTTCACTCAAGATGACAGCGGCAGTATCGACTGGAGAGAGTTTATCAACCATTCTGGTGTATCTCTTTCTTTTTTCATCATCTTCTATGTCAATTACCTGTTATTTATCCCTAAGGTTCTTTTCAAAGAGCATACCGGACAGTATATTCTATTAAATATTCTCCTCATCTTCGTTGTATCCATCGGACTGCGTTACTGGCACAACATCATTGCCTTTCCTCCCCCGGCTCCTCGCCGTCCTCATTTACCTCCCCAATACATATTTTATATAAGGGATATTACGAGCATGATTTTCACTGTAGGATTAAGTGTAGCAATCCGTATGAGTCTACGTTGGAGTGCCACAGAACTGGAACGCCGTGAAGCAGTAAAAAGCCGGACTGAAGCAGAACTGAAGAACCTGCGAAACCAGCTGAATCCCCACTTCCTGCTCAACACGCTGAATAATATTTATGCCCTGACGGCTTTTGATACCGAAAAGGCACAACAGGCCATTCAAGAACTGAGCAAACTACTGCGTTACGTATTATATGACAATCAGGAAACATTTGTTCCACTGACTAAAGAAGTAGAGTTTATCCGAAACTACATTGAACTCATGCGAATACGGGTATCGTCCGCTGTCAAAATCAATACAAACTTTCAGATTCGACCAGACAGTCAAAGTCCGGTAGCTCCGCTGTTATTCATTTCGCTCATTGAAAATGCCTTCAAACATGGAATCTCTCCTACCGAACCCAGCTTTATAGATATTTCGCTGACGGAAAAGGAAGATGAAATCCATTGTGTGATACGCAACAGCAATTATCCCAAAAATTCAACGGACAAAAGTGGATCAGGCATCGGGCTGGAACAGGTACGAAAAAGACTAGAACTATTGTATGCCGGACATTATGAATGGCATCAGCAAATAAGTCCGGATCAAAAAGAATACAGTTCCATACTGACTATAAAAATTCCTGACACCAATAAAAAGATACTGCCATGATTATAAAATGTGCGATTATAGATGATGAACCTCTGGCACTCGGCCTGCTGGAAAGTTACGTAAAGAAAACACCATCGCTCGAATTGTGCGGTGCATATTCCAGTGCCATTCAGGCAATGGAATTATTGACAGACCATCCGGTAGACCTTATTTTTCTGGATATCCAGATGCCGGAACTGAACGGATTGGAGTTTTCCAAAATCGTTCCTGGAAGTACACGTATCATCTTTACAACTGCTTTCGGGCAATATGCATTGGATGGCTACAAGGTAAATGCCCTTGATTATCTACTTAAACCTATCAGCTATACAGATTTTATGACTGCTGTCAACAAAGCTGTCCAATGGTTTGAACTCCGGCAGAAAGCAGAAACATCATCTGGTGAAATCCAGTCTTCCGAGGATTTGAAGTACATCTATGTAAAAAGCGATTATAAGCTGATTCAAATCGAGTTGGATAAAATTCTCTATATTGAAGGACTGAAGGATTATATCAAAATACATCTGGAAGATAATCCACGCCCCATTCTCTCACTGGTCAGCATGAAAATGATGGAGGACAAACTGCCAGCCAACCGGTTTATCCGAATTCATCGCTCTTTTATCGTGCAAAAACAAAAAATAAAAATTATAGAAAAAGGGAGAATTGTTTTCGGAAAAGACTACATTCCAATATCGGACAGCTACAAACAGGAGCTCCAAAATTATGTTAATAAACATACTATTTGAGTTTTTGTTGTATTTTCAACCTTTTTTTTTGAAACAATCGTTTTTTTTACAATTTTTCTTTGGATACAATCAATCTAAACCCTATATTTGTGTCGTACATAATAAAGACGGAAGTTGTGAAACTTCCTTTAGAATAGTTTAGTTAAGTCTAGTTTAGTTTTTGTGTTGTGATACTCCTGCTGAAAGTGTTCAGCGGGAGTATCTTTTTTATACAAAATCGAAGCTGAGGAAAATATATTTATTAACAAATTCCGAGCTGAATGATGTTAAAAAACAACAAGAAAAAAGGCTGAAATACGATTACAAATTGCACAAAAATTCCTCAAGGAATATCTATCAATTTATGAGTCTGCAAACTTAGACGCCATTGAGGATGCGACTTAATATATTCTACAACCTCTGCCGTATTGCGGCAAGAGCAAGGCTGCAAAAAATAAAATGAGGCTTTTAATTCAAGATAAGGAGATACATCTTGACCAAGAAAGACTACTTTTACCTCATCTATACGATTGACACGTAACGGTGCACCTAATTTGGGAGAACAGGTAACCCAATCTATCGATTCAGGAAGCACACATGTGCCATTCGTTTCAATACAAATGTATTTTCCAGCTTTATGCAATGCAGCAATTAAATCCTCATCTACCCAAAGTCCAGGCTCACCTCCTGTCAAAATCACCGTCTTGCAGGGATATTGACAGACTTTCTCCACTATCTCCTCATCCGACATCATGACTCTTTCCTCATGATGCGTGTCACAAAACTCACATTTTAAATTACATCCCGAAAAACGGACAAAGACAGCAGGTGTACCCACATGAAAACCTTCCCCCTGAAGGCTATAGAATATCTCGTTAATCTTTTTCATAAATCACCCGATTACCTTCAGACTCACACACTTCCACCTTCACACAATGGGGTACTCGCTCACAAATCCAACGGGCAATATTTTCGGCTGTTGGATTACAAGGAAGCACATCATTCAGGTTCTTATGGTCAAGCTGTCCCTTTACAACTTCTTTTATATGCGTAAAATCTACCACCATACCATCTTCATTTAATTGCTCAGCCTGACAATATACGGTGATAATCCAATTGTGACCATGCAGGTTTTCACACTTACTTTCATAAGAAAGTTTCAGCTTATGTGAAGCCGAAATTTCCATACGTTTAATGACTGTATACATAACATTTTGATTTTTAAATATTTAAAAAACTCTGCATTTAATGTCACCTCAATGCTACGACAAAGGTAAAAAGAATTATCAGATAGAAAAAATCCATGTACAAAGATTTGCCTGCCACGAAATCTCACAAATTTTAATAAAATCCACAACAAATATTTTTGATTTTCCAACCAATACAGTATATTTGTATACACATTTTTGATATACGAATGACGGAAGAGGACAAAAAACTGTTACATACTTTCGAAGGCAAACTCAGACAATTGCTGTTTCTTTATGAAGAGTTGAAAAAAGAAAACCTCTCATTAAGAAATGAAATTGACAGAAAAAGTGCAGAAATAGCCCAATTGGAATGTAATAATAAAGAATTGGAAGCCAAGTATATCAACTTGAAAAACGCCCGCATACTCAGTATCAACGACAATGACCTCCGCGATACGAAACAAAGACTGGCGAAACTTGTGCGTGAAGTCGATAAATGCATCGCTTTGCTGAATGAATAACAATGCGGTAAAGTATATACTTTTATGGACGAAAAAAAGAGATTTAATCTACTAATTGACAACGAACGGTATCCTGTGTCCATACTCCCTGCGGAAGAGGAAGGTTATCGGGAAGCTGCCAAACAGATTAACTATAAACTGAATAAATATCGCAGTGCTTTTCCTGAATTCAACAGTATACAACACTGGAAGATGGTAGCACTTGATTTGGCGTATGAAAATATATCCATGAAAGGAAGAAATGACACCCGACCTTATATGGAAAAACTTAAAGAACTGGAAGAGGATATTGAAAGATGTATCCGACCTGACCGGGACGAAGGTTTATAGAAAGATATTATAACAGGAAATTCACGCATAAGCTTTATTCGAAGGGATTTTCCCAACGGATAAGTTTATGCGTTTTTTATTTATATACTTAAATTAATTATAATGTTGACGACAGTAATACTAACAATTGTGGCCTTCCTGGTGGGAGGGGCATTGTCGTATGGATTCTTTAAGTACGGCTTAAAGACAAAATATGACACAATTATCAAAGAAGCAGAAACTGAAGCTGAAGTAATCAAGAAAAACAAGCTTCTGGAAGTAAAGGAAAAATTCTTGAATAAAAAAGCGGATTTGGAAAAGGAGGTTGCCCAGCGTAATCAGAAAATCCAGCAAGCTGAGAATAAGCTAAAGCAACGTGAAATGGTACTCAACCAGAAGAACGAAGAGCTTCAGCGTAAACGCAATGAAACAGAAGCTATCAAAGAAAATCTGGACGCTCAGCTGGTAATCATCGAAAAGAAGAAAGAGGAATTAGATAATCTTCAGGCGCAGGAAAGAGAGAAACTGGAAACAATCTCAGGCTTGTCGGCAGAAGAAGCAAAAGAACGCTTGGTAGAATCGCTGAAAGAAGAAGCGAAGACACAGGCGCAGTCTTACATCAATGACATCATGGACGATGCCAAGCTTACTGCAAACCGTGAAGCGAAACGTATCGTAATTCAGTCTATTCAGAGAGTGGCTACTGAAACTGCCATTGAAAACTCTGTCACTGTATTCCACATTGAATCGGATGAGATCAAAGGACGCATCATCGGACGTGAAGGACGTAATATCCGTGCACTGGAAGCCGCTACAGGTGTAGAAATTGTGGTGGATGACACACCGGAAGCAATCGTACTTTCAGCCTTTGACCCGGTACGCCGCGAAATTGCACGTCTGGCTTTGCACCAATTGGTAACTGACGGACGTATTCACCCGGCACGTATCGAAGAAGTGGTAGCAAAAGTACGCAAACAAGTGGAAGACGAAATCATCGAAACAGGTAAACGTACTACAATCGACCTGGGTATCCACGGATTGCATCCTGAACTGATCCGTATCATCGGTAAGATGAAATACCGTTCTTCATACGGACAGAATCTTTTGCAGCATGCACGTGAAACAGCTAACTTGTGTGCAGTAATGGCTTCGGAATTAGGTTTGAACCCGAAAAAAGCAAAACGTGCTGGACTGCTGCATGATATTGGTAAGGTGCCCGATGAAGAACCGGAATTGCCGCACGCACTGTTGGGTATGAAATTGGCTGAAAAGTACAAAGAAAAAGCAGATATCTGCAATGCCATTGGTGCACACCACGACGAAGTGGAAATGACCAGCCTTCTGGCTCCTATCGTACAAGTATGTGACGCTATCTCTGGTGCACGTCCGGGAGCACGCCGGGAAATTGTAGAGGCTTACATCAAACGTCTGAATGATCTCGAACAACTGGCCATGTCTTATCCGGGTGTAACCAAGACTTATGCTATTCAGGCAGGTCGTGAGTTGCGTGTCATTGTAGGTGCCGACAAGATTGACGACAAACAGACAGAAAGCTTGTCAACTGAAATCGCCAAGAAGATTCAGGACGAAATGACTTATCCGGGACAAGTTAAGATTACGGTTATCCGTGAAACCCGTGCAGTCAGCTTCGCAAAATAAACAATAAAAAAAATCCGGAAGTTCATTCCGGATTTTTTTATGTTCTATACTTGCAAATAGGGTGCCAACACTTTCTCTGCACAGGCATACCCTTCTTCATATAATTCAGTCAGCTTCTTGATATCCTTCTCGATACGATTCACCACCACTTTCTTTTCCGGTCGAATCGCGATGATACGTCCTTCATCCTCTAACTTTTCGACCATCTCCAACTGCTCATTGTATACCGCACAGCGTCGGCTAAGCACTAACCTCAGCCGTGGATAGCGCCGGTAAATGAATCGGGGAATCCGAATATCTTTTTCAGTCTTACGATAGCCTCTGTTACGAGTGAGGACTACTACATTCTTTTCATAGCCCTGACTCATAGCCCGCAAAACAGGTATAGAATCGACAATACCTCCATCGAGCATAGGACGCCCGTCCACGTATGTAATCGGACAGACATACGGAAGACTGCTGGAAGCTTTGGCAATATCCACCAGTCTCCAGCCATCCCGGTTTTCTTTCTCTTCCAGATAACAAGCCCTTCCCGTCACGCAATTGGTCGTTACCATCTCAAAACGGGCAGGATTATTAAAATAGGCTTGAAAATCGTAGGGAAGAATCTTGGTGGGAAACAAGTCATAAAGCAAATGCTGATCCAGAATACTATGCTGATACCAGAGGTATTTCAACCCAATATAATGATATTCTGCCAGCATATCAATGTTACTAAACTTTGCCCGCCCCCGCTGATGAGACATATACGACAATCCGTTACAAGCTCCTGCTGACACACCTATCACATAAGGGAACTGCATGTGGTGATCCATCATGAAATCCAAGACTCCACAAGTAAACACCCCTCGCATACCTCCTCCTTCGAGAACTAACCCTGTTTTTTGCAAATCCAGATTCATACGACCTCAGTTTTTAAAGTAATCTTGGTAATTGCAAATATATGTTTTTCCATTACACCGCAGCCATTTTTTCTATTTTATTTACTACATTTGCAACATTATTTTCACAAACATTACATCAAAAAGAAATAACTATGTTTGATTCTCTTACTTATCAAAAACGTCGGAATGCGCTGCGGGAAAAGATGAGCAACGGTATCATTCTTATTTTAGGAAACAATGAAGCACCAGCCAACTACCCTGACAACACATACAAGTTCAGACAGGACAGTTCTTTTGTCTATTTCTTCGGACATTCACACCCGGGTTATGCCGGCATCATCGACATAGACAATGGCAAAGATTATTTCTTTGGAAATGATGTCGACATGGACGACATCATCTGGATGGGCCCACAACCCAGTGTAAAAGAACTGGCGGCACAAGTGGGAGTTGAGAAAAGCTATCCTTTCGATATGTTGAAAGAAATAGTGGGAAAAGCCATCGCTCAGCGAAGAAAAATCCACTTCCTCCCTCCCTATCGCTACGATAATATGATGCTGCTGGAAGATTTGACAGGTATCCGGGCATCCATGACTAAACAGCACGCTTCACTTGAACTGATTAAGGCGGTCGTATCGTTGCGTTCAGTAAAAGAAGAATGTGAAATCGCGGAAATCGACAAGGCCTGCAACGTAGGATATGAAATGCATACGGCAGCCATGCGTCTGTGCAAACCGGGAATATCCGAGCAATACATAGCCGGAGTGCTTGACGGTATCGCTTCATCTTACGGACGAATGGTTTCATTTGCCACGATTCTTACGCAAAACGGACAGACCCTGCACAATCACGACCACAGTCACATCTTGCAAGAAGGCAGACTGATGCTGACGGATGCAGGAGCCGAACTGATGAATTATTACTGTTCAGACCATACCCGTACAATCCCTGTAGGAGGAAAATTTACCAGTCGCCAGCGTGACATCTACAGCATCGTACTTGCCTGCCATGACAAGGCACTGGAACTGGCACGACCAGGAGTGACATACAAGTCGGTACACCTGGAAGTATGTAAGGTACTTACAGAAGGGCTGAAAGGACTAGGCTTGATGAAAGGAAATACCGATGAAGCTGTAGCTGCAGGCGCTCATACCTTATTCCTGCCGCACGGATTGGGACACATGATGGGACTGGACGTACACGATATGGAAGACTTAGGCCAGTGTTACGTAGGCTATGACGAAGAAGTGCAACCATCCACTCAGTTCGGACTGGCTTCGCTCCGTATGGGAAGAAAACTCCAGAAAGGTTTTGTCATTACCGATGAACCGGGATGCTACTTTATTCCAGCCCTGATTGATAAATGGAAGGCAGAAAAACTACACACCAATTTCTTGAATTTCGACGAAATCGAAAAATACAAGGACTTCGGAGGTATCCGTCTGGAAGATGATATCCTGATTACCGAAAACGGATCCAGATTCCTGGGCGAAAAACGTATCCCCATTACGTTTGATGAGGTAGAAGCCATCATGAATGAATAATTACGTATTTATTAACCCTATAACCATAAAGATCAAAACAATGAACAAACTAATTTTAGTAGCTGTTGCAGGACTTTGCTTTGGTAACATCTATGCAAAAAATCCGAAGAAAGACAAAGCTGAAGAAGGATTCGTATTTACAACCGTAAAAGAAAACCCTATTACTTCCATAAAAAACCAGAATCGTTCAAGTACATGCTGGTCATTCTCCAGCCTTGGATTCCTGGAATCAGAATTGCTGCGTGAAGGAAAAGGAGAATTCGACCTTTCTGAAATGTTTGTAGTGCACAAAACCATGGAAGACCGTGCGGTAAACTATGTACGCTATCACGGAGATGCTTCATTCTCACCGGGTGGAAGCTTTGAAGACATCGTTTTCTGCTACAAGAACTACGGTATGGTTCCTCAGGACGTAATGCCGGGTATCGAATACGGTGACTCACTGCCTAACCACAATGAGCTGGATGCGGTAGCTGGAGCATACGTACAGGCTATTGGAAAAGGCAATCAGAGCAAACTGAGTCCGGTATGGAAAAAAGGTATAACAGCCATTTACGATACTTATCTGGGAGAATGTCCGAAAGAATTTACCTACAAAGGAAAGACTTACACTCCAAGAACATTTGCAGATGAAGTGCTTGGACTGAATATGAACGACTATGTATCACTGACTTCTTACACACATCATCCTTTCTACCAGACATTCAGCATCGAGGTACAGGATAACTGGCGCAACGCATTGTCTTACAACTTGCCTATCGATGAGTTAATGGAGGTAATGGACAACGCCATCAACAACGGATATACCTTCGCATGGGGAGCTGACGTCAGCGAAGAAGGATTTACCCGCGACGGTATTGCCGTATGTCCGAATGCAGAAAAAGGAGCCGAACTGACTGGTTCAGATATGGCACACTGGCTGGGCTTGAGCAAAGCAGACAAGCGCAAGGAACTGACCAGCAAACCGCTTCCTGAAATTGAAGTGACTCAGGAAATGCGTCAGGTAGCATTCGACAACTGGGAAACTACCGATGATCACGGAATGCTTATCTACGGTATCGCTAAAGACCAGAACGGCAAAGAATACTACATGGTGAAAAACTCATGGGGATTAAGCGGCAAGTACAAAGGTATCTGGTATGCATCTAAAGCTTTTGCCAAATACAAAACCATGAACATCCTGGTGAACAAGAAAGCAATCCCTGCACACATCGCAAAAAAATTAGGATTCTAAGGCCCTATTATATAGACTAATTATAAATAAAAAGCGGCTCGTTCCATAAATTTAAGATGGAATGAGCCGCTTTTTTCTTTCTTTTTACTAATTTTACGGATTGAAGTGGATAAGAAGATTTTATCCAATTACAAGTTTTGCCGATTTGGTTACTGCAACAAAGTCGTACAGGCTTACAACCGACAGACTGGCGAAACCCCACCCGAAAAGAAAAAAAAGAAAAAACATATATAAATGAACTACAAATGGAACTATCAACCTCCAACACTTCAAGAAAGAGAAGCTGCCAGAGCCCTCTCCAGAGAGATTGGCATCAGTCCTATTTTATGTAAGCTACTGCAGGAAAGAGGTATCCATTCTGCCGCAGAGGCCAAACGGTTTTTCCGCCCTCAGCTTAATGACCTCCATGACCCGTTCCTGATGAACGACATGGACGTGGCAGTGGAACGCCTAAACCTGGCCATGGGACGAAAAGAGCGTATCCTGGTGTATGGAGATTATGACGTGGACGGCACTACGGCTGTCGCCCTTGTTTTCAAATTTCTTCAACAGTTCTACTCGAACATCGATTATTATATCCCCGACAGATATAATGAAGGGTATGGTGTGTCAAAAAAGGGAGTCGACTATGCTTACTCTACCGGAGTAAAACTGGTCATCGTACTGGACTGTGGTATCAAAGCTGTAGAAGAAATCAGCTATGCCAAAGAAAAAGGCATCGATTTCATTATCTGCGACCATCATGTACCCGATGAGGTACTTCCTCCTGCCGCCGCCATTCTGAATGCCAAGCGTCCGGATTCTACGTACCCATACGAACACCTGTCTGGTTGCGGAGTAGGATTCAAGTTTATGCAAGCTTTTGCCCAGAACAACGGCATCGAGTTTCATCAGCTTACCCCCCTGCTCGATTTGGTAGCAGTCAGCATCGCATCCGACATTGTACCTATTATGGGAGAAAACCGTATTTTGGCCTATCACGGACTGCGTCAGCTCAATGCCAACCCCAGCATCGGCCTGAAAGCCATTATTGATGTATGCGGACTGGCAGAGAAAGAAATTACGATGAGTGACATCGTATTCAAGATAGGTCCCCGCATCAATGCTTCGGGAAGAATACAAAATGGAAAGGAAGCGGTCGACTTGCTGATTGAAAAGGATTTTGCTTCTGCATTGAAAAAGAGCAACCGCATCAACAGCTACAACGAAACGCGTAAGGACCTCGACAAGAACATGACAGAAGAGGCCAATAAAATCGTGGATAACCTGTCCGACTTGTCTGAAAGAAGGTCTATCGTGATTTTCAATGAGGACTGGCACAAGGGAGTCATCGGAATTGTCGCTTCGCGTCTGACGGAAATCTACTACCGTCCTGCCGTGGTCTTGACACGTACCGAGAACCTGGCTACGGGATCAGCACGTTCTGTTTCCGGCTTCGATGTATACAAAGCCATAGAACATTGCCGTGACCTGCTGGAGAATTTTGGCGGACATACCTATGCGGCCGGTTTATCCATGAAGGTGGAAAATGTGCCGGAATTTACCAGACGGTTTGAAGAATACGTGACCAACCACATTCTTCCGGAGCAGACTAACGCTACCATCCAGATTGATGCACAGCTGGACTTCAGAGACATCACTCCGAAGTTTTTCTTCGACCTGAAGAAGTTCAACCCATTTGGTCCGGAGAACCACAAGCCTGTTTTCGCAACCTTGAATGTGTACGATTATGGTACCAGCAAGGTGGTAGGAAGAGATCAGGAACACATCAAACTGGAACTGGTGGACAACAAGTCGAACAACGTCATGAACGGTATCGCTTTCGGACAAAGTTCACAGGTGCGTTACATCAAGACCAAACAGTCGTTCAACATCTGTTATACCATTGAGGAAAATACCCATAAGCGGGGAGAAATCCAACTACAGATAGAAGACATCAAGCCCAGTCGAAGTTAGCGACTCATGACTGACTACCGAAAAATCCTGAAACAATACTGGGGATATGACAATTTCCGAGGTATACAGGAAGACATTATCCGCAGCATAGGCGAAGGCCGGGACACATTGGGACTCATGCCCACAGGTGGTGGTAAATCCATCACCTTTCAAGTGCCCGCCCTCGCCCAAGAAGGGTTATGCCTGGTCATTACCCCTCTGATTGCCCTAATGAAAGACCAGGTGAGAAACTTGCGTGAACGGGGCATCAAAGCAACCGCCATCTACTCCGGCATGACGCGCGAAGAGATTGTCATCGCATTGGAGAACTGCATCTTCGGCAACTACAAGTTTCTTTATGTATCTCCGGAAAGACTGGATACTGAAATCTTTCAAATCAAACTCCGCAGCATGCATGTCAGCCTCATCACCGTGGATGAGTCACACTGCATTTCACAATGGGGATATGACTTCCGCCCTGCTTACCTGAAAATAGCGGATATACGTCAGCTGCTCCCGGGTGTTCCCGTCATCGCACTGACGGCCACTGCTACTCCGGAAGTGGTCAGTGATATCCAACAACGCCTTCAGTTCCGCCAGGAAAATGTGTTCCGCATGAGCTTTGAACGGAAGAACCTGGCCTACGTGGTACGTCATACAGAAGACAAGGAAAGTGAACTACTCCATATCCTGCAACGCGTCAACGGGTCGGGAATTGTCTATACCCGCAACCGGAAAAAGACGAAAGAGATTTCCCAGTTCCTGAACCGCAACCACATCACAGCCACTTTTTATCATGCCGGACTTAATGATGAGACCAAAGATTCCCGACAAAAAGCCTGGCTGAAAGGAGAATTCCGTGTAATGGTAGCCACCAACGCCTTTGGTATGGGAATTGACAAACCAGACGTGCGCGTAGTTATCCACGCCGACGTACCCGACTCGCCCGAAGCCTACTTTCAGGAAGCCGGACGAGCAGGAAGAGACGGCATGAAAGCCTATGCCGTACTTCTGTTCTGTGCCCGCGATAAAATCACACTCAAACAGCGGGTAAGTGACACATTTCCCGAGAAAAATTATATCCGAAAGATTTACGAAGACATCAACTTCTATTACCAAATGGCCATGGGAGACGGAAGAGGCTGCACCTTCGCGTTCAACATCGATGAGTTCTGCCGTAATTTCAAGCATTTTCCCGTACAGACCGACAGTGCCTTGAAAATCCTGACTCGCGCAGGCTATCTGGAGTACACTGATGAACAGGATAATGCCTCGCGCATCATGTTTACCATCACCAAGGAAGAACTGTACCGCATCCGCGAACAAAGCGAAGACACAGAAAAACTGATTCGTATCCTACTGAGAAGCTACACCGGACTTTTCACGGACTATGCTTATATCAGTGAAGACAATCTGTCGACCCGTTCGGGACTGAGCAAACAGCAAATCTATGAAACCCTGCTCTCGCTGAGCCGGCAGCATATCCTGCATTATATTCCCGCAAAAAAGACACCTTATATTATCTATACGCGCGAAAGACAAGAAACGGAACGCGTTTATTTAAGTAAGGAAGTCTACGAAGACAGAAAAGAAAGCTATGTGCAGCGTATCAACGCCATGATAGAATATGCAGAAAGCGAGAACCGCTGCCGAAGCCGGATGCTGTTACGCTATTTCGGCGAAAAGAACGAGCACAATTGCGGGCAATGTGACGTATGCCTGCAGCAACATCAGTCGGGACTAAAGTCGGGAGAGTTTGAAGCCATCAGTCAGCAACTGCAAGCGTTACTGAAAGAAAATCCGCTTTCGTTGCAAGAGATAAAGGACAAAATGCAAGTGCCTGAAAATCACCTGATGAAAGTGGTATCCTACTTGGTTTCCGAGGAAATCATCCGGCAAGAGAACGGTTACCTGGAATTCTAACCCACTCATTATAAACCTATTGTTACTTCTCAGTACTTCTTAGGCAGTACTGGAGTACTTCCCCGAAAGTATTCGAGTACTTCCTTGAAAGTACTGGAGTACTCCTTCGGAAGTACTGAGAATTTCTCCCTCCGCTTTCAAATGAAAGCACAGGTTTCTCTCGCACAAAATAGTCAAATATTTTACTACTTCAAAAAAAGGAGCTATATTTGTAGCCGGATAACTAAAAAATCACCTCATAAAATGAAAGAAGGAAACGAGTTCCGGGAACTCATGATACAAATTTTCCGCACTCGCATGGCCTTTCGACGTGCCATGCAACGCACCCTAAAAGATAATAATGCCGGCATCACCTTCGAAATGCTTCAAGTTTTAAGCAGTCTCTGGCATGAACAGGGCATTACCCAACAGGCACTGGCTGAGCGTACTGCCAAGGACAAGGCCTGCCTGACCAATCTGATGAACAACCTGGAAAAGAAGGGATATGTCTACCGGAAAGAGGATACGAATGACCGACGCAACAAGCTGGTGTACCTCACTCCTGAAGGGGAAGCACTTAAAGTCCAGATTCGCCCGATTCTTAATCTGGTATACGCCAATGCAGAAGAAATATTGTCTACCGAACGAACGGCAAAGATATTATCTGAATTAAAAACGGTACAAAATGTCCTTGAAGGTTTCTAACATCATCCGAAAACTGATTTTTACATGTAGTCTGTTGGGGGCTGTCTCTGCACAGGCACAGCAGGATTCTTTATTTCTCTCGGTCGAACAACTGTTCGAATCGGGCATCAAAAGCAGCCTGCAATTGCAGAGTGACAGCCTGAAAGAAAGAATGGCCCATGAAAGGAAATTGTATGCCAAAACCGGCCTGCTTCCTGACCTGGAAATAGGGCTGAAAGGAGGCATCATCGGTCAGCCCGTGGTCTTTCAGAACGGACTTTCCAACCCTACCTACCCTGATACCCCGGACTGGTCACAGAATTACACGGTCGACTTTAACCAGCCGCTTTATCAGGGAGGAAAAATCCGCCGTTCCATCCAAAAGGCAGACATTGAAACCGAAATAGCCAGACTGCAGCGGATGACGAATCAGGCCGACATCAAATTGGGATTACTCAACCAGTACCTGACGCTTTTTACCTTATTCAAACAGCATCTTGTACTTACCCGTAACATCGAAGAATCCGAACGTCGCCTGCAAGATATACGTCAAATGAAGAAAGAGGGACTTATCACCAACAATGACGTATTGCGCAGCGAAATGCAACTGACCAATGACCGGCTGTCTTTGCAGGAAACGGAAAACAGCATTCACATCGTATCACAACAACTGAACCTGTTGTTAGGAAACGACCGTAACCCGATTATTACGCCCGACACGACACTGCTTCAGCGAGCTACTCCCTTGGACAGCTACGACGACTACCTCCTGTCAGCCTACGAACAGGCACCAGACATGCAACTGCTACGCAAGGAAACCGAACTGGCCCAGAACCAAATAGAGATAGACCGTGCCTCACGCAGGCCGAACATCAACCTGTATGCGTCGAACACCCTGGCCCGCCCCATTACGCGTACCATGACCGACTTATACAACAATAACTGGAACATCGGACTTTCCGTGTCGTATCCGCTCTCTTCCTTATTCAAGAACGGACACAAAATCAAGGAAAGCCAGCTTCAGGTGGCCGTACAGAAAAAAGAAGAAGAGCTGAAAAAACAACAGTTGCAGATGGATATTTACAATGCCATTCTGCGCCACAAGGAGGCCTTGCAGGAAGAAGAAGCTTGGGAATTGTCGGTCCGCCAGGCACAGGAAAACTACCGCATCATGCAAAACCGTTACATGAACCAGCTGGCCATACTCACCGACCTGCTGGATGCCAATTCCGTGTTGCTCAATGCCGAGCTACAGTTGACCTCTTCGCGCACCAGAATCATTTACACCTACTACCAGCTGCAAAAAGCTTGCGGAAGATTATAACTTCACTAAACTATAAAGAATATGACGCTACAAGATACACACAAAAAACTCCGGAAAAGAAGACTGCAGAACATCCTGCTCAACTTTCTATGTATTCTGATTGCCGGCTCCGGACTGATATGGGTGGCCAATTACTTTTGGAAATACATTCATTATGAAATTACGAACGATGCCTTTATTGACCAGTACGTAAGTCCGCTGAACATCCGTGCCTCCGGCTACATCAAGGAAGTGCGCTTCAAAGAACATCAGTATGTACATCAGGGAGATACACTGCTGATACTGGACAACCGTGAGTATCAGATAAAGGTGAAAGAGGCGGAAGCTGCCCTGCTGGATGTAAAAGGCTCCAAAGAGGTACTTCATTCCGGCATAGAGACTTCACAAACCAACATCGCCGTGCAAGACGCCAACATTGCCGAAGCGAAAGCCAAACTATGGCAGCTGGAGCAGGACTACCGCCGTTTTGCCAGACTGCTCAAAGAGGAATCTGTACCCGAACAACAATACGAACAGGCCAAAGCATCTTACGAAGCAGCCCAGGCCCGCTATCAGGCATTGTTAGAACAGCGAAAAGCGGCTCAGTCGCAGTTCACAGAAACTACCCGACGAACCACCAGCGCAGAAGCAGCCATCTTGAGCAAGGAAGCCAGCCTGGATTTGGCCCGTCTTAATTTGTCATATACCGTACTGACAGCTCCGTATGACGGTTATATGGGACGCCGAACCCTGGAACCCGGTCAATATGTACAGGCTGGGCAAACCATCTCGTATCTGGTTCGGAATACGGATAAATGGGTGACAGCCAATTACAAGGAAACACAGATTATCCATATTTACATCGGACAAGAAGTACGCATCAAGGTAGATGCCCTCCCTGGAAAAGTCTTTCACGGCACTGTAACGGCCATTTCGGAAGCCACCGGCTCCAAATATTCGCTGGTTCCTACCGACAATTCTGCCGGAAACTTTGTCAAAGTACAACAGCGTATCCCCGTAAGAATTGACCTGAAAGACATAACTCCGGAAGAAATGAGCAGCCTGAGAGCCGGAATGATGGTAGAAACAGAAGCCTTACGCAAATGATGACCATGAAACAACTCGACGTCCCCGTACGTCAATGGGTTCCCGACTGGTTGGGGATGATATGTATCTTCTTTATCATCCTTCCCGTAACCATGCTGAACGGCTCCTACACCGGCAGTATGCTCGAAGTATCCAGTACCCTGGGGACCAATACAGAAGACATCACCATGGGATACTATGCCGCTTCTGCCGGAATGGCCATAGCCTACCCCATTGTACCCAAGGTACTTGATGCCCTTTCGTCCAAGTTTCTGCTACTGACCGACCTGAGCATACAGTTCCTGCTCAGCTGGGTATGCGCCCGTTCGCAGAATATTGACCTAGTCATCATCTGCAGTTTCTTTATCGGCTTCCTGAAAGGATTTCTCATGCTTTGGTTCATCCGAAGAGCGACCAAGATTTTCAGTCCGAAAAATGTACGAAGTGAGTTCTACTCCTATTTCTACCCGTTAGTATTTGCCGGAGGACAAGTGTCCATGATCGTTACCGCCGAACTGGCCTATCACTACAACTGGCAATACATGTATTACTTCATGATGATGATGCTCATGGCATCCATTCTGATTGTCATCGTCTGTTTCCGTCACAACCGGCCGCTTAAACCCATCCGACTTTCAGAGTTGCACATTCGGGAAATGCTTGTCATCGCCACTGGATTACTGATGCTGATGTACGTCATTAACTATGGGAAAGTACTCGACTGGATGTCTTCTTTTAAGATCCGGCTCTATCTGGTCATTGCTCCCATCTTAATCGCTTTCTTCATCTGGAAACAATATCACTCCAAGCAGCCGTATGTAAACCTGGCCCCATTGTACCAGCCTAAAGCCATCGTAGGTTACCTCTACATGATGCTTGTCATGTTTTTCAGTACCTCCACCACCCTGCTGACCAATTATATGACCAGCATTCTGAAGGTGGACAGTACACACACGTACCAGCTTTACATCTATCTGTTACCGGGATATGCATTGGGAGCATTCATCTGCTTCTGGTGGTTCCGCTGGCAGCGCTGGCGTTTCCGCTTTCTGATAGCCGGCGGCATGAGTTGTTTTGCAGCCTTTTTCGGAATATTGTATTTCACGGTTTCTCCTGAAAGTACGTACGAGATGCTTTTTCTTCCTGTATTCTTAAGAGGGTTAGGCATGCTGGTACTCATCATAGCCTTTGCCCTGTTCGCCGTAGAGGAGCTGAATCCCAAATTCCTGCTGGCCAATGCCTTTTTCCTGATTTGCTTCCGTTCGGTACTGGCCCCCATTCTGGCGACCTCTTTTTACAGCAATACCCTCTACCGGCTGGAACAAAAATACATGTACTCCCTGTCCGAGACAATCAGTCAGACCGACCCGCTGGCTGCCAGCCAGTTCAATCAGTCCCTCACACAGCATCTGGCACAAGGGCACGAATATACAGAAGCTACACAAATGGCTACCCAGACACTCTATGCCACTCTACAGCAGCAAAGCCTTCTGCTTTCGCTCAAGCATATATTAGGCTATCTGTTTGTCATCTCACTGGTCATAGCCATTGTTTCACGTTTCATACCGTTCCATAAGACAATTCGCGTAAAATACACCAAAGCTGGAGACGATATGGTATAAAAATAAGGAGACTGTCCGATTCAGCATCACGACAGTCTCCTTATTTATAAACATTTCTCAGAATTCAATAATCAATGATTTACGAGGAGATATTACCAGATTCTTTGTCAAGTCAATCTTTTTCCCACTCGAAACATCTCTACCTTCTTTAGAATCCTTAGTCAAGACAGTATAGCACTCACTATCCAGAATTTGTTCTGAGCCAGTGCTATTCAGCACAATCATTTCAGTTTTTCCTTCGTGTACATGAGAATACATATATATCCCTCTGTGAGGAATATGATACTTCACTGTTTTGTTTTCTGCCATTTATGTTTAGTTTAATTTTGCGGGCGCAAATATATGTATTTAAAACATATTTCTAAAACACAACAATGAAGTTTTTCGTTTATTTATGCAATTTTCATGACATAAATCAATTCTCAATATACCTCTACCTTGGCAGCCAGCGACTTACACTTTTCACGCAGTGCATCCAAATCACCGTCATTCTTGTCATAGCAAACTACCACTCCCATACGACGGTTCAAGCGGGTAGTAGGTTTTCCGAAAATACGAAGATAGGTATTAGGCTGAGAGCAAACAAGTTCCTCTCCTCTATACTGCGGTGCCTTTTGGCCGGAAACAGGAGAAAGAATGACGGCACTGGCTCCGATATGTTCCTGTGTAATACCTGGAATCGGGAGTCCCAACACTGCATATAAATGCAGTTCAAACTCGTTCAGGTTTTGTGTATTGGCCAGTGTAACCATTCCTGTATCGTGTGGACGAGGAGACAATTCAGAGAAATAAACTCCGTTTTCGTGGCTCAGGAAGAATTCTACTCCCCACAAGCCATAGCCCGTCAAAGCACGAGTCACCTTTTCCGCCATCTGCTGAGCTTCAGCCAAATGCTCCGGTGCGATATGAGCCGGCTGGAAACTTTCACGGTAGTCACCGCCTTTCTGCACGTGTCCGATAGGAGGGCAGAACAAGGTAGGACCATCCTTCTGTGTCACGGTCAACAGGGTAATCTCACTGTCAAAGTGAATGAACTCTTCTACAATGAGTTCCTTAATATCCCCACGGCTTCCGCTGCATCCGTATTCCCAAGAATACTTCAAGTCTTCCTCACTCTTGGCTACAGACTGTCCCTTACCTGAAGAAGACATCAACGGTTTGATGACACAAGGATAGCCAATCTTTCCGGCAGCTTCCTTCAGTTCTTCATAAGAAGAAGCGTAAAAATACTTTGCCGTCTTCAGTCCCAGTTCCTTCGCTGCCAAATCACGGATAGCCTTACGGTTCATCGTAAAATTCACCGCACGGGCACTTGGTACAACCTGTATACCTTCTTTTTCCAGGTGATAAAGCCGTTCAGTACGAATTGCTTCTATTTCAGGAACAATTATATCCGGACGATACTTTTCTACCACACGGTCCAAAGCTTCTCCATCCAACATACTGAATACCTCGCATGCATCTGCCACCTGCATAGCCGGTGCACCTGCATAAGAGTCACACGCAATTACATACTGTCCCAAACGCTGGGCAGCAATGGTAAATTCCTTTCCGAGTTCTCCGGAACCCAACAAAAGTATTTTTTTAGTCATATTATTATAAGGTTTATGCTTCTTTCTGCAAAGATAATATTTTTCCTCGGACCTTATACTACAGCCAGCAGATTTATCAAGCCTCGACTTCTGTTTCGGCCAGCTTCTTCAATGACAGCACTTCTGTTCCGTCTGCTCCCAAAAGGCTTACGGTTCCGTCTGCCTTGATTTCAAAACTACGTACTTCATCCAAAGCTTTCAAGATAGAAGACTCCACATCCATGTTCGGGCATGCCATCATGGTAGAAATCATCTGACTGAAACGAAGAGAAGCCGCCTGTCCTTCTTCCTGTGTGAAAGAACCGTTTATCGTATTGCAGCTGGCATTACCGTGTACTCTTTTTTCTGCTACATTGAAAACCAATTGCGGCTGTTTTTCCACTTCTCCTACAGGATTGCCTTTTACAGAAACAATTTCCCAGGCACCATTCAGGTCGTTTACAGATACCTCTGCCACTTCACGCTTCTGCAACAATATTACCGGTTTACCTTCCGCATCGTTCAGTGCTACATCTTCACCTACTGTTTCATATCCAGCCACTTTATTCAATGCTTCCAGTACATTCTGTTCCAATGTCATATCCGGACACATCATCCGGGTAGCAGCCACCTGACCAAATTTCACTTTTCCGGCATTCAAGGTATCCAATTCAAAGCTTCCCATCAGGCGATTGCATCCAGCATTTCCATACAAACGATGTCCGTCCTTGTCAAAACCCAAGAATGGTGCATTTTCCGCACTCACCTTTTCTCCGTTCACTTCTACAATATTCCATTCCCCTGTAAAGTCTACCACTGCTACCGAATTCTTTCCGGTTCCACAACTCATCAGTGCGCAAGCCAAAGCTGCAGCTGCAAAATACTTCTTATTCATAACTTGTTTTTCCTTTTTAATCTTAATCATAAATTCACAAACAATCCATTTTTAAGAATTGTTCATTTACAAAAATACGTATATCCCCAGAATACTGCACCATATTTTGAATTATTTTCTATCTTTGCATACTGAACGGTAACGTTTACCGGGCATTTAAAGTTTCAAAGTAATAAATGAGTAAAGTATTGATTATCGGTGCAGGCGGTGTAGGTACCGTTGTTGCACACAAAGTGGCTCAGCATCCGGAAGTCTTTTCTGAAATCATGATTGCCAGCCGCACACAGTCAAAATGCGACGCAATTGTCAAAGCAATTGGTAACCCCAACATCAAGACCGCTAAGGTAGATGCCGACAATGTGGATGAACTTGTGTCTTTATTCAACAGTTTTAAACCCGAAATCGTTATTAACGTAGCACTTCCCTACCAGGATTTAACGATTATGGAAGCGTGTCTTCAGGCGGGAGTGAACTACCTGGATACAGCAAACTACGAGCCTAAAGACGAGGCACACTTTGAATACAGCTGGCAGTGGGCATACAAAAAACGCTTTGAAGATGCCGGACTGACTGCCATTCTGGGTTGCGGATTCGACCCGGGAGTAAGTGGAGTATATACCGCATACGCAGCAAAACATCATTTCGATGAAATCCACTACCTGGATATCGTAGACTGCAATGCCGGAAATCACCACAAGGCTTTCGCTACCAACTTCAATCCGGAAATCAACATCCGCGAAATCACACAGAACGGACGTTATTACGAAAACGGACAATGGGTTACTACCCAGCCGCTGGAATTCCACAAAGACCTGACTTATCCTAACATCGGTCCGCGTGATTCTTATCTTCTGTACCACGAAGAACTGGAGTCACTGGTCAAGAATTTCCCGACCATCAAGCGTGCCCGTTTCTGGATGACTTTCGGACAGGAATACCTGACTCACTTGCGTGTAATCCAGAACATCGGTATGGCCAGCATCGAACCTATCAACTACAACGGTATGGAAATCATTCCTTTGCAGTTCCTGAAAGCCGTGCTGCCTAACCCGCAAGACCTTGGCGAGAACTACGAAGGCGAAACGTCAATCGGTTGCCGCATCCGTGGTATCAAAGACGGAAAAGAACATACATATTATGTATACAACAACTGCTCTCACCAGGCAGCTTATCAGGAAACAGGCATGCAGGGCGTAAGCTACACCACCGGTGTACCGGCCATGATTGGTGCCATGATGTTCCTGAAAGGATTGTGGAAGCGTCCGGGCGTATGGAACGTAGAAGAGTTCGATCCGGATCCATTCATGGAAGCTTTAAACAAATACGGATTGCCTTGGCATGAAGTATTCGACGGTGACCTGGAACTGTAATTACATTACCTTAATCATAAAAAGAATCAAGAATGAAGAAGGAGTACTCATTCTTCGTTCCTGATTCTTTTTTTCTAAAAATTTCCCTTACGATATGAATATTGGAGACAAAGCTCCCGAAATACTGGGAATCAACGAAAAAGGTGAAGAAATCCGCCTGAGCAATTATGCAGGCAAAAAAATCGTACTCTATTTTTATCCCAAAGACATGACTTCCGGCTGCACGGCACAGGCCTGCAACCTTCGCGACAACTATGCCGAACTCAAGCAAGCGGGTTACGAAGTAATCGGCGTCAGTATCAACGACGAGAAGTCACACCAAAAATTCATCGAAAAGAACCAGCTTCCGTTCACACTGATTGCCGATACGGAACACAAACTGGTAGAGACCTTCGGTGTATGGGGAGAAAAAAGCATGTACGGACGCAAATACATGGGTACCTTCCGTACCACTTTTATCATTAACGAAAAAGGCATTATCGAACGGATTATTTCTCCTAAAGAAGTAAAGACCAAAGACCATGCCTCACAAATCTTACAGTAATTTATGGCAAAAAAAGACGAATTAGAGTTTGAAGGTGGCATTGAAAATGCCCCGAAACCCAATAACAGCGAAAAGCTGAAAGCCCTGCAGGCCGCCATGGACAAGATTGAAAAGAGTTTTGGAAAAGGCTCTATCATGAAAATGGGCGACGACCACGTGCAGGAAGTAGAAGTCATCCCGACTGGTTCTATCGCCTTGAACGCCGCACTCGGTGTAGGAGGTTATCCGAAAGGACGTATCATCGAAATCTACGGTCCGGAATCATCTGGTAAGACCACACTGGCCATTCATGCCATTGCCGAAGCACAGAGAGCAGGCGGTATTGCTGCTTTCATCGATGCTGAGCATGCATTCGACCGTTTCTATGCAGCCAAGTTAGGAGTGGACATCGACAACTTGTGGATTTCACAGCCCGACAACGGTGAACAAGCACTGGAAATCGCCGAGCAGTTGATCCGTTCATCGGCCATCGACATCATTGTTATCGACTCTGTAGCTGCCCTTACCCCGAAAGCTGAAATCGAAGGCGACATGGGCGACAACAAAGTAGGTTTACAAGCCCGCCTGATGTCACAGGCACTGCGCAAGCTGACTTCTGCCATCAGCAAGACCAACACCACCTGTATCTTCATCAACCAGTTGCGTGAGAAGATCGGTGTGATGTTCGGTAATCCCGAAACTACCACCGGTGGTAACGCCCTGAAGTTCTATGCTTCTGTCCGTCTGGACATCCGTCGCGCTACTCAGCTGAAAGACGGTGAAGAAGTCATCGGTAACCAGGTACGTGTCAAAGTTGTAAAGAACAAGGTAGCTCCTCCTTTCCGCAAAGCCGAATTCGACATCATGTTTGGTGAAGGTATCTCTCGCAGCGGTGAAATCATCGACTTGGGAGCAGAATTAGGTATCATCAAGAAGAGCGGTTCATGGTACAGCTACAACGACACCAAATTAGGTCAAGGACGTGATGCTGCCAAACAGTGCATTCAGGATAACCCGGAACTGGCCGACGAACTGGAAAAACTGATTTTTGATGCGTTGAAAGACAAGGAATAAACTTATTCTTTATCTATATAGAAAACGGATTCACCGTGCTGGAGTTCAGCGGGTGAATCCGTTTTTTATGTACCCTCTCCGTCTCCACATCGTATGTCACATAAAGAAAAACCACCCCCAGGTTTATCAGCAAACCCTCCCACACATTCTACGTTTCGCTCAGCAGAAACCTACGTTTCACGATAGGAAAACGTACGTTTCCGCCAAGGAAAACATAAGTTTCCCGTTCGAGAAACATAAAAAAGACAAAAGAAAATAAGCATATACGCCACGGCATTCAGCACTTATCAAATGAAGATTCCCTTACCTGTTTCCTCTTTTCTCAGGCAAGCAATACCCCCAGCAATTTGTCTTATTTTTTCTTTTTCTTTCTTTTTCTTGATAAAAAGCGAGGAAAAATACAGAAAAATACGTTATATTTACCACTGAGAATAAAATAACAGGTAACTAAAAAACAAAACTATGACACTAAAACACTCGCTTTCTTTCATATTTTGCCTGGCTTTTACCACCATCGCAGCTTGGGCGCAGAGTAACAAGTTTTCAAACTCCATCTTCCGCTTTGCCACTCGTGCCGAAGGACAAATGCTGATTACGGAACTGGATGACTATACACGCGACTGGAACCAGTTTGACATTGACGTGCGTCTGCAAAAGCCGCAAGGACGCAAATCACAGCTGTTGCAGTTTGCCATGGAACAGACACTCAACTGGAGTGACGCAGAAAAAGAGCGTATCAGCAAGGCTATGAAAAGCCTGGATGCAGAAATCAAGAAGCAAAGTTACAACCTCGATTTCCCGAAAGAAATCATCTTTGTAAAAACTACCCAGAAAGAAGAAGGTAATGCAGAGGCCTACACTCGCGTAAACTGGATTGCCATCGGCGAGCATGCGTTGAAGGAAGCTTCGGATGCAGACCTGAAATACCTTGTAGCCCATGAGTTGTTTCACCTGCTGACACGACAGAATTCCAACTTCAAGAAAGACATTTACAAGGTCATCGGATTCACGGTGATTGAAAAAGAAATTATCTTCCCGTCCGATTTGGCGGAAATTCGTATTTCCAATCCGGACATCAGCCGATATGACAGTTACGGCACGTTTACCATCGGCGGACAGAAGCAATACTGCACCATGGTGATTTATACCGACAGACCTTATGACGGAAAAACGCTCTTCGACTACCTGAAAGTGGGACTTGTACCTTTGAACGGTGATTTTGTTCCTGTTCAGAAGGCAGGAAAGACAATCATTTATGCACTGGATGAAGCGGAAGATTTCTACACACAAGTAGGAAAGAACACCAACTATCTCATTCATCCGGAAGAAATCATGGCAGACAACTTTGCCTTCACTCTGACTGGCAAGAAGGACCTTGCTAATCCGGAAATAATCCAGAATGTACAAAAAGTGCTGAAGGCCAAAAACCGATAAACAATCTACTTTCACAGATATAAAAAAAGTCAGGCAACCACTGTGATGTGCCTGACTTTTTTTATGACTTATGAGATTATCTTTTCCGGTAATCCTTCTCGATGGCTAAGGTTATCCAGTTGGCTAAGGCCTGACGATTGTCGGCAATGACCAGACGTTTCTGATCCTGTGCATTCTGGATATTTCCTACTTCCAGGAAAACAGCTACCGGAGTCGTGTTGCGAAGTACGAACAGGTTACGTTCGCTCACCGTACCATCGAATCCGCGGTTGGGCTGATGGCGGTCGTACTTGGCACGGAAAGTCCGCTGGATTTCTCTCGCCAGCCGTTTTCCTTTCGAACTGCCCGGCGCATGATAGAAATACACGTCGGTCTGGTTGTTCCGGGCCCGACTGTCTACATGGATAAATACAGCACGCTTGTAGCTGCTCTTATCCTTCCGGTACATGCGGTTCACTGCATCACAGCGCTGTTGCAGACGGGCTATCTGATTCAACGGAATAGCCTTTCCCATGCAAGTTTCCCGCTTGCTGTTATTCAGTATAGCCTGGTCACGAATCCCATCCTTTGCATCCTGAATGATAAAATGCACTTTTGCCCCACGTTTCATCAACTCGCGTCCCAAACGGAGAATGATGTCGTAAGCATACTCATCTTCATGCAATTCTTTTCCGCGGTATTTACCAATGCAGCCAGGATCCGGTCCCCCATGTCCGCTGACAAGATAGAAAGTGGCTCCTTTCAACGAGCTGGAAGTTACCGCATACGACGCATATTTCTTTCCAAACAGCGGTTCATAATGTCCCTTCTTTTTTCCCGTCATTCCCGAAGGGAAGCACAGCAAGCCACACAAAATCAAACATAAGAACTTCTTCATCACCTCAGCAGTTCATCTATTTTCTTACAAAGAGAAGCAAACTCCTCTTCATTATACAAGCGGGTCATCATCACGATTTTACCCTCCTTATCTATCAGCACGTTACGGGTGATTCCGGCATTGCGTTCCGCATATTTGGCAAAAATATCTGCCCCCGGATCGAGCCCTAACGGATAAGTCACTCCTGTCTGCTTGGCAAAGGCTTTCACTCGTTCCAGCGGCTCGTCACGGTCAATTCCATAAAGCGCAAAGGAAGCATTGTCCTTATGTTTCTGCCAGATGTCTTTTTCAATAAAAGGCATTTCCTTACGGCATACTCCACACCAGCTTGCGGTAAACTGCAACATGACTACCTTTCCCTTAAGTTCTGACAATTTCACCTTGCGTCCGTCCGTCAGCTTCATTTCAAAGTCGGGAGCCGTATCGCCTACCTTGACAATATATCCGGCTGCATCAGGAACCGGCTGAGAGGCTGTAAGTGGTGCATGGCCGCCTAAAAGTCCCATCAATGTCAATGCAAAAATAAGCTTCTTCATACTCATTCTAAATTATATTTCGGTTCAAAGATAGTACAAAAAATTAAAATACAGACACATTCGGCAAGAAACCTGTCTGTAAAAAGAATATCAGAAAGTGCGAAAAGGGCCGAAAGAAAATGCTTTTTATTACTTTTCGGTATGTTTATACAGAAACTTTATTAACTTTGCGAATTATGAAGAACAAAGCGTACACCCTTACGCTTTTATTGTAAATCAAAGCTAAAGAGAAGAACTATGGATTGCACAAACATCATCGGAGAAAAAATAAAATCGCTCCGAACCAATCAAGAAATAAGTATACAGGAACTGGCAGAACGCGCAGGACTGACCGTGGAACAGGTAAGTCGCATTGAGGAAAACATCGACATTCCTTCGCTGGCTCCGCTGATTAAAATAGCACGTGCATTGGGAGTACGTCTGGGCACTTTCCTGGACGACCAGACCAGTGAAACCGGACCGGTTATCTGCCGCAAAGGTGAGGCGGACGATACCATCGGATTTTCAAACAACGCTACGCATGCCCGCCAGCACATGCATTATCATTCATTATCAAAAAGCAAGGTGGACCGTCACATGGAACCGTTCATCATCGACATTGACGCCAACGACGAAAAAGACTTCTTTCTGTCGGCACATGAAGGAGAAGAGTTTATCATGGTACTGAAAGGGGAACTGGAAATCAGTTATGGAAAAAGCAACTATCGCCTGAAAGAAGGAGATACCATTTATTATGATTCCATCGTGCCGCACCATGTACACACCGCCGAAGGACAGGCTGCACAAATTCTGGCCGTAGTCTACACCCCGGTATAAGTCTCACACAAATCATCAACGACATGTTACAACTTTCTGAAAGAACATTAGGCGACTGGCTGGAGCATTGGGCAGAAGTGACTCCGGACAAAGAATACATTGTATATTCCGATCGCAACCTGCGTTTTACGTGGAAACAGTTTAACGAGCGTGTGGACCACATGGCCAAAGGTTTGCTGGCCATCGGCGTGAAAAAAGATACTCACGTGGGCATCTGGGCCCGCAATGTGCCCGACTGGCTGACATTTCTGTATGCCTGTGCCAAAATTGGTGCCGTGGCCGTTACGGTCAACACGAACTACAAGCAGGCGGAACTGGAGTACCTCTGCGAAAACTCCGACATGCATACTCTGTGTATCGTAGACGGAGAAAAGGACAGCAACTTCGTGGAAATGACCTACACCATGCTGCCCGAACTGAAGCTCTTCGAACGGGGACACATGAAGAGCAAGCGTTTCCCTCACATGCGTAATGTGGTATACATCGGTCAGGAGAAATACCGGGGTATGTATAACACAGCAGAGATTCTGCTGTTAGGAAGCAACATTGACGATGAGGAACTGATTAACGCCAAAAAACTGGTAAGCTGCCACGATACGGTGAACATGCAGTATACCTCCGGTACTACGGGATTCCCCAAAGGGGTTATGCTCACTCATTACAATATTACCAACAACGGATTTCTAACTGGTGAGCACATGAAGTTCACGGCCGATGATAAGTTGTGCGTATGTGTTCCGCTTTTCCATTGCTTCGGTGTGGTACTGGCCACCATGAACTGCCTGACGCATGGCTGCACACAGGTCATGATAGAGCGCTTCGACCCGTTGCTCGTACTGGCTTCCATACACAAGGAACGCTGTACGGCTCTCTACGGCGTACCGACCATGTTCATTGCCGAACTGCATCACCCCATGTTCCCCATGTTCGACTTGTCGAGCCTGCGCACGGGTATCATGGCCGGATCTCTCTGTCCTGTGGAACTGATGAAACAGGTAGAAGAAAAAATGTTTATGCGCGTTACCAGCGTATACGGACTGACAGAGGCTTCACCAGGTATGACCCACAGCCGCATTGACGACGATCCGGAAGTACGTTACACCACCGTAGGCCATGACTTTGAGTTCACGGAAGTGAAAGTAATCGACCCGAATACCGGAGAAGAATGTCCGGTGGGCGTACAGGGCGAAATGTGCAACCGGGGTTACAACACCATGAAAGGTTACTACAAAAACCCGGAAGCTACAGCTGAGGTGATTGACGCCAACGGATTCCTGCATTCCGGTGACTTGGGAGTAAAAGATGAAAACGGAAACTATCGCATTACGGGCCGTATCAAGGACATGATTATCCGCGGAGGAGAAAATATTTACCCGCGCGAAATCGAAGAATTCCTCTACAAGATGCCGGGCATCAAGGATGTACAGGTGGCCGGAGTGCCTTCCAAAAAATACGGCGAGGCAGTGGGAGCTTTCATCATCCTGCACGAAGGATACACCATGAACGAATTTGATGTACGTGAGTTTTGCCAGGGAAAAATAGCCCGCTACAAAATCCCCAAATACATTTTCTTTGTAAAGGAATTCCCCATGACAGGAAGCGGAAAAATCCAGAAATTCAAGCTGAAAGATTTGAGTCTGAAACTGTGTGCCGAACAAGGCATCGAAATCATATAAAAAACGGCCCGGAATCCTTCTTTCTCAAGAACAGATTCCGGGCCGGAATTTTATCGACAAATTGCTTGCTTTATTTCTTTACAATCTTCACCAGCAATGTCTTGCTGTCTAAGTTGCCTTTAGTATCGTATGCTTCTGATTTTACCAGTCCCACTCCTTTGGCATACCATTCGGTCACACGCAGTGTAGTGGTTTTCAGCACAATCTTTGTACGCTGCAGGTAAGAAATCTTCACACAGTCAAACTTTCCGGCTGTAGTGCTGATGGTTTCATTTCCCATGTAAGCTGCACCAGACACATTCACTTCATTCTTCAACATATTGCGAACTACCTGATAAGAGCGGTCAGGAATGCTCTCACCACCTTTGGCACCGTCTTTGATAGTAAATGAATTGTCGCCTTTAAACTTGAGTTTCTCCAGCAAACCTAAACGGGCAGCCTCGTTGTATTTAGCAGGGTCGGAATCAGAATCTACATACGGACCGTACATCAAATCTTCCGTACATACCGTATTGGCTCCATCGTAGCTCCAGTTGAACAAGGTATAGCTGGTATTGTTCTTTGCCTTTGTAGTGACAATCTTATCATAGTAGGCAGCCTGAAGCTTTCCGTCCACTTTCTCTACTTTACTTACAGTCATGGTTTCATCCGATGTGCTCTGACCGATTTCATCATAATTCACATAGTGCAGTTCTGTACCTTCTGTCGTGCAGAAATATTGTGCCTGCATGGAATGGCAAGCCAAGACAGCTGCCACCAAAAACATTAGCCTCTTCATAGTTTCATCTTTTAAAGTAAAATACGGTGCAAACATACAAATTTCTTTCTTTTTTCTGCCTATCTTTGCCACAGAAAAAACATTAAATCAGTTTATCATGGGATTATTATCATCTTTATTCGGAAAAAGTAAATCCGATGCAAACGAACAAGAGAAACAAGACAAGAAGAATTTCGACATCCTGAAATATGACGGCATCCGTGCCCGCAACATGGGTAAACTACCCTACGCCATCAAATGTTTTGAAGAAGCTGTGGCACTTCAAGAAGAAAAGGAAACGCTGGGTTTACTGGCTAGTGCATATCTTCAGGCCAACCGCACGGAGGATGCACGTATCACCCTTGACCGGCTGATTGCAAAAGATGAGACAAACGTACAGGCCTTGCTGTCTTTAGCTAGTGTATGCTATATACAAGAAGACTATGAAGGGATGGATAAGGCCTGCCAGAAAGCCATCGCTTTGGATGAGAAGAACGCTCAGGCTTACTACTTAGCCGCTCGTGCAGCACGAGGTTTGAAAAATGACTTGCAAGCCATTGTCATGCTGACCAAAGCCATCGTACAAAACGAGAGTTTCACAGAAGCCTATCTTCTGCGTGCCGAAGTGTTGTGGGAAATGCGCCAGGCGAAAGATGCGCTCAACGACCTGGAACAGGTGCTGAAACTCAATCCGGAAGAAGAGGAAGCACTTCTACTGAAAGCTACCATCCACATCGGTATGGGAGAAAATCAGGAAGGAGAAGCATGCGTGGAACAGGTTATAGCTTTGAACCCGTTCAATGTGAAAGCGTATTTGCTGAAAGGTGGCTTGCTGATAGAGGAAAAACAACTGGACAAGGCACTTGAGAATTATCAGGAAGCTATTGAACTGATTCCACAAGAAGCGCAATTATACCAGGAAAGAGGACGCGTTCACCTGCTGATGGGCGACAAGGCCGGTGCGGCAGAAGACATGAAAAAGGCCATCGAGCTGGCTCCTGAAAAAGAAAACCTGATTTCCGGTAATTTCAATAACTTTGAAAAGAGTAATCTGCAAACCGGAATCTACTAAACGATACCGTTCAAGAAGAGCGGGTGCGGAACATTCATTCGATGAAATTCCGCACCCGTTCTTTTTATATATAATAGACGCATTAAAGTGTTTCGTAAGCTGCTTTCAACTGCTGTAAGGCCTTTTCAAGTGTCACACGCGGACAGCCTACATTCATTCGCATAAAGCCTGCTCCTTCCTTACCAAACATCTCTCCATCGTTCAGCGCCAATCCGGCCTTGTCTACAAAGAAAGCATTCAATGCCTCATGCGACAATCCCAGTTCGCGACAATCCAGCCAAATCAGGTAAGAAGCCTGCGGACGCATCACCTTAATCTTAGGAGTATGTGCTTTTGTATAGGTATCTGCATAGTCAATATTTCCCTGAATATAAGCCAGACACTGTTGCAGCCACTCTTCTCCTTCAGTGTAAGCAGCGGTTACGGCCGGCCATGCAAACACATGTCCCGCATTCAGCTCTCCGGCATCCAGATAAGTCACGAAGCGTGAACGAAGTCCTTCATTGTAAATAATGGTATGCGAAGCAGCTACTCCCGGCATATTGAAAGTCTTGCTGGGTGCCATAAAAGTAACGGAGTTGTTGCGGGCTTTTTCTGACACCATGGCAAAAGGCAGATGCTGATAAGGAGGTAAAGTCAGGTCAGCATGAATTTCATCCGAAAAGACAATCACATTGTCATCGGCACAGATTTCGGCCAGTTCCTGCAATTCTTCTTTCTTCCAAACCACTCCTCCCGGGTTGTGAGGATTACACAGAATCAGTACCCGTACTCCCTTTATGGAACGGCGAATCAAATCCAAATCCATGCGATAATGTCCGTCCACTTCTTTCAGCGGGCATTCCACCAGGCGACGGTTATTGCGTGTCACCAGCCAGGCAAAAGGATGGTACACCGGAGGCATAATCATAATCTTGTCGCCCGGCTTTGTGAAACAGTTGATAGCCATTCCCAAACCCGGTACAATGCCTGGTACAAAATTGATTTCTTCCTTCTCTACCGACATGCCATAACGTTTCTTTACCCATCCGATAATAGACTGATAGTAATCGTCTGAACGGAAGGTATATCCCAATACCGGATGTTCGCAACGCTTGCGAATGGCTTCTAAGATAAACGGAGGTGTGGCAAAATCCATATCGGCCACCCACATCGGAATCAAATCAGACTTCCCCCATACATTTACCATACCGTCTACTTTCTCACAACACGTGCCGCGACGGTCAATCACTTCATCAAAATTATAGTTCATGTTCTTATTTGTTTTGGCTGTTTTACAAATGAAATATCTCTGTACAACAAAGGTAAGAAAATACATTCATATCCGCCATTCTGAGGCTATTTTTTAAAAATAAGAAGAAAAAGTTTGTCGGAACATTTGTTTTTTAAAGAAAAGTATTACATTTGCAGCAGAAATAACAACAAAATAACAAACAAATGAGAACATTTGCATCATACTTCTTCTTTTACTTTTATTTCTTTTACTTTAGCAATGAAGTGAAGCGGGAGTTTGCATGCATACGGTAATAAAGAAAACAAGAATGAAATGATAATACAAAGTCCCGCTTCGATGGAGCGGGACTTTTTTTATAGTTATACAAAAGATGAAGAAGATAGCCATACAAGGAGTTCCGGGCTCGTATCACGACATTGCAGCCCATAAATTTTTCAAGAATGAGGAAATCGAACTGATCTGCTGCAACACATTCGAAGAGGTGTTCGATACCCTGAAAAAAGACAGCAGCATCATCGGAATGATTGCTATTGAGAATACGATTGCCGGAAGCCTCCTTCACAATTACGAATTGCTCAGAGACAGTGGAGCTACGATTATCGGAGAACATAAATTACGAATCAGCCACAGCATCATGTGTCTGCCTGGAGAAGACTGGAGTACACTGACAGAGGTAAACTCCCACCCGGTAGCACTGGCACAATGCCGGGATTTCCTGCAACACCATCCACAACTGAAGGTGGTAGAAACGGAAGATACCGCAGGCAGTGCACGCGACATCAAGGAAAAAGGGTTGAAAGGACATGCTGCCATCTGCTCCAAATATGCAGCCGAGCTTTACGGCATGAAAATCCTGCAGGAAGGCATTGAAACCAACAAGCATAATTTTACCCGCTTTCTGGTGATATGCGATCCCTGGATGGCCGACGAACTGAAAGACCGTTCCAAAATCAACAAGGCCAACATTGTTTTCTCCCTGCCTCATAATGAAGGAAGCTTGTCACAAGTGTTGTCCATCTTTTCGTTCTATCACATTAACTTGACCAAAATACAGTCATTGCCCATCATCGGACGGGAATGGGAATACCTGTTCTACGTAGACGTGATGTTCAACGACTATTTGAGATACAAACAATCCATTGATGCAGTAATGCCATTAACCAAAGCACTTAAAATTTTAGGAGAATATGCAGAAGGAGAATCAACCTTATAAGATAGAGCCGGCCAGCCGACTGAGCCACGTCAGCGAATACTACTTCAGCCGGAAACTGAAGGAAGTGGCACGGATGAATGCCGAAGGAAAGAATGTCATCAGCTTAGGAATCGGAAGCCCTGACATGCCGCCGTCAGAAGAGACCATCAACGTATTGTGTGAGAATGCCCGCAAACCTGACGCACACGGCTACCAGCCTACAGTAGGCATACCGGAACTGCGCAAGGCCATGGCCGACTGGTATAAAAGATGGTATGATGTAGACCTGGACCCGGCTACGGAAATCCAGCCGCTCATCGGTTCGAAGGAAGGTATCCTCCACGTCACACTGGCGCTGGTGAACCCCGGTGACCAGGTACTGGTTCCAAACCCGGGATACCCTACCTACACTTCACTGAACAAGATTTTGGGAAGTGAAATCGTGAACTACAATCTGCGGGAAGACAATCACTGGCAACCGGATTTCGAAGAACTGGAAAAGATGGATTTAAGTCGGGTAAAAATCATGTGGACCAACTATCCCAACATGCCGACCGGCGCCAATGCCACCATGGAACTTTACGAGAAGCTGGTGGATTTTGCACGCCGCCACCAGATTGTCATCGTCAACGACAACCCGTACAGTTTCATCCTGAACCGCAAACCTATCAGTATCCTGAACGTGCCGGGAGCCAAAGAATGCTGTATTGAGTTCAACTCCATGAGCAAGAGCCACAACATGCCGGGATGGCGCGTGGGTATGCTGGCAACCAATGCCACTTTCGTACAGTGGATTCTGAAAATCAAGAGCAACATTGATTCTGGTACTTTCCGCCCCTTGCAGCTGGCAGCCGCACAAGCTTACCACAACAGCGCAGAATGGCACGAAGAAGCCAATATTCAGACTTACGCACGTCGCCGGAAACTGGCTGAAGAAATCATGCATACCTTGGGATGCACCTTCGACCCGGAACAAGTAGGTATGTTCTTGTGGGGACGCATTCCAGACCACTATGCCGACGTGGAAGAGCTGACCGAGAAAGTATTGCACGAAGCCCGCGTGTTCATCACTCCGGGATTCATTTTCGGCAGCAACGGAAAACGGTATATCCGCATTTCCCTCTGCGCCAAAGAGCCTCAACTGGAAGAGGCGTTAAAACGAATCCAGGCCATCATGAATAAATAACATTACAAAAAATCAAATACCACTATGGAACAGTTAGATTTACTCCCTATTGAACTGGAAGGTGTTTCTCAGGAACGCCCGTTGATTATTGCAGGCCCTTGCAGTGCCGAAACAGAAGAACAAGTTATGACTACAGCCAAGTCACTGTATGACAAAGGTATCAAGATATTCCGTGCCGGAATCTGGAAACCCCGTACTAAACCGGGAGGTTTCGAAGGTATCGGCGTGGAAGGTCTTTCCTGGCTGAAAGAAGTGAAGAAGGAAACCGGTATGTACGTAGCCACGGAAGTAGCCACCGCCAAGCATGTGTACGAATGCCTGAAAGCTGACATAGACATCGTATGGATTGGTGCCCGTACTACCGCCAACCCGTTTGCCGTACAGGAAATTGCCGATGCACTGAAAGGCGTAGACATTCCCGTCTATGTGAAGAATCCGGTAAACCCTGATTTGGAATTATGGATCGGTGCATTGGAACGCATCAACAATGCCGGACTGAAACGTATCGGTGCCATTCATCGCGGATTCTCTTCATACGACAAGAAAATATACCGCAACCTGCCGCAGTGGCACATTCCTATCGAACTGCGCCGCCGTATCCCGAACCTGCCTATTATCTGCGACCCGAGCCATATCGGCGGAAAGCGTGAACTGATTGCTCCGCTGTGCCAGCAGGCCATGGACTTAGGCTTCGACGGACTCATTATCGAATCACACTGCAATCCGGAATGTGCATGGAGCGATGCCGCACAGCAGGTTACTCCCGATATCCTTGACTACATCCTGAATCTGCTCGTTATCCGTTCTGAACACCAGACTACAGAGAACCTGAACGAGCTTCGCCGACAGATTGACGAATGTGACAACGACCTGATGGACATACTCGCCAAACGTATGCGTGTGTGCCGCGAAATCGGTACCTTCAAAAAGGAACATAACATGACCATCCTGCAGACCGGACGTTACAACGAAATTCTGGACAAACGTGGCGCACAAGGCTCACTTTGCGGCATGGATTCCGATTTCGTCAAACAAGTATTCGAGCTGATTCACGAAGAAAGCGTGCGCCAGCAAATGGAAATCATCAACAAATAACAGAAACAAAGCATGAAAATATTGATTCTAGGAGCCGGAAAAATGGGCTCCTTCTTTACCGATGTATTGAGTTTTGAACATGAAGTCGCCGTGTACGATGTGAATCCCCAACGCCTGCGCTTTATGTACAACTGCTACCGCTTCACCAAACTGGAAGAAATCGGCGAATTCAAGCCGGAGCTGGTCATCAATGCTGCCACGGTAAAATACACACTCGATGCTTTCCATCAGGTCCTTCCAGTATTGCCGAAGGACTGTATCATCAGCGACATTGCTTCCGTGAAAACCGGATTAAAGGAGTTCTATGAAAACTGCGGCTTCCGCTATGTATCTACCCACCCGATGTTCGGTCCCACATTTGCCAACCTCGACAAACTGAGTACGGAAAATGCCATCATCATCAAGGAAGGTGACCACCTGGGCAAGATTTTCTTCAAGGACCTTTACCAGCACCTGAAGCTGAACATCTTTGAATACACCTTCGAGGAACACGACGAAACGGTGGCTTACTCCTTGTCTATCCCGTTCGTATCTACCTTTGTGTTTGCAGCCGTTATGAAACACCAGGATGCACCGGGTACTACCTTCAAGCGCCACATGGCCATTGCGCAAGGTGTGCTGAGCGAAGATGATTTTCTGCTACAGGAAATCTTGTTCAATCCACGCACTCCGGCTCAGGTCGAAAATATCCGTACGGAGCTAAACGAACTGTTAGATATTATCAGCCGGAAAGATGCAGAAGGCATGCATGCCTATCTTAGCAAGATTCGAAAAAATATCAAATAACTTATAGGGAAATCCATAAAAAAGGGCAGGAAGAAAACTACAAACCTTTCTTCCTGCCCTTTCTATTTTCTATCAGACTGATATTTACAGCTTAATCTTCTTTGATACCGATTTCGATTCATTGTGCAGACGGTCGAGTGCAGTCACTACGTAACGATACTTCGTCTTTCCGTCTTCATACGGCAACTTATAGAATTCATCGTGCGTAATCGCTACAATGTGTGAAGGATCGTTCAGGTTCACCTTCTCCTTGCTTCCGAAGCGGTACACCACATAATGATAAGCCTTGTCCATCTCGGTCTTTGCCTTCGGTGCCGTCCAGAACAAGATGTATCCGTCTGCGGTCCATACCGGTTTCAGCTTACGCACTTTGCCCGGAGCCTTGTCGTCCATAAACGGAGAAGCCGGAAGCAATGCCGGATACTTGTGATATTCTTTCACCAGCATATCCCGGTAATTTCCCTTGTTCTCTACCACTGCCGCCGCATACCACTGACAGCTTCCTTGTACGGTAGGCAATGAACGCTGCAAATTATACTTTGCCGGAATCTGGCTCTGGTTCGGATTCATCAAATCCGCTTTCGATACCGTACGTATCACATCCTGACCGATGTACAGCGGACGAGCTGCCGAATGGCGTGCCCACCAACGAATCAGTGTATCATAATCGGCTGCCGGATGTCCGATTTCCCAATAAATCTGCGGGATATTGTAATCTACCCAGCCATTGTTTACCCACAAAAGCACGTCGGCATACAAGTCATCGTAGTTCTGCAATCCGTTTGTCTCACTTCCGTTCGGGTCATTCTTCTTGTTACGATAAATACCGAACGGTGATACACCAAACTTCACCCACGGTTTGCATTCGCGTACGGTTTCATGAATTTCCTTAATCAACACGTTCACATTATCCCGACGCCAATCTGCCCGACGAGTAAATCCACGGCCGTATGCTGCAAAGCTGACATTATCCGGAAACTCCTCTCCCGGATTCGGATAAGGATAGAAATAGTCGTCCATGTGAATGGCATCCACATCATAGCGGGTCACAATGTCGCGTACAATCTTGCAGATGTATTTTCTGGATTCCGGTAGTCCCGGATCAAAATACAGCTGGCCGGCATACTGCACAAACAGTTCCGGATTCTTGCTGTAGGGATGCATGGGCGACAAAGCACCTGTTCCTTTCGTTTTGGCACGATACGGATTAATCCACGCATGAAGCTCCATGTTCCGCTTGTGGCATTCCTCAATCATAAACTGCAAAGGATCCCACATAGGCGAGGGAGCTTTTCCCTGCACACCAGTCAAAAAACGGCTCCATGGTTCATAAGAAGATTTATACAATGCATCCGCCTCTGCCCTCACCTGAAAAATAATGGCATTGATACCTGCTTCCTGCAAGTTGTCCAACTGGCTCACCAGCACCTTCTTCATTTTCTCCGTAGGCATACCCTGAAACTGTCCGTTTACACACTGTATCCAGGCTCCGCGAAACTCCCGTTTGGGATAACGTGCCTGAGCATACAAATTACTCGTCCACAGGCTTCCCAAAAGGACAAACAACATCAATAGTTTAGTCTTCATATCCGTAAATTTTATCATATCCTTTTCACTTTCCGGACAAATGTCCGATTAAGCTACAAAGATAGTGAAAGGTAAGTGCAATACCAAGCCAAAAGCCTGCTTTTGAGCACAAGTATTGCCGAACTACATCCTATATTCAAGAAATGAATACCACATTCGTAGCTATCGCATTCGAAACTTTAATGGTCTGCAAAGTTGTAGAGTTATTTCTGCTTGTCAGGAATAAAGACAAGTCTGTAATTTTATTCCATACTTCTGTGTCTTCTGGTAAATTCATGTATTTCCGGAAGTCATCCGGAAAATCTTTCAGCAGTTCCTTATTTTTCCCCATCCGACACAGTTCGATACGTTTGGATACTTTCCCTTTCTCATGTTAATACAAGTAATTCCAGCGATTAATGCTGTAATTATAGCTATACCAATAATATCGTTTTTCTCATTCTTTTCCATAGTTTCTAAATAAGCCAACGATATAAATTCTTACAGATATAATGATTTATATTCTAAAAAAGAAAGTTCTGCTAAAAAATGATCGTTATAGTTCTTCCCAAATCTACCAATATAAACTGTGTAATTAAAACTCACAAACCGTATTTATCTCTCAACTAAACTACACA
>OLXD01000011.1_pt1 | contig 101312 bp, 67 predicted proteins | sample 1673881 | NCBI WGS metagenome assembly OLXD01 (sample SAMEA103958131, study PRJEB25191) | human gut metagenome
TTTGTTGCTCAGGTACTTAAAAAGTTATATTTATAATAGTGTTGCGGAATTAAGGGGTACTACAGATGCCATTGGTAAGACAATTTATGTAGACCGCAAATCCCGTAACCAGCCGTTGGTGATAGGAGGGGTTTACCAGGACATGCCGGAAAACTCTCAGTTAGGGAATTGTGTCTTCTCTTCCTACTCCCCGAACCTGAACAAAGATTCGTGGACAAACTGGAATTATGCCTTGTATATCCGGCTTGACAATCCGGCTTCATTGGCCAGTGTCCGGCAGTCGGTGATAGAAGCCTGCAAGCGGATGATTCCAAAAGACCTGATTAGCGGAGAGGGAGAGGAAGACTGGGAGAATTTCATTCATTTTACGCCGCTGGACGAAGTGCACTATTCTACGGTAGGCAACAAGGCGGCTACCAGTAAGGCGGCCGTTTACCTGCTGCTGTGTGTATCGGTACTGATTCTGTTGACGGCAGCAGTCAACTACATGAACTTCTCGCTGGCAGAAACTCCCATGCGGTTGCGTTCCATTAACACCCAGAAAGTGTTGGGGGCTTCCACACTCTCTTTACGGATGTATCTGTTGTTGGAATCCGTATTGGTTTGTGTGTGTGGCTTCCTGCTGTCATTGCTTTGGCTCTATCTGTTGCAAGATAGTTCTTTAAATACCCTGGTGGCATCCGACCTCTCTTTGATGAATCATCCAAACTTGCTGATAGCTTTGGGCGGAATGGCCGTATGCATGGGCTTGCTGGCTGGAGCCTATCCTTCTTACTACGTCACCTCTTTTCCGCCGGCACTGGTACTGAAAGGCTCGTTCGGTCTTTCCCCGAAAGGAAAGATGCTGCGTACGTTTCTGGTTTGCTTCCAGTTCTTTGTCTCTTTCATGCTGATTATTGCGGTAGGCATCATGTACCTGCAGAGCCGTTATATTCAGCACAGCGACTATGGCTATGACAAGGAGGTCGTACTGGTGGGAACGATTCCTTATGAATATCTCGATCGCAGGGAAGCGATTGTCAGTGAATTGTCCGGCCTTTCGGGCATAGAAGGTATTTCGATTTCCCAGTTCGTTTTAAGTTCAGCCGATAATTACATGTCGTGGGGAAGAGGAGAAGGAGAACATCACATACAGTTGGTCTGTTTTCCGATAGATTACCGCTACTTATCTGTGCTTGGCATCAAGATTACTGAGGGGAGGAACTTTAAACCGGGCGACGGAGATGTGTATATTTTCAACGAAGCAGCCCGGAAGAAATATCCCTGGATGAAGGTGGACGAACCCGCTACTCCTGGTGATTATCCGGTGGTCGGATTCTGTGAGAATATTCGTTTCAGCAGTTTCCGCAACAACGATGCCGTAGAGCCGATGGCTTTCTTTATTTACGGAAAAGATTATGCAAATTGGGATGCCAACAATATCTTGAACATCCGGGTGGCCGCGGGAGTAGACAAAGTGGACATGCTTCACCGCTTGGCTGAGGCAACAGAAAAGATGGCACCGGGCCGTGATTTCAGATTCCGTTTCATGGATGAGGTGATTGACCAGAACTATCGTCGGGAATTGCGTTTCACCCGTCAGATTCTGTTGTTCTCCCTGATAGCCATTGTCCTCAGCATGATTGGTGTGTTCGGACTGACTTTGTTTGAAAGCGAATACCGCCGGAAGGAGATTGGTATCCGGAAAATTATGGGAAGTTCCACCGGTGAGATTCTCTATATGTTTACCAAGCGTTATTTCGTCATGCTGGTGGTCTGCTTCGTACTGGCAGCTCCTTTCGGATGGTGGATAGGGCACGACTGGCTGGAAAGCTTCTCCGACAAGACGCCTATCCGTGCCTGGGTATTTGTGACCTCCTTCCTGCTGGTCAGTCTCATTACGGTACTGACGGTGACATTCCAGTGCTGGAAGAATGCCAATGAAAACCCCGTACGGAGTATCAAGACGGAATAAACACATAAAACTATAAAATACGATGAAAGGACTGAAAACCTATTTTACCTATCTTCACCGCAACAAGCTGTTTACATTGGTCAACGTGGCGGGACTGGCTATCTCTCTGATGTTCGTGCTGCTTATTGCCAATATGGTAGTGCGACAGCTCACTGTGGGCAGCGATATAAAGGATATTGAGCATATTTATGTGTTGTCGAACGAGGAATATAGCGCCAGCAATTACCTGGTGGGTGAACGGCTGGCCAACCGTTATCCGGAAATGGCCGACTGGTGCGCTGTGAATGCTGAAGCTTGTAACTCGGGGAGTTATGCGGTAATAGATAACCGGAAAACCAGCCTCGAAATATATTGTGTGAAAGATAATTTCCTCCGTTTCTTTGGCTATTCGCTGTTGTCGGGAAATCCGGAACAGGCACTGGTCGATGCACACAGCATTGTGCTGACCGAATCGGCTGCCCGTAAACTGTTTGGGGATGAACCTGCGGAAGGCAAGATGCTTCGTTTGTCCGGAGACAAGAAGGAGATGTACACAGTGACAGGCGTCATAAAAGACTTTGATAACTCCGTCATCCCCGATGCGGTAGAAGCCATTGTACCATTCGACTATGTAGATTTTGTGAACTGGGGAAGCAGCATGCGCAATCCGGATATGAACAACATGGGAGGGACGACGATACTGGTCCGTTTTCCTCAAGGTGTCAATCCCGATCAGAAAGCTGCCGATATGCTGTCTTTTCTCAAAACCTTTTCTTGGGGGTATCAGCATGAGTTGTTCCGCGAGGCATTCTGGATGCCGTTGAAAGACGTGTGTTTCTCCGAAATAGTGAGTCCTCAGTTGCGTCAGTACAATCCGGTGAAAGTCTGGATATTTTTAGTGGCAGGTATTCTGATTCTGCTGATGGCCGTATTCAATTACGTCAGCATGTGCGTGGCACAAGTAAGCTACCGTGCCAAGGAAATGGCTACCCGCCGTCTGTTAGGTTCTTCCGCACGGAGTATCTTCTGGCGCTTGTTGGGAGAGTCGACCTTGTTTACCACAGGAGCCTTTCTGCTGGCTTTGCTGTTGGCTAAGGCTGTGGAACCGACGGCTTGTAACCTGCTGCAAACACGGCTGGACATCTGGGGCGACTTAAACGCCATCACTTTGCTTATCTATCTGATAGGAATTATTCTGCTTTCCTTGCTGGCCGGACTGGTACCTGCCGTTCTGCTTTCTCATTACCATCCATTAGATGTGGTGAAAGGCACTTTCCGTCGGAAAACCAAGGCGGTGTACCTTCGGGCACTGTATGTGGTACAGAGCGGACTCACCGTAGCCATGCTGACTTGCACCCTCTATCTGTCCGCACAAATCTACCGGATTCTGCGTGAACCGTTGGGCTATACGTACGGTCATGTGCTTGACTATCCTGCCATGACAGTCGGTTCTTCCGAAAAGATACGTCTTTTCCGAGATGAAGCCCGTAAGAAGCCTTTTGTAAAGAATGTCTGTTTGACCGCCGGTACGCCTGTAAACCGGGGAAACAACAATACTACCCAGCTTTACGACAACAACGGGATACCTCAAAATGTCAGTTTTCAGGTATTCCGTACCGATTCAGCCTTTTTGGACATCTTTCACATCCAGGTGTTCGACGATAGGAAACTTCCACGGAAATGGGGGAACATGTATTTTTCCGAAAGCACGTTCGATTCCTTGCAGCTGGATTACGCGCGTACGGCAGAATTGCGGAATGAATATGGCCGCCAGTATGCTGTAGGCGGGCGGTATGCCGACATCAAATTCGGTTCCATTCTCCTTCCGCAGTCGCCCACCATGATTTCAGTAGAGCATCCGGACAAAGTAAGACCCTGGAACGTGCTGGTAGAAACCATTGAAGGCGACCAGGCAGCATATAAGAGAGAACTTGATGCCTTGTTTTCGGAAGTGGTGGAGGGTATTCCCTTTGAATCCAAATGGTATGCCGATGAGATGAAGGAAGTCTACAAAGATTTGTTGCACATGCGTACTACTATTGTAGCCTTTACGTGTGCGGCCCTGTTGATTTCCCTGTTGGGACTGACTGCCATGAGCATTTATTTCATCAGCCAGCGCAAGCGCGACATGGCCATCCGGAAAGTTTTTGGTTCCAGTGCAGGTATGGAACGGGCACGACTGCTTCGTTTCTCCCTGCTGTCTTTGCTGGCAGGCATGTTGCTGGCCGTTCCTTTAGCATGGTTCGGTGTACAGCAGATAGACGGTATCCTGCACTATTCACCCATGGCGATGTGGGGCGTGTTTGGCATCGCCTTTCTGCTGGTAGCCTTGATTTCTTTAGGCTCCGTGTGTCTCATCAGTTGGGGAGCCGTTCGTGAAAATCCGGTGAATCACATTAAGACCGAATAATTTTTCATAGGTGTAAAAACAGATAGAACAATCGGGGCCTCCGCTCATTTGCCGAGGCCCCGATTTATATTTTAGAGACGGGCAGCTACTTTCTGCCAGTCCACCAGTGTCCAGAATGCTTCGATGAAGGCCGCCCGGCGGTTGCGGTAGTCAATGTAGTACGCATGTTCCCACACGTCGATAACCAGTAACGGTTTCAGTCCCTTCTTGAGCGGATTTCCGGCGTTCGATTCGCTGACGATGGACAAATGTCCGTCCTTGTCACTCACCAGCCAGGTCCATCCCGAACCGAACAGCGTGGTGGCAGCCTGCGTGAACTTCTCCTTGAAGGTTTCCACCGAACCGAAATCGCGGGCCAACGCATCTGCTAAGGGCTGAGGCATCTCCGGCTGCTGAGGAGTCAGTGTATCAAAAAAGAACGTATGGTTCCAGGTCTGGGCTGCATTGTTGAACATCGGTCCTTCCGCTTCCAGCAAGATTTGCTCCAGCGTTTTTTCTTCGTAAGGCGTGCCGGCAATCAGTTTGTTCAGGTTGTCTATGTACGTTTGCAAATGTTTTCCGTAATGATATTCCAGTGTTTCTTTGCTCATTTTCGGAGCCAGTGCTTCCAGTCGATAAGGAAGTTCAGGAAGTAAATGTTTCATATTTTCTTGATTTAAAGTTGATAATTTTTAATTCTGTTCTTATATAAACAAACAAATCGTTCGTAAAGTTGTAATTACGGTACTAATTTAATATAAAAATCGGTGTTTCCATAGAAAAATTCTGTCTAAATTCCTTCTATACTGTGAGAAATCGTAATTTCGCTGACAGATTAGGTAGATTTCTATAATATTTTAAGGTTAAAAGTAACATGTGTGGAATTGTAGGATATATCGGAAAGCGAAAAGTCTGGCCGATATTGGTAGAAGGCCTGAAGCGTCTGGAGTATCGTGGATACGACAGTGCCGGAGCGGCCTTGATGAGTGACACTCATCAGTTGAATGTGTATAAGTCGGTGGGAAAAGTAGCCGATTTGGAACGGACAGCCGAAGGGCAGGATGTGTCCGGTTGCGTGGGAATCGCTCATACGCGTTGGGCTACCCATGGAGAGCCCAGTGCGGTAAATGCCCATCCACATTGCAGCCAGAACGGTGATCTGGCACTGGTACACAACGGGATTATCGAGAACTATGCCGTGCTGAAAGAAAAGCTGCAGGCCAAAGGCTGCACCTTCAAGAGCAGCACCGATACAGAGGTGCTGGTGCAGTTGATTGGCTACATCCAGCAGCAAGGAAATCTGGACTTGCTGACCGCCGTTCAGTTAGCTTTGCGGGAAGTCATCGGTGCCTATGCCATTGCAGTAGTCGACCGTAAGCATCCCGACGAGATTATTGCTGCCCGCAAGAGTAGTCCGTTAGTCGTCGGAGTAGGTGAGGGAGAATTCTTTCTGGCTTCCGATGCCACTCCTATGGTGACTTACACCAATCAGGTGGTGTATCTCTCCGACGAAGAAATAGCCGTACTACGGGCAGGTGCTCCCTTGAAGATTGTTGATTTGAATAATGTAGAGTGTCCGCATGAAGCACAGACCATAGCTTTGAACATCGGTCAGTTGGAAAAAGGAGGTTTTCCCCACTTCATGCTGAAAGAAATCTTCGACCAGCCCGACTGCATCAGCGACTGTATGCGTGGCCGCGTGAACCCAGACACTTGTACGGTCACCCTTTCCGCCGTGTCCAATTACAAGGAACAACTTTTACGTGCTGGGCACTTCATTATCGTAGCCTGCGGTACTTCCTGGCATGCCGGACTCATCGGCAAGCAACTGATTGAAAGCTTCTGCCGCATTCCGGTGGAAGTGGAATACGCCTCTGAATTCCGTTATCGCAATCCGGTGATTCATCCTGATGACGTAGTCATCGCTATCTCCCAAAGCGGAGAAACTGCCGACACATTAGCTGCCATTGAACTGGCCAAGTCGCAGGGAGCCTTTATCTATGGCATCTGTAACGTCATCGGCTCTTCCATTGCCCGTGCTACGGATACCGGTTCCTATATCCATGTGGGCCCCGAAATCGGAGTGGCTTCTACGAAAGCCTTTACCGGACAGGTTACCGTGCTCACCCTGCTGGCTTTGGCGTTGGGGCGAGAAAAAGGTACACTTTCGGAAGAAGAATATCATCGGATAGTGAAAGAACTGGTTGCCGTCCCTGAAAAGATGCGGACCGTCCTGAAGCAGCATTCGTTCATCTCCGATTTCTCAAAGATGTTTACATACGCCCGCAACTTCATTTATTTAGGTCGCGGATATGCCTTCCCGGTCGCTTTGGAAGGAGCCTTGAAGCTGAAGGAGATTTCCTACATCCATGCCGAAGGCTATCCGGCAGCCGAGATGAAACATGGCCCTATTGCCCTGATTGATGCCGAAATGCCGGTGGTTATAGTGGCCACACAGTCGCCTTTGTACGAAAAAGTGCTGAGTAACATTCAGGAAATCAAAGCCCGTAAGGGAAGAGTGGTAGCCGTAGTAACTGAAGGAGATACGGTTATCCGAAACTTGGCTGATTACAGCATCGAACTTCCCGCTACGCTGGAATGTCTGAATCCGTTAGTAGCTTCCATTCCGTTGCAGTTGCTGGCCTATTACATTGCAGTTTGCCGTGGAATGGATGTCGACCAGCCACGTAATCTGGCTAAGTCTGTAACGGTGGAATAACGTAACCCTAATTTGAAAATATACTGTTGAAAAAGAGAAACCTCTAAGTCAGATTTTATGTTTCTCTTCCGTGAAACCTACGTTTCCGCTACGAGAAACGTAGGTTTTCCTTTTGAGAGACGTAGGTTTCCGCGATGGAAAACATAGAAAATACGGAAGAGTTTTCTTTTTGATGAAGAGTTGTTTGGTAAATAGGATTTTGGAACTTGTCTATAAATAGATACTCTCTTTACCGATTGCAATAGTGAGTTTTGGACTGTATTATTTTTTATGAAAGGTTTCCTCTTTTCATGTAAAGATGTAAATTTGCACATCTTATTTCTTGGAAAAATACATAAGCGAGGAAGAAAATGCAGGAAGATGAATTGATATTGGCTGTAAAATCCGGTTCGGAGCGTGCTTATAAGCAGCTTTATGAACTGTGGGTATCCAGACTATATCGGTTTGTGTTTCAGTACCTCAAATCGGAAGAAGCGACTGACGATGTGGTGCAGGAAACTTTTCTTCGTATCTGGACTAACAGGGAACACCTGAATCCCGATCAGTCTTTCAAATCCTATCTCTTTACCATAGCCTATCATTTTCTGCTGAAAGAATTGAGAAGGCAGATTCACAATCCGTCGATGGAAGAATATGTGGAATACCGGGACAAACTGGCTTCTTCGGCTAATGAGATTCCTGATGAACTGGACTATGACCGTTTTGTAAAGGCTTTGGAGAAAGCCAAACAGCATCTTTCACCCCGTCAGCGGGAAATTTTTGAACTCAACAAAGAATACGGTATGTCGGTCGCCGAGATTTCCGGAAAACTCTCCGTCACAGAGCAGGTAGTACGCAACCAGTTGTCTGCTGCCCTGAAGATACTTCGTACAGAATTACGTCAATATTATCCTTTATTGCTCTTATTTTTGGCGTAAAAATCATTTTATGTTTTAAAACATACAATTTGATATGTTATAAATCTGCCCTTATTGGATATTACCCATAAACAAACGAAAAAAGTTTATGAGTGCACAAATAAACGATAAGGTATCAGGATTGTTACACAAGTTCCGTTCCGGTGACATCACGCCGGCGGAATTTCAGGATTTGCGAACCCGCATGGATACTATATCCGATGTGGAACTGAAACATCTTCTGGAAGCAGAGTGGGAAGAGTTTGAAGACCATTCTCCTTTGTCGGAAGAAAAAATGAAAACGCTCTATGAAGGCTTGCACATTCGTTCGGAAGAAGTGAAACCTCGTTTCACGCTGAAACGCTACTGGATGCAGATTGCCGCTTCACTGTTGTTGCTTATAGCCGGAAGTTTGACGGTATTGACCTTTATGCAGCAGAACGAAATCAATGCACTGGCAGAACAGAATGTGGTGATACGTTCAGGCGATTACGGCAAGTCGCTCGTCACCCTTCCCGATGGAACCATTGTGCATTTGAATGCCAAATCTTCTTTGACCTATAGTCAGGATTTTGGGCGAAATGACCGCAAAGTAGCATTGAGTGGAGAAGGATTTTTTGAGGTAAAAAAAGATACGGAAAAGAAGTTTACAGTAGGTACAGGCTATATGGACATTACCGTACTGGGTACAAAATTCAATGTGTATGCATACGAGACAAAAGACATTGTAGAGATGTCGCTCGTAGAAGGTAGTGTGGATGTCACCACTTCACGCCCTCCTTATCAGAGCATACGCGTGAAGCCCAATGAAAAAGTGGTGTATAACAAGCGTACAGGAAACTTGCTGCATGAGCGGACAAGTAACAAGATGGAAACAGCTTGGATAAATAAGGAATTGGTGTTCCGTAGTGAACGGCTGGAAGATGTATTCCGTTGTTTGTCCCGCAAGTTTGCTGTCACCTTCTCCGTGGATGATGAGACTTTGTTGAACGATGTGTATACCGGTACGTTTGACGATGAAAACGTGGAAAGCATTATGCGTGTCTTGAAATATCATTATAAATTCAAATACACGAATGAGGACGGAGTGATTTCTATTCAAACTCGAAAATAGTTATTAACCTTTAAAAACTGAAGTACATGAAAACATGAGAAGAAAACAAAAGCCCCGGATAATCGGCAAATTATCCAGGGCATGAAAGAAGGCTTAGTCCTGCAATTAAACTATGGTGGACACATAGTAAAATAAACTAAAACCTTAATTTGTTATGATTTTATGAAAACCGCAAAACAATCAATTGATTTAAAGTACAAAGGTACTAAAAAACGCTTGAATCTGCGCACTGCTTTGATTTCTTTGTGTATGTTTGCATTTGTTGGCACTTCTGCCCAGACGGGTACGGTGACCGTGAAATTGCGGAATGCTTCAGTCAAGGAATTGTTCAGTGCGATTGAAAAACAAACTTCCTATCGCTTTTCTTATCGGGATGCAGAAATCAAGGGGAAAGGAAATGTGACTATTTCTGCAACCAATCGTGAATTAAAGCAACTTTTAGAAGGTGAACTTTCCAAATTGGGATTGAAATATGCTGTATCTGGGAATAAGATTATTGTGACTCCGGTTGCAGCAGCTCCTTCTGCACAGCCTAAAAAAGTGACAGGAAAGGTGGTGGATGCCAACGGAGAACCGGTAATTGGAGCTACTATTAAAGAACAAGGTACTGCTAATGGTACAATTACGGATTTTGACGGAAACTTTACTCTGGATGTAGCTGATAATGTGATGCTTGAGGTTTCTTATATCGGATATAAGAGTCAGGAATTGAAGGCAGTGGCTGGGAAAACGCTTTCTGTGACTTTAAGAGAGGATACAGAAGTGTTGGATGAAGTTGTTGTTGTGGGGTATGGTTCGCAGCGTAAGTCAGACCTTACGGGAGGTATCACCAGTGTAAGTTCCGAGAAACTGGAGATGGTGACCAGCAATAACCTGCTGGATAAATTGCAGGGGCAGGTGCCGGGACTTTCCATCACTACCGGAAACTTTAAGCCTGGTTCAGAACAGTCAATCCAGGTGCGAGGTATTAATTCACTGACAGCAAGCAACAGTCCTTTGATTGTGCTGGACGGTATTCCTTATAACGGTTCTTTGGGTGACATTGACCCGGAAACAATTGAAAGTCTTTCCGTGCTGAAAGATGCTTCATCGGCTGCCATCTATGGTTCACGAGGCTCCAACGGTGTGATTCTGATTCAGACCAAGAAAGGTAAACGCGGGAAGGCGACGGTAACTTATAAGGGACAAGTCGGTTTGGAACAGGCTCAGAACAGACCTGACTTGATGGGAGGCGATGAATATGTACACATGATGCAGGATTATTATCATCAGAAAGAAGGATGGACGGGCGAACAGTTGGACCCGATGGTTATCTTGAATCCTCGCGAACGGGAAAACTACAAGAATAGGCATGAAACGGACTGGCTGGATTTGGTGCTGCGTAATGCCTTGTCTAACCGTCATACAGTTAATCTCAGTGGAGGGACTGAATCTACTCAGTATTCGGCGACTATTTCTCACATGAAGCAGGAGGGAATCATGGTTAACAGTGGAATGAGGCGTACGAATCTGTCAATGAACATTGTTCAAGACCTTAATTCCTGGTTAAAGATAGGAGTGAGTACTCAGTTCACAGATAAGAATGTAGACGATAATTCAGCTAATTATGGTAGTGCCACGCACATAAGTCCATGGGGTCAATATCTGGACGAAGAAGGGCGTTATGTGGATTATCCGATGGACCAGACGCTGTTCCCCAATCCTATGTCAGATATCAATGCGACAGTGGACAATGAATACCGGAATTTGTTTTTGTCTGCGTTTGCAGAAGTACAGCTTCCTATCAAAGGATTAAGCTACCGTACCAATTTCGGTTATAATTACCGGAGCGGATTCGAAGGTTCCTATTATGGCCGCAATACGTTAAGTGGAAAGAATGTGGACGGAATGGCTACTGTTAAAAATAGTCATTATTACGATTATACATGGGAGAACCTGATAAATTACAACCGCCAGTTTGGAAAGCATAAAATAGACCTGACGGGTTTGTTCAGTTTGCAGCAGACCTCCGACAAAACGAGCGAGCAGAGCGCGGAATGTTTTGTAAACGATGATTCGGAATACTATAACATGGAAATGGGAGAAAAGAATCAGAAAGTATCTTCTGGACTGACAGAAACGTCCACAATTTCTTACATGTTTCGTGCAAACTATAATTATGATAACCGTTACATGCTGACGCTGACCGGACGTGCGGATGGGTATTCAGCGTTTGGGACAAACAACAAATATGCTTTCTTCCCTTCGGCAGCAGTGGCCTGGAACATCAGTTCAGAAGATTTCATGGAAAATCTTCGTGACAGTTGGATGGACATGTTGAAAATCCGTGTGTCTTACGGTAGTAATGGAAACCAGGCAATTAATGCGTATCAGACACTTGACCGGATAGGAGTATCTAAGTATATTTGGGGAGATGGTGGATCCACCGGAAACGGAAGTTATTTGGGATTTGACAATATCGGAAATCCTAATCTGAAATGGGAAACGACTCACAGTTTCAATTTCGGTATAGACTTTAGTCTGTTTGGAAACCGTTTGAGTGGTACCATTGAAACCTACGTGGCGAATACGAAAGATTTGTTGATGAAGCGCAATGTGCCTGTCATGAATGGCTTCCAGACAATCATGGATAATGTGGGGCAGACACGCAACAAAGGTGTGGAAATTACCTTGAACTCCGTGAATATCCAGAATAAGAATTTCACCTGGACGACTAATCTGAATTTCTTCCTGAACCGTGATAAGATTGTAGAATTGCGTGGAGACGGCAAGGATGATATTACCAACAAATGGTTTATAGATGAATCGCTTCGAGCTATTTATGATTATAATGTGGTAGGTATCTGGCAGGCATACGACCCTTGTTATGTGCATAAGGTCTATACGGACGAAAACGGAAATGAACAGGAACTGGAAGGTTTTTTCAATGAAAAAGGAGAAGAAATTCAGGCAGGCGCATTACCTGGTTCTGCCAGGCTGGAAGACGTGAATGGTGACGGCAAGATTTCTGCGGATGATAAGAAAATCATCGGCTCTCGTACTCCCAGTTTTTCCATGTCTTTGGGCAATACGTTCCAATATAGGAATTTTACTTTTTCATTCTTGCTGAATGGTACGTTTGGGCAGTGGAAAGAGCGTCATGACTTGAATTTTGAACGCTGGGGAGCTATCTGGAATCATTTTAGCGGAATGGAATACTGGACGGAAGATAACCCTAGTACTCAATATACGTCTTTGGACTACCTCCCGTATGACAAGCATTCTTTTTATTCCAAAGCTAATTATGTGACGGTAAAGAATGTAACGCTAGGTTATGATTTTGAAAAGAAATGGTTAAAATCCTTGGGCATTTCCGCACTGAATCTGAATGTAAGTATCAATAATCTGTATACATTCTCCAATTTTGACAATGCGGTAAACATGGAAGCAGACAATGTGTTTGATAACTATCCAATGAATCGTTCTTATATGTTTGGTTTAAATCTGACATTCTAAAAAAATACAAGTATGAAAAAGATAAAGTATATTGCAATCTCGGCATTATTAGCATTCTGTAGCTGTTCTGATTTTTTGGATGAGGAACTGAAAAGTTCGCTGGCTCCAGAAAATACCTATACGAATACTCATGGCTTTGAGGTCGGAGTTACCGGTTTGTATGAATACGCTCGTTCGGAATTCAATACATGGGGAGGGGAGTTCAATGGTTTTAGTCATGGTCAGGCCACCCCTGTTGAGGTTTTTCAGATAGGTACAGATATTATGTTTACCAATACAGACCCTCTTTTGGTCTCTTTCGGGAACTTGTCTTATACCCCTCTCAGTCATTATGTGAATTCATGGTGGAAGTTTGGATACGGCCTGGCTTCCAATGCCAACCTTATACTGGAGTATTCGGAACATGCGGATGTAGACTGGGATAATCCTACAGATAAAGCTGGATTTCAGGCGGAAGCCCGTTTCTTCCGAGCCTATGCCTATCGTTATTTAGTTTATTTATATGGTGATGTCCCTTGGGTGGATAAGGTAGAGCGTGATTTCCGGGTTGATTTTACCCGCACTCCGAAGGCAGAAGTACTGAACCACATGATTGAAGATTTGAAGTTTGCTGCCGGAAATTTACCGGAAGATCCTGATGCCGTGCTTCCCGGCCGACTAACCAAATGGGCTGCACTACACTTGCTGAGTGAGGTGTATCTGATGGCCGGGATGAATGCTGAAGCGGAGGATGCGGCCAGGCAGGTGATTGATTCCCATAAATTTGAATTGATGAAAGATCGTTTCGGAACGCATACAAAAGAACCGGGCGATGTGTTCTCAGACATGTTCAAGGAGAACAATCAGAACCGGAATACAGCGGGTAATAAAGAAACCATCTGGGTCATGCAGCTGGAGTATAACGTTGTGGGAGGAGGTGGAGAGTCAGAAGACTGGGCACTGCGGGCTTACAACCCGAGTTATTTCTCTATAGACGGATTTACCATTGCCGATTCACTGGGAGGCCGTGGAGTGGCTCAGTTAATTCCTTTCCCATGGTGGATTGACAAGAACAGCGGATTCTATGAGGCGGAAGATATCCGCAATTCTGACTATAATATCAAGAGAAACTGGTATTATAACGATCCCAGATCTGAAAAGTATGGTCAAAAGGCGGAAATTACTGAGGAACTCTGGAAAGCAAAAAAATTGTATCCGGCTATCACCAAATTCTTCTATGGAGTTCAGGACAAGGGAGGCGATGAAGGATATGGTGGCTGTACGAAAGACCGTATCAAGTTCCGTTTGTCTGAAACTTATCTGCTGCTGGCTGAGGCTCTGATGAATCAGGGACGGACAGACGAGGCCGCAGAGGCAATTAATGAAGTACGCCTCAGGGCTAAAGCAAGCAAGATTACAGGAGCACAGGTGACTAAAGACTTTCTGGCTGATGAGCGTATCCGGGAACTGATTGGGGAAGAGATGCGCCGTTTTACTCTGTGCCGTTTGGGATTGTTGAAAGAGCGTGTGCTGAGATATAATACAGATGCTGCTCCTCGTTGGAACGATAAACATTGGTTATGGCCTATTCCGCAAGATGTCATCAACTCCAATACTGGTAGTGCATTCCCGCAGAATCCGGGCTGGGATTAAAATTATATTTGTGATAATGTCCTGAATGATATTTCCGTACAGATGGTGCATTTCTCTTTCTGCAAGGAGATTTCATTCAGGAAATTTACTGGAGTCTTTATGAAAATAAAAAATCTTATTTTTCTTATTCTGGCATCTTTATTGCCTGTGTATGGATGGTGTTCCATTCAATTTCAATTGCCGGAACTTTCCGGAGCTTACAGACCTATGGCCGATGAGCTTTATCACATTATTTCCAGACAAGCCCATTATCGGCTTCAGCAGGTGAGAATACATAGAGGGCATCCGGATATGAAGCTGCTTACTCCCAGCATACATGGTGAGCATGGAATACGTCCTAACACGGGGGCGATTTTGGGTTTTTCTTTTCTTTATCGTTTTGGTGACTATGAAGAAAAGACTGTAGGCATCAGTAAGGAAGAACTGCTGACAGAATATATCATTCCTATGATTAATTACGTGACAGCCACTTATGAATCCATGCCTACCGATGACGGAAGATGCTGGAACAAACAGTGGCAAAGTGCTCACTGGGCATATTCCTTGGGGAAAGCTACCTGGTATCTGGGGGAAGCTCTGCCTGAAGAGTTAAAAGCTAAAGTGTGTTATCTTGTCCGGAAAGAAGCGGAGAGGTTCTATCAGTCAGAGCCTCCTCATCGCATCAAAAACGATACAGCGGCGGAAGAAAATGCTTGGAACAGCCAGATTTTTCATGTGGCTTCTTTATTGATGCCGGAGAATCCGGAATATCCCCGCTGGCAGGAGCTTTTCCGTAAATGGGTTCTGTCTTCGTATGTGACGGAGGCGGATGTGCGTGAGGGAAAGGTCGTGGATGGATTTAATCTTGGTACGTTGGGAGGAGGTAATATCTACGATGACTATACGCTGGAAAATCACGACATTGTGCATCCTGATTATATGACTGCCTTTATACTGTCTTTTCAGACTGCGGTTGACTATCGGATGACCCAAAGAGAGATACCTTCCTTTTTATTGTTCAATATTCCTCAAATTTATGCAAACCTGAAGTGGTTTGCTACTCCCGATGGAGGGATGACCTATCCTTCCGGGCAGGACTGGGGATTGTTCCGTAATCCGGACTGGTTAATCAATCATGTGTATATGGCTGCTTTTGCCCATGATTCTGACGCCTGGCATTATGCGAAAGAATCGTTTGAGTGTATCCGGCTGATGCAGAAGAGGCACGATGCAGGAAATATTTACAGTGAGGATGAAACGGAATTTCCTCCTACACAAAGTGATATTTTTGTCTATCTTGCGCAGGCCTGGCAAGCGCTTCATTTTACGCAAGCGATAAAAGACGACTGGAAACCGTTGAGAGGAGTCAGGCAATTTAAGAATGGGAAGATTCTGTTGAATAAGTCCGACCGGTTTATTCATTCATTGTGTTATGGAAATCAGATCATGTTCTTGCCTACCTTGAATGCTCCGGATAGGGTTTTTGATGCTTCTTTAGGAAGCGGCATTGGCAATGTCTGGCTGAAAGGAGCGGAAAGTCCTTTGCCGGTTACGCTAAAGAACATAGATGTAGAGAGTGAAAAGGACGCTTATAAGGTCAGGTTAACTGTAATGCACGGTAGTCAGGTGGAAGCTACTTATTTTATTCAGGCTTTGCCGGAACGGCTGGAAGTGAAAGAGGTGTTGAAAGCGACGGAAGATTGTAACCTTGAATCTGTACAGACTGCCCGGTTTGGTGTGTTGAATGATTCGCAGTGGATTCGGGAGCAAGGGATGAGAACGCTGGAGTATGAAGGACAGAAACAGACAGTAAGAGCCTTATCAGGTAAAGTGCTGGAATTTCAAACAGGCTGGTTGAATCTTGATAAGGTGAAGTTCCATATTTCAAAGTCCGGTAATTCCCGGTGCCGGTATGAGGGGACATCCCGTTATAAAGCCGGAAGAGCTACGGATGTCCTGACCTTGAATTTCAGGGAGTTCTCCCGTTCCGTGCATAAAGGAGAGATTTTATCTGAATTTGCTTATACAATCAGTTTATGATAATTTTTATGAATGGTGAATTAAAAGAAGAATTATGGTTAGAAAGATTTATTTGTATGTGATGCTATGGGGGGCTGTGATTGCGCAGGTAATGGGACAGCGGAAATTTAGCTCCGAAGAAGTGAATGCAATGATGAGGAAAGTTGCGGACTGGCAGATTGCCAATTTGAAGGAGGGAGTAGAGCATGATGACCTGGACTGGAGGCGTGCGGTTCTGTATATGGGGATAGTAGACTGGGCTGAGTTGGTGGAAAAGAAAGAGGGGAACAGTGCCTACTATCAATGGCTGCTGCGCCTTGGAAGAAAGAATCACTTTCAGATGGGGAAATGGTTGTATCATGCAGACTGTATTGCGGTTGGACAACCGTTTATTGATCTGTATTTGAGATATGGCGATAAGATTATGCTGGGGCCTGTCATGTCACGTGCGGACTGGATAGTGGCCAATCCGTCTCATACACCTATGATGCTGGATTATGGTAAGATAGAGACCTTATACCGCTGGACGTGGTGTGATGCGCTGTTTATGGCTCCTCCTGTTTACGCCAAATTATATGCTTTGTCTGGTGACCGGAAGTATTTGAACTTTATGGATAAAGAATATCGCGCATCGTATGCGTATCTTTACGACAAACAGGAGCATTTGTTTTATCGTGACGGGACGTATTTCGGTAAGAAAGAGGCAAATGGTAAGAAAGTGTTTTGGGGACGTGGAAATGGATGGGTCCTGGGCGGTTTGGCTGAGATTCTTCAGGTGCTTCCATCTGATGATTCTTTTTCACGCTTCTATCAGGATTTGTTTGTGGAATTGTCCGGACGTCTTGCGGAGTTGCAGTGTCCGGACGGTTATTGGCATGCCAGTTTGCTGGACCCGTCCTCTTATCCGTCGCCAGAAACAAGTTCCACCGGATTGATTGTTTATGCGTTGGCGTATGGCATCAATCAAGGTTTGCTTGATAGAGAAAAGTTCTTGCCTGTAGTGTCCAAGGGTTGGAAAGCGTTGTGTGAGGCGGTAAATTCTGACGGCAAGTTAGGCTATGTACAGCCGGTTGGAGGTGCTCCGGATAAAGTATCTCGTGAGACGACAGAAGTATATGGGGTAGGTGCTTTTTTATTGGCGGGATGTCAGATTTATCAATTGTCTTTAAACTGAAATAAGAATGAAAAATTATCAGAGAGTTGTTTTAGGGTTGGTTAGTTTGTTTCTGGCGGTTGATGTGCAGGCGTTGCCGAGAGCAGAACGTGTTGTCATGATTGCGCTGGATGGTATTTCAGTAGAAGGTTTTTGAGCAGGCTCGCATGCCTCATCTGGATTCTCTTCTGGCGGAAGGAGTGTTATCAGTGGAGACTCGGTGTGTTATGCCTTCAGTGACCTTGCCTAATTGGACCAGTCATCTGACGGGTAGTGGTCCGGAGCAGCACGGCGTGGTGGATAACGACTGGGAAAAAAGCAAAAAGCCCGTTCTTCCGCCTGCTTGTAAGGATGAGGACGGATATTATCCTTCTGTTTTTAAGGTATTGAAAGATGAAAAGCCCGAGGTGAGAATCGCTTTCTATTATAATGTGGAAAAACTGATTTACCCTTATAACAAGAAGTGCCTTGATGAGGTCTCTTTCCTGAAGGATGATGGGTATGCTGAAAATTACGACAAGGCATTTGATTTTCTGTTAAAAAACAGAAAGAATCTGACTGCCGTTTTCTTGTATTCTGTTCACATAGATCACGCAGGGCATAGATACGCATGGATGTCACCGGAGTATATTCGTTCCCTTGAAGAAGTCGACAAAGAAATCGGCCAATTTATTGCTAAGATGAAGAAGGAGGGACTTTATGAGAGTACGCATTTTATATTTTTGAGTGACCATGGAGGAATAAGAAACGGCCATGGAGGAGTGTCTGTACAAGAAATGGTGGTACCTTGGGGAATTGTGGGGCCGGGTATCGTTCGTGGGGAAAAAATGGTTGAACCCAACAATACGGTAAATACCGCTTCTGTCATTCTGAAACTTTTCAGGGTGAAACAGCCTTCCTGTTGGACAGAAAAGGTGCTTGAATCAATTTTTGAATAACAAATGAGCGTGCTCAGACAAGTAATATTTCGCTTCGGCGTGCGGAAAAAAACTCTTCGGTAATATTACGGAACTGTTCGCCGTAGTTACTCCTCGGGTTGCTATAGATAAAGTGTTGGAGTAGCTGAATACGGCTCCTTCTTATGAGGAGATGCTGCAGACTGCGGTGGAGTGTGGCCTGGGAGAAGCTGATATGGTAGAATTATATACAATGTTAGGAGTTGAGCGTCCGCAAGTGTTGTGACAGGTTGAAAATACATAAAAAATGGCGTACAAGATTCACGGTTCTCTTTGTACGCCATTTTTTATGTATTTATACCAAGTGAGCAATCAGTTCTTCACGGTCGCCTGCTAACAGGTCGATAACCGGAACTTCAATCATGGTGTAGCATCCCGGTTGCTGCTTCATAGAAGCACGAGCTACACAAACCAGTACCTGAGCTGTCAGAGCCGGGTTGTTGATCTTCATGTCAAATTCGAAGAGCTGGTTGTGAGTCTTACCTGATACACCTTTGCGAACCAGGTTTACACCGTGACCTACATCGTTCAGGTCGTCTACGCAAGGAACTTGGATAACGTGTGTTTCATCGTTTACAAAATAGGGGTCAGCTTTGATGGCTGCTTCTACTGTCTTGAAATCTGCACCTTCTTCCAGTTCTACATATACCATACGGCGGTGAATACCTGTTCCCACCGGAATAGTCATAGACAACGCATCTTTTACTCCGGCAATGGCGCGAACGGCTACAGAGTGTCCCATGCTGCGGCCCGGACCGAAGTTAGTGTAAGTGATTCCTTTCGGAGCGATGGCTTCCAGCAGCGTGCGTACTACAGAGTCGCTTCCCGGATCCCATCCGGCAGAAATGATAGCTACTGCGTTGTGGGCTTTTGCTGTTTCACCCAAAGAACGGCGCAGGCTGGTAATCTGAGTGTGGATGTCGAAGCTGTCTACCGTGTTGATGCCTAATGCAAGGATTTCTTTTGCATATTGTTCTACGCTGCGGGTTGGAGTTGCCAGAATAGCTACATCTACATCTTTCAGTTCGCGAATATCTTTTACTACAGGATAATCGGCCAGTTCTGCAGGTTTGTTTTCTGATCCATTACGGCGTACGATACCTGCTACTTCAAAATCAGGAGCTGCTTCAAGAGCTTCCAGTGTGAATTTTCCGATGTTTCCGTAACCTACTACGGCTGCTCTAATCTTTTTCATATTTCTTATTTGTTTTAAGTTGTTTCGTTTTAGTTGGCGCAAAAATACAGAATTAGAATCATTCCAAACAAGCAATAAAGCCACGAATTCCAAAAAAAACTGGCTGAACTTACAATTTATAACTTTCTTATCGTTATTTTTGTTCTCCATTTTATAAATTGTTAGAAAAACATGATTGAATATATCAAAGGAGAACTTGTAGATGCTACTCCGGCGTGGGTGGTTGTAGAGTGTAATGGATTAGGATATGGAATTAATGTGTCGTTGAACACTTACTCTGCCGTACAGGGAAAAAAGGAGGTCAAACTCTATATATATGAGGCCATCCGTGAAGATGCGTATGTGTTATACGGATTTGCCACCCGTCAGGAGAGGGAATTGTTTTTGTTGCTTATCAGTGTATCGGGCATTGGCGGAAATACAGCACGTATGATTTTGTCGGCACTTTCTCCTTCGGAATTATGTAACGTAATTGGCAGTGGAAACGACAAGCTGCTGAAGACCGTGAAGGGAATTGGCTTGAAAACGGCCCAGCGCATCATTGTGGAGCTGAAAGATAAGATTGCAGTGACAGGTATAGAGAGTGCGGCAACCGTCAAATCGGTGGCTGTAGCTGCCAATGCGGAAATATATGAAGAGGCAGTGGCTGCATTGACCATGTTGGGATTTGCACAGGCTCCTTCTCAAAAGGTGACCGCGCAAATTCTCAAGGAGGAACCGGATGCACCTGTGGAAAAAGTGATCAAACTTGCTTTAAAGCGACTTTGAATATAGAAGTACTCTCTTGTGGGAGTACTTTCTTTTTTATTTAAAATGTCTTATCTGATAAGGGACTGTGCTTGTAAAATATGTTAAATGATTAATCTTTACAGGTTACAACTTTCGCCTTGTTTTTGTACTTTTGTTTCCCGAAAAAGGATAAGATGTATCAGTATGAAACTTTATTTTACTTCTGTAGTTCGTTACAAAAATAAGATTCATTTCTTTCATTCATGGGGCGTGTCTGCTCAGATTTAATCTTGATTCTTTCCTTTTTTATTCCTTTTATTTATTCATTATTTTTTTCTGATTGATTTTATTATGAGCAAAAGAAAAAGGCTCATAGTGCTTTGTTGTGTGGCACTATGTAGCCAGTATTTTTATGCCCAAACTCAATTGGGCATTGAGGATTTATTTCATCTTGCAGATGAAAACAGTCAAAGTATACGGACGTATAAAACAAGTAAAGAAGTGGCTGATGAGGCGTTAAAGGCCGCTAAGGCACAGCGGTTGCCTGATATAAATGTGGCCATTTCTGCCAGTTATTGGGGAAATGGAAAATTGTGGGACCGGGATTTCGGTAATGCCACAAAGATAGAGATGCCTCATTGGGGAAATAATTTTGCTTTGGAGGCTCAGCAGGTGATTTATGCCGGAGGAGCGGTGAGCAGTGGAATCCGGTTGGCGGAACTTGCACAACAGATGGCGGAACTGGACTGGCAGAAAAATCGTCAGGAAATTCGTTTTTTATTAGTGGGGCATTATCTGGACCTTTATAAATTAGATAATCAGACTCAGGTATTACAAAGGAATCTGGAGTTAACAGAACAGGTGATTGATAATATGAGAACACGTCATGAACAGGGAACGGTATTACAGAATGATATTACTCGCTATGAACTTCAGCGAGAGAATCTGAAATTGCAGTTGGCCAAGGTATTGGATGCAAGAAAAATCCTTCATCATCAGTTGGTGACTACTCTGCATTTGCCGGAGAATACGGTATTTGCACCCGATTCGGCCTTGTTGGAAAGAGAAATTCTGACGTTGACAGAGAATGACTGGCAACAAATGGCTGTACAGAATCATATAGGATTGAAGGAGTCGCAAACAGCGGTGCTGGTAAATGAACAGAAGGTAAAACTGGAGCGTTCAGAACGCTTGCCCAAAATATCATTGATGGCTGCAGAACATTTGGATGGTCCGATTACAATCGAAGTACCGGTACTGGATAATAACTTTAACTATTGGTATGTGGGAGTAGGTGTAAAATACAGTCTTTCTTCTCTTTTTAAGAATAGTCGTAAACTGAAGCAGGCTCGTTTGGAGGTCCGGAAGGCCGAGGAGACTCATCAACTAGAACTGGAGCAAGTTGAAAATGCCGTGCAGGCTGGGTACGTGAACTTTTTAACTGCTTTTACTGATTTACATACGCAGGAGAATAGTGTGAAACTGGCAAATGAGAATTATGAGGTGACGAGCAATCGATATGAAAATGAAATGGCATTATTGACTGATATGTTGGATGCCAGTAATATGAAATTGACTGCTGATCTTGGGCTGGTTAATGCCCGCATCAATGTGATATATAATTATTATAAGATGAAATATATTACTCATACATTATAGAATATAGAAACCGATAAATTTGAAACGTTATGATGACAAGAAAAACAAAAAAGTTAATTTATAATACATTTATTATTTGTGTGTTATGTATAGGGGTGGTTTATGTTTGTGCTCGTTTTATTCATTTGGGAAATGTGGAGTATACGGACAACGCACAGGTAAAGCAACACATTACTCCGGTCAATACTCGGGTATCCGGATTTATCAAGAAAATTTATTTTGAAGAGTATAAACCGGTTCATAAGGGAGACACCTTGCTGGTTATTGAAGATACTGAGTTTCGTTTACGCCTGGCGCAAGCTGAAGCTGATCTTGCTAACGCTCTTTCGGGGCAGGAAGTAACTACGGCTGGCATTATTACCACTCAGAATAATTTGAGTGTGAATGATGCCAGTATAGAAGAAGTACGGGTACAGATGGAAAATGCAGGTCGTGAGCTGGAACGTTATAAAAGAATGTACGAAAAAAAAGCAGTAACCCGACAACAGTATGATAATATACAGACTGCATATGAAACGGCTAAGGCTCGTTATGAACAAGCTATGCGGGTAAAACGCTCTACATCTTTGGTGAAAAGTGAACAGACACGAAGGCTCGGGCAGAATGAGGCTGCAGTCCGGGTTGCACGAGCTGCTGTAGAGCTTGCTAAATTAAACTTGTCTTATACGGTAATTCTGGCCACTTGTGATGGGGTAACAGGTCATAAGGATATTCATGAGGGACAATTGGTTCAGCCCGGACAAACGATGCTCGACATTGTGGATGGTAGTGATTTGTGGGTTATAGCTAATTATCGGGAGACGCAGCTTCCTCATATTCAGGAAGGGGCTGAAGTGATGCTGACAGCAGATGCAGTACCAGGGGTAACTTATACAGGAATTGTAGAATCAATATCGGATGCGACGGGAGCTGCTTTTTCAATGATTCCACAGGATAATGCTACCGGAAATTTTGTGAAAGTAGAACAGCGTGTTCCGGTGCGTATTAGTTTGAAGAAGAATTCTGTCGATAAACTGAAGCGCTTGCGGGCTGGATTTAATGTGGAATGTAAAGTGAAATATTGATTATGGGAGCACCTGCGTTGAACGGTCCTTTTACTATGCCCATGTTCCGGGACTTTGTGCCTCGGAAATGGCAGCCGTGGATTTATGTGTTTTTTGCCTTTACGTTTCAGTTTTCAGGGGGGCTTTATTTGGGCACGTTGAATCAAATGATGGGGGAGACTACGCTTATGCGCGAAGACTTGCTGATGTGCCTGTATGCCAATCTGTCGGGGATGGCTATTTATTTCCCTTTGCTTTTCCGGATGAAGTTTCGTTTCACAAACAAAACTTTATTGATTGCAGCCTCACTTGGGGTATTGATATGTAATTTGGTTGCTCCTTATATTACTTTTTTACCGCTTCTTTGGGCTGTTTGTTTTGTAGAAGGAATATGTAAGATTCAGGGAACTTTTGAATGCATGTCAAACATTCAACTTTGGATGACTCCTAAGCGAGATTTCACAGTTTTCTTTCCACTTCTTCATATTGTGATTTTAGGCAGCATGCAGCTTTCTGATATTTTGGCTACTTACCTGATGTATTATTATCACTGGAGTTCTATGCATTGGTTCATGGTCGGTGTCATGTTGTTTAATTTGCTGGTACTATATGTATGTACCAGACATTTTCGCATTATTAAGAAATTTCCTTTGTTCGGTATTGATTGGTTAGGAGCTGTTATTTGGGCAGCTTTGTTGTTGGAAATTGCTTATTTCTTTGATTATGGGGATTGGTATGACTGGTGGAACAGTCCGGTCATTCGTTCATTGGCTGTTATTATTGTAATTACGGCAATAGTAGGTATATGGAGGATGTGTACTATACGTCATCCTTTTTTAGAGCCGAAAATGTGGACGTATCGCTACTTGCTACCTGTTTTTATTCTTATAACTTTAGTTGAGGGATTTTTGGCGGCAGAGCGTGTGTTGGAAGAAGTTTTTTATGAAGAAGTGATGCATTATGAAGAAATGGTCAGCGTACAGTTGGACTGGTTTGCCGCAATCGGAGTGCTGATAGGATGTTTGTTTGCCTACTGGTGGATGCATGTGAAGCGTTTCAACTATCTTCGTTTACTGATTGTGGGAATGACAGGTCTTGCACTTTATCTGTCAGGATATTATTTTATGATTTCGTCCGATATTCATGTGTCTCAGCTCTATTGGCTCATTGTGTGCCGTGGGTTTGCCTATGCGGTGTTGAGTGCTACTTTTATGGTGTGTCTGGAAGAAATCATGACTTTCCAACATTTTTTTCAGGCGTTAAGTGTGTTTAATATGTTACACATGGTGATGGGGGGCGTAATAGGTTCTGCTATTTACACGCAGGGGCTATCTTATTATATATCCGATAATCTTTCCCGTTATGGTGGAAGCATCAATCATGTGAGTTTCAGTCGTGCACCTTTTGAATTAGGAAGTTATATGGAAACTTTTATTTCTTATATAATGGAAATAAGTCTTAAGCAGCTATATGGATGGGCGGCTTATGCATGCATTTTTTTATTGTTATTATTTTTACTTTATGATGCTCCTATACGCCGCGATTTGAAACCTATGCCCAGTTGGAAAAGTATTCGTAAAGAGGTTGCGAATTCTTTCATGAAACTTACAGGCAAGGAATCGTAACATTCATTTCTTTATCGTATATTTGCCGATAATAATCGAAAAATTGAAAAGGAAATGACATTTGCGAGCATTGTATGGGATGTGGATCCGGTGCTGGTTCATTTGGGTTCGCTCGAAATCCGTTGGTACGGGCTGATGTGGGGGCTGGGATTTATTTTGGCTTACGAAATGGTCTCCCGTTTGTTTAAGAAGGAAGGGTATCCGGAAAACTGGGCCGACAAACTGTTTGTATATTGTATTGTCAGCAGTGTGATTGGGGCTCGTCTGGGGCACTGCCTGTTCTATGAATGGGATTATTATGGAGCGCATCCGGCAGAAATTCTGAAAATCTGGAAAGGTGGACTGGCCAGTCACGGAGGTGTATTTGCCTTGATACTGGCTTTAATCTGGTATTCCAAGACAGTGACGAAAAAAAGCGTATGGTGGTTGTTCGACCGTATGATACCTGCCGTAGCGGTGGTTTGTATGTGTATCCGTTTCGGTAACTTGATGAACTCTGAGATTTTCGGCTATCCCACGACCTTACCATGGGGATTTGAGTTTGTCCGCTCGCGTGAATGGCAGGAATTATACAATCAGAATGGAGTGGCGCAGGCTTGTCATCCTACTCAGATTTATGAAATGCTTTACTGTCTGGTGGCACTGGTTGTATCGTGGTTCATGTATCACAAGCTTCATTTAGGTAAACGAATCGGACTGACTACGGGCGTTTCTTTGCTAATCTTTTTCGGTGCCCGTTTCGGATTGGAATTCATGAAGAATCCGCAGGTAGCTGAAGAAGTAGGCATGACATTGAACATCGGACAATGGTTGAGTGTGCCGTTGATATTGTTAGGTATATATCTGATTGCAACCAGCGGAAAAAGAAAAGAAGCTTTTTAATAAAGATACTTCTCTTGCTTGAAGCAAGTCCTTGTACGAATGTTTCATCTTTGAATAATTATGTTACATGCAACATAATTATTCGAGGATGAAACATTTTTTATATGCCTTTTAGTTGCTGGACCATACATTTGCCATACCGTTTTGAACGGTGTATGAAATAAAATTGGTGTTGAACTTAAATTAATGCGTAAATGAAAAGCGACAAAAGAGCATTATTTTTTACACTCCTGTTTACTATGGTGTGTATGGTATTGCAAGCACAAAGTTTGCAGGTTGAGGGGACTGTGATTTCCAAGTCGGATGGTGAACCCATTATTGGGGCTACTGTACTAGAAAAAGGTACTACAAACGGTACGATTACCGATTTTGATGGTAAATTCTCTTTATCAGTCAAGCAAGGAGCTGAAATTACCATTTCTTATGTAGGTTTTAAATCTCAAACATTAAAAGCTAAAGGAGTTTTGAAGGTTATTCTGGAAGAGGACTCTGAAATGCTGCAGGAAGTTGTGGTGACGGGTTATACCACTCAGCGTAAGGCTGATTTGACTGGATCAGTGGCTGTGGTATCTACAGAATCGCTAAAGACAACTTCTGATACTGATCCCATGCGTGCTTTACAGGGAAAAGTGGCAGGTATGACGATTACAGGAAACGGTTCTCCGAGTGGTACAGCTACGGTACGTATTCGTGGTATCGGTTCTTTTAACTCTTCTCAGGATCCGCTTTATGTAATTGATGGAGTACCTACTAACATGTCTCTTAACTCATTGAATACGAATGATATTGAGAGTATGCAAGTATTGAAAGATGCGGCTTCTGCTTCTATTTACGGTTCGCGGGCTTCAAATGGTGTTATTATCATTACTACGAAGAAAGGTAAGAAAGCAGATAAAGTGAAAGTGGATTTCTCAGCCAACCTGACTGCCCAGTTCTATACTTCACAGTCATTGATGGATGTTTGTAATTCATCAGAATATGCTACAGCCATGGCACAGGCCGCATTAAATGATGGACTGGATCCGGTTTCGTATGCAAGTAACTACGGCTTAAATTTGAATGCCGCGTCGGGAACTCCTATTACTGTCTGGAACCCGAGCACTAGCCAGTATGTAAATTATACGGTCAATGGCTTGTATGACGGATATATCAACAGTAAGAAAACCATGCGTTACTCTGATACTGACTGGATGGATGAAATATCAAGAGTAGGTTTCTCTCAGAATTATGATCTTTCTCTTTCACATGCCAATGATAAACATTCTACCATGTTCTCATTGGGATATAAAAAGAATAATGGTATTTTGAAATATACGGATTTTGAAAATATTTCTGCCCGTATGAATTCATCATACAATGTAAATAAATACATTACGGTTGGAGAAAACTTTACGGTAACTTATACCAGTCAGGTAGATTGTGCACCGATGGAAAATGCGTTGAAGATGGCCCCTATTGTACCGGTCTATGAAGAAGACGGAACTACATTCTCTGGTCCGGTCGGAGGTATGAGTGACCGTCAGAATCCTTTGCGTGAACAGTATCAAAATAAAGACAATGCATTGAACTACTGGAGATTGTTCGGAAATGGATATGTAGATATAAAACCTTTCAAGGGCTTTGTTTTCCGTTCTAACTTCGGATTGGATTTCTATAATTCATTTATTAATGCAATGACTCATACCTATCATTCTGATATTGTAAACAATGACATTGCTAAAACCACGTTGTCAAATAAGAATGAAGTGAATTGGACATGGTCAAATACCATCAATTATAATTTTAATGTAGCCAGCAAGCACGATATCAATGTGTTGTTGGGAGCTGAATTGTCCAAGCAAAGTTCTATTGATTTTTCTGCTTATTCAGAAGGCTATGCGTTGGAGGATGTAGATTATATGTGGCCTAATGCTGCTACAGGTGTGATGAAGAATACAGGTGCTAAGGTCGGATATAGACTAGCTTCTTTCTTCGGAAAAGTAGATTACAACTATGATGATTTTATCTTGGCTTCATTTACAATCCGTCGAGATGGTTCTTCTCGTTTTGGTAAAGGTAATCGTTGGGGTACATTCCCGGCAGCTACATTAGGTTTGCGTTTGTCAAAACTGCTGAAAGCAAATTGGATGGATGATTGGAAAGTCAGATTATCTTGGGGACAGACTGGTAACCAAGCTATTGACAATAATGCGCAGTTTGGTTTGTACGTAGTAGATTATGGATTGGATCGGGTGACTTCAACTGCATATGATTTATATCTTCAAGGTTCTGGTACCTTCCCTTCAGGGTATCGTGCTACTCAGCTTGCCAATCCGGATTTGAAATGGGAATCGGCTACACAATATAATATAGGTACGGATTTTGCATTCCTGAACAACAGTTTGTATGGAACTATTGATGGGTATATTAAGGATGTAGATGACATGTTGATTAACCCTGCTTATTTAGGAGCTATCGGTGAAGGTGGTGCGTCTTGGCTGAATGGACCTTCTTTGCGGAACTGGGGTATGGAGTTCAGTTTAGGATATCGGAAGTCGTTGGCCTGTGGCTTAGGCTTGGATATCAATGCTAATGTAGACTTCTTCCGAAATAAAGTGACTTATCTGCCGGCTACCACTACGGGTTCATACGCACATACGTCTAAAGAAAATCTGGTAGAGTCTGGCATGCCTTATGGCTCTTCTGTAGGATATGTGGTAGAAGGTATTTTCCAGAACCAGGCTGAAGTAGATGCTTCCGGACAGGCAAATGCTCGTGTGGGCGGTTTGAAATATGCGGATTTGGATGGAAATGGAATCATAACTTCTGATGATCAAGACTGGATTTATAATCCGGTTCCGGCTTTCTCTTATGGCTTGAATATTGCATTGAACTATAAGAACTTTGATTTGAGTATGTTCTGGCAGGGGGTATACGATCAGGATGTATACAATAACCAAAAGGCACAAACTGATTTCTGGAGTATTACCGATGCAGGTTCTAACAAAGGATCTCGTTTGTTGGGGGCTTGGAACACCAATAACACAGGTTCTACTATACCAGCTCTGACTACCAATAATACGGCCGACGAGGGTAGAGCTTCCAGCTATTATGTAGAAAACGGATCTTATTTGAAATTACGTAATCTTCAGGTGGGATATACGGTTCCTGCTTCTTTCTTATCGAAGTTCAAGATGACCAGTGCCCGAATTTACTTGTCCGGTCAAAATCTGCTGACTATCAAGAGTAAGAGCTTGACTTGTCCTGATCCGGAAAATCCGAACTGGAATTATCCGCTTGCTACTTCTGTTTCATTTGGTTTACAAATTGGTTTTTAATTTTAAAATAATGGATATGATGAAAAAATATATATTTCTGGCAGCTTGTGCATTAGGTTTGTCATTGACAAGTTGTGAAGACTTTTTAGACTATACCCCGACTGCAGTGGTGGATGAGGAACAGGCATTCTCAGAACCGGAGAAAATGGTAAATTCGGCTTATGCCATGTTGGGAGATTGCTGGTACACTTATCCGTTTAACCTGTTCCCTTATGGTGACGTAAGTTCTGATGATTGCCTGAAGGGTGGTTCTGGAACAACAGATACAGGCTATCATGCTTTTGATATTTGGACTACATTGACCGCTACTACTCCGGGTGAAATGGATGAACTTTGGTATCGTTTGTATGCTGCTGTTTCTCGTTGTAATCGTGCGTTGATTTCGTTGGAACGGAATGGAGATAGTTTGGGAGAAGATGTGAAAGAACAGCGTGTTGCCGAAGTGCGTTTCTTGCGTGGACATTTCTATTTTAAACTTCTGACTGTGTTCCGTCAGGTTCCTTGGATTGATGAACAAGTAGTAGAGGATAATTCATATGAACAAGTTAGTAATACAGCGTTGACTTACGAACAATTGTTTCAGAAAGTAATCGATGATTTCAAGGCGGCTTATGATGTGTTACCTGTAAAAGAACCAGGGGAGGACGGCCGGGCTAATAAAATTGCGGCTGCAGCTTATTTGGCTAAATGTTATCTGACTTTGGCCTGGGGAGACGGATATGAGGCAACAACCGGTGAAAGTCATATCAATTCTGAATACATGCAGAAAGTAATAACTTATACAGATGATGTGGTAGCTTCTGATTACGGATACCTGGAAGATTATGGCGATATCTTCTTGCCTGCTTATAAAAATAGTAAGGAATCAATTTTTGCAGTTCAGTGTTCTGATTATGAAGATGATAATACGACCTATGGACGTGCTAACTGGTCGAACATGCTGAATGGTTGCTGGCAGATGTGGTCTTGCGGATGGGATTTCCACAAACCTTCTCAGAATCTGGTGAACGCCTTCAAGACCAGGAACGGCCTTCCGATGTTTGATGATTATAATAACGAGATTGATTATCCGATTAATGGACAACCTGACAACCAAAAGTGGGACCCGCGTTTGTTCCATACCGTAGGCATGCCCACTTTCCCTTACAAGTATGAGGCTGAATATACGATGACTACTGCCAATTCACGTACACCGAATACGTATGGATACTATACTTCGTTGAAAGAAGTTCCTCAGCGTTCTGAAGGGGAAACCTATAATGGTTCATGGCAGGCATTCGCAATGAATGATTATGTATTCCGTTATACAGATGTGATGTTGATGCGTGCAGAAGCTTTGATTGAACTGAACAGATTAGATGAGGCTGAGAAAATTGTAAATGACATTCGTGGTCGTGCTGCTTTATCGGTCAACAAACACATTAGTTATGCAAAAGGTCAGTGTGAGATAGCCCAGTATCCTGATAATTATTTTACATCTAAGGAAGTGGCACGTAAATGTTTGCGTTGGGAACGTCGTTTGGAAATGGCAATGGAGAATGGACGTTTCTTTGATTTGCGTCGTTGGGGAATTGCGTCGGAAACATTGAATGCTTATTTCCTGACTGAGCAGAATGACGTTTACGAAGGACAGACTTATGGACAATATTATAAGGATGCTCATTTTACTGCGGGTAAGAATGAGTTCTTCCCGATACCTTATAACCAGATGTATTATATTCCTGGGTTGTACACTCAGAATAAAGGATATGAATAATAAGATAGATTTTCCTTTTTCTTCCTTATGTCAACAAGGAAGAAAAAGGAAATAACATAGCGATATATATTAAAAACATAATTTTATGAGAAAGTATGCATATACAATAAAAGTAACCCTGTTGGGACTTTTTATAGGAATGACATCAGTGGTACAGGCTGATTCTTCATGGACAATTCGGCATTTGGTGTGTGAACAAAATATTGTTTCTTTGGATGTCACCGAAGATTATTTACTTCTTCCCATACAAGATGATGCACCGGAAGGTAAAATTTGTATTGTAAAAGATAATGAACAGAAGGGTACTCTTATGAATGTCCGTTTGGCTCGCGAGAGAGTGGATTCATACGTCCCATTTGCTTTGTCGGCTTATAAAGGGCAGCATATTTCAATAGAAATACAAGGGGTTCCTGAAACGGCTCTTTGCTGGAAAGAATTGAAACTGTCGGGCTCATTTGATATGGCGAACAAAGAAAGCTTTCGTCCCGTTTATCATCATACTCCGGCATACGGGTGGATGAACGATCCGAACGGAATGTTTTATAAAGATGGATTATATCATTTGTATTTCCAGTATAATCCGTATGGGTCTGTTTGGGGAAATATGCATTGGGGACATTCTACCAGTACCGATTTGATGCATTGGAAGTTTGAAGGGTGTGCCATCGTACCGGATGCATGGGGAGCCATTTTTAGTGGTTCTTGTGTGGTAGACCATGAAAATACGGCAGGCTTTGGTAAAGAAGCTGTGGTGGCATTCTATACTTCTGCTAAATCTACTCCATGGGGAGATATACAGATGCAGAGCATGGCCTATAGTCTGGATAACGGAAAAACTTTTACGAAATATGAAGGAAATCCTATTCTGACTTCTTCTGAAAAGGATTTTCGTGACCCCAAGGTATTTTGGTATGCACCGGGAAAGCACTGGGTTATGATTCTTGCAGTAGGTCAGCACATGGAAATCTATTCTTCTGTTAACTTGAAGGAATGGAAGAAAGAAAGTGAATTTGGTGCTATGCAGGGAGCTCATGGTGGCGTATGGGAATGTCCGGATTTGGTGGAAATTCCTGTAGAGGGCACTCGCGAGAAAAAATGGGTACTAATATGCAACCTGAATCCTGGAGGTCCTTTTGGAGGTAGTGCCGCTCAGTATTTCGTAGGTTCATTTGATGGTAAGAAGTTTGTGAACGAATCGCCTACTCAGACAAAGTGGATGGATTGGGGAAAGGATAACTACGCTACTGTAACATGGAACAATGCGCCTGATGGACGTTGCATCGCATTAGGATGGATGAGTAACTGGCAGTATGCCAATAATGTTCCTACCCGTCAGTATCGTAGTGCCAATACTCTTGCTCGTGATTTAACGCTTTATCGCGAGGGACAGGAGGTGTATTTAAAAAGTACCCCTTCAGTGGAAGTGAAAAAAGCACGTGGAAAGAAAGTTTCAATACCTTCATTTAAGGTTTCCGAGAAGCATGAAATAGTAAATTTGTTCGAAGAAAAGCAAGGAGCCTATGAAGTAGAAATAGTCATTCAGAATGCAGGTGCGTCAAAGATTGCTTTTTACCTGTTGAATGATAAAGGAGAGAAAGTCTCTATGTATTATGACTTGAATCGTAAACAGTTTGTGATGGATCGTAGCGAGAGCGGAACGGTGGATTTTAGCAAAGACTTTCCTGCGGTTACGGTCGCTCCGGCAAATGTTGACAAAGAGTTGACGTTACGCTTGTTTGTCGATCGGTCAAGTATTGAAGCTTTTGGTGAGGATGGAAAATTTGTGATGACAAATTTGGTGTTCCCTTCACAGCCTTATGTGAAAATGCGCTTTGAAGCGGATAAGAACGGGTATGCAGTGAAAACATTGAATGTGTATAAATTGCAGTAACTCCCTCCTCGCTAGTAAAAATGTTGCGTCCTGTAGAAATATTGTTGCATGAAACAATATTGTCATAGGATGCAACATTCTTTATGGCCTTGTAGCTGGCAATCACTTACTTTTGCGATGAACAAATAAAAATTTCATGCTAACATATTAATTAACGATGCTATGAAGGCCGAAAAAAAACAGTTTTCAAATCGTATGGGAGCTGCGGTGCTGCTGCTCGCCTTGGCTTGTGTAAATGGATATGCACAAGAAAATAATTCATCAAATGAAGGTAGTTCTAAAGAAGAAGGTAACCGTAATGTAATGTTGAATGCTGCCAGTGCAAACGGACCTCGTGAAATTCAGATTGGTCTTCCTTCTGCAGATGTGAATGTGCTTGAAAATGGAATTCCGGTAACGTATGCTACCAATCCGCACAGTGTAAACTCTTTGTGGCGTGCAGATGCCAGCTTGAACCATGTAGGATTGTTGAAAATTTCAGAAACTGCCATTACAACCGGTAATATCGGATATGCAGTCAACTCTTTCACTCAGCTTGGTGAAAAAGGTTTTCATGGAACATTGAATTATAAGTCCAATCATTTCGGCATGCAGGAGTTTTCTCTGAATCTGAATGGAGAAATTGCTAACGATTGGTTCTATAGTGGAAGCATCTATCAGGATTTTGACCCGGGAACATTCAAAATCAAATCTACTCCTTTTCAGGATCGTACACAGATTTATAAGTTTGCCTTGACAAAACGCTATAACAATAACCGGGGTGAGTTTACGGCTATGTATCATTACAGCAACAGTCATCCGGTATATATGTATGCCACTCAGTCGGCTCCGTTTATCTACGTAGGTGATGGTAGCGTAAGAGAGTTGGGTGCTTTTGCTTTGGGTACGACTTCTTATCTTCCGGTTGACAATGAAATGGTATATCGCGACATGCGTACGGGAGAGTTGAAGAGAACAAACTTGTATGATGCCGTACAGAATAAGGGTAGTGAGTTTACCTTGATGAACAATTACAACTGGGATAACGGTTTGTCTTGGAAAGTAATTATGAAATACGACCACGCGACTGGTTCTTGTGTGTACCAGACTCCGATGGAACTTTCACAGCGTGCAAACAGTGCTATTAATTATCAATATGAAGCAGAAGACGGTAGCATGAGAGCATACGATGGCGAATATGTACAGAGCCGTATGTCTTGCTTGAACCGTGGTTTCATTGATGAAGTAATGTTTACTACTGAGCTGTCTCGTAAATTGTCTAACGGTACATGGCGCCTGGGATTGAACGAATGGTATTATGATATTGATTATGCATCAAATACTACGATGTATGACCAGTCTGTACCGACTGACGGAAGCTATCCGGTCCGCCTTTATAATCCTGATTATAATGTAGCAGGAAGTGGACGTACCTATGGAGGAAATGGATATTACTATGACTTCAACAAGAATGCATCAGAATATTATAAAGGCCATGAAAACAAATTGGCTGTATATTTCACTCACGACTGGGATGTAACCGACAAATTTAACCTTTACTACGGTGCTCGTCTGGAATACCAGGCTCTTCGTGGAAACAATGCAGCGGTTAAAGATGCGGATGGCAATTTTGTAGGACGTTTTGCTGATTGTTATCTGGGAGCTACTGCACCTAATGGAACAAAGATTGAACCGACTCCGATGGAGTATGACTGGTTTAATTACGCACTGAGTGCAGCCGCTACTTATAAGTTGACCAAACAGTTCGGATTTACTGGAGACTTTACTTACATTACCCAGCATCCGAGAATTGAGAATTTTGCTCCGGCTGTATTGCCGAATACCGATAAGATTTCAGTACCTCTGGGACGTGCTGGTATCTACTATAACAACGAATGGTTGAGCTTGACTTCATTGTTCTCTTATATCTCAAAGACCAACAACAACTCTACATTGAACTTGCAGCATAGCGTAAATGGAGTAAACGAAATCTTGGCTGCTCCGTTGAACTATGACATCAAGACATTGGGTTGGACTACTGACGTGGTAGCTCGTCCGTTTAAAGGTTTTGATTTGCACTTCCTCTTCACTTACCAGAAGCCGACTTACAAGAAATATGAAACTTCTGTGAAGTTCTCAGACGGTTATGTAGGTCAGATCAATGCTACTGGTAACATCGTAGCAGAAATCCCGCAGGTAATCGTGGAAATCGACCCGAGCTATATGATTACAAAAGATTTGAAAATCTGGACCAGCTTCCGTTACTTTAGCAAGACATACGCTAATATCAATGATGCCTATTATTTCAATGGCCGTTGGGAAACCTTCGGTGGTTTGAACTGGCAGGTAAACAAGAAGCTGTCATTAGGCTGTTCAGTTGTTAACTTCCTGAACCAGACTGGTGCAAAAGGAAGTATCGCAGGTGCAGAACTCGTAACGAAGGAAGAAGCTGGAAAATATGCCAATACAGTAATGGCAGGAAGCTACATCCGTCCGTTCACAGTAGAATTCTCTGCACAGCTTAAATTCTGACATTCATTTTTCTATTCCGATAAATTCCCGGCACAACGAATCAATGGGTTGTGCCGGTTATAAAAAGTTTTCAATAGGTATTTTTAAAAGAATAATTTGTATTTTTAATCCCATAAAACAACGTATCATGAAAAAGAATTTTGTTAACCTCGCATTAGGAGCGTTTTTCTTGACTGGTATGTGGGCATGCCAATCACAAAAAAATAACTTAGTATTTGAGCATCAGGGAGACACTTTGACTGTCGTACACATAAAGAATCCTTCTAAATATCTTTTGCTTCCTATCCAGGAATCATCTAATGAGGGAAAGGTGAAATTAGTAACCGGAAGTCCGGCTGATATGCCGATGGATGTACGTCTGGCAGTAGACAGCGTAGAGTATTACGTACCGTTTGAATTGCCTCAAGGAGCTAAGGAAGCTACTGTTACCATTGGAAAGGTGGCTGCAAACGCTGTATGCTGGGAGCATATTCAGTTGTCGGATACTTTTAATACGGCAAATACGGACTATTATCGTCCGGTATATCACCACACACCGCTTTATGGCTGGATGAACGATGCCAACGGACTGGTATATAAAGATGGAGAGTATCATTTGTATTTTCAGTATAATCCTTATGGTTCCAAGTGGGGAAATATGCACTGGGGACATTCAGTTAGTAAGGACTTGATTCATTGGGACCATTTGAATCCTGCTATCGCACGTGACACATTGGGTCACATTTTCTCAGGAAGTACAGTGGTAGACAAGAACAATAGCGCAGGCTACGGAAAAGATGCCATTATCGCTTTCTACACATCTGCCAGCGATGAACACGGACAGATTCAGTGTATGGCTTATAGCAAAGACAATGGACGTACTTATACAAAATACGAGAAAAATCCAATTTTGACTCCGTTTGACGGACTGAAAGATTTCCGTGATCCGAAAGTGTTCTGGTATGAACCAGCTCAGAAGTGGTATATGATTGTTTCTGCGGATAAGGAAATGCGTTTCTACTCTTCTTCTAACTTGAAGGATTGGGAATATCAGAGCGGATTTGGTAAAGGTTATGGTGTACAGCCTAATCAGTTTGAGTGTCCTGACTTTATCCAGTTGCCGGTTGATGGTGACAAGAACAATATGAAATGGGTGATGATTGTAAATATCAACCCGGGTTGTATGTTCGGTGGTAGTGCTACAGAATATTTCGTAGGTGATTTTGATGGAAAAGAATTCAAATGTGACACGAAACCGGAAGTAACTAAATGGTTGGATTTTGGTAAAGACCACTATGCTACTGTTTGTTTCTCAAATACTGGAGACCGCGTGGTTGCAGTGCCTTGGATGAGCAACTGGCAATATGCAAATGTTACTCCTATCCGTCAGTATCGTGGAGCAAATGCCTTGCCGCGTGAACTGTCATTGTATACAAAAGATGGACAGATTTACATGGCAGCCAATGCAGTAAAGGAAACTGCAGGCTTGCGTAAAGAAACACGTACCATTGACAATCAGACTGTGAAAGGTGAAAGCAAGATTGACGAAATCTTCCCGCAGAATGAGGGTGCTTTTGAAATTGAAATGGATGTAACTCCGGGTGCATCTGCTGTGGCTGGAATGGAACTGTTGAATGACAAGGGTGAAAAGACCAAGATTTACCTGGATATGAAAGCCGGTAAACTGGTGATGGACCGTACAGAAAGTGGATTGGTTGCCTTTGGTGAGAAAGCAGAACCTCATGCCATCGAAAATCATGACCGTCGTAAAACGACTTCTATCAACTATAAGAATGATTTTGCATTAGGCACATGGGCTCCTCTTTCATTGTGTGAAGGAAAAACTTATCATTTGCAGATTTTTGTAGACAAGTGCTCTGTAGAAATCTTTGCTAATGGAGGTCGTATTGCCATGACCAACTTAGTATTCCCTACCAAACCTTATAACTCTATCCGTCTGTATAGTGAAGGTGCTGATTATAAGGTAGAGAATATGAAGATACATAAATTGGGGTTGTAATTTATTAAAAAACCAGACAGACCATGAAAAACTTTTTTATTACGGCTTTAGGCTTGTTTTGGGGTTTTCAGTGTGCGGAGGCAGCGGAAGAAAAGGTTATCCGGATTTCAACGGATAATACGGACCTGGTGCTTCAGGTAGCTGAAAACGGACGTCTCTATCAGACTTACTTGGGCGAAAAACTGTTGCATGAATCGGATTTGAAGAAACTGGACTGGCAGATACATCCTGCATCAGATGCCAGTGTCTCTCCACGCGGATGGGAAGTCTGTTCAGGTTCAGGTAATGAGGATTTCTTTGAACCGGCTTTGGGAGTGACTCATGCCGACGGTAATGCTTCTACCTGGCTTTATTACGTGTCTTCTTCTACAAAAGCTGTGGAAGGAGGAACACAGACAGATATTCATTTGCGTGATGACAAATATCCGGTGAACGTAACCTTGCATTATGTGGCTTACGAAAAGGAGGACGTAATCAAGACTTGGAGTGAAATTTCACATCAGGAAAAAAAGCCTGTACAGTTATTCCGTTATGCTTCTACGATGTTGTATTTCAATCGTCCGGCTTACTATTTGACAGAATTCAGTGGAGACTGGGCGAAGGAAGTGCAGATGAGTACACAGAAGCTGGAGTTCGGTAAGAAAGTGGTAGATACCAAGCTGGGAAGTCGTGCCGCTATGCATGCACAACCTTTTTTCATGGTCGGTCTGGATGCTCCTGCTGCAGAAAATCAGGGGGAAGTCCTGATGGGTACATTGGGATGGACAGGTAACTTCAGCTTTACTTTCGAAGTGGACAATGTGGGTAATCTGCGTGTGATTCCTGCTATTAATCCTTATGCTTCGGTGTATGAGCTTCAGAAAGGCGAAGTGTTCACTACTCCTGAATTTATTTTCACTTTGAGTAATAAGGGTACGGGCGAAGGTAGCCGCCGCTTTCAGAACTGGGCACGGAATTATCAGTTGAAAGATGGAAAAGGTTCTCGTCTGACGTTGTTGAATAACTGGGAGAATACTGGATTCGACTTTAATCAGAATATTCTTGTCGATCTGATTAAGGAAACGAAAGAACTCGGTGTAGACATGTTCTTGCTGGATGACGGATGGTTTGGCAACAAATACAAACGCAGCAGCGATACAGCTGGACTGGGCGACTGGGATGTAACGGCCGACAAACTTCCTGATGGAATCAATGCGCTGGTTCAGGCGGCTGAAAAAGAAGGAGTGAAGTTCGGTCTCTGGATTGAACCGGAAATGGTGAATCCGAAAAGTGAATTGTTTGAAAAGCATCCTGACTGGGCAATCCATTACCCGAACCGTGAAACCTATTACTATCGTAACCAGCTGGTACTCGATTTGAGTAACCCGAAGGTGCAGGATTATGTGTATGGCATTGTGGATAAGTTGTTGAAGGAAAATCCGGGTATCGCTTATTTCAAATGGGATTGCAACAGCCCGATTACCAATATCTATTCTTCTTATCTGAAAGGTGCACAGGGGCGCTTGTATATAGATCATGTACGTGGCGTGTACAATGTCATGAAACGGGTAAAAGAGAACTATCCGGATGTACCGATGATGCTTTGCTCTGGTGGTGGCGCACGTTGTGACTATGAAGCGTTGAAATATTTCACGGAATTCTGGTGTAGTGACAACACGGATCCGGTGGAAAGAGCTTATATCCAGTGGGGCTTTTCTCAGTTCTTCCCGGCCAAGGCCATGTGTGCACACGTGACAAGCTGGAATAAGAATACTTCTATCAAGTTCCGTACCGACATGGCATCCATGTGTAAGCTGGGATTTGATATCGGCTTGAAAGAAATGGCTGCAGAAGAATTGGAATATTGCCAGCTTGCGGTAGCCAACTGGAAACGTTTGCAGCCGGTGATTCTGGATGGGGTACAGTACCGTCTGGTATCTCCGTATGAATCTAACCACATGGCAGTGAACTATGTTAGTCAGGATGCTTCAAAGGGCGTGATATTCGCTTACGATATCTATCCTCGCTTCCAGGAAAAGCTGATTCCGTTGAAGGTAAAAGGATTGGATCCGAACAAAATGTATCGTGTGAAAGAAATCAACCTGATGCCGGGAACAGAATCTACGCTGGAGGCCGATGGAGAATTATTCTCTGGTGATTATCTGATGAAAGTCGGATTGGATGTCTTTGGATTCCGTCCTACTCAGAGTCATGTGATAGAACTTACTGCTGAATAAGAAAGACGATTCTCAACAAGAGATGAAGCTGAATTTGAACAGATTAAAAACAAGTAAAAATGACAAATACTCAATTGAAATATGCCAAGCTGTTTCCCGTGATGCTTTGCTTCTTTGCTATGGGATTCGTAGATTTGGTGGGAATTGCTTCAAACTATGTGAAAGAAGATTTAGGTCTGACAGACTCTGAGGCAAATATTTTCCCTTCTTTGGTATTCTTTTGGTTTTTGATATTCTCAGTGCCGACTGGAATACTGATGAACCGGATTGGAAGAAAAAAGACTGTATTGCTGAGCTTGGGAGTGACTTTCTTCTCTTTACTACTTCCTATGTTTGGCGACAGCTATGGATTGATGCTTTGCTCGTTCTCTTTATTGGGAATAGGTAATGCTTTGATGCAGACTTCACTCAATCCATTATTGAGCAATATTATCTCGGGCGACCGTCTGGCCAGTACGCTGACTTTCGGACAGTTCGTGAAAGCTATTGCTTCTTTCCTTGCTCCTTATCTGGCCATGTGGGGAGCTTTGCAGGCTATTCCGACTTTTGGTTTGGGATGGAGAGTGTTGTTCCCTATTTATATGATTGTAGCTGTATTTGCAATTTTGTTGCTTTCGGCTACTCCTATTACAGAAGAACAGCCGGACAAGGCATCAGGATTTGCCGATTGCCTGAAACTGTTAGGAAAACCTTTTATTCTGCTGTCTTTCCTTGGTATCATGTGCCATGTGGGAATCGATGTGGGTACGAACACTACTGCTCCTAAAATTCTGATGGAACGTATTGGAATGACATTGACAGAAGCTGGGTTTGCCACTAGTCTGTATTTTATATTCCGTACATTGGGATGTTTTTCCGGTGCATTTATCTTACGGGCCGTATCATCTAAAGTCTTTTTCCTGATAAGTGCGATTTGCATGATGCTGGCTATGATTGGGCTTTTTGCTTTCGACTCTCAGATGGTTATTTACATTTGTATCGCATTGATAGGTTTTGGAAACTCTAACGTATTCTCTATCATCTTCTCTCAGGCTCTTCTGGCTATGCCCGAGAAGAAAAATGAAGTCTCAGGACTGATGATTATGGGATTGTTTGGTGGTACCGTATTTCCTCTTTTGATGGGAGTTGCCAGCGATGCAATCGGACAGAATGGAGCCGTAGCAGTGATGACGGTAGGTGTGATTTATTTGCTTTTTTATACATTGAAAATTAAACATTAAAACTATGGAAAATACAATTGTTGTAGGTATAGGTGAAGCACTATGGGATGTGCTGCCTGAAGGAAAAAAAATAGGTGGAGCTCCGGCTAATTTTGCATATCATGTGTCACAGTTTGGTTTGGATGGTCGTGCGGTTAGTGCTGTAGGAGATGACAAGTTAGGAGCAGAAATTTTGGAAAACTTCTATGAGAAGAATCTGCATAGCATGATTGAAAAAGTACCGTATCCTACAGGTACGGTTCAGGTAGAACTGGATGCAGAAGGAGTTCCTTGTTACGATATAAAGGAAGGTGTGGCATGGGATAATATTCCTTACACTCCGGCTTTGGAAGGATTGGCTAAACAGACTACAGCGGTTTGCTTTGGTTCTTTGGCACAGCGAAGCGTGGTTTCCAGAGAAACAATCAACAAGTTCTTGGATGCCATGCCGGAAGATACATTGAAAGTGTTTGACATTAATCTTCGTCAGGGTTTTTATACGAAAGAAGTGCTTTGCAATTCTTTCCAGAAATGTAATGTGCTGAAGATAAATGATGAAGAGCTGGTTACAGTGAGCCGTATGTTCGGTTACCCGGGTATTGACCTGCAGGATAAATGCTGGATTCTGCTTGCCAAGTATAACCTGAAAATGTTGATTCTGACTTGTGGAGTGAACGGAAGCTATGTCTTTACTCCAGGAAATGTGTCATTTGTAGAAACTCCAAAAGTAAATGTAGCCGATACAGTAGGCGCAGGTGATTCATTCACTGCTACTTTTGTGGCTTCTATTTTGAAAGGAAAGACCGTACGCGAAGCGCATGAACTGGCAGTAGAGGCTTCGGCATTTGTATGTACCCAGAATGGGGCTATGCCGGAATTCCCTCTGTATTTGAAGGAAAAAATTTAAGCTATATAGTTTATCTTGTGAAAAATCTCCGGAGGTATGTTTCTGTACTTCCGGAGATTTTTTTGTCTGATAAGATTGGAAAGCCTGCTGAAGATAATGTCGCTTCGGCTTTGTCTGTTTTATGTTTTCCGCGTGAAAACCATACGTTTCCCGAAGCGAAGACGTAGGTTTCTCACACGGAAAACGTATGGTTCCGCTTCGGGAGACATAAAAAGAGTAGAGCCGTTGAACGAAAAATTGTGGGTCGGTTTCGTGATTTTTGTATCTGTCAGACTGTATAAATCGCTGCGATTTTCATACATTTGCAGAAATAGATATAAAATTATGAAACATTTAGTCTGTGGTTGGATAGGGGTAATTTGCTTGCTGTTTTTGTCAGTAGCCTGTTCCCGGAAGGAGATGGACTATACTATAGCCGTGTCACAGTGTAGCGAGGATGATTGGCGTGCCCAGATGAATAAAGAAATTCTTCGGGAAGGTTTGTTCTACCCGGGGGTAAATATTGAAGTTTATCAGGCTCATGATGATAATACCCATCAGATTAAGGATATAGAATCTTTGATTGAAAGAAAAGTCGATTTGCTGATTGTGGCTCCGAATGAAGCTGAAGCTATTACTCCGGTGATTGAGAAGGCATACGATGCCGGAATTCCTGTCATCCTGATTGATCGGAAAATCAATTCTAAAAAATATACAGCCTATGTGGGTGCCGATAACTACGAAATTGGTCGTAGGGCGGGGGAGTATATTGCAGACCGTTTAAAAGGAAAGGGACGAGTGATAGAAATTACCGGACTAAGAGGATCAACTCCGGCAGTAGAACGTCATCGGGGAATGATGGAAGCTTTGAAAGCTACTCCGAAAGTGCAAGTGGTGGCTTCTGCTGAAGCCGGGTGGTTCCGGCAGAAAGCTGGGGAGGTTATGGATACGTTACTGGATGCTCATCCACAAGTAGACCTTGTTTTTGCACAGAATGACCGGATGGCTATCGGGGCGTATGAGAAGGCACGTCAGAAGAATCGTGCCGGACAGATTGCTTTTGTAGGAGTTGATGCGGTAGCTGCTGGAGTAGAAAGTGTGGCGGAAGGCAAACTGGATGCCACCTTCATTTATCCCACAGGCGGAGATAAGGTGATTCAGGTGGCCATGGCTATATTACAAGGTGAACCCTATCAGAGAGAGAATATTCTTTCTACGGCATTGGTGAACCGTGCCAATGCCCGTGTGATGCAGATGCAGATGAAGCATATTCTGACGCTGGACCAAAAAATTGAGCTTTTAAATCATCAGCTGGATGATTATTTTCTTCGTTACTCCGCACAGAAAATGTTCTTATATGCTTGTGTGGTGATATTGGTGTTGGTTGGATTCTTGTTCTTTTTCCTGGTGCGTGCCTTTTGGGTAAAGAACCGGATGAATACGGAATTGTCCAGTCAGAAGCAACAATTAGAGCAGCAGCGTGACCAGTTGCAGGAACAACGTGATCAGCTGATTGTATTGTCTCGTCAGTTGGAGGAGGCTACACATGCCAAGTTGGCCTTCTTTACCAGCGTGTCGCATGATTTCCGTACGCCGTTGACCTTGATTGCAGACCCAATCAATCAGTTGCTTGAAGAAAAGCATTTGGGTGAGAGAGAGAAGAATATGCTGGAGATAGTGCGGAAGAATGTGGCCGTTTTATTGAGGTTGATCACTCAGATTCTGGATTTTCAAAAATATGAACATGGTAAACTGGCTTTGCGGCTTTCTGAGTTTAATGCGCTGGAATGTATAAAGGATTGGACAGAGGCATTTCATACCTTGGCATTCCGGAAGCATATTCAGTTTGCGGTGAAGGCGGAAGGAGATGCGGCGCAGTATGTGATGGTGCCCGATGCCGAAAAAATAGAACGCATTACCTACAATTTATTGTCCAATGCCTTTAAGTTTACTCCGGAAAAAGGTGAGATAAAAGTTGCGCTTTCACGGATAGAGAAAGATAATCAACCGTATTTATGTATGGAAGTCAGTGATACGGGTATTGGTATGTCGGAAGAACATGTACATCATGTGTTTGAACGTTTTTATCAAATAGATGTGCAGCATACAGGCTCAGGCCTGGGATTGGCTCTGGTAGAGGCTTTTGTGCAGTTGCATAAGGGTACGGTACAGGTGGAAAGTGAAAAAGGAAAAGGTACATGTTTCCGGGTTGTACTTCCGATGAAGCAGGAAGGCGAAGTGAAGGAGGTTATAGAGAAAAATGAATCCTTGAAAAACTTGCAGGAAGGGGCTGTGCTGGATGCCGGACAGGAGACTTTGCATCAATGGGTTGAAAACGTGGAGGTGGACGGAACAGCAGACAAAGAAGTGGTGCTGGTTATAGATGACAATCAGGATGTGCGTGACTACGTGAAGATGTTGCTGCAAGATAAATATACCGTGATTGAGGCAGTTAACGGGCAGGAAGGCATAAGACAAGCTATGAAATATGTGCCGGATGTAGTGGTATGTGATGTCATGATGCCTATTATGGATGGTATAGAATGTTGTAAGCGGCTGAAAAGCGAGTTGCAGACGTCTCATATTCCGGTATTGATGCTGACGGCATACGCTATGGATGAACAGCGGATTCAGGGATATGATTCGGGTGCAGACTCGTATCTGACGAAGCCTTTCAATGCCAAACTCCTGATGGCGCGAATTCGCAACCTGATAGACAATCGGAAGCGGTTGAAGTCGTTCACAGAAGATGCCACAGCTGTAGGCGGAAAACAGCAGCTAGGCGAAGTGGACAAGGGATTTGTGGAAAAACTGAAATCCTTGATAGAAGAAAAGATGGGTAATTCAGATTTGAGTGTAGAAGACTTGGGTGCTGAATTGGGATTGGGGCGTGTGCAGTTATATCGTAAAACAAAATCCTTGACCGGATATGCTCCGAATGAATTGTTGCGTATTGCCCGGTTGAAAAAGGCTGCCTCTTTGCTGGCATCTTCTGAAAAGACGGTGGCCGAAATTACATACGAAGTGGGATTCAGTTCCCCGTCTTACTTCACCCGGTGTTATAAAGACTATTTTGGAGAAAGCCCCAGCGAATTCCTGAAAAGACGGGATGGGAAGAATTGAGAAGGAAAAGATTCTTTCTAAAAGAAATAATTGTATATTTGGGCACTTTTTTGAATAGCTGGTTATGAAACGTATTTTGATATTGATATTCGTATTATGTGTATATGGTGCTGCTGGGCGTGCGCAAGATTTGAAAACGCTTTTTGTAGCATTGCCAGATTCATTGTCTCCGCTTTTGACAGAGGTTAATCGGGCTGATTTTGGGGACTTTCTGGAAAGCGGGATGAAGGCTGAGGTGAAGAACCGTTTTGGAAATATGTCGGAAATGACTAAATTGACCTCAGATTATTTATTCCTGAAAACGACTTCTGCCAGTACTTTGGAACTGAAATTGCTTCCGTTGAATGACTCCGTGAAAGTGATTTGTGCAGTTTCTACTTATTCGGCTCCAGCGGCTGACAGCCATATTGCTTTTTATGATATGAAGTGGCATGAATTGCCGATTTCTGATTTTTTACAGCTTCCGCAGGAGGATGAGTTTTATTTGAAACCGGCTTCGGCAGAACAGGCTGATTCTTTGAAAAATCTGCGTGCTTATGCAGATATGTATTTATGGAAGGCTGAGCTGTCGGTTGATAAACCTATATTGAGTTTTACTTATACTACCCCAGACTATTTGGATAAGGAAACCGCAAAAAATTTAAAACCGTATCTGAAATCCCACCCTGTTTGTCTGGAGTGGAAAGAGGGAAAATTTGTATCTCAGGAAAATTTGAATACCTCGTTAAAGTAATTCTATTTAATTCTTTGTATTGCTGAAAGTTATGTTGTACAACATCTATTCTGCTCTTTGCGTATAAAAATACATAAAAAATCGTTAACCGCTCGGACGGATATACCGAATTTTTTTTATCTTTGGAACGCTGTTTGTAAAACGACAAGCATATCTGCGTAATTATGAAGGCAGGAATGCATTCTAAAAATGATTTGTTTTAAACCAGTAATGGTATTCTGAATAAGGGTCGGGCTGGAAAAATAGAAAATAACGAAGTCCATCCGACGGATACTAGCTGAAAAATATAAGGTATAATGATTTTAAAGTGTATTAGAACAGTAGCAATGGCGGCTTTGGCCATGGTCAGCATCAATGTTTCAGGACAGGATCTTCTGGCTCGTCAGGCGCCGATTGACAGAAAATTAAAAGCTGTGGATTCATTAGCCCTGATTCGCCAGATCAAAGCAGAACAGGCAGTATATCCCGCTTACAGTCTTTATCCAAACTGGAACAATGATCGCGTTCATGCTTACGGCGGTAATGTACAGGTTCCAGATAGTTTCCGAATCGATTTGACAGGCTTTTGCATGCCGACCACTCATACAGTCATCACTTCTAAATGCGGTCCGCGCTGGCGGCGTATGCATAACGGATTGGATATAAAGGTTTATATTGGTGATACTATCCGTGCTGCTTTCGACGGGCGTGTGCGCATGGTGAAATATGAACGTAGAGGGTACGGAAAATATGTAGTAATCCGTCATGACAATGGATTGGAAACCATTTACGGACACTTGTCTAAACAGATTGTGGCAGAAGATGAGTATGTAAAGGCGGGTGATCCGATTGGCTTGGGAGGAAATACCGGGCGTTCTACTGGTTCTCACCTTCATTTTGAAACTCGTTTCTTGGGCGAAGTGATAAATCCGGAATTTATGTTTGATTTTCCGAATCAAGATATTGTGTCAGACAGCTATTTGTTTGTACGTGGTGCCAACCGTTATGCATATCAGCGTACCCGTGCATTGGCAGCTGTTAAATCAGGAAAATCCGGAGCAGCTGAAGCTGAAAAATCGGCTATCCGTTATCATAAAATCCGTAAGGGCGATACATTGGGACGTATCTCTCGCTTGTATCACGTATCCATTGACCGCTTGTGCCAGATTAATGGTATAAAACGTACTACGACGTTGCGTATCGGACAAGTTTTAAGATGTTCTTGATAAGAAAAACAAATTTGCTGAAATAAAAAAGGATGCCATTTCATATAGTTCTGTCGGGGCTGTATGAAATGGCATTTTTATCTCCTTTATTTTTGTGTGCTCTGTGAAAAAACAGTAACTTTGCCACATATTCGAGCATAAAAGATGGAAGAAACCAAGAAACAATTTGAACATGTAATTGCGGTATGCCGTGATTTGTTTGCTAAAAAGTTGCATGATTACGGAGCTGCCTGGCGCATTATGCGACCATCTTCTGTGACAGACCAGATTTTTATTAAGGCAAACCGTATCCGGAGTATTGAAGTGAAAGGTGTGTCCTTGATAGATGAAGGCATTCGTCCGGAGTTTATTGCAATTGTCAATTATGGTATTATCGGGCTTATTCAACTTGAACTGGGCTATGCCGAGAAGGAAGATATCACAGAGGAACGTGCGCTGGAATTATATGATGCGTATGCAGATAAGGCCCTGAAGTTGATGTTGGCTAAGAATCATGATTATGATGAGGCCTGGCGTAGCATGCGTATCACTTCTTATACAGATTTGATTTTGATGAAGATCTATCGAACCAAACAGATAGAATCTTTGAAGGGAGATACGTTGGTGTCAGAAGGCGTGGATGCCAATTATATGGATATGATTAATTATGCCGTTTTTGGATTGATTAAGCTGGAGTTTGGAGAATAAATTTCTACATAAAGCAGTTGTGGTCTGGAGCAACGTTTGCCGTTTTTTGTTGGCTGTCGTTTTTCTGTTCTCCGGATTTGTCAAGGCCAATGACCCTTTGGGCACGGTCTATAAGGTACAGGATTACCTGGAAGCATGGGGGCTGCAGAGCCTGAGTGCGGGATATGTGCCTTATCTGGCAGCTATGCTCTGTGCCTTGCTTGAGTTTATTCTTGGAATTTATCTGTTCTTTGGGATTCGTCGGAGGGTAGCGCCTTTATTGGTGTTGCTGGTTATGTCTTTCATGACCCCGCTGACACTATGGCTGGCAATCGCCAATCCTATTTCTGACTGTGGTTGTTTTGGCGATGCGGTAGTACTAACCAACTGGGAAACTTTCTTCAAAAACGTAGTGTTGCTTATTGCGGCTATTTCCGTGTTTAAATGGAGGCAGTATATATTCAATCTGGTGACGACAAAGGTGGATTGGCTGATTTCGCTTTACAGCATTTTGTTTATTATCTTCTTCATGCTGTTCTGCCTACGTTATCTACCTGTATTTGATTTTCGTCCATATCACGTGGGGGCAGATATCGTGAAAGGTATGACGATTCCTGAAGGTGAGAAGCCTACCGTGTATGAAACGCTTTTTATTTATTCGAAAGACGGAAAAGAGCAAGAATTTACGATTGATAATTTCCCGACAGATACTACGTGGACTTTTGTCGATTCAAAGACTCGGGTGAAGGAGAAGGGCTATGAACCTCCTATTCACGACTTCTCGATTACTTCACTGGAAACGGGAGAGGATTTGACTGATGACATACTCCATAGTGAGCAGTACACCTTTTTGCTTGTGGCACCATGGTTGAAGCAGGCAGACGATAGTGGTATGGATTTGATCAATGAAGTGTATGACTACAGTGTGGAACACGGTTACCGTTTTCTTTGTCTGACGGCCTCCTCGGAACAGGATATTACAGATTGGCAGGAAAATACAGGGGCAGAATATCCGTTTGCGTTGATGGATGAGATAACACTGAAAACGATGATTCGTTCCAATCCGGGATTGATATTGCTGAAAAAAGGAGTCGTGCTGCGTAAATGGAGTGTTTCCAATCTGCCTGATGAATACCAGTTGAATGCACCGCTGGAGAAACTTCCATTCAGTACATGGAATCCGAAAACTAGTGTACACAAAGTGGTAGAAGTGACCGGCTGGTTTTTGGGACCTTTGCTGTTGCTGACCGTGGTCGACCTGATATGGTTGCGCATAAAAAGCCGCAAAAAGAAAAAAGAGAAAGAGAATAAAAAAGAAACATTATAACTAACCCTTTAAAATTAAAACAAAATGAGAAAAAACATTGTAGCAGGTAACTGGAAGATGAACAAGAACCTGCAGGAAGGTATTGCATTGGCAAAAGAATTGAACGAAGCATTGACAGCAGACAAACCAAACTGCGATGTAATCATCTGTACTCCTTTCATTCACTTGGCTTCTGTAACTCCTTTGGTAGACAGCTCTATCATTGGTGTAGGTGCTGAAAACTGCGCTGACAAGGTATCTGGTGCTTATACTGGTGAAGTTTCTGCAGAAATGGTTGCATCTACAGGTGCTCAGTATGTAATCTTGGGTCACTCTGAACGTCGTGCTTACTATCACGAAACAGTTGAAATCCTGGAAGAAAAAGTTAAATTGGCTTTGGCTAACAACTTGAAACCTATCTTCTGTATCGGTGAAGTATTGGAAGAACGTGAAGCTAACAAACAGAATGAAGTAGTAGAAGCTCAGTTGGCTTCTGTATTCTCTTTGTCTGCTGAAGATTTCGGTAAAGTAATCTTGGCTTACGAACCGGTTTGGGCTATCGGTACAGGTAAGACTGCTACTCCGGAACAGGCTCAGGAAATCCACGCTCACATCCGTTCTTTGGTTGCTGCTAAATACGGTAAGGAAGTAGCTGAAAATACTTCTATCCTGTACGGTGGAAGCTGCAAGCCTTCTAACGCAAAAGAATTGTTCGCTAATCCTGATGTAGACGGTGGTCTGATTGGTGGTGCTGCTTTGAAAGTTGCAGACTTCAAGGGTATCATCGACGCTTTTAAATAATTCTTTTTTGAATTAGTCAGGAGCGACTTATGAGCACAGAGATGATGTGAGGACGTAGTGCCGTCGTATGGTCTCTGTGCTCAATTGACTTTTGTTTTCTATGTCTATCTAAAAATCCGCTTATGCTGAAATATCTTTTATTTGTAGTTTCTGTTTTGTGTGCCGGCGGGGCTTATGCCCAGCAGAACATTATCGAAAGCCTGCAGACCCGTCGGGCAGGAGAAGGTGTAGTGACTATCCACCAGGATGCACAGATTACCTCCTTGATAGGGAAGCGTTATGTGCGTTCTACCAGTTCGGAGCCGGTAAAGACATTAAAAGCTCGTGGATTTCGCGTACAGGTATACGCTGGGAATAATTCCCGTCAGGCGCGTAGTGAAGCGAATAGGGTAGCAACGAAAGTGAAAGAAGAATTTCCGGAACTTCCGGTTTATACTTATTTTCAGCCTCCTCGCTGGCTGTGCCGGGTAGGAGACTTTAAAAGTATTGAAGAAGCACATGTAACCATGCGTAAATTGAAAGCTACAGGAGTTTTTAAGGAAGTGTCTATTGTGCGTGAACAGATTAATATACCTATAGAATAATGATGACAGATACAAATTCGATAAACTGGCCGCAAGAGAAGGTTGAGAAACTGGTTGGGCATTATAAGGAAATCCTTTCTTTGCTGGGTGAAGACCCTGAAAGAGAAGGACTGTTGAAAACCCCTGAGCGTGTAGCAAAAGCCATGCTGACGCTGACTCGCGGATATGAAATGGATCCGAGAGAAGTGCTGAATGCCGCAAAATTCAAGGAACCTTACAGCCAGATGGTGATTGTGAAGGACATTGATTTCTTTTCCATGTGCGAGCATCACATGCTGCCGTTCTACGGAAAGGCCCATGTGGCATACATTCCTAACGGATATATTACGGGGCTGAGTAAGATTGCTCGTGTGGTAGATATTTTTTCTCACCGTTTGCAGGTGCAGGAACGCATGACGCTTCAAATAAAAGAGTGTATTCAAGAAACACTGAATCCATTAGGCGTAATGGTGGTAGTAGAAGCCAAACACATGTGTATGCAGATGAGAGGAGTGGAAAAGCAGAATTCTGTAACGACTACCTCTGATTTTACAGGTGCATTCAATCAGGCCAAGACACGCGAAGAATTCATGAACCTGATTCGTGCAAAATATTAATATGAAAAAGACTATTTCCCCTTTTATCGTAAGTGGAGAGGGGAAATAGCTAACGTAAAATGACGCGGTCGCCTGCTTTTTGTGCCATTGGAATCTGAATTTCTTGCAACTCTTTGTAATGTTGCATGATTTCCTGACATTTCTCCGGATTGTTATAGATGTCCGGATTGGTTAAAGCCTGTAGGGTATGCTTCATTTCTTCTTCAACAATTGATAGCTTGAAATCAATTAACAACCTGGGAACTAACTCATAAAGTCTTTCTTCATCGGTGATGATTGCCTGTCCTTTGGAGTGGTACTTGCTTAGCTGATAGCGGTCGCTGGCCAGTTCTGCGGCCTGTTTGCTGATTTCCGGATCAGGATGAGTCAGAAAATAGCGTTCAGACACAAAGCCTTCGTCATGCAGATGATTCTCTGCTTCTTTTAGGATGCGGCGGTCTAAGGGATAGTGAAACTGCAGTTCATCCTCCTTCAAGCTGGAAGAAATACATTCTATGACAGTGAGCGGTTGCTCTTCTCCGTTTTCATCCTCTAAGTAACACATCACTTTCTCCCCATAACGAACAATCATTTGCAGTAGGAGCTGTTCCTTCTTGTAGAACAGTTTCTGTTCATTCCCTTCCAATGGGATATACGAAAGGTAATTGTCCGTAGGAGCAGGAGTGCTTGCGGGTTGTCCGGCAGGCTGTTCAGCAGTTGGAGGTATATACTCTGCATCTGTTTCCAGAGGAGCTGGAGGAAGTTGAGTCTCATCCGGTATAGGAATCTCTGTCGGCTGTGTCTCCGGGTAAGTAGTCGGAGGAGCTGGTTGGACATCCTGGGTAGCTTGTCGTTGTTTACGCTGGATTTCCTTGTATTTATTTTCCTGTGCCTGCTCTATCAATTTGTTTACCGCTTCTATCAGGATTTTCTCTTCCATTTGCAGAAGCTGGCTGCACTCGCGTGTATATACGGAGCGCACAATAGAGTCAGGTATCACAGAGATACTTTTTACGATACTGGAAATCAGACTGGCACGTTTGATCGGGTCTTTCCCTGCTTCTTCCATCAGCAAGTTCGTCTTGAAACGGATGAAGTCCACTTCGTGCTCATTGATGTAGGCCTGATAGTCGGTGGCATTATGTTTGCGGGCAAAGCTGTCGGGGTCGTCTCCATCGGGGAGCAGACATACCTTGATGTTCATACCTTCTTCCAGCAGCATGTCAATACCGCGTATGCTGGCCTTGATTCCAGCTCCGTCACCGTCATACAATACCGTAATGTTATTGGTAAAACGATGAATCAGTCGTATCTGGTCGGAGGTCAATGCCGTACCCGAAGAAGCCACCACGTTTTCAATTCCACTCTGGTGCATGGAAATGACATCGGTATAACCTTCTACTAAGAAGCAGCGATCCTGGCGTACAATGGCCTGCTTGGCAAAATAAATGCCATAGAGTTCCCGGCTTTTGTGATATATCTCAGACTCCGGAGAGTTGACATACTTCATCTGCACGTTCTTAGTGGCTGCACTTAATACACGTCCGCCAAAAGCTACCACTTTTCCCGACAAGGTGTGTACGGGGAAAATGACACGCCCCCAGAAACGGTCGCGAAGTGAACCGTCGTCCTTTCGATAGCACAAGCCAGTCTTTACCAGAAACTCTTCCTGATAACCTTTCTGTTTGGCAGTGCGTGCCAGTGCATCGTGACTGTCTGTGCTGTATCCTAACTGGAACTTTTTGATAATGTCATCACGGAATCCTCGGCTGCGTAAGTAGGTCATACCGATACGCTGTCCGTCGATGTGATTATAAAGTATGTCTTGGAAATACTCAGAAGCAAACTGATTGACTACAAACAAACTTTCACGCAGGCTATGTGCTTGTTTTTCTTCGTCGGTGAGTTCCCGTTCCTTTACTTCGATGTGATATTTGTTGGCCAGCCACTTCAGTGCCTCGTAGTAAGAAAGTTGTTCGTGCTCCATAATGAAGTGCACCACATTTCCTCCCTTACCGCAACTGAAACATTTGCATAATCCTTTGCTGGGAGATACACTGAAAGAAGGGGTCTTTTCATTGTGGAACGGGCATAGTCCGATGTAGTTCACTCCTCGGCGGCGGAGGGTGACAAACTCGGATACAACATCTACTATTTGTGCGGCATCCAGTATTCGGTCTATGGTAGCTTGGTCAATCATTTCGAAGGGCGAAAATAATAAAAATAAGTAGAATGTGCAATTGGCCGTAGCAAATCGTGGAATGACAACGATGGTACAGTTAATTGTATGGCATTTTTTCGATGAATAATCGAACGTTTTGTAAAATGTTTATATTCAGCTGTTTGTGTGATTATTTTGGATAATAGAGTTCAAATTTTGGACAATAGAATTTCTCTTATAGACATTTGCGGCTGTAGTTTGGATATTTCGTTCCATGCTCATGGGAGGCTTATTGTACTTTTGCTACCAGAGTTAACAAATAAAAAGAACTAATATGAGAAAGACTTTATTCTTTTTGTTGCTGGCATCCAGTGCTGCAATGTTTGCGGAGAATTATACAGTGAAATCTCCGGATGAACGTATCCTTGTGAATGTAGAAACAGGAGCTACTACTACGTATTCTGTAACTTTCAATGGTAAAACTATTTTGAATCCTTCTCCTTTATCTATGACTTTTGATAATGGGGTGGTGATTGGCCGTAATATGAAGGTAAAAGATGTTCAGCATCGTACGGAAGACCAGATGTTGACACCTGTTGTCCGTCAAAAAAGTGATAAAATTAGAGATCACTACAATGAAATGGTATTAAGTGCTGACCAGTATAAACTATATTTTCGTGTATATAATGATGGATTAGCGTATCGCTTCCATACAGATTTTGCTGACTCGCTGAAGGTAATCAGTGAAGAGGTGGACTATTGTTTCCCGGAAGATTATAATACACTTTTCCCTGAAGAAAGAACCATATTGTCTGCACAGCAGCCTTTGTTTAAACCGATGAAATTGTCGAAAATCGGAACTGACCGTTTTTGCAGTACTCCTGTATTGATTAAGGTAGATGATCAGGCACGTATCTTTATCAGTGAATCTGATTTGGAAAGTTATCCGGGTATGTTCTTGAAAAAACAAGGAAAATATGAACTGGCTGGAAAATTTGCTGCTTATTCTTTGGAAGAAGAAAAAACAGACGATCGTCAGATTTTCCCTACTAAACGGGCTGATTATATAGCAAGAGTAAGCGGAACCCGTAATTATCCTTGGCGTGCCATGATTGTAGCAGAGAACGATGCTAACCTTGTAACGAATCAGTTGATTTATAAATTGGCTCCAGAGTCACAGGGAGATTTTTCTTGGGTTAAACCGGGAAAGATTGCATGGGACTGGTATAATGCATTAATCTTGACAGGTGTTGACTTCAAATGTGGAGTAAATAATGATACTTATAAATATTATATAGATTTTGCTTCTAAATACGGTATTGAATATGTGGTGCTTGATGACGGTTGGTCAGAAGCATGGGATGTGACGAAAACAGTTCCTGAAATCAATATGGAAGAATTGGTGGCATACGGTAAAAAGAAAAATGTAGATTTGATTTTATGGGTATCATGGGCTCCTTTCCGTGAAAAACTGGATGAAGCATTCGATTTGTTTAGCAAATGGGGCATTAAAGGTATTAAAATGGACTTTATGAACCGTGACGATCAGGCAATGGTTGATTTCTACTATACTGTAGCGCGTAAGGCTGCCGAACATAAAATGTTAGTTGATTTCCACGGAGCTTACAAACCGACTGGCTGGTTGAGAACATTCCCGAATGTATTGAGTTCTGAAGGTGTTGCCGGATTGGAAAATCATAAATGGGGAAGCTTTGTTACTCCGGAACATAATGTGACATTACCTTTTACTCGTATGGTAGCAGGTCCGATGGATTATACACCGGGAGCGATGATCAACTTCCATGAGAAAGATCATAAGGTATGGTTTAACTTGCCTGCTTCTGTGGGAACTCGTTGCCATCAGCTGGGTATGTATGTAGTGTATGAAAGTCCGCTTCAGATGCTGGCTGATTCTCCATCCAACTATTATCGTGAAGAAAAATGTATGGATTTCTTGAGTCAGGTTCCTGTGGTATGGGATGAAACACGTGTCTTGAAAGCATCTGTAGGCGAATACATTGTAGTGGCACGTCGCTCTGGTAATACTTGGTTCATTGGTGGTATGGTTGGTAAAAAAGGGCAGAAGTTCGATATTACTCTTGATTTCATTAAGGGAAATAAGACATTGACTTGTTGGGAAGATGGTGTGAATGTAGACCTCCAAGCACAAGATTTTGCTTGTCGTACAAAGAAAGTGAAACAAGGAGACACCATCACGATCAGCATGTATGATGGAGGTGGCTATGTAGCTATTATTAAATAATATATTAACCTGTTTTAATTACCTAATCTAATGAAAACATTTCAATCAACTTCAAAATGCAGGCATATTCTGATGGCAGGAATGCTGGCATGGGGAGTTCTGCCGGGCTTGGCAGTTCCCGAAACGAATGATGCGGCTGTATCTTTAGCGGTTACTCAGCAAAATGTGACACTGAAAGGTACGGTAGTAGACAAAAAGACAGGAGAGCCGATTATTGGAGCGAATGTCATTGTGAAGGGTACGACTAATGGAGTCATCACTGATTTGGATGGAAATTATACCTTGCAGGCACCTGCTGGATCTTTGCTGGAAATTTCGTATATCGGTTATCAGTCTGTTGAAATAAAAGCTACGGCTCAACCTCAAAAAATCCAGTTGGGAGAAGATACAGAAGTGTTGGAGGAAGTAGTGGTTGTAGGTTATGGTGTGCAGAAAAAAGCCACAGTGACCGGTTCTGTTGCAACCGTCAAAGGGAGTGATTTGAAGACAACAGGTAATGCCAATATTACGAATACATTCGCAGGTAAAATACCGGGTGTTGTTGCTACTAACCGTTCAGGTGAACCTGGTAACGATGCTTCTAAGATTTATATTCGTGGTATGGGTACTTTGGGTGATACGAATCCGTTGGTTGTAATTGATGGAGTAGCCGATCCAAATAATGGTTTGAGCAACTTGGAACGTATGAATCCGAATGATATTGAATCAATCAACGTACTGAAAGATGCCTCAGCGGCTATTTATGGTTCTCAAGCTGCTAATGGTGTAATCTTGGTTACGACAAAACGCGGTTCATCTGGTAATGATAAGCCAATGGTCAATTATAGCGGTTCTGTATCATTGACACAAAATACACGTGTTCCGGATTTGATGAATGCGTATGAATACATGACTTATTCGGATGAAATCCGTAAGTATAAAGGAGAAGCTCCTCTTTATGAGAATATTAAGGAAGGCTATCTGGATGGAACTATTGACCGTCTTCAGTATGCAGATACTGACTGGATGGATGCGGTGTTCCGCGACGTAGCTCCTCAAACTCGTCATTCTCTTTCTATTAACGGAGGAACAGATAAGGTTAGATATTACGTTTCAGGTGACTACTCTTATCAGGAACCCATGTATGAAAATACGGAATTTAATTATAATACTTTCCAGGTACGTTCAAATATTGATGCACAGGTAAGTAAGAATTTGAAGATTGGGGTGGATTTAGACGGACGTAAAGAACGTCGTAATATGGGTATTTTTGATTCCGATGAAATTTTTTGGGAAACTACCAATGCTTATCCTTACTTGTACGATTATTATCCGAACGGTTTACCGGGTCCAGGTATTAATCAGGGTAATAACCCTGCTTTATTGGTTTCAGGAAAAGATACGGGTTATGATAAGGTAGATGATTATTTTGTGAATTCTAAGTTTACTTTTGATTTGAAACTGCCTTGGATTACTGAAGGCTTGTCTTTGTCTGGATATGGTGCCTTTAATTTCCATTTCCGTAATGAGAAATATTTAATAGACGTATGGGATACTTATCATTATGATCCTACTACTCAGGATTATATCAAGCAGACAACCAATCCGAAAGGAGGTACTATCAAGTTGACACAATCACATGAAAACAGCCTTTCGCGTACGCTGCACTTGAAACTGAATTATGATCGCACTTTTGGTGACCATCATATCAGTGCCTTTGTAGCTTATGAACAGAATAAATATGACGGAGAGGTATTTGAAGCATTTCGAAATTACTTCTTGAACAGTAAACTGGATTACTTAAGTTTTGGCGGTGATAAGGAAAAGACAAACTCTGGCAGCGGTTATGTTTCTGTCAGACAGAATTTCTTCGGGCGTTTGAATTATACCTTGAAAGACCGTTATATGTTTGAATTCTCTATTCGTCGTGATGGTTCTATGAATTTTGCACCCGGCCATCGTTGGGGTACTTTCCCAGGATTGTCTGTTGGGTGGCGTTTGAGTGAGGAACGTTTCATTAAAGAAAAAGCTCCGTTTATTAATGACTTGAAGTTACGTGCTTCATGGGGTAAATTAGGTAATGACCGGATTGATCCATTCCAATATATTAATCCGTATGTGATGGAGGATGGAGCTATTCTTGGAAAAACTCCTTCCATAGGCAAGGCAATTTATCCGGGCGTACTTGCTAATCCTAATGTAACCTGGGAAAAAGTTGATTCTAAGAATGTGGCTGTTGATGGTAATTTCTGGAATGGTATGTTAGGATTTACTGTGGAATATTTCTTCCAGAACCGTAAAGATATTCTGACTGCAAGACAGGCTTCTATACCTTCATACACAGGATTGGGAAATACATTGCCTGATGAAAATCTGGGAGAAGTAAATAATCAGGGTATTGAAATTATGCTGAATCATCGTAATAAAATCGGAGAAGTAAATTATTACATTGGAGGTAACTTTACTTTTGCCCGTAACAAGATTAAGTTCTTTGATGAGGCTGCTAATATTCCTGAATGGCAAAGACAAACCGGGGGACCGCTTAATACATGGTTGATGTATAAGACAGATGGTATTTATCAGAATTGGGATGAAGTAAACAGCAGTGTGCACATGCCGGGAGCACAGCCGGGTGATATCAAATATGTAGATGTGGATGATAATGGAGTAATCAGTGAAAATGACAAGGTTCGCAGCGAAACGGGAAATGTACCTGAAATTGTGTATGGTATCAATTATGGTATTGAATGGAAAGGTCTGGAAGTAAGCATGATGTGGACCGGACAAGGCAGAGCTTCACAGATGATTGTTCCTTATTCTTATAACCAGGATAAAGACTTGTACTATAATCGCTGGATTTCGGAAGAGGAAACTCCTAATTCTAAATATCCTCGTGCTTTTGATAAAGACGATGTGATTAATACACCTTGGAGTGATTTCTGGTTGTATGATGCTTCATTCATTCGTTTGAAGAATGTAGAAGTTGCCTATACCTTACCGCAGAAGTGGGTAGAAAAAATGAAATTGCAGAATGTACGTTTCTCATTGTCAGGTACAAACTTGTTGACTTTCGATAAGATTAAACTGCAAGATCCGGAATCGGATGCAACAGGTCTTGGTCAGGCTTATCCGTTGGCAAGAACTTACTCATTTGGCATCAATGTGACTTTCTAACCTTTTAAGAAAACTAAGAATATGAAGACAACATTTATAAAAACAATATGCTTCGGAACATTGCTGGCTTCTATGGCGGCATGCGATATTCTGGATGTGGATCCATTGGATACTTACACTGAAGAAGATGTGTTCTCAGATGTAAGTCTGCTGAAATCATACGTACACCGGAATTATAACCTTCCGCAAACTGGATGGGATCATACAGCTTTACGGTATTCGTGTGATGAGTCAATCAATAACTTCAACTGGAACAATTCTTATCAAGTACTGGAAGGATCGGTCACTCCTGACCAGTTGGGTAACCTTGATATTTGGGAAGCCTATTATGAGAATATCAAGAACTGTAATATCTTCTTTGAGCACATGGAGTATGTGAATAAGGTAGACCAGCCGGAGCAGAACTACTTGATTGGAGAAACAACCTTCTTCCGTGCGCTTTACTATATGGAACTGGTAAACCGTTATGGAGGAGTACCGATGATAACAAAATCTTATCAATTGGATGACACGGCTGAGGCTTTGAATGTCAAGCGTGCGAGCTATGAAGAATGTGTGGATTCTATTGTTACTTGGTTTGACCGCGCTGCTAATTATCTTCCAGAAGAATATGCGAGTGATGCAGATTTTGGTCGTGTGACAAAAGTGGCTGCTTTGGCCATGAAGAGTCGTATGCTACTTTATGCTGCCAGTCCATGGTGGGGAGTAAGAACTTACGAAGAAGCTGCCGATGCTGCAGAAGAAGTCATCGAACTTTGTGGAGGCCTTGGTGTTAATAATCTGGATCCGGATTATCAAGGGTTGTTCTTAAATCCTGAAAGTCCTGAGATTATTTTCCAGCGTCTTTATAATCAAGAGTATGGCCATTACTTTGATGCTGAAAACAGCCCGAATGGCTGGCATGGGTATTCTGCTACTTGTGTTACTCAGGAAATGGTTGACAGTTATGAAAAGAGAGGTGGAGTAATGCCTGATACACAGTGGTATGATGACAAGACTACCACAACTGCTAATCCGTGGGAAGATCGTGATCCGCGTTTCTATGCTTCTATCGTATGCGATGGACAGTCATTCCGTGATGGAGAAGCTGAATTCTATGTCAATGAAGATGGTACAACAGGTGGAAAGGATAGTGAGTATGGAACAGATAACTGGAATTATTCTGAAACTCATTACACCATCCGTAAATTTATGGATGAGGCTCTTATTAACTTGTGGTCCGAAAAAGCATATCATCCTTGGATTTATTGTCGCTTGGCTGAAATTTATTTGAACTATGCAGAAGCGAAATATTTCTGCGGGGATGAGGTTACAGCTCGTCAGTATGTAAACTTTGTACGGGAAAGAGCCCGTAACATGGCTGAAGATCCTACAAACATGTTGCCGGATGTAACAGAAAGTGGAGATGCTTTGTTGAAGAAAATTCAGCAGGAACGCAAGGTGGAACTGGCCTTTGAGGAACATCGTTATTTTGATGTACGCCGTTGGAAAATTGCGGAAGATACGCAAGTGGGACAATTCCATGGCATTAAGATTACTAAAAAAGCCGATGGAACTAAAACATATACTATATCGAATGTAGGTAATCCTCGTAAGTTTATTTCTCCTAATCACTATTTGGCTCCTATTCCGAATTATGAACGTCGTAAGAATAGTGCATTAGAGCAGAATCCGGGATATTCTGACTTATAAGAATAGTAGAGGAAATCTGTTCCTGAATGAAAAATAAAACTTAATTTAGGAACAGATTTCTGATGTTTGTACATACTTAATTTTTAAATCTGTAATTGATGAATTTACTTAGAACAATTTTGATTGGTGGAATTGGATTCACTGCATTAGGAGTAAATGCAGTGGAGACAAGTCGTTGGCACATAGCTCCAGATAATCAGATTATCTGGTCGGTGAACGAAAATATTCCGCATGAGGATCATATAGAGATGAGTGGAAAGGCTGTTTCTGTAGTTCTCCGTTATGGAGTTGACGGTGAGGGAGCTTTTCGCTTGAACAAGAGTATGGTATGGCCGCGTCTGCGAACCATTCCTAATAATACCCATGCCAGCCTGATGCGTCGCTATGACTGGAATCCACTTGCTGGAGTTACAGTGAACGGACGTAGTTTGCAACGTGGAGAAAAGGTAAAAGAACTTGGCATAAAAGGTAAATTGCAGGTAAAGAGTGTAGTAAACCAAGGGTATTATGGAGAATGGGAGATTATTCGTGAATATTTTCCGTCTACAGAACTTCCTGCTTTGGTAGAGTTGTATCAGGTGATAAATAAAGGAAAGAATTCACTGGCAGTGGAAATTCCGAAAGATGGTTTCATGGCTCAGACCGATCCGTCTAAAGGAGTAAAGGGAACTTATTTTATTGAAGGAAAACTGCTTCAGAATGGATATTTTACTTTACAGCCTGGCGACACTTTGCGTTTCTCAGCATCCATTTCTGCGCATGATTCAGAAACCAGCAGCCTTGTGCTCGATGCCTGTGCAGAGAAGGTAAAAAGAGAATCGTTAGTAGCTTCCTGGATGGATAATCTGGTATTGGAAACCCCAGACCCTGTGATAAACCAGATGTTTGCATTTTCAAAGATACGCGCTTGCGAAAGTATCTATGAAACTCAAGGAGGACCTATGCATGGTCCGGGAGGAGAGTCGTATTATGCAGCTATTTGGGCTAACGACCAGGCTGAATATATCAATCCTTATTTCCCTTATACCGGCTATGAATATGGAAATGTTTCAGCTTTAAATAGTTTCAAGCATTTTGCTCGTTTTATAAATGATGATTGGAAACCAATTCCGAGTTCAATTGTAGCTGAGGGGCTGGATATCTGGGCTGGAGTAGGCGACCGTGGAGATGCTGCCATGATTGCTTATGGAGCTTCTCGTTACGCTTTGACTCGTGCAAGCCGTGAAGAAGCCGAAGAGCTGTGGCCGCTGATTTCCTGGTGTTTGGAATATTGTCACCGGAAATTGAATGAAGGAGGAGTTGTAGCTTCGGATACGGATGAGCTGGAAAATCGTTTCCCTTCAGGAGATGCCAATCTTTGTACCTCTTCTCTTTATTATGATGCCTTGATTTCGGCTGCATATTTGGCTAAGGAATTAGGAAAGGGAAATAATGTGGCAAATACTTATAGAAAGCAAGCTTCTACATTACGTAAGAATATTGAAACATATTTTGGAAGTACAGTAGAAGGTTATTCTACCTATGCCTATTATAAAGGAAATGATGTACTTCGTTCTTGGATTTGTATTCCTCTGACAATGGGTATTGACGAACGAAAAGAGGGTACTATTCAAGCATTGTTCTCACCACGGTTGTGGACAGAAAACGGATTGCTTACACAAGCAGGAAGCGAGACTTTCTGGGATCGTTCCACACTTTATGCTTTGCGGGGAGTATACGCGGCTGGCGAAACAGAAAAAGCCACTGAATATTTACAGCGCTACTCTAAAACCCGGTTGCTGGGTGAACATGTTCCTTATGCCATTGAGGCATGGCCTGAAGGAGAACAACGGCATCTTTCAGCAGAAAGCGGTTTGTATGGTCGTATCATCACCGAGGGCTTGTTTGGTATCCGTCCCATTGGATTTAAGTCGTTTACTTTGACTCCTCGTCTCCCGCAAAAATGGAATAAGATGGCATTGCATCATGTGCGTGCTTTTGGGGCAGACTTTGATATAGAAGTGAAACGTTTATCTTCAGGAAAATTGCAGGTTATGGTTTCGGAGGGTGCGACAAAGAAAAAAGTATATAGTGTGAATAAAGATGGGTTTGTAACAGTTAATTTGAAATAGTGGTATGAAGAATATGTTTTTGATTGGAACCTCGGCTTTGCTGCTTTCTGCTTGTGTTGGTTCTTCAACAAAAAAATCTATTGAAAAATTGCCGTTAGAGCAGACTTCTGTTTTTGCTTCAACGGATAAAAATTTAGAGAATGCATATAATTGGGCAAAAAAGATGGCACTATCCTATGTACATGACGGGAGTGACCCTGTTGGTTATTGGTATGAAGCAGCTTTGCCTCAGCGTGAAGCTTTTTGTATGCGTGATGTATCTCATCAGTCAGTCGGTGCACAAATCTTGGGGCTGGCAGAACATAATAAGAATATGTTTGGAAAGTTTGCGAAAAATATCAGTGAGAGTAAGGACTGGTGTACGTATTGGGAAATTAACCGTTATGACAAGCCGGCTCCTGCTGATTATGCCAATGATAAGGAATTTTGGTATAATTTGAATGCTAATTTTGATGTGATTCAGGCTTGTTGGAAAATGTATGAATGGACTGGTGACAAGGATTATCTGACGGATTCCTGTTTTGTCAATTTCTATGATAAATCCTTGAATGAGTATGTAAAGCACTGGAGGCTGGGACCTGAAAATATCATGGACAGGCCTCGGTATATGCACCAACCTGATAATTTTGATTTGAACAATAATTTCCATACTTGCAGGGGACTGGCTTCCTATGTTGAAAATTTCCGTGGATTGACATTGGGGGTTGACTTGCTGGCTTCAATGTATGCAGGTTATAAGGCTCATGCGCAAATGGCAGCAATATGCGGTGATAGTGTGACGGCGCGGAATGATTTGAAAAAGGCTGATGCTTACCAGAATATTATAGAAGATAAATGGTGGGATGAGGAACATCAGTATTACCAGACATTCTGGACCGAGGATAAAACTTTTCATCGTGGAGAGGGAGTTCCTGTCTTATTGTGGTTTAATGCAATAAAAGATGATTTTCGCTTAAAGGCTTCAATAAATGATATATTGTCAAAAGAGTGGAATGTGGAAAACTTGTCCCATTTTCCGGAAATGCTTTACCGTTTTGGGTATGATGAAGAAGCATATAAATATTTAGTAACTTTACCGTCGGTGAATCGTTGTGAATATCCTGAAGTTTCGTATGGAGTGATTGAAGGGTGTATAGGTGGTTTGATGGGTATCAATCCTTCTTCTTCTAACAACACGATTACCACATGTTCTCATCTGACGGACAATGGAGTGGAAGTCGAAGTGAAAAATGTTCCGGTTTTTAATGGGTATATTACTGTTAAACATATAGGAAATAAAATTACAGTATTTGAGAATAATACAGGAAGAGACATTGTCTGGAATGCTTCATTCATTGGAAACTGCCAAAGCATCAATGCAGGTGGTAAAGTATATAAAACTACGGTTAAAAAGTTGAATGATAACCATGTGTCCTCGGCTTGTATAAATTTGAAGAATGGTGAATCTCTTACAGCAGGGGTGTAGCAGCAATGTTTTCCTGACGCAGGCTTATGAATATTTAATGTGAACTGACAGGTATGAAAAAGATATTACTATTTGTATGCATTTTATGGGCATTGACAGTACAAGCTCATAAGGAGTTTGAACTGTTCTCTCCTGATGGAAAGTTGCAAACTGAGATTAAGGTCGGAGAGTATATTTCCTATAGTATCTCTCGTGAGGGATATAGAATCTTGAACGATTCTCCTTTATCGATGACTCTGACAAATGGAATTGTCTGGGGGGAAAATCCCCGTCTGGTAAGTACAAAGCGGAATTCGGTGAATGCTATGGTTGCTTCTCCTTTTTATAGAAGAAGTGAAATACGTGATAACTATAATTCTTTGATTCTGAACTTTAAGAATGGATGGGGTTTGGAGTTTCGTGCTTATGATACAGGAATCGTTTATCGTTTTGTCCATAGGGAGAACAAGGTACTTGATATAGTTTCGGAGAATGTAAGTTATTGCTTTTCTTCAGACTTTGAAGCAAATGTACCTTATGTAGTACCTCGTGTGCAGAGACATAATCTTGATTGTCAGTTTTATAACTCTTTTGAGAATACTTATACAACGGACAGGCTTTCTCATTTGGATAAAGAAAGGCTGATGTTCCTTCCTCTGGTTGTGGAAGCAGAAAATGGCATTAAGGTGTGTTTGACGGAATCTGATTTGGAAGATTTTCCGGGACTTTATCTTTCGGCTGTAGAAGGTGAAGAATATACATTGAAGGGAGTCCATGCTCCATATCCTAAAAACAGTATTCAGGGAGGGCATAAAATGTTGCAGATGTTGGTACAAGAGCGTGAGTCATATATTGCACGGGTAAAAGGGAAAAGAACTTTTCCGTGGCGTATGGCAATCGTAACGGCACGGGACGAGCAGCTGGCTGATAATGACTTGACATATCTTCTGGCATCTCCTTCGCGGTTGGATGATATTTCGTGGATTAAGCCTGGTAAAGTAGCATGGGAATGGTGGAGTGACAGGAACATTGATGGAGTGAACTATGTGACAGGGGTAAACAATGAAACCTATAAGGAGTATATTGATTTTGCAGCTAAATACGGTATGGAGTATGTCATTTTAGACGAAGGATGGGCTGTGAATTTGAAAGCCGACTTGATGCAAGTAGTAGATAGCATTGATTTGAAGGAGTTGGTAGATTATGCTTCTGATAAAAATGTGGGTATTATTTTATGGGCTGGCTATTATGCTTTCGAGCGTGATATGGAGAACATTTGTCGGTTTTACTCGGATTTGGGAGTGAAAGGATTTAAGGTTGACTTTATGGATCGGGATGATCAGGAAATGGTAGAATTCAATTATCGGGCTGCTGCCATGTGTGCAAAATATCATTTAGTACTTGATTTACATGGAATGTATAAGCCTTCAGGAATGAATCGAACCTATCCGAATATCTTGAATTTTGAAGGAGTGCATGGTTTGGAGAATATGAAATGGAGTCCTGACAGTGTGGATCAGGTGAAGTATGATGTCATGGTTCCTTTTATTCGTCAAGTGGCTGGTCCTCTGGATTATACGCAAGGAGCAATGCGTAACGCTGCAAAAGGTTGTTATTTCCCTTGCTATTCAGAACCTATGAGTCAAGGTACTCGTTGCCGGCAACTTGCGTTGTATGTAGTATTTGAGTCTCCTTTAAATATGCTTTGCGATACGCCTAGTAATTATGTCCGTGAAAAAGAGTCGGTAGATTTTATTTCAGGTATCCCTACTGTTTGGGATGAAACACGTGTTCTGGATGCCAAGATGGGAGAATATATTGTAACCGCGCGTCGTAAAGGAGATACTTGGTATATTGGAGGAATTACAGACTGGCAAGAAAGGGATATTGAATTGGATTTTTCTTTTTTAAAAGGAAAGATATGTCAAGGTCTTTTATATGAAGATGGCATAAATGCTCATCGTATAGGACGTGACTTTCATCTAAAACTAATTCATGTTGATGAAAATACACGTTTGACGGTGCATTTGGCTCCAGGAGGAGGGTTTGCCATCCGGATGAGGTGAGAATCTTCTATTTTGCGATTAATTTTGTAATCTATGCTTAGTAGCTGGAACGTACTTGTGTTTTCTTGTAAATGCAAGTACGTTTTAGTTTGAATACCGAAGTGTTTTGAGGAAGTTTTTCCAGTTTCCAGTAAGATTTGTATTGGAATTTTGTATTTTTACTCTCGTATGAACGTTCCTTAAATATAAATTAGAAAATCATGAACTCCGTAAGATTACTTTTTTCGATTATATTTTTAGGCTATTTCCTTTTGTGTGGGGGAGTTTCTCGCAGTGTGACTCATTATACTATCAGTGACGGACTTTCGAATAATGCGGTATATAGTATTATGCAGGATACGAAAGGGCGTATGTGGTTTGGAACGATTGACGGTTTGCACAGTTTTGACGGGAATCATATTCGTGTGTGGAGAGATAGTCGGATAGAATCCTTGGGCGCTTGCATTTATACTATATTGGAAGATAGTATGAAACTTTATATAGGAAGTGAACGAGGACTTTCAATCTTCAATTTATTGACAGAGAGTTTTTCTGATTTTCAGGCTCGTTCCGAATTTGGTGAGAGCATATATTCTTCTGTATCTCATGTGATGCGTGACCGCCAGCATAATATTTGGATAGCTACTGCAGGACAAGGAGTATTTCGTTACAATCTTTCTAACAAAACCCTTCATCAGTATATGGCTGTTGGAAAAGTAAATTGTGACTTTGTATATTATATAATGGAGGATTCTTCTGGTACGATATGGCTTGCTACCCGTGAAGGAGGAATCAGTCGTTATGTAGCTTCGCAGGATATGTTTCAACCGGTAGCTTTACAGGATGTGAAAGATGCCCGTGTGCTGTTTGAGGATTCTTCTCATCGCCTTTGGGTAGGAACTGGAAGAGATGGACTTTATTTATTGGATAAAGAGCATGGGCGATTGATTCAGAAAATTCCTCCTTTACAGTTTAATCATCCTTTTCAAGTAAGAGGAATTGTGGAATGGCAACCCGGTCATTTGCTGTTGGCTTCGGATGAAGGGTTGACGAAGTATGATGTGACTACGGAAAAAGTCGACGTGATAAAAGCTGATAGCAGACATCCGGAAGGACTGAATGATAATTACCTGCATGAATTGTTTCTTGACCGGGAGAATGCGCTTTGGATAGGTACTTATTTTGGTGGGGTAAACTATGTTTCTTCTGTGCAAGATAATTTCCGGCATTATCATAAAGATAACTCTCAATTGGATGCACGTATTATCAGTGTGTTTGCCCATGCTGATAAGGGTAATTTATGGATTGGAACAGATGATGCCGGCTTCTTCTATTGGGACAGACAAAAGCAGACATTTCAGGGGTATCGCCCTCAAAAAGGAAAGCCAGGACCTGCCTATCATAACATACATGCCTTGTTACAAGATGGAGACAAATTGTTTGTGGGTATGTTTATGGGTGGTCTGGATATCCTGGATTTGCGGACAGGCAAGTTTAAAAATTATAAGGCAGATACTTCTCCGCGTTCATTGTATTCTTCTGAAATCTATGCACTTTATAAAGATTCCAGACAGAAAATATGGATTGGTACTACTGCCGGATTGAATTGTTACAATTCGCAAACGGATGATTTTGAACGAATATATGAGCTGCATGGAGCCAGAATTTCGTATATATTTGAGGAAAAAGGGGAAAAGTTGTGGGTATGTTCGCTTAACCGAGGAGTATATTGTCTGGATTATCAGTCTGGGAAATGGATGCATTATTTTCATCAATTGAAAAATGAAGAAAGTACTTTGCTGACGAATCAAATCATTACCGGTTGTTTGGATATGCAGGGATGTCTTTGGCTCGGTACGGATGGAGACGGCTTACTTAGGTATGATCGGAAAAAGGATGTATTCGTACGTGAAGGATTGCCGGAGCACATACGTGTGATTTATAAGATATTACCGGATAAAGATAAATTGTGGTTTACTACCAATAATGGCATGTATTGTTATCAGCCTCTTACTTCTTCTTTGAAGTTTTATAATAAGAAAGATGGTTTACAAGAAAATTTGTTTCTTCCTAATTCCGGAATCCAGTTGTCTGACGGAACAATAATGGTGGGAGGAGTAAATGGATTCAATGAGTTCCGTCCTGATAAGATACAAGTTGATACACAGATTCCTACCGTCATTCTGACTGATTTTCAGCTATTCAATAAACCGGTGGTTATTGGAAGTGAAGACTCTCCATTAAAAGTTTCCATCACTTATGCAGACCGTCTGGTGTTGGACTATTCTCATTCCATGTTTAGTTTTTCGGTAGCTGCCTTGAGTTATATTAATACTTCAAAGAACAGGTATCGTTATCGTTTGGAGGGATTTGAAAAAGATTGGACGGAAACGAATGATGCTCCTCATGTGACGTACACAAATTTACCTGCCGGGGATTATGTATTTCAGGTGAGTGCGTCTAATTCTGATGGGATGTGGAATGAAAATGCCATAGCCTTTCCTATTAAAGTGCTGCCTCCCTGGTGGGCTTCTTCGTATATGATTGCTGGATATGTATTGTTAGGGATAGCGGGTCTGGTTTATGCTTATTATCGGATGAATAAAATACATCGTCGGCGCATGACCTTATTGACAATTAAAAAAGACCGTGAGATTTATCAGAGTAAGATTGAGTTCTTCACGGGCATCATGCATGAAATACGTACTCCCTTGACATTGATTCTGGCACCACTGGAAAATGTGATGAAGAGTTCAGGAACAGTGAAGGATGTATTTCCTCAATTACAGGTAATAGAGCGAAACGGGAAACGTTTGCTTACGTTGGTGAATCAGTTGATGGATTTTCGGAAGGCTGAATCGGGAGGAATGAATGTGATATTGGCTGAAACTAATATCAAAACTTTATTGATGAATGTATATCAGCGTTTTCAACTTTCAGCAGATATAAAGCATATAAAAATTAGTCTGACTATGCCGGAAGAATCTTGTTATGCCCGTGTCGATCAGGAGGCCTTTACGAAGGTGGTCAGCAATTTATTATCAAATGCATTGAAGTTTACAGACACTTGCATTTGGATTGATTTGTTGATAGCTGGTGATAAGAAACTGGAGGTACGGGTGAGAGATAACGGGCAGGGTATCGATGTAAAGGAGCAGGAAAAGATATTTACTCCTTTCTATCAGGTCCCGGATAAGGCATCTTCCGGACGTATCGGAACGGGAGTAGGACTTTCGTTGGTTAAGAAACTGGTTGATTTGATGCATGGCGGTTTGAACTTGGAAAGTGAACTGGGGGTTGGTTCTACATTCATTGTCAGCTTTGATAGACTTGAGCATAAAGAAGGGCAGGTGGTTGAACAGGCACCCTCTCAAGATATACAGGCTGAGGATAAGGCCGACATCCCTGAAGGGCAATATCGTATTCTGATAGTAGATGATAACCAAGATTTGAGGGAGTATTTACATCAACTATTGTCTGTTCGTTATCAAGTGTCGTGTGCAGAAAACGGGAAAGAAGCCTGGGATAGAATTTTACAGAATATGCCAGACCTGGTAGTCAGTGATGTGATGATGCCTGTGATGGATGGTATACAGCTTTGTCGGAATATTAAACAGAATCTTTTTACCAGCCATATTCCAGTAATCTTGCTTACGGCAAAGGCTGCTTCCGAAGACTACGTGGAGGGACTTGAAAGTGGAGCTGATGTATACTTGGAAAAACCATTTTCGGGTGATGTGATAAATGCACAGATTGCAAGTATTTTCAGAAATAGAGAAGGCATGAAGAAAGATTTCAAGACAAAACCGATGGTCTCTTCTGTTTCTATTTCTAAGTTGGATACACTTTTGATGGATAAAATCTCAAAGATTATAGAAAAACGAATGACAGACTCTGATTTTACAGTGGATGTGTTGGCTCAAGAAGTCGGGATTTCAAGGTCGGGGCTATTCGCAAAAATCAAGGCTATATCGGGAATGACTCCTAATGATTATATCCGTCTGATTCGTTTAAAAAAGGCTGCATATTTATTGGCGGAGGAAGAAGTGTCCAGTAGTGAAGCATGTTTCAGGGTCGGTTTTTCTTCTCCTTCTTATTTTGCGAAATGTTTCCAGGCACAGTTCGGCATTGCTCCGGCAGAATTCAGACGGAAAGGTGGTAAAGATTGAGGGTACTTAGCCGTTAGAACATGAACGCGATGGAAGTTCCGAAAGTAAAATTATGCATAGGCGTTCTTTTACTATACGAACGGACTTCGCGGTTACCGTCTTCGTCTGCCCAGGAGTTCTTCAGGTCGTATGTCAGTCGGGGGGAGGCAAAGTCATAGTCGCAATAGAGACGCAGGGCCGCATTTTCCTTGTAGCGGTAGGCGAGAGAAAGGCCGGTTCCTAATTTGAATGTAGAACTTTTACGGATATGAAGAAACTCTTCATCAATGAAAGTGCTTTGTAGCATTTCCTGAACGCTGAGGCCTTCCTGCTGGATATAGTAATCTACGTCGGCTTTATAGAATTGGTCGTAGGCTTCCTGGGTCACTTTCTGGCGGTCGAAAATGGCTGGATTAATCCGTGAAATAGAGTTTAAGGTAAAGTTTGCATTAGTGCGTCGTCCGGCTAACAGTTTGCTTCCTATCAGGAAGCGGCTGCTGAGCGGATAAGAAAAGTAAAGTCCTAAATCGATGTCACACATACCTAAATGGTCCGATTCCAGTCCGTCGAGCAGGTACATGTTGACAGGGGCTCCTTCCTTCAAGTCATTGTCCAGGTCAAAATATTTTTTGTTCTCTTCGGGAATGTCGGCAATAACAGGTACGGTAGCTACTCTCAGGCGTCCTCCCAAGCCGATATACGCATTGAAAAAGTAAGCTCCTTCTGCGCTGACAACGGTCGATGTACCCGTATGCAGGCGCATACCCAAAGGAGTTCCTTCTTCTGTGTCATAGAGGTCGGCGGTGCGTAAAGTGGAAGGTCCTGTGGCAAATCCCATGTTGAGGCTCAGGAATGAAGGTGTATCGTAGCGGTTGAAGTGGGTTGTTAACTGGCTGCTGGTGGTATTCTTACGAAAAATCAGGTCGGAAAAGAAATAGCTTAAGTCTGTTGAAATCATACCTATTCCGGCTCCTACCAGTACATCGCCAATCCAGTGACGGTTGTTCAGCTGTCGCGTGATACCAGTCACTCCTGCCAGGGTATATCCCCCGATGCTATACCACGGACTGAGCATGCCGTATTCTTTATGCAGGATTGTGGCGCACATAAAAGCGGTGGCTGTATGTCCGGAAGGAAATGAATTGTTTGACGAATTGTCCGGACGCATTTCTTTGGTCGTATATTTCAGGGTGTTGACAAAGCCAGCCATCAAGGCTGCTGAGAAAACATTGCTGACTGTGAGCTCCTTCCATGAACTACGACTTTCTACTCCAGCTAATTTCATGCCCCATGTAGCAACTAATGGGACATATTGTGTATAATTGTCATATTCGTGGTGAAAAGTTGGCTGGAAGCGATTGCGCAGTGTACGGAAATCCTGGTTTTGTTTTTTCACGATTAAGCCGGAAACGATAAAAGGAATTCCCATGTACGAAAAGTTTTGTTGGAAAAGTTCCTTTGTTTTCTTTGGCTTCGCTGGAAGAGTCAATGAGGTAAGAGAAGACGTGGAGTCTTGCATCAAAAAATAACTGCTCGCGGGAGTATGTGCATACAGTGAGTGACAGATCAGTGCTGAAATAAAGAAAAATAGTAAAGTGTATATTCTCATTGCTGCCCGTGGTTTTAGGAATACATGGTAAAGAGAGCGGCAAAGGTAGTGCTTTTAAGAGAGAGACTGAAAGTTTTCAGATGTACATTGGGGAAATGTAAGTATATAAAAATGAGGTTTTTATGATTTTGTATGATGTACAAGTGCGTTGGAATTGGGCATAAAAAAAGGAGACCGATGATTCAGTCTCCTTTTATATTAATGGAAAATCCGATTATTTAATGTTCGGGTTCAGCTTGTTCCATTCAGATACTGGAGGAAGAACGCCCATAGCGATTACTTCGTCACGCAGTGCGCACAAGTGTTCGTAGCTCTTATCCAAAGCAGCTTGTTCTTCTGCAGTACCGTTCAAAGCAGCGCAGTGGCAACCGTCAGCTGTGATAGAAGTTTCCCAAGCCATCATGATGTGGTCGTACTTTTCGTTAGAAACGTAAGTACCAGCCGGCCAGCGGAATGCTTTGCCACCCATAGCAGCACCAATCATTTCGATAGAAACGTATGACGGGCTCTGGAATGAAGAACGGCCACGCAAGTTGATGATGTTAGCACCACCCTTAGTTACTTTCTGCTGGATTTCAGCCCATTGTTCTTTTGTCAAAGCGTCAGTACCGATGATGTCTGTCAAAGCTTTACCGTTTACTTTAGCAGTAGAAGCAAATACAGCCATCTGTTCGCCGTGACCACCGTAAGTACGGCAGTTTTCAACAGCGTCCATTGAGATACCGAAGTGTTTTGCCAATTCGCTGCGCAGACGAGTAGAGTCAAGAGCAGCCAAAGTAGTTACCTGACCCGGTTTCAAACCAGAGTACAACAGTGTGATCAAACCTGTGATGTCAGCAGGGTTGAAGATAACTACGATGTGTTTTACATCCGGACAGTACTGTTTTACGTTCTTACCGAATTCTTCTGCGATAGCTGCGTTGCCTTTCAACAGGTCTTCACGAGTCATACCAGCTTTACGAGCAGCACCACCTGAGTTTACGATATATTTAGCACCAGTCAGCGCTTCTTTGATATCTGAAGTGAAAGTGATGTTCACACCTTCGAAACCGCAGTGGAACAATTCTTCAGCAACACCTTCCAAACCTGGAGCGTACGGGTCGTACAAACAGATGTTAGGAGTTAAGCCCATCATGATAGCAGTCTGAGCCATGTTAGAACCGATCATACCGGCAGCACCAACAATGGTAAGTTTTTCGTTTGTTACAAATTCCATAATTCTTATGTATTTAAGTTATGTATAAAAGTGTATAGTCAGTCTTTGTTTTTTCTTCAATGCAAAGATAGGAAAGTTATCAGTGAAAACGAATCTTTACACTGGTAAATATAGGATGAAAAAAGATGATTTTCGGCAATTACGGAAAAATTTCACTATTTTTAGATGTCATATCCCAATTTTGCAAAGAGTAGGTTACATTTCTTTGTTTGCATTTTATCACTTTAAATTCTTTTCCCTGCTACCTTATTTAATATGCTGATGTCAAGATTTTATATCCTTTTTTCACTTTCCTGAGGTATTTTCTTCTTCCTTGAAAAAACACCTTTTCGTTCAATCTGAAATGTACTTGCGTTTAAGATGAAACCTCCTTGTGTTTTGTGTCAAATGTACTTACGTTTCATTGTGAATGCACTTGCGTTTGGAAGCAGTATTTTGTTTGGTAATTACAGCTAAGAGTTTCATCATGTCAGGGGAGTATATATAAGGCTATTTGGCGGAATAGATGGTAAATCTTTCAATTCTGTTTCAGAAAATCATGGTCTTTTCTGAAATATTCCATATTTTTGCCCGATAACCGTTATGAAGATGAAAGTAAAGTTATACCTGTTAGGGTGGGTAATAATTATATGTAGTGTGATTTCGGCCAAAGGACAAAGCTTGAAAGAAGTTGTTGCTCAGGCTGAAGCAGATACAGCCAACGTTTACCTGCCTGCTGATTCCTTGTTTGCCCGTTTTTTGAAAGAAAAACAGATTCCGATTACAGCGTGTAACCGAATGACGCTTTTGAAGAGCGGTCGCAGCAAGTTTGAACATTTGTTTGAAGATATAAAGAAGGCTGAAAACTATATCCATCTGGAATACTTTAATTTCCGCAGTGATTCTATTGCCAAGGAATTATTTACCCTGTTGGCTGAGAAAGCCAAAGAAGGAGTGACAATCAAGGCCTTGTTTGATGACTTTGGAAATTTGTCGAACAGTCGTCCCCTGCGAAAGGAACATCTGAAGATGCTGGCGGAAAGAGGAGTGGAAATGGCTCGTTTCAGTCCCATTCGTTTTCCTTATATCAATCACGTATTTTGTCGTGACCATCAGAAAATTGTGGTCATCGACGGAAAAGTGGGATATACGGGCGGCATGAATATTGCCGATTATTATATCAACGGGCTTCCCGAAATCGGTCCCTGGCGCGATATGCACATCCGTATAGAAGGACCGGCGGTGCAGTATCTGGAAAAAGCTTTTTTAGGTGTATGGAATAAGGAAACACACGAAGGTTTGAAGGAAGGGCAAGTGGCGCATGATACGTTGTGTGAGGGTTCCGGAAGAAGGGTGGCCATTGTGCAGCGTATTCCGAAAGTTTGTCCGGAAATCATGCGTGAGGCCTATATTGCGGCATTGGATGCCGCAGAACGTAAGGTGCAGATTATCAATCCTTATTTTACTCCTACTCGTGAAGTCAGAAATGCTATTAAACGAGCGGCAGAACGGGGAGTTCGGGTGGAAATCATGATTCCCGGAAAATCGGATATCTCTTTTACTCCCGATGCCGGATTTTATATAGCCAACAAGTTGCGTAAGGCGGGAGCACACATCTATGTGTTCAATGGGGGCTTTCATCATTCTAAAATCATGATGGTGGACGAGCGGTTCTGTACAGTGGGGAGTACGAACCTGAACAGCCGTAGTCTGCATTATGATTATGAAATCAATGCATTTATTCTGGATTTGCCTACTACTGCCGAGTTGGGAGAAGTATTTCAGAACGATAAGCTCAATAGTACGATTATGACCCGTGAGGAATATAAGAAGCGGAGTGTCTGGCGTCGTTTTGTAGGATGGTTTGCGCATTTGTTTACACCGGTTATATAATAATAAAAGGTGAATATCTCCTGAAACTACAATTTTTTTCTTATTTTTGTCCGATTATATAGTAGTAACAGCCAAAAAAAGAACCTGATTTTTTACGGAACAATATGTCGTTTTTTAAGGATGTAATCGGACAAGAAGATGTGAAACAACTTCTCATTCATAGTGCAAGGAATGGGAAGATGCCTCATGCCGTCTTGCTGACGGGACCTGCTGGAAGTGGAAAGTTACCCATAGCTTTAGCGGTGGCACGTTATCTTCTTTGTCATCATCCTGCAGAAAATGATGCGTGCGGACAATGTAATTCGTGTAAGATGATGGACCATCTGGCTCATCCTGACATGCATTTTGCTTTTCCGGTGGTGCGTAAAAAGGCCGGAAGGGACGTGGTTTGCGATGAATTCCTGCCTCAGTGGCGGGAGATGTTGGGACGTAATCCGTATACCGACCTTCAGGAATGGATGCGGGTCATTGATGCGGGCAATCAGCAACCTCAGATTTATGTGCGTGAGAGTGATGAAATCCAGCGGAAGCTTTCGCTGAAAGCCAGTCAGGGAGGATACAAGGTCATGCTTATCTGGCTTCCGGAGAAAATGAATGTGGAATGTGCGAACAAGTTGCTGAAACTGCTGGAAGAACCTCCTTTGAAAACCGTATTTCTGTTAGTGAGTGAGGAACCTGACTTATTGCTTCCTACGATTGTGAGTCGTACGCAGCGCATCAATTTAAAGCCCTTGCCGGAGTCGGACATTGAGCGTTATCTGGTGGAACGTTATATGCTTCCTGTGGAAGATGCCCGTGACATTGCACACCGTTCGGCCGGAAGTTTGTTGAGGGCCGTGGAAAATGTGCATTTGGGAGAGGAAAACAAGCTTTGCTTTGAACTCTTTGTGAACCTTATGCGTACGGCCTATAAACGTGATATTCGTAGTCTGAAAGCGTGGAGTGAGCAGGTGGCGGGAATGGGACGCGAACGGCAGAAGAACCTCCTGGAATATTGCCAGCGGATGGTGCGTGAAAACTTTATCTGCAATTTTCGTCAACCTGATATGGTATATCTGAGTCCGGAGGAGTTACAGTTTGCCAGCCGTTTTGCTCCTTACATCAATGAGCGGAACATTATTTCCGTGATGGAATTGCTGGAGGAGGCACAGGTACACATTGAGCAGAATGTGAATCCGAAGATGGTTTTTTTTGACATGGCGCTGAGAATGATTGTAGAAATGAAACAACAATAACAATATATGGACGATTTCAAGCTTAAAAACGGAAGTGGCCGACTCTGCTGTGGAGGCTGCGGACGACAGAATAATAAATTGAATACTTATGACTGGCTGGCCGATATTCCTGGAAACGCAGAAGAGCAGGATATGGTGGAAGTTCAGTTTAAAAATACCCGTAAGGGATATTTTAAAAACAGCAACGGGCTGCATCTGGAGAAGGGAGATATTGTGGCAGTAGAAGCCAGTCCGGGACATGACATCGGTACGGTAACACTGACCGGAAGACTGGTTCCCTTGCAGATGCGTAAGGCTAATTTGAAGCCTGATGCAGAAATACGCCGTATTTACCGTAAGGTAAAGCCGGTGGACATGGAAAAATATGAGGAAGCAAAATCACGTGAACATGATACAATGATTCGCTCGCGTAAGATTGCAGAAAGCCTGGGACTTCAGATGAAAATCGGTGACGTGGAATACCAGGGTGATGGCAATAAGGCAATATTCTATTACATTGCAGATGAACGCGTGGATTTCCGTCAGCTGATTAAGGTGCTGGCAGAGACTTTCCGGGTGCGTATCGAAATGAAACAGATTGGTGCCCGTCAGGAAGCCGGACGTATCGGAGGAATCGGACCGTGCGGACGCGAGTTGTGCTGTGCTACGTGGATGACGAACTTCGTTTCAGTGTCGACCAGTGCGGCTCGTTTTCAGGATATTTCGCTTAATCCACAGAAACTGGCCGGACAGTGTGCCAAACTGAAATGCTGCCTGAATTACGAAGTAGATGCCTACGTGGAATGTCAGAAACGCTTGCCGAGTAAGGAAATTACCCTTGAAACGTTGGACAACATGTATTATTACTTCAAGGCAGATATTCTGAAAGGAACTATTACTTATAGTACGGATAAGAGTTTCCTGGCAAATGAAGTGACTATCTCCGCACGCAGAGCCTTTGAAGTGCTGAATATGAACAAACGGGGAGAAAAGCCTGAAAAACTGGATGACGAATTCTCCGGACGTGAATCGCAGCGTTCAAAAGACTTGCTGGAACAAGAGAGCTTGACCCGTTTTGACAAAACAAAAGGCGGAAAGAACCGGAAAAAGAAACAAAAAGGGCAGGCATCACAAAGTAATGCGTCAGCGGCTCCTGTAGAAGCTGGTAATGGACAAACTCCAGACGCTCCTAAGGAGAAAGAAAATAAAGGACCGCAAGGAAGAAACAACCGTCCACAGAGACCAAAAGGGAATCCGGCTCCGGCAGCTCCACAGGCTCCAGCGGCTGAAAATGCCGGAAATGCACCACAGGCAAAAGCCGGTCAGGAACCTCGCCCTAACCGCAACGGGCGGAGAAATTTCCGTCGGAATAACGAGGGAAACAAACGTCCGGAGCGTAATACAAATACGGATGTACAGGCTTAAAGAATCTTTTATTCATTATATAAAGGCAGGACTGGCACTATGTGTCTTGTTCCTGCTGAATGCCTGTCATACAGATACGCGTTATCATGTATATCAGGCTGTTTCTGGTGAGGAAGGCTGGGATAAATCTGATTCCCTGGCTTTCCATCTTCCTGTAGGACTTTCTTCCGGTGAGTACCGGATGGAGATAGGTCTCCGTCATACCGGAGAATATCCTTATCGGGATATCTGGCTTTCGGTGACGCAGTTGGAAGGCGATTCAATACCGCCCCGCACGGATACACTGCACATTTATCTGACCGATGAAAAAGGACACTGGGTGCAGAGTGGGGCAATGGGAGGATTGTATCAGCATGTATATGTGTCAGATAAACCGGTTATTTTCTCTACCGATTCAATAGACCGCATTTTTCGTATCACTCATCTGATGAGGCAGAATCCATTGCCTGGAATATCCGATGTGGGAATCCGGTTATTTCTCTCTGGCCGCGTCAATGCGGAGAAAGACAAACAGCAGGATGGTAAATCCCCACAGTGAGGAACCGCCGTAGCTGAAGAATGGGAGGGGGATACCGATAACGGGGGTTAGTCCGAGTACCATTCCTATATTAATAAAGAGGTGGAAAAAGAAGATACTTAGTACACAGTAGCCATATACCCTGCCAAAGCGGCTTTCCTGTCGTTCGGATAGCACGATAAGGCGTAGAATAAGTCCCATGAACAAGAAAATCACCAAAGCGGAGCCGACAAATCCTTGCTCTTCGCCGATGGTACAGAAAATGAAGTCGGTATCCTGTTCCGGAACGTATTTCAGTTTGGTCTGTGTACCGTTGAGAAAGCCTTTCCCGAATAATCCTCCGGAACCGATGGCTATTTTACTTTGGTTGACATTGTATCCGGCTCCTGCAGGGTCATCTTTCATTCCCAATAACACTTCAATTCTAATCTTCTGGTGAGGTTCAAGTACCTGATTGAATACATAGTCGGTCGAGAAGAAAAAGATGCCTGAGCCAACTACGAACAGAATTACATAGAAATAAGCTCTCAGTCGTTCACGCAGATAGAAGAAAGCCAGTGTGAGTATGATACCTCCACAAAGGGCTAATTGGAGATGACATACATTAAACGGAATTACGTAGTTGGAAAACAGGGCTCCTAATAACGTTCCTCCGCCTCCGATACCGAAAATATAGGCAGCAAGTTTGGGCGACTGACGCTGGCAATATCTTCCCACCAGAAAGGCAGAAAGCAGAATGACAAGTGTCAATACGGAAAATTCTCCCCATGAAGTCATTTCATCAGGCATAATTTCTGTACTGAATTTTAGGCCGACGATAAAAAATACTACCGCACAGATTCCGGAGAATAGAACTGTTCCGGTCATCCCTTCTCTGTAGAGCATTAAAAAAAAGGATAGGTACACCAGGGCAGAACCTGTTTCTTTCTGGAGTATAATCAATGCCATAGGCAGCAGAATGATACCCAAAACGGTTACTAGATTGCGGGTGCGCTGCATTTGGAAAGTATATTCGTTTATATATTTTCCTAATGCAAGGGCTGTTGCAAATTTGGCGAATTCAGCGGGTTGCAGACTTACCGGTCCTAATACAATCCATGAGCGTGAACCTTTGATTTCATGCGGATTGAAGATCGTACCGAACAGTAGCAAAATCATGATACCATAAAGCAGATAGGCATAGGTATCATATATGCGGTCTTCAAGCATGAGTATGACAAAGCCTATCCCCAGTGAACAGCCTATCCACATCAGCTGTTTACCGGCGCGTGTGGTAATATCCAGGAAATTCGGCTCACCATAATCGTAACTTGCTCCGCACACACTGAACCATCCGCAGATGACCAGTATCAGGTAAAGTCCGATGGTCCACCAGTCCACATTTTTCCATACACTACCTCTCATGTATCCCATAATCAATCCTCCTGTTTTGAATCTCTGTAGCCATGACTTCGTCTTCTGGCGAGAGTTTCCCTTTTAAATACTTTTCAATCATGAGTCGTCCGATGGGTACACCGTATACCGCACCGAATCCTCCGTTTTCCACATAGACTGCAATGGCAATCTTGGGATCTTTCATGGGAGCAAATCCCATAAAGGCAGAGTGGTCTTTTCCACGGTTCTGGGCCGTTCCGGTTTTTCCACATACCTCGATGTCGGGTAAGTTGGCGCCTCTACAGGTTCCGCCCAATACAGCAGAGCGCATGCCTTGTACCACTTCCTCGTAATGTGAACGGTCTACCATGGTATATCTTTTCCGTGTGTAAAGTGTGTCGAGCGGTTCACCTTCTACCTCTTTCACTACATGAGGTGTGATAAAATAGCCTCTGTTGGCGATGGTTGCTCCTAAGTTGGCTATTTGTAATGGAGTCAGTGTGACCTCACCTTGTCCGATGGAAATACTGATGATGGTCAGTCCATTCCATGAGCCTCGGTAAGCTTTGTCGTAGACGCTTGCATTGGGGATAAATCCTCTTTTTTCTCCGGGAAGGTCGATTCCCAACGGATAACCGAATCCCATGGATACCATATAGTCTCTCCAGGTGTTCATAGCTTTTTGTACGGTTCCGTATTTCTTCCGGGCACCAATCATGTAATAAAGCCCCCAGCAGAAATATCCGTTACAGGAAGTCGCTAATGCCGGAATCAGTGAAAGTGGCGAGGGGTGACCGTGACATCCCACATGAAGTCCCCGGAAGTTGAATCCACCAAAACACGGATAACTGGTCTGGGTAGTTATGATTCCCTCTTGCAGGAAGGTCAGTGCCTGCGAAGTCTTGAAGGTAGAGCCTGGCGGATAGGTACCCATGATGGCACGGTTCAATAAAGGCTTCCAGGGGTCACGTGCCAATATCAGGTGGTTCTTACCGCGGTTTCTTCCGACCATTTTTCGAGGGTCGTAAGTTGGTGAAGAGACTAAGCAGAGTACCTCGCCAGTGGATGGTTCTATGGCTACAATACTTCCGATTTTTCCTTCCAGCAGACGTTCTCCCAGCTCCTGAAGTTCAATGTCCAGACTCAGTCGCAGGTTTTTTCCTGCTACAGGAGCCTTATCGAATTTCCCGTCCATATAGTTCCCCTGGATTCGTCCTCGGGCATCACGTAATAATATTTCAATACCTTTTTCTCCTCGTAACTGCTTTTCGTAAGAACGCTCTACACCTAATTTACCGATAAAGTCGCCGGGAATATAGTATTCATCCTTTTCCATATCGGATTTGGAAACCTCGGCAATATCTCCCAGAATGTGAGCTCCGGCATTATAGGTATATTGTCGGATGGTACGTCGCTGGATATAGAATCCTGGAAACTTAAACAGTTTTTCCTGGAACACACCACAATCTTCGGCTGACAGCTGAGTAAGAAATACCTGATTGGTGTAGGGGGAGTAACCAGGATTAAGTCGGCGGTCTTTCATGTCACGGAATTTTTTTCGCAGGAACTCCGGTGAAATTTTCAGTGTCTGGCATAAATCCATGGTATCCAGCTCCGTAATTTCTTTCATAATCACGGTGATGTCGTAAGCAGCCTGATTATAAACCAGCAGTTTATCATTCCGGTCGTATATGACTCCTCGGCTTGGATATTGTATTTTTTTGAGAAAAGCGTTGCTGTCGGCATTTTTCTTGTAGTCTTCACTCATGATTTGCAGTGAAAGTAAACGTATAAGAAAAATCAGTACAATCACAATGACTGCACCGCCAATTACATATTTTCGCTTTTCAAGATCGTAGTTTCTTTCCACTATTTTTTCCTCCTGACAGAATCAACACATAAGATGAATATGAGCGTGACAATTGTATCACTGGCAATTTTCAGCAACAGCGTGGGCATGTTGGCCAATGAGAATGTATCCAAGATATTCAGTATGAAAGCATGTAATAAAACAAGGACTATCGTATATCGGAAGAATGAAGCAAATCCCATCTGATACATGCCTGGTTCAAAGTTGTCTGTAATGTCACGCAAGGAAAACAATCTTAGAATCCATGGGCGGCAGAAGGCTGTACATACGGCTGTGGCAGCGTTTAATCCTGGTGTATTGCTGAAAATATCGATGCAAAGTCCTAAAGAAAAAGCCCATAACATTAATCCCTTACGGCTGTTGTCTGAATCTATTTTCAATAAAAAGTAGATGTAGAACAACGGTGTGGCATATTGTTCAAAATGAATGTGGTTGAGTACCAGTACTTGCAGTAAGACAAGTATGATGAACCATTCAAGACGTATGATATATTGCATAATTACCTTGGCTTTCTGTATCGTTAATTTTTATGGTTGCATTGAATGTATGCTATCCTCAAGTTGTGCCTGCTCAGTGCCGTTGAATGACCCTAAAACCCTGACATTGTTCAGTCGGGCAAAGTCCGTGAATAACTTGACCTTGAGCAGGTAAGATAGTCCGTCGTGGCTGTCTTCCATGTCATCTACAGTGCCTACAGGTATCCCGGCTGGAAAAACGGCGCTGTGCCCACTTGTTACAATCGTATCACCCAATGAGAATTCGGAATGTCGGGGCATATCTTTGACGTAGGCATATTGTGAAGAACCTCCTTCCCATTTCAGAAAACCGAAATACGAGGTTCGTTTGATTTTACAGCTGATGCTGCTTTTAGAGTTTAATACGGGCAGTACAATGGCATGATGCTTTCCTGTGAGATAAACAATGCCGACTACTCCGTTCCCACATACGACTCCCATTTCCGGGCGGATGCCGTCGGCCTCTCCTTTGTCGATGGTAATGAAATTGTTGGGGTGTGTGATGCTGTTGTTGACTACTCTTGCATCATATAACACATAGTCTTTTAATGCTTCTTTACGCAGGTTAGCCACTCCTGTAGTGTCTTGTGTATATTGTTCTAAGGCTTGCGACAAGCGTTCCACTTCAATTTCCAGTTCGACATTTCGTGCAGTTAAGTCTTTGTTGACTTCTGTCAGGCCAAAATAGCGTGTTACTTGACTGGAGGCTTCGTATACTATCCCTGCGAGGTAATTAGCAGAAGTAAAGAAAGCACTTCCCTGATAGTTGTTGAAACGGAACAGCAGGGTAAGTGAAATAACCTCTAATAGAACGAATAGGAACCAGTGATTATATTTCAGCAGAAAATTGAGCAGGTTTCGCATGTCAGAGAATCCGAATGGTGTATAAACGAAAAAATGAAAATTGAAAATGAAGAAATCTGAAATCTCTTCATTTTCAATTTTTATGATATTATCTCATCAGGAATGAGAAACGATCTACATTCTTCAGTGCAATGCCTGTTCCCTTGGCTACGCTCAGCAAAGGATCTTCGGCAATATGGAAAGGAATGTTGATTTTATCTGTCAGTCGTTTGTCAAGTCCTCTCAGAAGCGCTCCGCCTCCAGCCAGATAGATACCATTGTTTACAATGTCGGCATACAATTCAGGAGGTGTATTTTCCAGGGCACTTAAAATAGCTGTTTCTATTTTGGCAATGCTCTTTTCCATACAATGCGCGATTTCCTGATAGCATACCGGAACCTCCATCGGTAGGGCAGTAATTCTGTTTGGACCACGTACGATATAATCTTCAGGTGCATCATCTCCCAGGTCTGTCATGGCTGCACCTACGTGAATCTTGATACGCTCTGCCATTCTTTCACTGACTTTGACATTGTGCTGACGGCTCATGTATTCCTGAATATCGGCTGTCAAATCATCTCCGGCTACACGGATAGAGTTATTTGACACAATACCTCCCAAAGAAATGACGGCGATTTCCGTAGAACCTCCACCTATGTCAACTACCATGTTACCTTCCGGAGCTTCTACATCCAGTCCGATACCGATAGCTGCAGCCATAGGTTCGAATATCAGGTAGACATCACGTCCTCCTGCATGTTCCGCGCTGTCACGTACGGCGCGTAATTCTACTTCTGTAGAACCGGAAGGTACTCCGATTACCATACGCAAAGAGGGAGTGAAGAAATGGCGTCCTGTATTTACTTTTTTAATCAATCCGCGCATCATCTGTTCGCAAGCGTTGAAGTCGGCAATAACACCGTCACGTAACGGACGTACAGTGCGAATGTTCGGATTTTCTTTTTCGTACATCAGCTTGGCACGTTCACCTACGGCAATCATCTTGTCTGTGCGACGATCCAATGCAACAACAGATGGTTCGTCTACCACAATCTTGTCATTGCTGATAATGATGGTATTGGCTGTGCCAAGGTCCATCGCTATGTTTTGTGTAAAGGAGAATAATCCCATTCCTTTAATATAAGTCTAGAATTTTGAAATTAATAAATCCGTTTTAGGAAGACTGAATGACTGCCAGCACAATTATTTTTTGAAATAATCGCGGATAGCAGTGTCGTAGTGTGAAGAAACAGTAAATGCTTCACCTGCAAACCAACGGCGTTGTTCGCGTGTGGTTACAGCTCCCTGTTTGTTGAGGATTTCCAATAAGGGTTGGTATTGATGCTTGCTGGCTACGATTACTACATCATTGAAGTTCTTAGCTCCGGCACGAATCAATGAGATACCACCTATATCAATTTTTTCGATGATGTCTTGTTCTGCTGCACCGCTTGCAACTGTATCTTCAAAAGGATACAAGTCTACAATAACCAAGTCAATCTCTGGAATTTCATACTGAGCAACCTGCTTCTGGTCGCCTTCCAGTTCTCTACGGCAAAGGATACCTCCAAAGATTTTAGGATGCAATGTCTTAACGCGTCCTCCAAGAATAGAAGGATAAGTGGTAATGTCTTCTACAGCCTTGCAAGGATAACCTAATGATTCAATGAACTGACGTGTTCCTCCGGTAGACAAGAACTCAACGCCTTCTGCATGAAGCTTGGCCAGGATGGCGTCCAAACCGTCTTTATGGTAAACAGACACCAATGCGGTCTTTATTTTCTTTGATTCTGACATAAATGTTTGATATTTAAAATTCAGTTGCAAAATTACGAATTTTCAGATGATAAACGCAGGATAATGAGCATAAAATATCTTTTTTTTGCATTCTCACTGAAAGTTTTAATGCTGTCGTTTGAAGAGATACAAAGTTTTTTCAGGCTGTCCTTTTTATTTTGTAACACGATTGTAACATATATGACATTCTTTTATAACACGAACGAAATATTTTTGCACTCGGAAAAAACTTAACAAAACAAGTATGGAAACTGTTTATTTAGGAATTGTTATTTTCTTATTTATGCTGGCAGTCTTTGATTTGCTGGTGGGTGTCAGTAATGACGCAGTGAATTTCATGAACTCTGCGGTAGGTGCAAAAGTGGCAAAGTTCAGAACAATTATTATTGTAGCTGCTATCGGAGTGTTTGCTGGAGCGGTGCTGAGTAACGGGATGATGGATATTGCCCGTCACGGAATTTTTCATCCGGTAAACTTCAGCTTTTATGAAATCATGTGTATTCTGCTCGCGGTAATGGTGACGGATGTAGTCCTTCTGGATGTCTTTAATACGTTAGGACTTCCTACTTCTACCACTGTTTCAATGGTATTTGAATTATTGGGAGGTACTTTTATTCTTGCCATTCTAAAGATTGTCGGTGATGAAACCGGACTGTTAACCTTAGGTGATATGATGAATACGGAAAAGGCCCTTTCAGTGATTATGGGTATTTTCCTTTCGGTAGCTGTCGCTTTTATTGTCGGTACTATTGTACAATATATCTCTCGACTAATTTTCAGTTTCAATTATAAAAAGAATCTTTCTTGGACTATTGGAATTTTCGGTGGTATTGCCGTAACTTCTTTGGGGTATTTTATTATCATTAAGGGGCTGAAGAGTGCTTCTTTTATGACTCCGGAAGCTTTGCAATGGATTCAAGATAATACAATGGCATTGGTAGGTGGATGCTTTGTCGTGTTTACCATACTCATGCAGGTGTTGCACTGGTGCAAGGTAAATGTGTTTAAGATTATTGTATTGCTGGGTACATTCTCTTTGGCATTGGCTTTTGCCGGAAATGACTTGGTGAACTTTATCGGTGTACCTTTGGCTGGCTTCTCTGCTTATACAGATTATGTCGCTAATTCCAACGGTGCCGGTATACATGACTTTATGATGTCTTCGTTGATGTCTTCTGCCAAGACTCCTCCTATTTTCCTGATTGCATCTGGTATCGTGATGGTATATGCGCTGGCCACTTCAAAGAAAGCGAAGAATGTAATCAAGACTTCTGTAGATTTGGCTCGTCAGGAAGAAGGTGATGAAATGTTCGGTTCTTCTGCATTGGCTCGTGTGATTGTTCGTCGTGCGACTAATATCAATGATTTTCTGGTACGTGTTATTCCGGTAAATGTTCGTCGTTGGATTGACAGCCGTTTCAATAAAGATGAGGTTATTTTGGCAGACGGAGCTGCGTTTGATATGGTACGTGCTTCTGTGAATCTGGTTCTTTCCGGATTGTTGATTATCATCGGTACAACCATGAAACTGCCTTTGTCTACTACTTATGTTACATTCATTGTAGCGATGGGTAGCTCGTTGGCCGACCGTGCCTGGAGTCGTGAAAGTGCTGTATATCGTATTACGGGTATGCTTTCTGTGATTGGTGGTTGGTTTATCACTGCATTTGTAGCTTTCACTATCTGTGCTTTGGTAACTTTCATCATGTTCTACACCAGCTTCTTCGGTATGTTTGTATTTATCGTAATAGCTGTGGTACTTCTTGTTCGTAGTAATATTAAATATGGCAAGAAGGAAAAGATTGAAAGCCAGGATGATGTGTTTAAACGCATGATGAGTAGTAAGGATAAGGGTGAAACTTTGGCTTTGCTTCGTCAGCATGTACAGGAAACACTGACCGATTATGTGGGTTTCTGTGAAAAGACGTATGTACAGGTAACCGACGGGTTCATTAATGAAGATTTGCGTAGCTTGCGAAAGGCTATGAGTGCGACGGACGACCAGAAAAAAATGTTGAAGAAACGTCGTCGTAAAGAAATACTTGGTCTCCGCCGTTTGCCGATAACCGTGGCTATGGAAAAGAATACTTGGTTCCACTTGGGAAGTAACAGTTGTGAACAGATGCTTTATTGCTTGAAGCGAATTTGTGAACCATGTAAGGAGCATGTAGACAATAATTTTAATCCGATTTCTCCGGATTGTGTAAAAGAATTCTTGCCTGTACGTGATGAATTATGCAAACTGATGGAACGTGCCAAAGTGGCTATCAGCCAGGATAATTATGAAGATGCAGATGATATTCTGAAAAAAGGAGATGACCTGAAAAATCGTATCTCTGCTTTGCGTAAACAGCAGATGAACCGCATGCAGGAAGGCGATAATGCAAGCTTGAAGGCATCTATGGTATATTTGAATATTCTTCAGGAATCTCAGGAGTTGGTAAGTATCTGGCGTCATTTGCTTCGTGCCAGCCGCTTCTTCCAGGGAGATTATGTACCTCAGGAAGTTTCAATGATTGCGCTTACAGAAGAAAGATAATTTTGTATCCTTAAAAAGAAGGCCGATAAAGGGTTAATGCCCTTTATCGGCTTTTATTTTTTATTTGTCTTCTATTTCGGTGAGATTCCCTGTTGTGGAATTCATGATAAACCCTCTTACTTTTATGTCTTGAGGCACGAGCGGGTGATGGCGTACGATGTGTACACTCTTTTGTACGGCTTCTTCCGTGTCATTAAATCCGCTGAGCCATGAGTTAAGGTTGATGTCACAATATTGCATCATTTCAATATGGTCTTGTGAGATTCCTCTTTCACGCATGTGCTGTAGCATGGTTTCACTGTCCATGTGCTGTACGCCACAATCGGTATGTCCGATAATCATGACTTCTTCTACTCCTAATTCATAGATTGCCACAAGTAAGCTTCGCATGGCACTACCGAAAGGGTGAGTGATGGTACCTCCGGCATTCTTGATGATTTTGACGTCACCGTTCTTTATTCCTAAGGCTGCGGGAAGTAATTCTGTCAGGCGGGTATCCATGCAAGTGACAATGGCAATTTTTTTGTCAGGGTATTTGTTCGTTATGTACTTTTCGTATCCCTTGGTTTCTACGAAAGTCTTGTTGAAATTTAATAATTCGTCTATCATAACATTTATATTTTGTATAGAATATAGGCAAAAATACAGATTTATTTTGTGATATTCCAGTTGGCTTTTGGAGGAATTCTTAAAATCATGCACTTATCATGAAGAAGCTTCTGATTTTTTCGTACTTTTGTAGAAAATTCAACCAAACTATTAAAATATGGCTAAAGAACTCGAACTCAAGTACGGCTGTAACCCTAACCAGAAGCCGGCCCGCATTTTCATGCAGGAGGGAGAACTGCCTATTGAAGTATTGAACGGACGTCCTGGATACATTAACTTCCTGGATGCGTTTAACGGATGGCAGTTGGTGAAAGAATTGAAAGAAGCTACCGGAATGCCGGCTGCAACTTCGTTCAAGCACGTGAGTCCTGCCGGAGCCGCAATCGGTCTGGAACTGGATGAAACCATGAAAAAGATTTATTTCGTGGATAATTTGCCTTTATCTCCGTTGGCAAATGCGTACGTGCGTGCGCGTGGAGCAGACCGTATGTCATCGTATGGCGATTTTATAGCTTTGAGTGACGTCTGTGATGAAGAAACAGCTCGTTTTATCAATCGTGAGGTTTCTGACGGCGTGATTGCTCCGGGATACACTGACGCAGCCCTTGAAATTCTGAAAAATAAACGTAAGGGTACTTATAACGTGATTAAAATTGATCCGGAATATCGTCCAAATCCCATTGAACGGAAGGATGTGTTTGGTATCACTTTTGAGCAGGGACGTAACGAAGTGAAATTGAATGGAGCAGAATTGTTTGAAAACATTCCGACTCAGAATAAGAATTTCCCTGAAGCTGCTAAACGTGATTTGATGATTGCATTAATCACTTTGAAATATACTCAGTCTAATTCTGTTTGCTACGTGAAAGATGGACAGGCTATCGGTATTGGTGCCGGACAGCAGAGCCGTATCCATTGTACTCGCCTGGCTGGTAATAAGGCTGATATCTGGTATTTGCGCCAGCATCCGAAGGTGCTGAATTTGCCTTGGGTAGAAAAGATCCGTCGTGCCGATCGTGATAATACCATCGATATTTATATTAGCGAAGATCATGACGATGTATTGGCTGATGGAGTATGGCAGCAGTTCTTCACTGAGAAACCTGAAGTATTGACGCGCGAAGAAAAACGTGCTTGGCTTGATACATTGAAGGGAGTATCATTGGGTTCGGATGCTTTCTTCCCGTTTGGAGATAATATTGAACGTGCTCACAAGAGTGGCGTGGAATATATTGCTCAGGCAGGAGGTTCTGTGCGTGATGACCATGTGATTGAAACTTGCGATAAATACGGTATTGCAATGGCATTTACGGGAATCCGTTTATTCCATCATTAATAATGAATTAGTCTGAAAATAGAGGGGTAAATTTGCTGGCGAGGATGAAAAGCAAGTGAATTTACCTCTCTTTTTTTGTAAATAGTATTTGATTTACTATCTTTGCAAAAGTTTGATACTAATCTTGGGCTTGTTTGGTTTTGACAGCGAGAGATGTGGTATGTAAGCATGCAGTGCGTCAGTGATTTGCACTATAATCTCAGTTACTGAACAATTATCTGGCAACGAAAACTATGCTCTCGCTGCTTAATCGAAGTACAGTAGATTAGCTTTATTTCCGTCAAAGTGATGGAAACGAGACATCGCTCAAAAGCTCTTGTTCCGAAGCGTTTGGTTTAGCGGTGCAGCAAATTCGGAAATAGTTTTAGTCTCGTTCCGCGACTGAAATGAAATTTTAGGAACTAAGGTATAAGTGGGTGGCTCTGGTCTTGCTTATGCACGAAAACCGAAGGCAGAGATAAGCATGTAGAAAGCATATGGCTTCCTTGTTTGGACGAGGGTTCGACTCCCTCCAGGTCCACGATGATTATTTTAAACCGCTGAATATCAGCGGTTTTTGTTTTTTTTAGCTCTTATACTTTTCCCGTTTTATCAGTCAGCTCCATCAGAAAAGCTATATAAAAATCTGAAGCTCTATTCGGATAGAGCTGTTCTATATTATTGCCCGATGCAATAGAAATTGTACAGGAAATATTCTTGCGATGATGTCACAACACGTTCGTGTTAAGACCTCGTCACGTACGTGTCGAGGTAAATCTGGTTTTGTCTTCAAGAAATAACGAACGGATATTTCATGAAAAAGTTCAGGAATTCTTTACAAACAAAAGAGACCGGTATCTCAGCGGAGAGACCGGTCCTGAATTTGAGTAAGATTTTTTATCGGATTGGCTATAACGGAAATGCGACAACAGCAAGTTTTTAATCGGTAATGGTGTCATCGAAGTTTTCTATTCGGGTGACTTTCTTGATGTGGTCTAATTTCTTAAGGTTCTCGCAGATGGTATTTACATCATCTACATCGTGTACAAACAATTGAATTCGGCCTTCAAAAATACCATCATTGGACTCGATATTCAATTTGTGAATATTTACGTTCAACTGTTGGGATATAATACCTGTTACTTGGTTAAGCACCCCAATTCCATCGATTCCTTTCATGTATACATTTACCGGGAAGTTAAGTGCTTTGCCAATTTCCCATTGTACGGCCAATAATCTGTTGCCAAAGCTGGTTTTCAGTTGCGTAGCTATCGGGCATTGGCGCTTATGGATAATAATTCGATTGTTGTCGTCAATATATCCTAAGACATCATCTCCAGGGATTGGTTTACAGCAGTCTGCAATGATGTAGTGCTTCTGAATTTCTTCAGGCGTAAGCTTGACAATTTTCTTCTTGTCGATGTTCAAAGCAGGTTTTTCTTTGGAAGATGCATTATCCTGAGACTTGGGTTTGCTTCCTCCTCCAAATGCAAATGCAATGTATTTTTTCCAATTTGTAGGGGTGGATTTTTCTTTTAACTCATTCTTATCCAAATCTCCTAAGGTGAAAACTTTTTGCCCGATCTGGTACATCAAGTCTTCAGGAGTTTTTAATTTATGAAGGGTACAGAGCTTCTGGATGTTCGTTTCGGTAGCTTCAATGCCTTCTTTCTTAAGGAATTCATGCAGCATGTCTTCTCCGGCCTGCTGGACTTCCTTTCGTTCTCTTTTGAGGATGGATAATATTTTAGCCTTGGCTTTTGCTGTCGTGGCAAAATTAATCCATGAAGGTTGTACTTTCTGTGATTTTGAAGTCAGAATTTCTACCTGATCTCCACTTTGCAGTTTATGGCTCAGTGGTACCAGTTTATGGTTTACTTTAGCTCCAATACAATGGCTTCCTAAGAATGTATGAATGGAGAAAGCAAAATCAAGTGCGGTTGCATTCTGAGGCATCGTTTTAATTTCACCCTTAGGAGTAAATACAAATATCTCAGATGCGAAAAGATTAAGCTTGATTGTATCCAGAAAGTCAAGGGCATCGGGCTGCGGATCATCCAAAATTTCTTTGATGGTTTTCAGCCATTTGCTAAGCTCTCCTTCGTCTTCACTTCCTCCTCCTTCTTTGTATTTCCAGTGTGCGGCAAAACCTTGTTCTGCTACATCATTCATTCGCTCACTTCTGATCTGAACTTCAATCCACTGTCCTTTGTTGCTCATTAATGTCACATGAAGAGCCTGATATCCATTGGCTTTTGGATGGCTGACCCAATCGCGCAAACGGTCAGGATGAGGCTTATATATCCGGGAGATAGCTACATAAATGTTGAAGCAGTCATTCAGTTCTTCCTCTTCATTCTTAGGAGTGAAAATGATGCGTACGGCAAGTATGTCATAGATTTCTTCAAACGTGATATGTTTGTTTTGCATCTTGTTCCAAATGGAGTAGGGAGACTTGATACGTGCCAGAATACGATAAGGGAGTCCCATTTTATCCAATTGTTCGCGAATGGGAGCTGTGAATTCTTCAAATAAGTTGGTTCTTTCAGCTTGAGTAGCCTTTAGCTTTTCTTCGATTTGCTGGTAAGCTTCTGGGTGTTCGTATTTAAAACTTAAGTCTTCCAATTCAGTCTTGATACGATTCAGACCCAGTCGGTTGGCGAGAGGAGCGTAGATATAGAGTGTTTCCCCGGCAATTTTGTATTGTTTGCTTGGAAGCATGGAGCCTAAGGTACGCATATTATGCAACCGGTCGGCAATTTTTATAAGAATGACACGGATGTCATCATTCATTGTGAGAAGCAGCTTCTTAAAGTTCTCTGCTTGTGCAGAAGCTCTGTCTCCGAAGATTCCTCCTGAGATTTTGGTTAATCCATCTACAATTTGAGCAATCTTAGGTCCAAACAAGTTTTCGATATCCTCTACGGTGTAGTCAGTATCTTCTACTACGTCGTGGAGTAGAGCAGAACAAATAGAGGTAGATCCTAAGCCGATTTCTACGCAGGCGATGCGTGCTACAGCGATAGGATGTAGAATATAAGGCTCGCCCGAACGTCGGCGCACTCCTTTGTGTGCCTGTCGGGCGAAATTAAATGCTTTTGTAATTATCTCGACTTTTTTCCGATGTTTACTTTTCAGGTATTGGTCCAATAGCTCCTGAAATGCTTCATCAATCAGTTTTTCATCTGTCTGTTCCTGCGTAAGTTTCTCCTCGGTCATAATTCTCTCCCTTTTCTTTGAATCAATAATGCAAAAATAGAGAAAAATACGAATCAAACAAGCAAATGAGGGGTTTTCTTACCGGATGCGTAGAGATTTGCCAGCCCGGATACTACTTCCCTTGATTCCGTTCAGTCTCCGTAATTGGCTTACGCTAACTCCGTACTTAGCGGCAATACCTCCTAATGTCTCTCCGTTACGGATACGGTGGTATACAGCTTTCCCGCTATTTTTCCCTTTAGTAGTGGTATTGCTGACTGTTACAGTATTACGACGTGTCTGATAAATTTCCGGTTTGTAGTTGTAGATACTGTCTTCGTGATCAATAAAACAGCTCATCATCTGAGTTGGCAACCGTAAGGCATAAGGCTTCTCATTTCCTGGAATGATATCTTTTTTAAACTCCGGATTGAGCGCTCGTAGTTGATCAATGTCAATCTTACAGACTTCAGCTATTTGATTCAAATTTAATGAGCGGTTGATATGGACAGTATCAGTACTTTCTGGCATGTTCATCTCCATAGGGCTAATGTAGTGCTCGCAATAATAAGTCATGATGTAGTTTGCTGCTACAAATGCAGGTACGTAGCCTCGGGTCTCTTTGGGTAAAAAGTTGTAGATTTTCCAGAAGTCTTTTTCACCTCCAGCACGGCGGATAGCCTTGTTGATAGTACCAGGTCCACAGTTATAGGCTGCTAGAACGAGATTCCAATCTTGATAAATATCATATAAGTCTTTCAAATATCGAGCTGCTGCGCGGGTAGATTTAATAGGGTCTCTGCGTTCGTCCACAAGTGAATTAACTTTCAAACCGTATACTTGTCCCGTGCGAAGCATGAATTGCCACAACCCTACAGCACCCTGTGAAGAAGTTGCAGTTGGATTTAATGCAGATTCAATGACAGGAAGATATTTTAATTCTAAAGGAAGGTCGTACAAATCTAATGCTTCTTCAAAAATAGGCATGTATAGATTGTTTGCACTTAACATAAACGAAACCTTTTGGCGAAGACGGGTAGAATACATGTCAATAAATTTTCGTATTATGTCATTATAAGGCATTTCTATGATAGCCGGAATGCGCTGTAAACGATCCATGTAGATAGAATCGCTGACTTCTGGATTTTGGGTAGTCATTGTACAGTTCTCGGCTGGATTTATGTAATGTTTGGAAATCCAGTCCAAGTACAGACTATCCGTGGTAGAAATCATTCCTTCTGGTAAATCTATTACATCTTCTTGTCCATTAGCTTGTATGGTAATTGTCTTTTCTGTCTGTTGGGCAAAAAGAGATGAAGCGTTACAGATTGCAGCAGTAAGTAAACTAAAAATTATTCTTTTCATCTTTTAAAATTTAATACAGCATTGCAAACCAACTCCTTGCGGACGGTTGCGGAATGCATCGTTGAACACGGTAGGTTCCCATTTCATGCTGAGGTCTTTGCTGATATCAAAATCAGACAGCTCAGCATCTACATAGGCATCAATCACTGATAGCAGATATACACCAATGAATGCAAATATACTTAAGTCGCGTTGACGGCGATAAAGGTCTTTTCGTTTTCGGAAGATTTCCTGCCAATACTCCAAACGGTCATTGACATTTGTTCCGGGGGGAAGGAAATCCAGATAGCTGTTGTTATTGGGGTTATCGCTCATAATGTCTTGGTAGGCTTGCGAATAATCCTTATACATCTGTCCGTTCCATGTCAAGGCGTATGCACATCCTACGAAACCTCCATAAATGATAGGTAGTTTCCAGTACTTCCGGTTGTAAATCTGTCCGGCTCCAGGGATAACGAGTCCTAACCATACTGTACGGTTAGAATTGGGTATCCAGCGTTTTTTCTCCTGAGTTGGAGGTAAGTTCTTTTGAATAGAATCATTCTGTTTTGCTAGAGCAGCTGTATCTATAGGCGCTTCCAGCGTTTCCAAAGCAAGTTGCCGGTGTAGGTTGGTCGTATCGGCCAAGGCTAGACTGTCAGCACGATTCTGTGAGCGGATAGAATCGGCTGTAAGTATACCTTCCCTGCGTTTTTGGGCTCGCTGTGCATTCACTTCCATGTTTCCCCAAGGGATACAGAATAGCAGGATAAGCGACAGAATATATGTAAAAGTATGTGCTCTCAAATTATTTTTGTTTATTCCGTTTTTTTCAAAGAATCCAGAATCTCCATAATTCTTTCCAAATCTGCATCGCTGTTGAAAGGAATGCTGATTTTTCCTTTCCCTTTATTGGTACAGGAAAGCTGTACTTTTGTTCCAAAGAAAGTACATAGATGATTTTGAAGCATAGAGTATTCTTCAGATAGTTGTGTGCCTTTGGCAGAGATTGTTTTTCCTCCACTTTTTATACTTTCACCGTTAGCCAGTGCTTTTACGATTTCTTCCACTTTACGCACGGAATACCCTTGAGCGACCGTCTCATTAAAAATACGTATCTGAGTTTTAGGATCTTCCAGAGTTAGTAACGCGCGTGCATGTCCCATATCTATTTCCTTATTCTTCAAGGCTACCTGGATGGGGGCTGGCAATTTTAGCAGACGTAAATAGTTTGCTATGGTTGTTCGTTTTTTGCCAATGCGTTCGCTCAGGCGTTCTTGTGTCAGTTCATATTGTTCAATTAAATGCTGGTAGGCCAATGCGATTTCCAGAGAATTCAGGTCTTCGCGTTGAATATTTTCAATCAAGGCCATTTCCATCACATTCTCGTCATCTGCAGTACGAATGTATGCTGGAATTGTTTTCAGACCGGCAAGTATAGATGCTCTGTATCGTCTTTCACCTGCAATAATTTGATAAGAATCTTCGTTGAGCTTACGTAAGGTGATAGGCTGGATGATACCTATTTCCGCAATGGAATCAGCCAGTTCTTGTAAGGCGATAGGGTCAAATTCACGACGAGGCTGGTTGGGGTTTACAGATATTTTGTCCAGTTCTATTTCGTTGATGGATGATGATCCGGAAGTTTTCACTTCTTCGTTGGATATCAGAGCATCAAGTCCTCGTCCTAATGCAAATTTTTTTTGTACTGCCATATACTTATTTGCTATTTCTTGTTATAATTTCATTGGCTAAAGCCAAATGGTTTTTAGCTCCGGTTGATTCTGCATCATAAAGAATAGCAGGAATGCCGTGGCTGGGTGCTTCGCTTAATTTGACATTACGCTGAATAATGGTTTTGAAAACCAGCTCCTGGAAATGTCTTTTCACTTCGTCGTATATCTGGTTGGCCAGACGCAGGCGCGAGTCGAACATCGTCAGCAGGAATCCTTCGATTTCCAATGAAGGATTTAGTTTTGTCTTGATAATCTTGATTGTGTTTAAAAGCTTGCTGATACCCTCTAGCGCAAAATACTCACATTGTACTGGAATAATTACAGAGTCGGCAGCTGTTAAGGCATTGATGGTAATTAAACCTAAAGATGGAGAACAGTCTATCAAAATGTAATCGTATTCGCTTTTCATCGGCTCTAACGCACGTCGCATGATTTTCTCGCGGTTCTCCAAATTCAGCATTTCGATTTCAGCACCCACCAGGTCAATGTGAGAAGGTATGATGTCTAATCCGTCAATATCGGTTGTATAAATCGCTTCCCGTATGTCAGCCTGATTGATCAGACATTCATAGATTGAACAGTCAATGTCTTTCAAATCTACACCAAGGCCGGATGAGGCATTTGCCTGAGGGTCAGCGTCAATCACTAGTACTTTCTTCTCGAGAGTAGCTAAAGATGCAGCCAAATTTATAGTGGTAGTAGTTTTGCCTACACCTCCTTTTTGGTTGGCTAAAGCAATAATTTTTCCCATATTAATCAGTTTATTCTGATTGCGAAGTAACTAATAAATGACGATAGTTTCAATTAAAATTCCATGACTTTTGGGAAAGTGTTGAAAACTCACCTCATCTGTTAATAACTTCACGCGGGCAAAGATATATATTTTTAGCTAATTGCATGATGTGGTTTGGTAAGATTAAGATTTGTTGTAACTTTACACTCATAAAAGTTTGGATAATAAAGATATGATGAAAGAGAAACCATTTCTGTTGTTGTCGAATGATGATGGATTTGCCGCAAAGGGCATTCAGGAACTGATAAAAGTATTAAGACCAATGGCTGATTTGATGGTAGTAGCACCTTCTGGACCACGTTCTGGAGCTTCCGGTTCTATTACTTCAGAGTATCCGCTTCGTTGTAAAAAGATAGAGTCGGCACCAGGGTTTTCATTGTACAGTTGTACGGGTACTCCTGTGGACTGTGTGAAATTGGCCTTGCACGACTTAGTACCCCGTACGCCTGATATGGTGATAGGAGGAATTAATCACGGAGATAACTCTTCTGTCAATGTACACTATTCAGGTACAATGGGAGTTGTAATAGAAGGATGTCTGAAAAAAATACCTTCAGTCGGTTTTTCTCTTTGTAATCATGCGGAAGATGCTGATTTTACGCCTACTTTCCCTTATATACAACGTATCGTAGAAGAGGTATTGCAGCATGGGTTGCCTGTAGGAACCTGTTTGAATGTAAATTTCCCTGATGTAAAGGAGCTCAAGGGAGTGCGTATTTGTCGTCAAACAGACGGAGTCTGGACAAATGAGTTCGTAAAGTCTGTTCATCCTAGAGGTGGAAACTATTATTGGCTTACAGGTTCTTACCGGAACGATGAACCTGAGGCACAAGATACCGACCATTGGGCATTAGATCATGGATACGTAGCTATTACTCCTACTCAGATAGATGTAACAGCTCATACTTTGATGGAGCAATTGAATCACTGGAATTGGCAGCTATGAAATATTATTTAATTGTAGGTGAAGCCTCGGGTGATTTGCATGCATCTAATTTAATGAAGGCACTGCAAGAGAAAGATTCCAAAGCCGAGTTTCGTTTTTTCGGAGGTGATTTAATGGCAGCAGCAGGAGGTTCACTGGTCAAGCATTATAAGGATATGGCGTACATGGGATTTATCCCGGTGTTGCTTCATTTGCGGACAATCTTTCGTAATATGGATTTTTGTAAGAAAGATATTGTTCAGTGGAATCCTGACGCATTAATTTTGGTGGATTATCCGGGGTTTAACCTGAAAATAGCTGAATATATAAAAGCGCATACGAATATTCCAATCTTCTATTATATTTCTCCTAAAATTTGGGCTTGGAAGGAATACCGCATCAAGAATATAAAACGAGATGTGGACGAGTTGTTCTCTATATTACCTTTTGAGGTGGATTTTTTCAAGAAACATAATTATCCCATTCATTATGTCGGAAATCCGTGTGTAGATGCCGTACATTGTTTTAAGCAGGAATATACCGAGAGTTTTGAGGAATTTACCCTTCGTAACGGGTTGGGTAAAAAGCCGATTATTGCTTTGTTGGCTGGTAGCCGTAAACAGGAGATTAAGGATAATCTACAGCGAATGATACAAGCATCCCGTAACTATACGGAATATCAGTTTGTTATTGCGGGAGCTCCTGGAATATCTCCCGAATTTTATCAGGCTTATATGGGGACTGATACTAAAATTATATTTGGGCAGACATATAGCTTACTAAGTCATGCTACGGCTGCTTTGGTTACCAGTGGTACGGCTACGCTTGAAACAGCCTTGTTCCGGGTGCCTCAGGTGGTGTGTTATTATACTGCTGCAGGAAAACTGGTTTCATTCTTACGCCGACATATTTTAAAAGTTAAATATATTTCTTTGGTCAATTTGATTGCTGGTCGTGAAGTCGTGGCTGAACTGGTAGCGGATGGCATGACCGTAGAAAATGTGAAGCAACAATTAGACGCAATTCTACCTGGGCAAATGACTCGTGAGAAAATGTTGCAGGATTATGATGCGTTGATTAAAATTCTAGGACAGGAAGGAGCTTCTGAACGGGCAGCCGGAAAAATCGTTGAACTTTTATCTCAAAAATATAACAGGGCCTTACAGTAAGACTGAAGGACCTGTTATAAATTTTCTGCTTATATTATTCAATAAAAGAAATGATATACAAATAAACAACCGCTGCTGGAACCGCCATCAGGGTACTGTCAAAGCGATCTAACATACCTCCATGGCCAGGTAATATATTGCCTGAGTCCTTTATTCCAATAGTGCGTTTAAGCAACGATTCTGTCAAATCTCCTAATGTTCCGAATATCACAACGGTCAAAGCCAAGCCTATCCAGATACTGATTGGCATAAACGGAAAGAAGTGCGCCATTACAATAGCCCCTATGATACTGAAGACTCCTCCACCAATGGAACCTTCCCATGATTTTTTAGGGGATATTCGTTCAAACAAGCGGTGCTTTCCGAATAGCATGCCGGTGCAGTAAGCTCCCGTATCATTAATCCATGTGAAAATAAATATTGACAACGGCAGTATCGGGTTGTACTGTACCTGATAATTTGACAATTCTCCTTCATTTCCAATAGAATGATAGGCCAGTACGTTTAACATCGCAAACGAAAGTGCGATGTAGATTTGGCTCATCATGGCATACGCCCAGTTGTTCAGTGGATTCTTTTTCTTTAAATATAGCTCGCTGACAAGCAGGTATATGATAAGAAATAAGTAAGGAATCAGTATTTCTGTTTGTCCAGGCATGACACCTAAATAGGCAAATCCGAAAAACAAAAATACACCGGCCAACATACATATAGGTTTGTTTATCTCTACATCCGGTTGTTTGCTTACAATGTTCCCGAACTCATGAATAGTCAGGGCTGTAATCAGAGCAAACAATAGGGTGAAAGAGATAGGACCTCCAAGAATACAACCAATAAGTACTCCTACGAAGATTATTCCCGTAATTGCTCGTTGAATAAAGTTATTTTTCACGTTGGTAGGTTTTTGTTCGGTTATGCTTCTTCTTTTTCTTGGTTTTCTTCCTGTGAAGGGGTGTTGTTTTCACTAGAAGAGTTATTTTCACCATCCGTATTTTCCTGCTTGTTTTCCAGCTGTTTGGTTTCCGGTAGCTGCTCATTGGCTGCCATAATTTCTTCCGAACGGGAAGTCCATGGACGTTTACCGAAAATCTTTTCAACATCTTCTGCAAAGATTACTTCTCGGTCAATTAACAGCTGTGCCAGTTGATTGTGCCCTTCACTATGTTCTTGCAGCAAGGCCTTTGCACGCATGTACTGCTCATTAATCATGTGCTGTACTTCCTGGTCTATAAGCTCAGCTGTATGTTCACTGTATGGTTTCGTAAAGCTGTAATCTTCATTGCTATTATAATAACAGAGATTAGGAAGCTTGTCACTCATACCTGCGTATGCAATCATGCCGTAAGCCTGTTTGGTGACTCTTTCCAAGTCATTCATCGCTCCGGTAGAGATGTGTCCGATGAAAATTTCTTCAGCAGCGCGTCCGCCTAATGTGGCACACATTTCATCCAGCATTTGTTCCTTGGTGGTAATCTGTCGCTCTTCAGGCAGATACCATGCTGCTCCTAATGCACGTCCTCTTGGGACAATCGTTACTTTAATCAGCGGGTTGGCATGTTCCAAGAACCATGAGATGGTGGCATGACCTGCTTCGTGAAGCGCAATGGCGCGTTTTTCGGCAGCAGTCATGACTTTTGTTTTCTTTTCCAAGCCACCTACGATACGGTCAATTGCAGCTAAGAAATCATCTTTATCTACACTCTTCTTTTGATGACGTGCTGCAATAAGAGCAGCCTCATTACATACGTTGGCAATGTCTGCACCACTGAATCCAGGGGTTTGACGCGCTAACAAATCCACATCCACGTTGCTGTCCAGCTTCAGAGGTTTAAGATGAACACCAAACACTTCCTTTCGTTCATTCAGATCAGGAAGGTCTACATATATTTGTCGGTCAAAACGTCCTGCACGCAGTAAGGCCTTATCCAAAATATCTACACGATTGGTTGCCGCTAAGATAATGACTCCACTGTTTGAACCAAATCCGTCCATTTCTGTCAGAAGCTGGTTCAATGTATTTTCACGTTCGTCATTTCCTCCCATGCTTGGGTTTTTGCCACGGGCACGGCCTACAGCATCAATTTCATCAATAAAGATGATACAAGGCGATTTTTCTTTTGCCTGACGGAACAAATCACGTACGCGAGAAGCACCGACACCGACAAACATTTCTACAAAGTCTGATCCGGAAATAGAGAAAAAGGGTACATCGGCTTCACCTGCGACGGCTTTGGCTAACAATGTCTTACCAGTTCCCGGAGGGCCTACAAGCAGAGCACCCTTGGGAATCTTTCCACCTAGTTCTGTATATTTTTGCGGCTGTTTCAAGAAATCTACAATTTCCTGTACTTCCTGTTTGGCAGCGGCTTGTCCGGCAACATCCTTAAATGTAATGCGGTTAGTCCCTTTTTCAAAAAGCTGTGCTTTGCTTCTTCCCACATTAAATACATTTGAGCCTCCTCCGGCTCCTCCTCCGCCACCCATGCGGCGCATGGCAAACATCCAGATACCGATAAGGAAGACAAACGGCAGAACGTTCCACAGGATTATGCTAAAATAGTCACTTTTCTTTTCGTATTGGATAGAACCGGTAAAGTTACCTTCTTTGGTCTGTTCATCCAGAAACTTATCTAAAGCTTCCATGGAGCCTATCTGTACGTTGATGGAAGGACTTCTTCCAACTTTGCTGGCATCTTTTTTGAATACATCTACAATGTGGTCTGGCTTGATATACATTTCCACCACATTGTTGTCGTATGCCACGATTTTGTCAGCATAGCCTTTGGACACCATTTCCTGAAATTCGGTATAGTTCACCTCTTTGGTGGCACTTCCTTCGTCTCCAGAAAAATAGAGAAAGGCAAAAATCAAGGCAATAATGACATAAAGCCACGTTAGATTAAAGCGTGGTACATTGATTTTTGGTTTATTGTTATCACTCATATTTCTCTTTCCTTATTATATATTAGTCTAAATCTGGTATGTTGGTCAGTTTGGCATCTGCCCACAAGTGTTCCAGATTATAAAAATGTCGTACCTCCGGTAAAAAAATATGTACAATGATATCGCTATAATCCATAGCTACCCATTGTGCATTTCTTTGGCCGTCTATGGCATACGCTTTAGTGCCGGTCTCTTTTCTTACATGTTCTTTAATGGAGTCTACAATTGCCAATACCTGACTGGGAGAGTTTCCCTGGCAAATGATAAAATATTTACAGATGGTATCTTCTATTTCGTTTAAATCAGCTACTACGATTTGCTTGCCTTTTTTCTCTTGAATTCCTTCAATGATTTTTTCTATTAAAGTCGTTGTTTCGTTCATTCTTTTGATTATTCCTATTTTAAAATTGAAAATAAAGTTCTATATATAACATAGGACAAATATACTTGGTTTTCTGTATATCCGAAAATTTTTACTTGAAAGATGCAGAAAAAAGAAGAAAAATATGTTTTTTGAAAGAAAAAAATGCCGAAAAGCTTTGTATGTTCCAAAAAAGTTGTACCTTTGCACCGTCAAAACAAAAAGATGACAATCGTTCTCTGATTTTGGGCTATGGTGTAATGGTAACACAACAGATTCTGGTCCTGTTTTTCTTGGTTCGAGTCCGAGTAGCCCAACAAAAAAGGTGTTCTGATTACTCAGGACACCTTTTTTGTTTCTTCTTTTTCTTATTCTCCTTGGTGAATTCTCTTAATTCCTATCCGCATTCAGAATCAACTTCTTATGCTATGATTCATAGGACTTGTCGATGCTTAACAGATGTTAATGCGCGCTGTTGTGAAAACAAAATGTTCGATATTGTAGTTATTAAGTCATCGAGATTGATAAAAGTAATTAGGTATTAAAGTTTTTGAATGAAAAAATGAAAAAGGTAAGTTTTTTAGTAGCAGCGTTAGCTGTATCTGCTCTTTCTGTGAATGCACAAAAAGCGTATGAAGGAACTCGTTTCTTGGACAATTGGTATGTGGGTGTGAAAGGTGGAGTGACTACTCCTACAGCTCATTCTGCATTTTGGCCTAATATGCGTGCTGAAACTGGCATTGAGCTAGGAAAACAGATTACTCCGGTGTTAGGTGTTTCTTTTGAAGGATTGACAGGTATCAATACATCTTTCAGCAAAACAGCTTTTGATGATTTGAATTTAGGTGTATTGGGTAAGATTAACTTAACCTTAATTCCGCAACACTATTATAAATATAACTTTTTAAGTACCTGAGCAACAAA